>Ga0265780_10000879_pt1 | contig 44403 bp, 33 predicted proteins | sample P1T30metagenome_FD_192432 | JGI IMG/M metagenome (GOLD analysis project Ga0265780, IMG submission 192432) | Plant litter microbial communities from East Loma Ridge, Irvine, California - P1 T30 | ecosystem: Environmental > Terrestrial > Plant litter > Unclassified | place: USA: California...
CCCATATTCACAGAAGATTCAAGTCTCGCAATGATGTTGCAGAGGATAGCACCCCGTATGAAAAGACATGCAAGTCTCATCGCATCAATCTGTATTGGTTTCATCGGCCATTCAAGCGCCCACGCCGCCGATCTCCCCCGCGCCGATCCCGATCGCGCAGCAATCCTGCAGGCAGCCCGCCCCGCCCCCGACGTGAAATTCGTGGTCAAGGACCTGCGAAAGTTCGGCGACTTCGCCTTCCTCTGCGCCCTGCAGCAGACCGCCGACGGCGGCATCATCGGTACCGACGAGGCAATCGACGTCTACAAGTGGACCTTCGTGAGAAACGCGGGCAAGTGGCATGCGATCGACGCGGGCGGTGGATTTGCCCGCGATGCGCAGCACGTGCCATGCGACATCGACCGGATCGACCTCGGTCCGGCCCCGAGCAAGATCGAAAGCGCAGAGGATATCGTCAGCCTGACGGTCGCCCTGGTGAAGGAGCAGATCAAGTCGGACTTGGACTACCGCCAGCTCGTCGATGCCAACGACCCCGTGTTGCGCGCACTGCAGAGCAAGAACGTATTGAGCGACATGCTGATCGAGCATGAAAAGAAGCCCTTCGATCCCGTTCAGCTGCAAGTCGCCAAGGAAGCTTGCGCTGCGCGCGGCTGCGTTGAAGACACCCAGAAGGCATTCCAGCTGTTGAGCAAGGCGCGCACCGACGTTACCGTCAGTTCGCTCGTCTGGTCCGGCTGCCAATACGGGCTGAGGGCGCTCAGCATGACGGTCATACAGCGCTGCGTGAGCAGCGTCTCGCGCTTGCCGTATTGCCGTCCTCAGATGAAACTGAATGCGGATCGCAAGGATATCGCTCACTGCGTTGCCGACATCCGCGCCAGGTGTGAAAAGGACATCCCCGGACTCTGCAAATAAACACGGAAGATCCGGCCCGGGCCAAGGAGCCGTCCCGGCCAGGGCGGCGGATCATGCGCCAGCCCAGGACATCAATCCTTGTAGATCGGCCCCGCCAGCAGGAAGGGCCCACCCTGGTAAGTCGCCGCGATATCGTCGGCCGGCGGCCAATCCCCATTCTGCGGGAAGCGCTCGGCAAACCGGCTCGAACTGTGCTTCGGCACGAAGCCCAGGTGCGCGGCCTGCTTGTTGTCCCACCAGCGCACCGGATTGTCCGAGACGCCGAAGGTGATCGTGTGCCCCACGCGCGGCGTGAACAGCGCGCAGCGGATCAGTTCCACCAGGTCGTCGTAGGCGAGGAAGGTCGCCATCATGCGCGCGTTGCGCGGCTCGTCGAAGGAGGAGCCGATGCGCAGGCAGACGGTCTCGATGCCGAAGCGGTCGTAGTAATAGCGCGACAGCGCCTCGCCGAAGCACTTCGACACCCCGTAGATGCCGTCCGGGCGCAGCGGCGCGCCGGCGTCGACGACTTCCGTGGTCGGGTAGTAGCCGACCACGTGGCTGGAGCTGGCATAGATCACGCGCCGGATGCCGCGCTTGTGCACCGCCTCGTACAGGTGGTGCAGGCCGAGGATGTTGGCGTTCATGATGGTTTCAAAAGTATCTTCCACCGAGACCCCGCCGAAGTGCAGCACCGCGTCGACGCCATCAAGCAGCGCCATCACCGCCTCGCGGTCCGACAGGTCGCACTGGACGACTTCCTCGCCCGGGCCGGCATCGGGGATGGCGCGCACGTCGCTGAGGCGGACCACCTCGGTCCAGGGCTTGATGCGCTCGCGCAGCATGGTGCCGAGACCGCCGCCGGCGCCGGTCAGCAGGAGACGTTGGAAGGGCTTGCGCGTTGTCGCGTCATTCATGGCACATCACTCCTCGCATTGGAAAGCTTATGGTAAACGTTTAACCCGAGTATATCCGAAAAGTCACCTTCGTCAAACGGCTGGCAGAGGGCAAGGTCGTGTCGCCGTGATAATATGTTTCTTCAAGTAACGATTACCCGACCATGAAAAAACCCGCCTCGACCATCCGCGACGTCGCCGCTGCCGCCCAGGTATCCACCGCAACGGTATCGAAGTACATCAACGGCGCGCAGCGCTTTTCGCCCAAGGTCGAGGCGGCGATCGAGGCGGCGATCGCCAACCTGGGCTACAAGTCGAATCCGCTGGCCAAGTCGATGATCACGGGACGCACCAACACCATCGGCCTGTCCGTGCTGGACATCACCAACCCCCACTTTTCCAGCATCCTGAAGGGCGCCAACCGGGTCGCCAACGACCAGGGCTACTCGGTCCTGCTGGTCGACACCGAAGAGACCCCGAGCCGCGAGCGGCGCACGCTGGAAGACTTGGCCCTGCGCGTGGACGGCATGATCGTGTTCTCGCGCATGCGCGAGCGCGAGATGGCGTGGATGGCCGACATCGACAAGCCGCTGGTGTTCTTCGGCTCCCTGAACGAACTGCCGCTGCCGACCGTGGCGTCCGACGACCACGGCGGCGCCTTCATGCTGACCCAGCACCTGGTCATGCTCGGCCACAAGCGCATCGCCTACCTCGGCTTTTCCAAGTCGCGCCGCGACGAGGAGCGCCTGGGCGGCATCCACGAAGCGATGAAGGCGGCCGGCCTGGAACTGACGGTGATCGACGCCGACGCACCGTCGATGGCCGAGGGCGAGCGCCTGTGCTCGAGCATCGTGCTGGGCGCAAAGCGCCCGGACGCGCTGATCTGCTACAACGACCTGATGGCGCTCGGCTTCATGAAGGAGGCGGCCAACCTGGGCTTGGCCCTGCCGCGCGATCTGTCGGTGGTCGGCTTCGACAATATCCCCTACGGCAAATACGTGAGCCCGGCCCTGACCACGGTCGACCTGCAGAGCGAGCGCATGGGCGCCACCGCGATGGAAAAGCTGCTGGCCGTGATCCGCGGCGACACCGTGGAAAAACTGACCAAGATCGCGCCCCAGCTGATCCTGCGCGCCTCGACCCAAGCGCGTAATTACTAACGTAACCATGGTGGCGCCATTGCGCGCGCTTTACTTTCCCGATGAGTTGGCCTATCCTTTTTGGAAAACGTTTAACAACATCGGAGACATCCCTATGCGTCATGCGCTTTCCCTGCTGGCGGCAGCCTCGCTGCTGGCCGGCCCTGCCCTCGCCCAGTCCACCGCGGCCGCCCCCACGGCCCCCATGCACCGCACCGTCGAGCAAGCCTATCCCCAGCTCGACTGGTTCTTCCAGAAGCTGGTGCGCGAAAAGGACAAGATCACCATCGACGGCCTCTCGCCCTTCCAGGCCCACGACAAATTCCTGCCCGGGAAAATCGCCACCGGCCTGGCCGACGTGCTGCTGCACACCCCGAAGGACGACCCGCGCCTGGCCGGCATGCTGCGCGACTATGCCGACATCGCCGACCTCACCGTCGGCATGGACAACGACACCTGGGGCATCTATTACTACATCGGCGCCCTGCACAAGCTGAAGCAGGCGGGCCTGCTGGAGCGCGCGGTGCGGCCAAGCACCCTGGCGCAACTGCGCAAGAAGCTCGACTGGCGCACCTTCGTGCGCGTGCCGGACTATGAACTGATCAAGCTGCCGACCAATTACTATGGCGTCGCCTTCAGCATCGCGCGCCTGCGCATGCTGATGGGCTGGGAAGACCAGGCCGCGAGCGACGTCCTGCTCGACAAGATGCTGAAGCACTACGCCACCTATTCCGGCACCTACGGCTTCTCCGACGAGACCGACGGCGAAGGCCGCTTCGACCGCTACAGCATCCTGCTCGCCGCCGAGATCTGCGAGCGCTTCATCGAGACCGGCTTGAGCGTGACGCCGGAACTGAAAGCCCTGCTGCGCAAGTCGGCCGACGTCGCCCTGAACAGCGCGAACGCCGACGGCAGCGGCTTCACCATGGGCCGCAGCCTGGGCCCCTACGGCGAGACCGCGATGCTGGAGATTCTCTCGACCGCCGCCTACCTGGGCGTGCTCACGCCCGAGGAAAAGGAGTACGCCTATGCCTATTCCTCGCGCATCGCCGGGCGCTACATGAACTTCTGGTTCGACCCGGCCCTGCACTCGGTCGACATGTGGGGCAAGGGCCGCCGCACCGACACCTACCGCGGCAAGCACCGCATCCTGGGCGAGAACTTCTCGCTGCTGCACCAGCTGATTTCCACCGACGAGATGTGGACCAGGGCCGGCATGAAGGACGCCAAGCCGCGCGGGGACCTGGCGGCCTGGCTGCAGGCCAAGCGTCCCGCTTTTGCGCTCACGCGCTTCGCCGGCGGCGACTACGACCGGGCGCTGGCCACCTGGCGCGATGGCGAACACGTGTTCAGCCTGTCGATCATCAACGGCGGCCAGAGCCAGCACGCGAACAGCCCGTATTACCCGCTGCCCTTCAGCTACGGCATCGTCTCCGGCATCGCCGACAGTGGCGCCGCCCATCCGCAGCTGCTGCCGAAGTTCACACTGGCGGACGGCAGCGAATTGATCGCGACCGCGTGGATGAAGGATATCCAGACAACCGCGGCGGATGGCGGCCAGCGCGTCAGCTGGCGCCAGGACGCGCTGACGAAGCTGGGCAAGAACGTGCCGGTGAAGGACGACCGCATCCGCGTCGACACCGTGTACACCCTGCGTCACGGCGTGATCACGCGCACCGACACCTATACGCCGAAGGCGCCGCTCGAGGTGACGGGCCTGAGCCTGGAATTCGCATCGTTCTCGGAAGGCGCCAGCGTGCAGGGCAACAGCGTGCGCTTCAAGGGCGGCGCGGTGCAGGGCTTCGAGGTGAGCGGCCTGCAGGGGTGCGAAGCGGCGCCGGTATCCGGCAACGACTACGCCGCTCCATATGGCCCGATGCGCACGCTGGTCAGCTGCCGCAGCGGTGCCTTCAGCATGAGTCAACCCTTGACGGTCAGTTGGACACTGCGTTACCAGTAACAGGAGGCGCTGCGGCCTGTCTTGTGGTCAGCCTCACGCTTGGAAATTTGATTTATTATGAGCGCAATCAAATTTCCAGGCTGATCTCATGAACGACGACCCCGGCGTCTACCGCACGCTGCTCGAATCCACCAAGGCGATCCCCTGGCGCATCGACTGGGCGACGGCGCGCTTCACCTACATCGGTCCGCAGATCGAAGCGCTGCTGGGCTGGCGCCAGGACAGCTGGCTGACGGTGAACGACTGGGCCGAACGCATCCACCCCGAGGACCGCCAGAAGACGGTGGACTTCTGCGTGGCCCAGTCGCAGCAGGGCATGGACCACGAAGCCGACTACCGTGCGCTGACGGCCGAGGGCGAGCAGGTCTGGATCCGCGACGTCGTGCACGTGATCCGCAAACCCGACGGCAGCGTCGATTGCCTGGTGGGCTTCATGTTCGACATCAGCGAGCGCAAACGCGCCGAGGACAAGATCCTGCAGCTGCAGCGGGAACTGGAAGCCCTGTCCTACCGCGACGCGCTCACCGGCATCGCCAACCGGCGCATGTTCGACCGCATCCTGGAAGTCGAATGGGGCAAGGCCAGGGCGCTGGGCCAGCCGCTGTCCCTGATCGCCGTCGACATCGATTTCTTCAAGCAGTACAACGACCGCTACGGCCATCCGCAGGGCGATGCCTGCCTCAAGGACGTCGCGCGCGTGTTGGATCAGGGCGCGGCGCGCACCGGCGACCTGTGCGCGCGCCTGGGCGGCGAAGAGTTCGCGCTGCTGCTGCCGGCTACCGGCGAAGCGGCGGCCCTGGCCGTGGCCGAGCGCTGCGCCAGGCTGCTGGCGCGCGCCGCGCTGCCGCACGCCTCCTCGGCGGTGGCGGGCGTGGTCACCTGCAGCATGGGACTGGCGACGCTGGTGCCCGGCAAGAGCGACGATGCCGCGCGCCTGGTCGACCTGGCCGACACCCGCCTCTACCAGTCCAAGCGCGCCGGCCGCAACCGGGTCACGGGCAGCGCCTCGCCGCTGCCGGGATCAAGCGGCACCTGAGCCGCTGAACATGGCGGCCAGGCTCGCGGGCGCACCCTCGCCCAGGCACAGTTCGAACAGCGTTTCGGTTTCCGCCGCCACCGTGGCGCTGCGCGCGAACATCGCTTCCTCGTAGGCGGCCAGCGCGGCGTCGATGTCGCCGGGGTGGGCGACGATGCCGGCCGCGAGCTCGGCGCCATCCATCAGGGCCAGGTTGGCGCCCTCCCCGTTCGGCGCCATCAGGTGCGCCGCATCGCCGATCAGGGTCACGCCCGGCACCCGTTCCCAACGGTGCCCGGCCGGCAGCGCGTGCAGCTTGCGCGGCACCGGCGCGCTGTCGGCGTCGAGGATCAGCGCGCGCAGTGCCGGCGCCCAGCCTTCGAATTCCTCGGCCACCCGCGCCAGCGCGGCGCGCCCGTCGCCGAAATCGATCTGCTCCAGCCAGCCTTCCGGGCGGTTCAGCGCCAGGTAGGCATGCAGTACGCCGTCCGGTTCGCGGTGCGCGAAGATGCCGTGGCCGGGGGCCATCGCCATCAGCATGCCGCCGCCGACCGCCCCGACGCTGGCCGGATGGCGCGCATCGGCGTCGAACAGCCGGGTCTCGATGAAGCAGGTGCCGGTGTACGCCGGCGTTGCGGCCGTCAGCAGCGGCCGCACCTTCGACCAGGCGCCGTCCGCGCCCACCAGCAGGTCGGTTTGCGCACTCGAACCGTCGGCAAAGGCGAGCGCGTGGCGGCCGCCCCCCAGCAGCGTGACGCTCGTGAGCTTGCGTCCCCACTGCACGCCATCCGGCGGCAGCGAGTCGAGCAGGATGCGCCGCAATTCCCCGCGCAGCACTTCCGGCCGGCCGCCGCTGCCGTCGTCCGGCACGTCGAGCAGGACCGCGCCATGTCGGTCCAGCAAGCGGGTCTGCTGCCCGCCCGGGATGACGATGCCGAGAAAGTCCTCGTGCAGGCCGGCCGCCTCCAGCGCCAGCCGGCCGTTGTAGTCGTGGATGTCGAGCATGCCGCCCTGGGCGCGCGCGTCGGGCCCGGCATCGCGTTCGTAGACGGTGGCGGCGATGCCGTGCAGGTGCAGGACGCGGGCCAGCAGCAGCCCGCCCAGTCCGGCGCCGATGATGCCGATCGATGGTGCCATGAAACTCCTTTTGCCGTTTATGGAATGACGTTCCACTATTAATATAGAACGCCATTCCACTCCCGTCAACCACCAGCATGGCCAGGAACACAAGGCGCACCCAGCGCGGCGAGACATCGCTCTCGCGCGACCGCATCATCGAAGCATCGATCGAACTTCTGGATGCCGGCGGCGAGGACGGATTGACCTTCCGCGCCCTGTCCGAACGGCTCGGCACCGGCGCCGGCGCCATCTACTGGCACATCGCCAACAAGAGCGATCTGTTGACGGCCGCCTGCGACGCCATCGTGGCGCCGACCATGCGCAGCGCGACCGAAGGTGCCAGCCCGCGCGACGCCATCCGCGCCATCGGCCTCGGCATGTTCGACGCCATGGACGAGCACCCGTGGGTCGGCTCGGCGCTGACCCAGGCGGCGGCCCAGCTGCCGATGGTGCGCATCCTGGAGGCGATCGGACGCCAGGTGGTGGCCCTGGGCGTGCCGGACGCCATGCGCTGGCATGCCGGCTCGGCGCTGCTGCACTACATCCTGGGCGTGGCCGGCCAGAACGCAGCGAACCGGCGCATCGCGCGCGAACGCCAGCTGGTGCGTGCCGACTTCCTCGACGCCGTGGCCGCGCAATGGGCCGCGCTCGACGGGGACGAATTCGCGTTCACGCGCAGCATCGCGCCGCAGCTGCGCGAACACGACGACCGGCTGGACTTCGCGGCCGGGATCGACCTGATCCTGGACGGCGTGCAGAGTGCGTTGGCGCGGCCCTGATCGGTGGTAAGCTTGCACCATGCATAGCGTCCCCCTGCCGCCCGACGAGCCTCAGCGCCGCGCCCTGCTGGACTCGCTGAACCTGCTCGACACCGCCCCCGAACCCGTGTTCGACCGCGTGACGCGCCTCGCCGCGCGCCTGCTCGGCGTGCCGATCGCCCTGTTTTCGCTGGTCGACACCGACCGCCAGTGGTTCAAGTCGCGCGTCGGACTCGACGCCGCGCAGACCCCGCGCGACCAGGCCTTTTGCGCGCACACCATCCTCGGCAGCGCGCCGCTGGTGGTCGAGGATGCGATGCGCGACGAGCGCTTCCGCGACAATCCCCTCGTGCTCGGCGCGCCCAACATCCGCTTCTACGCCGGCGTGCCGGTGCGCACCGCGGGCGGGCACGCGATCGGCACCCTGTGCGCCATCGATTCGCGCCCGCGCGCGCTGGCGCCCGAAGACCTGCAAGTGCTCGAGGACCTGGCCGACGTCGTCACGGAGGAAGTCCAGTACCGCGAACGCCTGGGCGTGGCCCAGGACCGCTTCCGCTCGATCTTCGAGCTGGCCAGCATCGGCATCGCGCTGGTGGGGCCGGGCGGCGCCTGGATCAGCGTGAACGCGGCCCTGTGCGCCATCGTCGGCTACAGCGAACGGGAACTGCTCGGCCTGACCTTCCAGGACATCACCCATCCGGACGACGTGGACGCCGACGTGGGCCTGCTGCAGCGCCTGCAGCGCCGCGAAATCGACCAATACCAGATGGAGAAGCGCTACCTGCGCAAGGACGGCAGCGTGGCCTGGGTCAACCTGAACGTGTCGTGCAAGTTCGGCGCGGACGGCCAGGTCGATTACTACGTCTCGGTGGTCAAGGACATCCAGGCCCAGAAGACGGCGGAACAGGCGCTGCTCGGCCTGAACGCGGAACTCGAGCAGCGGGTGCGCGCCCGTACCGGCGAGCTGCAGAACACGAATTCGATGCTGACCGCCTCGGTCATCCAGCAGCGCCGCGCCGAAGCCGCGCTGCGCGAGCGCGAGGCCGAGCTGCGCACCGTGATCGAGAACGCCAGCGACGCCTACCTCTGCCTGGACGAGCGCGGCGCCGTCACTGCGTGGAACCGCGCCGCCGAAACCATGTTCGGCTGGGCCGCGCAGGAGGCGGCAGGCCGCGCGCTGACCGACCTGATCATCCCTGCCGATGCGCGCGAGGCCTACGAGAAAACCCTGGCGCGCTACGCCGAGACCGGCCGCTCGGCGATGCTGGACCGGCGCATGGAACTGCCGGCCATCCGCAAGGACGGTTCGATGCTCACCGCCGAAGTGCGCATCGCCGCCCTCGACATCAACGGGCGCCGCATCTTCAGCGCCTTCCTGCACGACATCAGCGCGCGCAAGCTGACCGAGGCCCAGCGCGAATACGAATCGCGCCACGATCCGCTGACCGGCCTGTGCAACCGCCGTTCGCTGCTCGAGCGGGTGCCGCTGGCGCAAAAGCGCGCCGAGCGGAGCAGCCAGGCGCTGGCCCTGCTGTTCATCGACCTGGACGGCTTCAAGGCCGTCAACGACACCTGGGGCCACGAGGCCGGCGACCGCCTGCTGTGCGAGGTCGGGCGCCGCCTGCACGCGGCGGTGCGCGCGACCGACGGCGTGTTCCGTCTGGCCGGCGACGAGTTCACTGTCATCCTGGAAAACGTCCATGCCGCCGACGACGCCGTCAAGATCGCGCACAAGCTGGTGGCCGAGGTGGCACGGCCGGTCGACATCGACGGCCACCCGGCGCACGTCGGCGCCAGCATCGGCCTGGCGATGCACCTGCCGGGCAGCACCGACAGTGCGGACAGCCTGATCAAGGAAGCCGACCACTGGATGTACCAGGCCAAGCAGGCCGGCCGCGGGCGGGTGTGCTGGGCCGGGGCGGACCGCTAGTAGGGCTCCGCCTCGGCCGGCCCGGCCAGCGGCTTGACCTGGATATTGCGGAAATAAGCCTCCGCACCTTCGGACTGCAGCGAAAACTTCCCGCGCGTGAGCGGCACGACCTGGCCATCGACCGTCTGGCGCGAGTTCAGCACGCGCAGCACTTCGTGGCCGTTGACGATGTGGATCAGGGTCTTGCCGTCGGCGATCACTTCCATCGTGTTCCATTCGCCCGAGGGTTTTTCGAAGTTGCCCAGCTTGAGGATGCGCGACTTCAGGTTCGTCTTCAAGGGCAGCGCCGGGTCGTAGCGGTAGAACTTCCAGTCGCCCTGGCTGGCGTCGCCGACGCGGGCGTCGACCAGCGCGCCGTCCAGGCTGTGGTAGTCGGCGCAATCGCCTTCCTGCAGCTGGAATTCATGGCTGCGCATCCAGTGCCCGCTCTGGGCGCCTTCCGGGCCGACGGCGTAGTACAGCAGGCCGCTGTCGCGCGGCGCGCCCAGCCTCGGTAACCATTTCTTCGTGCCCCACTTGAATTCGAACTTGAGGTGGAAGTTCTCGTACTCGCCGACGGTGGAGACCGCGCCCCACTCCTCGCCCGACACCCGCAGCATGCCGTCGACCACCGAGAACACCTTTTTTGGATCCTGGTTCAGGCCGCGCACCGAGGTCGGCGCCTTCATGTTGTCGCTCGTCGGCTGCATGCTGATCCAGGTGGTCCAGCCGCTCAGGTCGCGGCCGTTGAACAGCGAGGTCCAGCCGGGCTCGGCGGCCTGCACGGACCGGGACAACAGCAGGGTGGCGGCCAGCAGCACGCTGCGGGAGAAGCGGGTCATGGGGAAGTCTCCTTGTATGAATGTTGTCATTGGAGCAGCCCGGGCAATCTAGCATGGCTGTCGTTGGGAGCGCTACCACCCGCGCCCACCTTGCCGAAATCGTTATAAATTTTTCCGATTTTTTGACAGTTACCAAGTTTGCCGAATGCTAATATTTACCCACAATTCGCGATAACAACATCGCGTGACAACGAGATGGAGACGGCGGATGAACACAATCGTCATCGGCAGGGGCATGGTCGTCGCCCACGGACCGGGCAGCGAGCCGCAGCACCCGCGCATGGCACGGCCCCCGCGGCCGGGCAGCGCGCAGCTGCGCCAGGCCTGCGCCAATTTCTACACCGAACACGGCATCTCGACGCCCAGCCCGCTGTTCGACACCCTGTCCGACACCTATTATTTTGCCAAGAACCGCGCCGGCCAGTTCGTCTGGGGCAACCGGCTGCTGCAGGAGCAGCATGCGCTGGCCGACGTCGGCGCCATCATCGGCCGCACCGACCACGACTTCTTCCGGCGCGACATCGCCGACCGCATCCGCGCCGACGACCTGGCGGTGATGGACACCGGCGTCACGGTGCGCAACAAGCTGGAAGTGATCGACGGCGGCAAGGGCGCGCTGACCTGGCTGTTCACGACCAAGTCGCCGCTGCGCGACCGCCATGGCCTGATCGTCGGCATCGAAGGCTTTTCGCGCGATGCGCGCCGCGCCGAAGATACGATCGCGCCCTTCCACGAGTTCAAGGCCTGCATCGAATACATCCAGGCCCACCTGATGGAACCGGTCGCCATCGAGCACCTGGCGCGCCTGTCCTGCATGTCGCTGTCGACCTTCGAGCGCAAGTTCAAGCAGCACTTCTCGCTCACGCCCAAGCAGTACATCCTGCACCTGAAGGTACACGAAGCCTGCCGCCTGCTGCCCAGCGCGAACAGCATCGCGCGCGTGGCGGCGGACACCGGCTTCGGCGGCCAGAGCTACTTCACCAAGCAGTTCCGCAGCGTGGTCGGGATCACGCCGAAACAATACCTGCTGTCGCTGGCGCGCGCCCGCTGAGGAGAGACCATGCCGGATACGATCCTGCCCGACCGCGGTCGCCGCGCCGCGCTGCTGCACCTGTCCGCGCTGCTCGGCCTGGCCGCACTCGGTATCGATGCCGAGGCACTGGCAGCGGCCGCGTCGAAGCCCGCCACCGCGCCCGAACTGTTCACGCCGGACGAACTGCGCCTGACCGGCGTTCTGGCCGAGCTGATCATCCCGCGCACCGGGACGCCGGGCGCGCTGGACGTCGGCGCGCACCGCACCATCGACCACCTGCTGGCCGTGTGCACCTTGCCGCCGGCCCAGGCCGCGTTCCGCGCCGGCCTGGCGCGCATCGACGCCGCCGCGCAGGCCCAGGAGCACAAGCGTTTCACCTTGTTGGCGCCGGCGCGGCAGGAAGCGCTGCTGCGCGCCCTCGACGCCGGCGCCGCACCCTTCAGCGCCGCCGACGCGCGCTTCTTCCGCCAGCTGAAAGGCTATGTCGCCTTTGCCTACTACACCTCGGAAGCCGGCGCCTCGCAGGAACTGGCCTACCTGCCGGTGCCGGGCGGTTTCAAGGGCGACCTCAAGGTCACCCCTAGCACCCGCACCTGGGCCATCTGATTACGGGGAATACATGGAAGCGCTGTCATCCTTCATCATCAAGGCCAGCCCGGAACGCTTCGACGCGATCGTGGTCGGCTCGGGCATCACCGGCGGCTGGGCCGCCAAGGAACTCACGGAACGCGGTCTCAAGACCTTGATGGTCGAGCGCGGGCGGCCGGTCGAACACGGCGCCGGCTACGTCGGCGAGAACCGCGACCCGTGGACCATGCCGAACCGCGGCCGGGTCGACGCCCGCGTGGAGGAAGAGCAGTTCGCCATCCAGCGCCAGTGCTACGCCTTCGACGAACACACCCGGCAATTCTTCAACAACGACCGCGACATGCCCTATTCCACGCCGGACGGCCGCCCGTTCAGCTGGATCCGCGGCAACCAGCTGGGCGGCAAGTCGCTGATGTGGGCGCGCCAGTCCTACCGCTGGAGCGACCTCGATTTCGGCGCCAACCTGAAGGACGGCCACGGCACCGACTGGCCGATCCGCTACGCCGACCTGGCGCCCTGGTACAGCCACGTCGAGCGCTTCGCCGGCATCAGCGGCAGCAAGGAGGGCCTGGCCGTGCTGCCGGACGGCGAATTCCTGCCACCTTTCGAATTCAATGCGGTGGAGCTGGCGCTGAAGCAGAAGTTCGATGCCAGGTATGCGCCGGCGCGCATGATCATCGGCCGCACCGCCAACCTGAACACGGCCAGCGAAGCCCACCTGGCCGCCGGCCGCGGCCCCTGCCAGGCGCGCAGCCAGTGCCACCGCGGCTGCTCCTTCGGCGCCTACTTCTCGACCCAGAGTTCGACGCTGCCGGCTGCCTTGAGAACCGGGCGCCTGAAGATTGCCACCGACAGCATCGTGCACAGCGTGCTGTACGACCCGAAGACCAACCGCGCCACCGGCGTGCGCGTGATCGACGCCGGGACCATGGCCACGCGCGACTACCATGCGCGCGTGGTGATCCTGTGCGCCTCGACGCTGGGCTCGACCGCGGTCCTGCTGAACTCGACCTCCGAGGCCTTCCCGACCGGCCTGGCGAATTCCTCGGGCGTGCTCGGGCACTACCTGACCGACCACCTCTGGGCCGCCGGCGCGGACGGCCGCGTCGACGGTTTCGAAGACCATTACTACCAGGGCCGGCGCCCGACCGCGCCCTACATCCCGCGTTTCCGCAACGTGGTCGACCAGCACCCGGACTTCGTGCGCGGCTATGCGCTGGCCGGCGGTGCGGCGCGCGAAGGCTGGCAGTCGGCGGCCGCCAAGCCCGGCTTCGGCAAGGAGTACAAGGCGATGATCAGGAAGCCCGGCCCGTGGCGCTTCGGCCTGGGCGGCCAGGGCGAGATGCTGCCGCGCTTCGACAACATGGTAAGCCTGCATCCCACCAAAAAGGACAAGTGGGGCATGCCGCTGCTGCACGTGAACGTGACCCATGGCGAGAACGACCGCCGCATGCGCAAGGACATGATGGACACCGCCGCCAACATCCTCGAAGACCTGGGCGTGAAGGACGTGCGCACGAAAATGGCGACCGCAGAGGAATACCCGCCCGGCCTGGCGATCCACGAGATGGGCACCGCGCGCATGGGGCGCGACCCCAGGACCTCGATCCTGAACGGCTGGAACCAGGCCCACGACGTGCCCAACCTGTTCGTCACCGACGGCGCGTCGATGGCCTCCGGCGCCTGGCAAAACCCTTCGCTGACCTTCATGGCCCTGACCGCGCGCGCCTGCGCCTACGCGGTGGCGCAGATGAAGGCCGGCGCGATCTGATACCGCAGAACACAACAACGCACGGAGACACCATGAAGCTGACTATATCCACTCTTCTCCTCGCCCTGCTCGGCGCGGCTTCGCTGGCGCAGGCCGCTCCCACCACCCAGCGCCTCGGCCTGCAACTGTGGTCGGTGAAGGACGAGATCAAGCAGGACTTCGAAGGCACGCTGGCCAAGGTCGCCCAGCTCGGCTTCCAGGGCGTGGAGTTCGCCGGCGAGTTCGGCCCGTACAAGGAGAACCCGGCCGGCCTGCGCGCCTTCATGGACAAGAACAAGCTGCAATGCGCCGGCGCCCACGTGCACTTCGACCAGCTCACGCCCGAGCGCTTCGACGCCACCACCGCCTTCTACAAGACCCTCGGTTGCACCAGCCTGGTGATCCCGATGGACAAGCGCGGCGCCAGCCTTGACGGCAGCGCGCAGATGAGCCGCGAGCTGAGCGCCCTCGCGCCCAGGCTGGCCGCGAAAGGGATGCGCATCGGCTACCACAACCATGCCCAGGAAATGGCGGGTGCGGTCGGCAGCACGCCCTGGGATGTGATCGCGCAGAACACGCCGTCCGCCTCCATCCTGCAGCAGGACGTAGGCTGGACCACGTTCGCGGGCAAGGATCCGGTGGCTTACGTGAACCGGTACCCGGGGCGGACCGTGACCACGCACTTCAAGGCCAAGCTGGCGCAGGGGACCACGGGCGGGATGCCGGTCATCGGGCAGGATCGCACGGATTGGGTGGGATTGATCCAGGCGGTGCGCAAGGTGGGCGGGACCGAGTGGATCATCATCGAGCAGGAGGAGTATCCGAATGGGATGGGGCAGCTGGAGACGGTGGCGGCTTCTTTGAAGGGCTTGCAGAAGGTGTTGGCGAGTGTGCCGGCAAACTAAAGACCGTCGTCCCCGGCCTCGGCGGCCACGTAATCAAATAGTTATGAGCCTCTCCATCCGCTTCCAACACATTGTCAAGGACTTCGGCCCGGTCCGCGTCCTGCACGGCGTCGACTTCGCGCTCGAACCCGGCCGCGTGGTCGGCCTGCTGGGCGAGAACGGCGCCGGCAAGTCGACGCTCATGAAGATCCTGGCCGGCTACGAAAAGCCGACCGCCGGCCAGTTGCTGGTCGACGGCGCCGAATGCCGTTTCAAGGATGCGCGCGATGCGGAAAAGCTCGGCATCGCCCTGATCCACCAGGAATTCAACCTGGCCGAGCACCTCAGCATCGCCCAGAACATCTTCCTCGGCCATGAAAAAACCTGCCGCGGCCTGCTGGACCGGGCCGCGATGCGGCGGGAGGCTGCGGCCAGCCTGCGAGAAGTCGGGCTGGACCTGGACCCGGATACGCGCGTGGCGGACCTGATCGTCGCCGAAAAGCAGCTTGTCGAAATCGCCAAGGCGGTGTCGCGCAAGGCCAGGCTCCTGATCATGGACGAGCCGACCGCCAGCCTCTCGCCGGGCGAAACGCGCCGGCTGTTCGCGCTGATGGCGCGCCTGAAGGCGCAAGGCGTCACCATCGTCTACATCTCGCACAAGCTCGACGAGATGGAAGCGCACACCGACGAGGTCGTGGTCATGCGCGACGGGAAGTTCGTCACCCGCGCCGACACCGCCGGCGTCGACCGCCACCAGATGGCCAACCTGATGGTCGGGCGCGAGCTCTCCACCATGTTCGAACCGAAGGCGCCGCCGGCGCTTGACGCGCCGGTGCGGCTGCGCGTCGCGGGCTTGCAGGTGCCGGGCTGGATCGAGGACCTCGGCTTCGACGTGCGCGCCGGCGAGGTGCTGGGCTTTGCCGGCCTGGTCGGCGCCGGGCGCACCGAAGCTTTTGAAGCCATCTTCGGTTTGCGGCCACGGCGCGGCGGCCGGATCGAGGTCGACGGCCGGCCTGTGGACATCCGCAATCCGCGCGACGCCATGCGCCACGGCCTGGCTTATCTTTCCGAAGACCGCAAGGGCAAGGGCCTGCACCTGGACCTCGGCCTGCGCGAAAACCTGACCATGATGACGCTCGAGCGCGACGCCCGGCCCTGGCTCGACATCAAGGGCGGGGCGCAGGCGCTGCAGCAGGCGATCGCCGATTTCGGCATCCGCGCGCGCGCCCCCTCGTCGCCGGCGCGCGCGCTCTCGGGCGGCAACCAGCAGAAGCTGGCGCTGGCCAAGATCCTGCGCCCCGACCCGCGCGTGATCGTGCTGGACGAGCCGACCCGCGGCGTCGACGTCGGCGCCAAGCGCGACATCTATACCCTGATCCACCGCCTGGCCCGCGAAGGGCGCGCGGTGATCGTCATCTCGTCCGAACTCGTCGAGCTGATCGGCCTGGCCCACCGCGTGGCGGTGCTGCACGGCGGCCGCCTGCAAGCCATGCTCGGCGCGGACCAACTGACCGAAGAAAACCTGATCGCCCATGCAACCGACACCCATCACGCCTGACACCAAGCCGGCCTCGCCGCTGCCCTCCCTTGCGCGCCTGAAGAGCGCGGGGCCGCTGATCGCGCTCATCTTGCTGTGCACCCTGGGCGGCCTGCTGAATCCGGACTTCGCCACCGTCGACAACCTGATGAACGTGCTGACGCGCACCGCCTTCATCGGCATCATCGCGGTCGGCATGACCTTCGTGATCGTCTCCGGCGGCATCGATTTGTCGGTGGGCTCGATGGCGGCGCTGATCGCGGGCTTGATGATCGTGGCGATGAACGCGCTGGCCACCGGGTCCGGGGCGCCGTCCGGTCCGACCATCGTCGTGGCCGGCATCGCGCTGGCGCTGGCCTGCGGGGCGGCGTTCGGCGTCGCCCATGGCCTCTTGGTCACGCATGGGCGCATCGAGCCCTTCATCGTCACCCTCGGGTCGCTCGGCATCTTCCGCGCGGTGCTGACCTGGCTGTCCGACGGCGGCGCGCTGACGCTGGATTTCAACCTTTCCGAGACCTATAGCCCGGTGTATTACCAGAGCGTGCTGGGCGTGCCGGTGCCGGTGTGGGTGTTCGCGCTGGTGGCCGGCATCGGCGCGCTGATCCTGAACCGCACCGCTTACGGCCAGCACGTGCAGGCGATCGGCTCCAGCGAACAGGTGGCGCGCTACGCCGCGATCCGGGTCGACCGCGCCAAGATCCTGACTTACCTGCTGCTGGGCCTGTGCGTGGCGATCGCCACCATCCTCTACGTGCCGCGCCTGGGCTCGGCCACGCCCACCACCGGCATCCTGTGGGAGCTGGAAGCCATCGCCGCGGTCGTGGTGGGCGGCACCTCGCTGCGCGGCGGCGCCGGGCGCGTGATGGGCACGGTCATCGGCGCGGTGCTGCTGTCCGTGATCGGCAACATCCTGAACCTCACCAGCATCATCAGCGTGCACCTGAACCCCGCGGTGCAGGGCGTGGTGATCATCGCGGTCGCCTATCTGCAGCGCGGGCGCCGGTAACAGTATGACTCATGAAGGAAACCACATGCGTTCGAAGATTCTTGTAACGACCCGGATCGCCCTCGCCTGCGCGCTGGCCGCCGGCCTTCTTCCCGCCCACGCTGCCGAGAAGGTGACGATGGGCGTGGCCATCCCCACCGCCACCCACGGCTTCACCGGCGGCATCGTCTGGTGGGCCAACCAGGCCAAGAAGGAGCTGGAAGCGGCCAACCCCGGCCTGAAGATCATCGTCAAGACCGCCGCCAGCACGCCCGAGCAGGCCAACCAGGTGCAGGACCTGCTGGTGGTGAACAAGATGAATGCGCTGGTGATCCTGCCGCTGGAATCGAGCTCGCTCACCCAGCCGGTGGCCCAGGTCAAGAACCGCGGCGTGTACGTGACCGTGGTCGACCGCGGCCTGACCAATACCGCCGCCCAGAACGCCTACGTGGCCGGCGACAACAGCGCCTTCGGCCGCCTGCCGGCCGAGTACCTGGCCAGGCGCCTGAACGGCAAGGGCAATATCGTGGTCTTGCGCGGCATGCCCAGCACCATCGACAACGAGCGCGTGAATGCCTTCAACGCCGAGATAAGAAAATACCCGGGCATCAAGGTGCTGGACGCGAGGTACGGCAACTGGAATCGCGACGATGCGTTCAAGGTCACCCAGGATTACCTGACCCGGTTCAAGCAAATCGATGCGGTGTGGGCGGCCGACGACGACATGGCGATCGGCGTGCTGAAGGCGATCGAGCAGGCCAAACGGAGCGACATCAAGGAAGTGTTTGGCGGCGCCGGCGCCAAGTTCGCGGTCAAGAAGGTGCTCGACGGCGACAAGCTCGTGCAGGCGGACGTGTCCTACTCGCCCAAGTTCATCTACGACGCCATCAAGATGACGGCCAACGCGCGCCTGAAGGGCGAGGCGCTGCCGGCCAGGACCATCATCCCTTCGGTCCTGATCACGCGCGACAACGCCCGCCAGTTCTACTTCCCGGACTCGCCCTACTAATTCCGCCCTACTGATATACAAGGAACCGCATGAAGACCATCAAGGGACCGGCGATCTTCCTGGCCCAGTTCATGGGCCGGCAGGCGCCCTTCGACACCCTGGCGCACCTGGCCGGCTGGGCCGCCTCGCTCGGCTACCAGGGCATCCAGCTGCCGACCGACCCGCGCCTGTTCGACCTGGAGCTGGCCGCCGACAGCCAGGCCTATTGCGACGAGGTACGCGGCATGCTGGCCGCGCATGGGCTGGCGATCACGGAACTGTCGACCCACCTGCAGGGCCAGCTGGTGGCCGTGCACCCGGCCTACGACACGCTGTTCGACGGCTTCGCCCCGCCCGAAGTGCGCGGCAAGCCGCAGGCGCGCCAGGCCTGGGCCGTGCGCCAGCTCGAATGCGCGGCGCGCGCGTCCAGGCGCCTGGGCTTGTCCGCCCACGCCAGCTTTTCGGGGGCGCTGGCCTGGCCCTACTTGTACCCTTGGCCGCAGCGCCCCGCCGGCCTGGTCGAAGAGGCCTTTGAAGAACTGGGCCGGCGCTGGCGCCCGATCCTGGATGCCTTCGACGCCGCCGGGGTCGACCTGTGCTACGAACTGCACCCGGGCGAAGACCTGCACGACGGCGTCAGCTTCGAACGCTTCCTGGCGGCGGTCGGCGATCACCCGCGCGCGAGCATCCTGTACGACCCCAGCCACTTCGTGCTGCAGCAACTGGACTATCTCGCCTTTATCGACATCTACCACGAACGCATCAAGGCCTTCCACGTCAAGGATGCCGAATTCCGTCCGGATGGGCGCCAGGGCGTGTACGGCGGCTATGCGGGCTGGGTGGACCGCGCCGGGCGTTTCCGCTCGCTGGGCGACGGCCAGGTGGACTTCGGCGCCATCTTCTCCAAGCTGGCGCAATACGACTACCCCGGCTGGGCGGTGCTGGAATGGGAGTGCTGCCTCAAGCATCCGGAAGACGGCGCGCGCGAGGGCGCGGATTTCATCCGCCGCCACATCATCCGCGTGGCCGAGCGCGCCTTCGACGACTTTGCCGGCAGCGGCGCCGACCGCGCCCAGCTGCGCGCGCTGATGGGGATCGCATCGTGAGCGCCGGCGTGCCACGCAGGCTGCGCCTGGGCATGGTGGGCGGCGGCGACGGCGCCTTCATCGGCGCCGTGCACCGCATCGCCGCGCGCCTGGACGATTGCTACGAGGTGGTGGCCGGCGCCCTGTCGAGCGACGCGGCAAAGGCGCTGCAGTCCGGGGCGGCGATCCGCCTCGATCCGGATCGCTGCTATGCCGATTTCCGCGCCATGGCGCAAGCCGAGTCGGTGCGGCCCGACGGCATCGACGTGGTGGCCATCGTCACCCCGAACCACCTGCACGCGCCGGTGGCGGTGGCCTTCCTGGAAGCGGGCATCCACGTCATCTGCGACAAGCCGCTGGGCGTGTCCCAGCCCGAAGGCCGCTCCCTGGCCGCGCTGGCGGCGGCGAAGAACCGCGTGTTCGCCCTCACCCACACCTACACCGGCTACCCGATGGTGCGCCATGCGCGCGAGCTGGTCGCATCGGGCGCCATCGGCGAGCTGCGCATGGTGCACGTCGAGTACGCCCAGGACTGGATGGCCGAAGCCGACAAGCAGGACCCTGCCTTCCAGGCCACCGACTGGCACAACGACCCGCGCCGCGCCGGGCCGACCGGCTGCACCTCCGACATCGGCACCCACGCCTTCCATCTCGCCGGTTTCGTGTGCGGCCTGCAGCCGAGCGAACTGCTGGCCGAGCTGCATGCCTTCACCCCGGGACGCGAGTTGGACGACCACCTGCAGGTGATGCTGCGCTACCCGAACGGCGCGCGCGGCACGCTGTGGGCCAGCCAGATGGCGACGGGGTGTGAGAACGCTCTCAAGCTGCGCGTGTTCGGCAGCAAGGCGAGTTTGACCTTCGACCAGGAAGCGCCGAACAGCCTCTGGCTCACGCCCCAGGGCGGCTGCGCCCAGCGTCTCACGCGTGGGCGCGCGCATGGCGCGGCGGCGGATTACGCCACGCGCATCCCGAACGGGCATCCGGAAGGCTACCTGGAAGCCTTCGCCCAGCTGTACCGCGACGCCGCCGCGCAGATCCACGCGGTCGATGCCGGGCTGCCGATTCCGCTTGATGCAGCATGGCTGCCGACCGTGATGGATGGCGTGGCCGGCATGCGCTTCATCGACGCGGTGCTGGCCAGCCACCGGGCCGGCTCGCAGTGGGTGGCGCTGGACACGCAGACGCCGGCGCAGGCGTAAAACGCGCAGCATGATGCGCGGGATTGGCGCGCGCGGCATGGCAGAATGGGGTTCCTTTTTTCCGTGACCCGCCGTCCATGCCGCGCATCCGTTCTTCACGCATCGCCTTGTACCTGCCGCTGAGCTTCACGCTGGCGTTTTCCCAGCTTGCCATCGCCGACACGCTCCTGACGGTCGACGCCGGCGCCCCGGTTCCGGCGCCCGTCACCGGCACTGTCAAGACCGGCAGCGCCAGCGCACCCGGCGGCCACGTCCTCGGCATCAACAACCAGTACCTGACGCGCGACGGCCAGCCCTGGCTGCCGGTGATGGGCGAATTCCATTACACGCGCAGCCCGGCCGACAGCTGGGCGGGCGAGCTGGCCAAGATGAAGTCGGCCGGCATCGACGTCGTGGCCAGCTACGTGATCTGGAGCCACCACGAGGAAACCGAAGGCAGGTTCGACTGGCGCGGCAACCGCGACCTGCGCCGCTTCGTCCAGCTGGCGCACAAGGCCGGTCTGGAAGTCGTGGTGCGCATCGGGCCGTGGGCGCATGCCGAGGTACGCTACGGCGGCATCCCGGACTGGGTCGTGGACGCGATGCCGACGCGCGGCAACGATCCGCAATACCTGCGCTACGCGACGCGCTTCTACCAGGAGATCGGGCGCCAGCTCGATGGCCTGCTGTGGAAACAGGGCGGCCCGGTGATCGGCGCCCAGATCGAGAACGAATACAACCTGGCCGGCCCGGGGCGCGGCGCGGAGCATATCCGCACGCTCAAAAGCCTGGCGCTGCGGGCCGGCATCGACGTGCCCTACTACACCGTGACCGGCTGGGACCATACCCTGTATCCGTCGGGTGAAGTCACGCCGGTGTTCGGCGGCTACCCGGACGAACCCTGGGCCGCGTCCACCACCGAGCTGAAACCGAAGGAGACCTATGCCTTCCGCTTCGGCAGCCGGGTCAGCGGCGACCTCGGCGCCCAGACCCGCGCCACCCAGCGCGGCACCGCCGAGACGGACCTGGACAGCACGCCCTTCCTCGGCGCGGAATACGGCGCCGGCCTGCCGGCCATGTACCGCCGCCGCACGCTGGTCTCGCCGGACGACATCGCCTCGATGCTGCCGGTGCAGCTCGGGTCGGGCGTGAACCTGATGGGTTACTACATGTTCCACGGCGGGCGCAACCCGGCCGGCCGCACCACGCTGGAGGAAAGCACGAAAAGCGGCGGCTACAACGACACGCCCGCCATCAACTACGACTTCAACGCCCCGCTCGGTCCGGACGGCCAGCAGCGCCCGGTGCTGGCCTGGCTGCGCCCCTTCCACTATTTTCTGAACGACTTCGGCGCGCGCCTGGCGCCGATGGCGGTGCGTAAACCCGACCAGGTGCCGGCCGACCAGAACGATCTGACGACGCCGCGCCTGTCGGTGCGCAGCCGCGGCGACGCAGGCTTCCTGTTCTACAACGGCCACGTGCGCCAGTACGCGCTGGCCGCGCCGCGCGATGTGCGCTTCAGCGTCAAGCTGCCCGGCGGGACGGTGATGCTGCCGCGCAAGGCGCTCGACATCCCGGCCGGCAGCTATTTTCTCTGGCCGCTCAACTTCGACCTGGACGGCCATCGCCTGGCCTATGCCACGGCCCAGCCGGTGGCGCGCCTGGACGGGGGTGAGGCCGGCAGCGTCTATGTGTTCGCCGCCCAGGACGGCATCCCGGCCGAATTCGCGTTCGGGCTCGAGGAGCGCGATTGCCTGCGCGGGACCAGCGTCGAGGAAGCCGATGGCCGGCTGGTGGCGGGCGCCATCCAGCCCGGCCTGGATGCGGCCTTGACGCTGCGCTGCGCTGGCAAGCGCCCGGTCACCGTGCTGGTGCTGCCGCAGGAGCAGGCGCGCAAACTGGCGATCGGCCGCGTCGAAGGCCAGCGCCGCCTGGTGCTCAGCGACGCCGACGCCTGGTTCGAGAACGGCCGCCTGGTGCTACGCTCGGTGGGCACCCCGAGCATGCGCGCCGCGGTCTACCCGGCGCTGGCCACCCCGGTCAAGGCCGGCAGCGCCGTGCGCGTGTCGGGACGGGACGGCCTGTTCCAGCTGCTGGAAGCGAGCCTGCCCGGGCAATCGGTCGCGCTGACGGCCACGCCGATCCGCCCGGCCGGCCGCATGCCCCCGATCCGCATCGGCGGCAAGTCCAAGGCGGCCCTGCTGCCGGATCCGGAAACCTTCGGCGTGTCCGCGGCCTGGGAACTCAAGCTCGGCCCGCTGCCGAAAAGCGTGGACGGCGCGCTGCTCGACATCGACTTCACCGGCGATGTCGCGCGCCTGTTCGACGGCACGCGCATGCTCGACGACTGGTATTACAACGGCCAGCGCTGGCAGTTCGGGCTGGAAAAGCTCGGCACACGCACGCCGCGGCCCTTGACGCTGACCGTGCTGCCGCTGCGGGCCGATGCGCCTATCTACCTGCCGAAGGAGCATCGGCCGACGTTTGGGGACCAGGCGCAGGTGGCCGAGCTGCGTGGGGTGAAGGTGGTGCCGCGCTACCGGGTCGAGATCGGCCGCTAGCCCAACCACCGTCGTCCCTGCGGAGGCAGGGACCCAAGTTTGTAAGCGTTACGACTGCTCGTGCAACTTGGGCCCCTGCCAAGGCGGCCGGCGAGGCCAGGGGCGACGGTTTTACGGTTGTCGGCTCACGGTCAATTGCCAAAGCTAGTTGCTCATCCAATTGATTTTTTCTGCGCAAATGAGCAAGAAATGTACGCCAAGCAACCCACCCTGGCTACAATCGACTCCCCCGGAGAACACCCATTCCACCCGCTGAGCAAACGTGCGGGGTTTGACAGCGCGGAGAGTTCCAAACAAGATAGGCCCCAACTCACTTGGACCAGGTAATTAACTGTAAGCAACGCCTTGCCGTTGCCCGAAAGGATAAGCATGTTGGACCCCTCCGATTTCAACCCCTCGGACCACCCGCACCGCCGCCATAATCCCCTCACCGGGGAATGGGTGCTGGTGTCGCCGCACCGCGCCAAGCGTCCCTGGCAAGGCCAGCAGGAAGCCGTCGACCGCACGCCCCGGCCCGCCCACGACCCGAGTTGCTACCTGTGTGCCGGCAACGTGCGCGTGAATGGCGAGCGCAATCCGGACTACACCGGCACCTACGTCTTCGCCAACGACTTCGCCGCCCTGACCCCGGACACGCCCGAGGCGGCCACGGGCGGGGACCCGCTGTTCCAGACCATGAGCGCGCGCGGCACCAGCCGCGTGATCTGCTTCTCGCCCGACCACGGCAAGACCCTGCCCCAGCTGACCGTCCCGGCCATCGAACAGGTCATCGACACCTGGTGCGAACAGTCGAAGGAACTGGGCGCGTCCTACGAATGGGTGCAGGTATTCGAGAACAAGGGCGCCGTGATGGGCTGCTCGAACCCGCACCCGCACGGCCAGGTCTGGGCCACCAGCTACCTGCCCAACCTGCCCGCCGCCGAAGACCGCTGCCAGCGTGACTACTTCGCGCAGCAGAACCGTCCGATGCTGCTCGACGTCGCCGAGCGCGAACAAGAAGCGGGCGAGCGCGTGGTGGTCGAGACCGAGCACTGGCTGGCCGTCGTGCCCTACTGGGCCGCCTGGCCGTTCGAGACCATCCTGCTGCCGAAATTCGCGGTCAAGCGCCTCGAAGAGCTCGACCCCGACAAGCGCGCCGACCTGGCCCTGGCCCTGAAGCGCCTGACCACGCGCTACGACAACCTGTTCCAGACCTCCTTCCCATATTCGATGGGCTGGCATGGCGCACCCTACAACGGCGACGACACCGCGCCGTGGCAGCTGCACGCCCACTTCTACCCGCCGCTGCTGCGCTCGGCCTCGGTGCGCAAGTTCATGGTCGGCTTCGAGATGCTGGCCGAAGCCCAGCGCGATCTGACCCCGGAGCAGGCCGCCGCCCAGCTGCGCGCCCAATCCGAACAACACTACCTGGAGTCCACGCAATCTTGAGTTCCGAGAACACCTCCCTGCCGGCCCACGTCGCCGGCGTCTTCGAAGCCGCCTTCAAGAGCGCCCCGGCGATCGTGGTGCAGGCCCCGGGCCGCGTCAACCTGATCGGCGAGCACACCGACTACAACGACGGCCTGGTGCTGCCCTGCGCGATCGACTACCGCACCGTGATCGCGGCTAGAGCGCGCGCGGACCGAACTGTGCGCGTGGTCGCCGCCGACTATGGCGACGCGATGGACGAATTTTCGCTGGACGCGCCGATCGAACGGGTCGAGTCGCCGATGTGGGCCAACTACGTGCGCGGCATGATCTGGGCGCTGGCCGAGCGCGGCCTGCCGCTGCAGGGCATGGACCTGGCGATCTCCGGCGACGTGCCGCAGGGCGCCGGCCTGTCGTCATCGGCCTCGCTGACGGTGGCCGTGGGCCGGCTGTTCGCGACCCTGCCCGGCTTCGAAGCGCTGTCGCCGGTCGACATCGCCCTGACCGCCCAGAAGTCCGAGAACGACTTCGTCGGCACCAAGTGCGGCAACATGGACCAGATCAGCTCCGCCTGCGGCAAGCAGGACCATGCCCTGATGATCGACTGCCGTTCGCTCGACGTCCATCCGGTGCCGATTCCGGAAGGCGCCGCCATCATGATCTTCCATTCGCACGTGCGGCGCGGCCTGGTCGACAGCGAGTACAACACCCGCCGCGAACAGTGCGAGGCGGCCGCGCGCCACTTCGGCGTGCCGGCCCTGCGCGACATCGACATGGCGGTGCTGGAGCAGCGTGGCGGCGAACTCGATCCGATGACGCTGCGCCGCGCGCGCCACGTGGTCACGGAAAACGAGCGCGTGCTCGCCGCCTCGGCAGCCTTGGGCGCCGGCGACCTGGCGCGCATGGGCGAGCTGATGGCGGCTTCGCACGCGTCGATGCGCGACGACTTCGAGATCACCGTGCCGCTGATCGACCAGCTGGTCGACATCGTCAAGGACGCGATTGGCGCCCGTGGCGGCGTGCGCATGACCGGCGGCGGTTTCGGCGGCTGCGTGGTGGCGCTGGTGCCGCAGGACCTGGTCGAAACGGCGCGCGCGGCGGTGCTGCGGCACTACCGCGGCCCGGAAGGCCAGCAATCCACGATCTACGTGTGCCGCGCGGCGGACGGTGCCGGCACGCTGAAAGACGCGGCGGCATCATGAGCTGGGAGCCCGGCGCCGACCGCTATCGCAGCATGCCCTACCTGCGTTGCGGCAACAGCGGCCTGCGCCTTCCGGCCGCCTCGCTGGGCCTGTGGCACAACTTCGGCGCCGCGGCGGACTTCGAGCGGCAGCGCGCCATCGTGCGCGCGGCGTTCGAGAACGGCATCACCTGCTTCGACCTGGCCAACAACTACGGCCCGCCTCCGGGTTCGGCCGAAAGCAACTTCGGCCGCCTGCTCGAGCGCGACCTGCGCCCCTTCCGCGACGAGATCGTGGTCTGCACCAAGGCCGGCTACACGATGTGGCCCGGCCCCTACGGCGACTGGGGCAGCCGCAAGTACCTGGTCGCGAGCCTGGACCAGAGCCTGAAGCGCCTGGGCCTGGACTACGTCGACATCTTTTACCACCACCGCCCCGATCCGAACACCCCGCTGGAAGAGACCATGGCGGCGCTGGATCACATCGTGCGCAGCGGCCGCGCGCTGTACGTGGGCATCTCGAACTACGACGGCGAACAGACCCGGCGCGCCGCGGCCGAACTGCGGCGCCTGGGCACGCCCTGCATCGTCAACCAGTCGAAATACAGCATGCTGGTGCGCGGCGTCGAGGCCGGGCTGCTGCCGGTGCTGGAACAGGAAGGTATCGGCGGGGTCGCCTTTTCGCCGCTGGCGCAGGGCTTGTTGAGCGACCGCTATCTGGGCGGCGATCTGCCGGCGGATTCGCGCGCGGCCGGCGGCGTCGGCTTCCTGAAGCCGGAACACGTCACCGAGGAGCGGCTGCGGGTCGTGCGTGCGCTCGACGCCGTGGCGCGCGAAGGCGGCCAGTCGCTGGCCCAGCTGGCCCTGCGCTGGGTGCGGCGCCAGCCGGCGATCGCCTCGGTGCTGATCGGTGCCAGCAAGCCGGAACAGGTGCTGGAGGCGGTGCGGGCGGTCGAGATGGCGGCGCTGACGCCGCAGGAAACCGCCGCCATCGAAGCCATCCTGGCGCAGGCCTGAGCCCGCGCTTCATGCCGTTCAGGCCTTGCGGCGGCGCCGTGCCGCCAGCGCGGCTGCACCGGCGGCGAACAAGGCCAGGCTGGCCGGTTCCGGCACGTCCGTGCCCGGGCCGGCGGCGTTGACGATCCGGCCGTCGACGATGCTGACCGACGCCAACAGCATGTTGGCCTTGCCGCTGGCGTCCACGCCACCCGCCAGGTTGCCCCAGTACAGGTCGATGCTGCCGGTGCCGCTCGTGTTCAGGAAATTGGCGCCGCTCCAGCTCAGGGTCACGGCCTTGCCTGTGCCGGCAAGACCCGTCAGGTTCGTGTCGAACAACAGCCAGGAATAATTACGTGCGATGTTCGCGAAACCGCCGGTATTGCCCACGTTCAAGCGCCCGTCGCCGACGAAAGGGCTTGCGCTCAGGCTATTGTATGTGGTGGAGGTGCCGCCGCTCCACAAGTTACCCGTGTACAGCAGGTCGATTTCTCCAGGCCCGTCGGCCAGCGTGCCCGGATTCGTGGCCGGCATGTTGCCACTGAGGGTGAAGGTGAGCGAAGCGCTGGTATAGCTGTCGACCTTGAGTTCAATAGCCGAGGCGGCTTGATGTGCAAGCACGAGTACGGCTGCGGCGATGAATTTGAACGCTTTGGACATATAAAACTTTCTTATTGAAACGTGACCAGCCAAGGAGCGAGCCAACTAATTCAATTAAGCAATATCCATGCCGCAATACTTATGTCCTTGATCTATTAACGTTTATTTAAGCCAACTTCATGTCGCAACAGGCCAGCTGTAAAGAATTCCGACAAGCAGCCTCACCCACGTTCGTTCGGTAACCCGACCTTTTGGCGGAATTTTCCGAGGTCATCCGTCATCGACATGAGCGCTTCAATTAGCCCACTTGCAACATTGTCGAGACCAAACTAAGATGCGGCTTTGGCGTCGCTGCCCGACACTTCCTGGACCCTTTACCGATGAAAAGAAACACCGCGCTGCACGATGCGCTTTCGCCCGAGCCGCGACTGTATCGGGTTGTGTCCGGCAAGATCGAAGAACTGATCCGCGCTGAAAACATCCAGCCCGGCGAGCGCCTGCCGTCCGAACGCGATCTCGCGATCAAGCTGGGCGTGAGCCGGACCTCGCTGCGCGAAGCGCTGATCGCGCTCGAACTGGGCGGCATCATCGAAGTGCGCGGCGGCTCCGGCGTCTACGTCAGCGAACAGGCCGCGCCCCAGGCGCCCGCCCCCGCGGCCGGCCCCGGCCCCTTCGAAGTGCTGGCCGCGCGCCGCCTGATCGAAGTCGAAGTGGCCGCGCTGGCCGCCAAGAACGCCACCGACGGCGCCATCGACGCGATCCTGGTCGCCGTCGAACAGATGGAGCAGACCCACGAAGACCGCACCCACAACGAGTCGGCCGACCGCAACTTCCACCTGGCGCTGGCGCGCGCCACCGGCAACAGCGCCATGGTCGGCGTGATCGACTACCTGTGGAGCCAGCGCGGCACGCTGTGGCACAAGCTGAAGGAACACTTCCAGACCGAGGAGCTGCGCCAGCAGACCCTGATCGACCACCGCAATATCCTCTCCGCCATCGCGGCGCACGACGTGGCCGGCGCGCGCAATGCCATGCGCGCGCACCTGGACCGGGTGACGCGCACCTTCTCGCGCGGCTAGGTGCAGCTGGCGCCGCTCGCGTTCTCGCCTTCCGCGATCACGGGCGGGATGTTCGGGGCGCGGCTCTGGGTGTACACGAGGTAGCAGTCGCTCGCCCGGGCGGTGCCGGCGATCGACTTCGGCACGATCGCCATCGAACCGGCCGCCACCGCGGGTGCGGTCGACGCCGGCGCCGATGCGCTCGTGTAGATCACATAGCCCTTGCCCAGCCCGGCCGCGTCAAAAGTGGCCGCATCCGCCGCCGGATAGCCTTCGACCATCGACAGCACCACGTCTTCCAGCGTTTGCGTGCTGCGGCCGTCGATCATGAACTTGCCGTGCGAAGTCGCGGCCACCGTCGCCAATGCGCTGCCGGCCGATTGCAGGGCGGCGTAGCGGGCTTCGCCGCTCAAGGCCGTCAGCCTGGGCAGCGCGGTGGCGGTCAGGACGCCGGTCAGCGCGATGACCGTCACGGATTCGATCAGGGTAAAGCCGGACTGCGAGCGAGGCGTTTTCATTGGAATGGATAACGGTATAAATCGTTATCCGATTCTAATGTTAAATTATTGACAATAGGCGCACGTTAGGACCGGGGTGCCTTTGCCGGCATGTGCGCACGCAGGAACTTCACCGTCGCATCCACCGTCGGGTCCAGCCACGGATCGAACAGCCAGAAGCTGTGCGGCGTCTCCGGGAACAGCACCACCTCGGTGGCCACGCCGGCCGCCTTCAGCTTGGCCATCATCGCGTCGCGCCCGACCGAGAAGCGTTCCTGGCCGCTGCCGATGAACAGGATGGGCGGGGTCTTGGCGTTGACGTAGAAAGTGGGCGAGGCTTCACGCCACAGCGCGGTCTTGTCGGCATAGCCGCCGCCGAACCAGGCGCCGGCCGGCGACAATTTGACGCCGGCCCGGTCCTCATTGGCGCGCGCGGCTTCCGAGGTGAAGTCGGACAGGCCGTCGATGTTGACGATGGCCTGGACCCGGCTCGATACGCCGGGACCTTCGGGTTCGAACTTCGCCACGCCTTCGCTGACGCCGGCCAGCGCCGCGATCTGGCCGCCGGCCGAACCGCCCGCGATCGCGATGCGGTCCGGATCGATGCCATACTCCTTCGCATGCGCGCGCACCCAGCGCACCGCCGACTTGGCGTCGATGACGGCGGACGGGTAGCGCGCCACCGGGCTCAATCGGTAGGTGATGGTGACGCCGGCAAAACCCTGCGGCACCATGCGGATCGCCTGCGGCGCGTGGCTGTCGCGCAGGCCGGCTTGCCAGCCGCCGCCGTGCACGAAGACGATCGCCGGCAGCGGCGTGGCCGGCGGCTTGGCCGGCAGGTAGAGGTCGAGCTGCAGGTCCCGTTCCGGCGTGTGGGCATAGGTGATGCCGGCCACCTTGCGCACCGTGGGCGGCACCTCGCTGCTCGCGATCTTGATGAAGGGGTACTTCTTGATCAGTTTCGTGTACGTGGTCTCGGCGGTGTAGCTTTCCGGCGGCGGAAACTCGCTGGCGGCGGGCGCCGGGAGAGGTGCCTGGGTCTGGGCCTGGGTTTGCGCTGCGGACGCCAGTAGTGCCGCGCCGAGCGCGCCTGCTGCCAGCCTGTGGGAATAGATGCCCATCTGTCTCCTCCGATGATTTATTGTTGGCCAAGTATGCCACGCGAACTTGAGTAGCGGCTAGTCCACCTTGCCAATGTGGCTAGACCAAACTAGAATGGTTCGACCACAATTCCTGCCGAGCTCGCACAAGACTTTCGCCGGCAGGCCAGAACGACAACGAACCGGAGACCACGGTGCACCTCAACCCCCGCTTGCTTGCCATCCTGGGCGCGTTCGCGCTCGCCTCGACCCTCGGCGCCACCGCCCACGCGGACGGCCCTTACCGCAATCCCGACAACAAGAACAAGAACGACACTTCCGAGGGCACCTACCCGGTCCCGTACAAGAAGCCGGTGCCGGCCGAGATCGTCGAGGCGCTGAACAAGATCCGCGGCTACATGGAAAAGCAGACCCCGAGCCGCGTGGTGCACAAGGGGACCGGCGCGCCGATCACCGATTTCAAGACCCCGGTGGCGGATGCCATCGTCGAAGAGAGCCCGAACGACTTCGGCCTGCAGGTGTATGAAATGGGCGTGGTCCACGCCGGCATGCTGAAGGCCGCGGAAGTCACCGGCGACAAGCGCTTCACCGATTTCACCGCGCGCCACCTGAACTTCTTCGCCGACAGGCTGCCCTACTTCCGCGCCCAGGAAGCCAAGTTCCACCTGAAGCGCAACAACAGCTTCGTGCGCTTCCTGGAACCCGATTCGCTGGACGACGCCGGCTCGATGTGCGCCGCCATGATGCGCGCGCGCCGCGCCGGCATCGGCCCCGACCTCTCAAGCCAGATCAAGGTCTGCGGCGACTGGGTCTCCAAGCACCAGTTCCGCCTGCCCGACGGGACGCTGGCGCGCCAGCGCCCGCAGGCCGTGTCGCTGTGGGCCGACGATATGTACATGGGCGTGCCGGCCCTGGGTGAGCTGGGCCGCATGACCGGTGACCGCGCCTACTACGACGACGCCGTGAAGAACGTACTGCAGATGTCGGGCTACCTGTTCAACAAGCAGCTGAACATCTACACCCACGGCTGGAACGCGAACAACCCGGACGCGCCGCAGTTCTACTGGGGCCGCGCCAATGGCTGGTCGGTGCTGACCATGTCCGATTTGCTGGACGTGCTGCCGAAGGACCACCCGGGCTATCCGAAGGTGCTGGCGCAGCTGCAGGCGGCGCTGCACGGCATCGCCCAGCTGCAGTCGGGCACCGGCCTGTGGCACCAGATGCTGGACCGGAACGACTCCTACCTGGAGACCTCGGCCAGCGCGATCTTCACCTATGTGATCGCGCACGCCGTCAACCAGGGCTGGGTCAGCCCGACCACCTGGGGCTCGATCGCGCAGGCCGGCTGGAACGGCCTCACCACCCGCATCGGACCGAACGGCGAAGTCGAAGGCACCTGCGTCGGCACCACCTTCGCCTCCGACCAGGTCTATTACTACAACCGTCCGGCCAGCAACGCGGCCCTGCACGGCTATGGCCCGATGATGCTGGCCGGCGCCGAGATGCTCAAGATGCTGAACAACCCCGCCTTCGACATCCAGTACAAGGTGCGGACCTACCACTACGTCCCCAAAGCCGCGGCGCAAGCCGGCGCGCGTCCCCAGTAACACTGTCCGGCCTTGCCCGATGTTGACTATTTACATCGGGTATTGGTCGGACCAGTTGCCAAAGTGGCCAAACCACTCTAGACTGGCCTGACCAGCTCGGCATTACGACCGGACTGGCTCAAAAAAAGCGGCACAAGCCGCACAAGAAGGCCCCCGGACGCCCAGACCCTTCAATAACAGGCGCCGGAAAGTCATCGACACATACTGGAGACAACATGAAGCAATCCCGCCATGGCATCCGCCATACCCTCGCCCTGTCCGCAATTTCCATCGCCGTCGCGTCGCTGGCCCAGCAGGCCGCCGCACAGCAGGCCGAACCGGCCATGCAGCGCGTCGAAGTGACCGGCACCAGCATCAAGCGCCTGGCCGCCGAGGAAGCGCTGCCGGTCACCACGATCAAGGCCGAGGAACTGGAAAAGCAGGGCATGACGACCCTGGCCGACGTGATGATGGCGCTGCCGCAATCGGCATCGCTGGCACCGTCGCAGGCCGGTTCGGGTACCAACATCAACCTGCGCGGCCTGGGCGTGAACCGCACGCTGGTGCTGCTCAACGGGCGCCGCCTGGCCAACGAGGCGATCGCCGACGGCTACGCCAACCTCGACACCATCCCGATCAGCGCCCTGGCGCGGGTCGAGGTGCTGCGCGACGGCGCCTCCTCGATCTACGGTTCGGATGCGATCGGCGGGGTGGTCAACTTCATCACCAAGCGCGAAGTCGAAGGCGGCTCGGCCACCATCCAGGCGGTGCAGCCGGAACGCCACGGCGGCGGCGACGAGCAGCGCGTCACCCTCACCTTCGGCAAGGGCAGCCTGGCGAACGACGGCTGGAACGTCTACGGCACCGTCGACTTCCACCAGCGCAGCCGCCTGCTGCAGTCGGACCGCACCGGCTTCACGCCGGATGCCGCGGCCCTCACCGCCATCGGCCTGGCGCCGAGCGCGGCCAGCGGCGGCTACGCGACCCCGGCCAACTTCACCAGCTCGGCCAACAAGAACGCCGCCAACCCGTATTACGCGTCCGGCTGCCTGGCGCCCTACTCGATCCAGGGCGCCAAGAACACCTGCGTGCTGGACAACGACACCTACGGCACCGCGCTGCACCCGAACAAGCAGCTGACCATGTACGGCAAGGCGACCAAGCGCTTCGGCGAGCACACCGTCAGCCTGGAATACACGCGCGGCGACGAATCGATCTTCAGCTACAAGAACCCGACCCAGGTGCTGGCCGTCGGCTCGGCGCAGGCGATCCTGCCGGCATCCAGCAAGTGGTACCCGGGCGGCAGCGGCGGCGTGCCGGCGGTGGCCGGCATCACCAACCAGCCCCTGAACGTGAGCTGGGCGGTGGCCGACGACGGCGCCGCCGTCACCCGCGATAACCAGGTCAACCAGCGCCTGCTGCTGTCGGCCGAAGGCGTCGTCGGCGGTTGGGACTACCGCACCGGCGCGACCTACGGCCTCTCGCAGCGCAAGGTCTATTTCGCTTCCGGCTACTACTCGGGCATCGGCCTGATCAACGGCCTGGCGAACGGCGTGCTGAACCCCTTCGGCCTGCAGGACCAGGCCGGCCGCGACTACCTCGATTCGATCGCCGCCGACGGCATGCAGAACCGCAGCGCCAAGACCGCCTACTACGGCATCGACGGCACCATCAGCCGCGCCCTGACGCCGCTGGCTGGCGGCGACCTGGCGCTGGCCCTGGGCGCCGACCTGCACCGCGACACCAACGAAGACACCAAGCTGGCCCAGGCCACCGACATCACCTACGCCAAGTCCGTCACCGGCCACGGCGAGAGCGCGCGCAACATCGCCGGCATCTTCGCCGAACTCGATGCGCCGGTCACCAAGACCCTGACCCTGAACGGCGCGGTCCGCGTCGACAAGTACAGCGACGTCGGCAGCACCGTCACGCCGAAGGTCAGCTTCCGCTGGCAGCCGGCCAAGTGGCTGATGTTCCGCGGTTCGGCCAATACCGGCTTCCGCGCCCCGACCCTGTTCGACCTGAACGGCTACCGCACCACGGTCGCCAACACCACGACCTCGGCGCGCTGGGACGATCCGGTGCTGTGCCCGAGCCGCACCCCGACCATCCCGGGCACCGGCACCGCCGTCGCCGGCGCCAACGCGGCCGACGTCTGCAACGCCAAGCTGAACAAGATGACCGGTTCCAACCCGGCGCTGGAGCCGGAAAAGTCGAAGGGCGGCACCCTGGGCGTGGTGTTCGAACCGAGCCGCACGATGACGCTGTCGCTGGACTACTGGCAGGTCAACATGAAGCACATGCTGGCCAACCTGCCGGAGTCGGTCTACTTCACCAACTACGCGCAGTACCAGAGCCTGTTCGTGCGTAACGCCGACGGCAGCCTCGCCTACATCAACAACACCACGATGAACCTGGGCGGCCAGATCGCCGGCGGCGTCGACGTGTCGGGCAACTGGACGCTGCCGCGCACCGCCTACGGCACCTTTGCCGTGGGCCTGGACGGCACCTGGCTGACCCGCTTCGACAACCAGCTGGAAGAGAACGGCGCCTGGATGTCGAACGTCGGCCAGTTCGGCTGGGCCAGCAACGGCACGACCAGCAGCTACCCGATCATCACCTACCGCTGGAAGCACAACCTGCGCCTGTCGTGGCAGAACGGCGACTTCGGCGCCCAGCTGACCAACAACTTCAACAGCAAGTACAAGGATGCGAACGTGGCGGTGCAGCCGCAGTACTACCGCGACATCCCGTCGTTCTCGCTGTGGAACCTGACCGGCACCTGGCGCGCCCACAAGCAGGTCTCGGTCACGGCCGGCATCACCAACCTGTTCGACAAGGCGCCGCCGGTCACCAACAACACGGTCTACAGCTATGGCTACCTGAGCAGCGCTGCGAACCCGACCGGCCGTGCGTACAATCTGCGGGTGACCTACAACTTCCAGTAATGGGTTGACGTAGTGCGTAGGGTGGGCACGCCGTGCCCACCAACCCTGGTTCCGAGGTCAAAGACCGGAAAGGAAGCCGATGAAGTGGAGCAGTCTTACCCTGGCCGCACTCGCGGCCAGTTCCGCACATGCGCAGGACACGCGCAAGGTCGAGCAACCGGTCGTGCCGCCCGCCTGCGCGGTACTGGCCGGCGAAGCGACCCATTCCGGCCGCAACGATGCCCCACGCATCCAGGCCGCCATCGACGCCTGCGCACCCGGCCACGCCGTGGTGCTCGCGGCCAGCAATGAAAAACGGTCGTTCGTCTCCGGGCCCCTGGTGGTCAAGAGCGGGGTGACGCTGGTGATCGGCCCCGGGGCCACGCTGTATGCCAGCACCGACCCGGCGCTGTACGACCGCGGCGCCGGCACCTGCGGCACCAACGACCAATCCGGCAAAGGCTGCCGCCCCTTGATCACGCTGGACAACACGCAGGGCAGCGGCATCATGGGGCCGGGCACCATCGACGGCCAGGGCGGCCAGCTCATCGCCGGCAAAACGGAGAGCTGGTGGCAGATCGCGCGCCGCGCCCAGAAGGAAAAGACGCGCCAGAACGTGCCGCGCCTGGTCCAGGTCGACAAATCGCGGGACGTCACCCTCTACGACATCCTGCTCAGGAACTCCCCGAACTTCCACGTCACCTTGAACGGGGTCGATGGCTTCACCGCCTGGGGCGTCAGGATCGACACGCCGCATGACGCGCGCAACACCGACGGCATCGACCCGATCTCATCAACCAACGTGACCATCGCCCACAGCTGGATCCGCACCGGCGACGACAACGTCGCCATCAAGGCCGGCAACGCGGGGCCACTGGAAAACGTCTCCATCCTGCACAACCATTTCTACAGCGGCCACGGCATGTCGATCGGCAGCGAGACGAATGGCGGCGTGCGGCGCGTGCTGGTGCAAGACCTGACGCTGGACGGCACCACGGCCGGCCTGCGCATCAAGAGTAATGATACGCGTGGCGGCACCGTGTCCGATATTTCGTATCATGAGGTCTGCCTGCGCGGCACCCGCTCGCCGATCGACATCAACACCCACTATGAACAGGCGGCCACGCCGGGGTCGCTGGTCCCCTCCTATTCGGGCATCCGCATGGAGCGCGTGCACAGCCTCACGCCGGGCCGCGTGATCCTGCAGGGCTACGACGATGCGCGGCCCTTGCAGCTGGCGCTGCGCGACGTGGTCGTCGACGGCAAGCCGGACCTGAAGATCGAGTTCGCGCGGCTGGTCGATGGCGCGGGCAAACCGGTGCAGTTCAACGCGCCGGGGGCGAAGGCGGTCGATTGCGCGGCACGCTTCCTGCCCTTCCCGCTCGAGGCCACGCGCAATCCGCGTCCGCAACTCGGCAGCGAACAGGCCAAGGCTTACGAGCTTCGCGAAGTGCTGAAATGGGTCGGCCCGGTCGGCGCCGAGCGCGTCGACCCGTGGGACCCGCTGGGCGATCCGCTGGTGACGCAGGCCCGCCTCGCGCCCGACTACACTGTCGACGCCAACGCGCCGGCCGATGGCCTGACCCGCTTCAAGACCGTGCAGGCGGCCGTCAACCGCGCCGTGCTCGACAGCGCGCGCACGACACGTCTGTATATCCGGCTCGCGCCCGGCACCTACGACGAACTGGTCTATGTGCCGGCCTCGAACGCGCCGATCACCCTTTACGGCGACGGCCCCGATCCGCAGGCGACCCGCATCCGCGCGCGCCTGGACGCCTCGACCACGGGGCTTGAGTACCGCCAGCGCCATGCCGCCCAGTTCGAAGGCACGCCCCCCGCCATCCGCGCCATGTTCGACGGCTTGCAGGGCCAGGCCAACGTCCAGACCACCGGTTCCGCCACGGTCTGGGTGCGCGGCGACGGCTTCCAGGCGCGCAATCTCACCATCGAGAACGCCTTCAACAAGGACGGCAGCGCCAAGCACGACGAATGCATCGGCGACAAATGCCCCGACAAGACCGGCGGCAGCCGCGTCAATCACCAGGCGGTGGCGCTCAGGGTGGAGGGCGCCGACCGCGCCCAGTTCGAGGACGTGCGCCTGCTCGGCCTGCAGGACACCCTGTTCCTGAGTTCGAAGGATGGCAACGCCACGGTGCGCAGCTTCTTCCACAAGACTTACGTGGAGGGCGACGTCGACTTCATCTTCGGGGACACCATCGCCTATTTCCAGGATTGCGAAGTGAAATCGCTGGGCGGGCGCGCGGCCTCCTACGCGCTGGCGCCGGACACGAATCGCCGCGCGAAGTACGGCTTCGTGCTCAACGGCTGCCGCTTCACGAACGACGGCAAGCCGAACCTCGGGGGCGGCCCGTCCTACCTGGCGCGCCAGTGGTTCCACAACCAGCGCTGCACGCCCTACGGCCACATGCTGGTCGAGGGCTACCAGTGCCGCGTGGGCGAAGTCGACGTGTTCAAGTCGCCGCAAGGGACGATCCGCCCGCGCACCCTGGAAGCGGTGGGCAAGGCGGTGATCCTGAATTCGCGTATCGGCGGCCATATCCAGAAGGACTACCCGTGGTCCGAATGGAACCGCGACGGCACGCTGGCGCATCGCCCGGCGCAGTTGTCGTCGGATGACTGGTATGACAATCTGCAGGCTGCCGGGCTCGATCCGGCGAAGGTGCTGGGCGCCGGGCCGCGTCCGGTGCCGGCCGAGGTCTATCTCGGCGAATACAACAATATCAACGATTAAAACAACTTGGGTCCCTGCCTGCGCAGGGACGACGGGTATTTGTCCCCGCCCCCGGGGACGCACCATCATGGAGACCATATGAGCAAACCCTTCGACACCCGCCGCACCTTCCTGCGCGGCGCCTCGGCCACCGGCCTTTCGATGCTGGGCGGCGCCTTCCCGGCCGCCTCCGCCCTGGCCGCCGCGGCCAAGGCCGGCGACCCGTGGCAGCAGGCCGCCAGCATCGCCAAGCGCCTGGCCATGCCGGTCAAGTTCCGCAAGGCGGACTACACCATCACCGACTTCGGCGCCGCGCCCTGCAAGCTGGCACCGGTGAAAGCCTGGATCTCGTTCGAGGACCAGGACACGGTGCAGACCCCGGTCCAGGGTGCGAAGGACTGCTACCCGGCGATCCGCGACGCCATCGCGCGCTGCCACGCCGAGGGCGGCGGCCGCGTGGTGATCCCGAAGGGCGACTGGTACGTGGCCGGCCCGATCGTGCTGCTGTCGAACGTGAACGTGCACCTGCAGGCCGGCGCCCACGTCTACTTCAGCAACGACCCGCGCGACTTCGCCAAGTACGGCGACCACGACTGCGGCGCCAACGGCAAGCTGGTGGTCTCGCGCTGGCAGAGCAACGACTGCCTGAACTTCGCGCCGATGGTCTACGCGCACAACCAGACCAACATCGCCCTCACCGCCGACGACTGGACCGCGATCCTCGACGGCCAGGGCGGCGTGCCCTTCCCGGGCCAGGACGGCAACGGCGGCGATTGCTGGTGGACCTGGAAGGGCAAGAACGCGACCATCAACTCGGTGGCCCAGGACAAGTCGCCGAACTACGTGGCGGGCAAGCTGTCGCAGAACGTGCCGAACCCGAACAACCCGGCGTCGCTGGCGGACATCGCACCCAGGCTGTCGGAAGCACAGCGCAAGCTGATCCAGGGCGAAGGCGACAAGTGGCGCGCCGACGACGCCTACCTGCCGGCCCTGTCCGAAGCCGGCGTGCCGATCGAGAAGCGCGTGTTCGGCCTGGGCCACTACCTGCGTCCGCCGATGATCCAGATCATCGGCTGCACGAACGTGCTGCTGGAAGGCTACCAGGTGACCCACACCCCGTTCTGGCAGCACCACCCGGTGGCCTGCCGCAACCTCACGATCCGCAAGGTCTACGCCAACAGCCTGGGCCCGAACAGCGACGGCTTCGACCCGGAAGCCTGCGACACCGTGCTGGTCGAGGGCTGCGAATTCGACACCGGCGACGACTGCATCGCGATCAAGGCCGGCAAGAACCTGGACACCCAGTTCGGCCCGACCCGCAACGTCGTGATCCAGAAGTGCACCATGCACAGCGGCCACGGCGCCGTCACCCTGGGCAGCGAGATGGCCGGCGGCATCGAGAACGTGTATGCGCAAGACCTGGTCTTCCAGAACAAGAACTGGGCGACCAACCCGCTGAATATCGCGATCCGCCTGAAGACCAATATGAACCGCGGCGGCTTCCTGCGCCACTTCTACGTGCGCAACGTGAGCATCCCGAACGGCGTGCAGACCTCGCCCTCGTTCTACGCGACCCTGCCCGGCTCGCCGATTCCGGACCGCTCGGTGGCGGCGGCCGCCGGCGGCGTGATCACCTTCGATTGCGACTACACGCCGCGCGCCGACAACGTGCGCACGCGTCCGCCCGAGGTGCGCGACATCCACATCTCGAACGTGAAGGTGGGGAACGTCAACAAGGACGGCAAGCAGTTCTCGAGCTACCAGGCGATCGTGATCCTTGGTCCGGTCGCCTTCGACTACAACGGCCCGAACCCGCGCCCGAACGTGCTGCCGGTGCGCGACGTGACCATCACCGACTGCGACTTCGGCACGCCCTCGAATGCGGACAAGCCCTGGTTCGTCTACAACGTCAAGAACGTCAAGCTGCAGAACGTGACCATCGGCGGGAAGAAGGTGAACACCACGCTGTCGGTCTGAACCCGGCCCTTCGGGGCCAACCAAGAGAGAGAGAGGAGACAACATGTACGACAAAGACATCGGAAATACCGGGCGTCGTAATTTGCTGAAAGCCGCCGGCGCTGCCGGCATGCTGCTGGCCGGGGCGGGCAAGGCCGCCACATCCGGTTCGCGCAAGCGCTATGCGGTGGTCGGCGTAGGCTCGCGCTCGCGCATGTACACCAACGCCGCCACCGGCAAGTTCCGCGATACCAGCGAGATCGTCGCCGTGTGCGACACGAACGCCGGGCGCGTCGAGCGCGCGGTGAAGACCATCTCCGCCACCGGCGCCAGCCAGCCGCGCCCCTACCTGGCGGCCGACTTCGACAAGATGCTGCGCGAGATGAAGCCGCAGTACGTGATCGTCACCACCAAGGACGCGGCCCACGACGACTACATCGTGCGCGCGCTCGACGCCGGCTGCGACGTCATCACCGAAAAGCCGATGACGACCACCGCCGAGAAGGCGCAGCGCATCCTGGACGCGGTCCAGCGCAGCGGACGCCACATCCGCGTGACCTTCAACTACCGCTACTCGCCGCCGCGCACCCAGGTCAAGGACCTGCTGATGAAGGGCGAGATCGGCGACGTCCTGTCGGTCGACTTCACCTGGCTGCTCAACACCGTGCACGGCGCCGACTACTTCCGCCGCTGGCACAGCGACAAGGCGAATTCCGGCGGCTTGATGGTGCACAAGTCGACCCACCACTTCGACCTGGTCAACTGGTGGCTCGGCGCCCAGCCGGAACGCGTGTCGGCCTTCGGCTCGCGCCAGTTCTACACGCCGGAAACGGCCAAGCGCATGGGCCTGCAGGGCGCGCACCAGCGCTGCCTGACCTGCCCGGAAAAGCAGAAGTGCACCTTCTACTTCGACCTGGCCGCCGACCCGGGCCTGAAGGCGCTCTACCTGGACAACGAGAAGTACGACGGCTACTTCCGCGACCAGTGCGTGTGGCGCCCCGAGATCAACATCGAGGACACCATGAACGTGATGGTCAAGTACGACAACGGCGTGCAGCTGAAGTACGCGCTGTCGGCCTATGACGCCTGGGAGGGCTACCACATCGCCTTCAACGGCACCAAGGGGCGCCTCGAGCACCGCATCGTCGAGTCGGCGGGCGCCGCCGGCGCGGCCAAGGTGCAGAGCGGCAGCGAGCAGGTTTCGACCCGCATCATCCCGCTGCGCGGCGCCGCGCGCGACATCGAACCCTGGACCGGCAAGGGCAGCCACGGCGGCGGCGACGACGTGATGCTGACCGAGATCTTCGGCGACGCGCCAGGCGACCCGTACAAGCGCGCCTCGGACGAACGCGGCGGCGCCTGGTCGGCGCTGGTCGGCATCGCCGCCAACCGCTGCTTCGAGAGCGGACAGGTGGTGCGCGTGGCCGATCTCGTCACCGGCCTGGCGCCGCCGGACCGGGCGCCGATGCCGGATCACGGCACTCCGGTGCCGATGCCGCTGCGCGTGAAGATTCCCTGATCTGCGTCAACCCGCGGCAGCTGCTTTGCCGCGGATTTCTCCTCAAAGCAACAAATTTTCCACCTATGTAAATATTTCCTTGGCCCAAGAAGTTCTCGGTGCTTATGATTACGAACCGGAAAAAGCGAAGCAGTGCTGATTCCGATGCGATGGCCCCGCCGCCGTTGCCCGAGCAACCCGAGAACTCACGATAATGAAAACTACAACGTCCCGGTCCAAGTCACTGCTTTCCCTCGCCCTGGTGTCCGGACTCGGTCTGGGCGCCGCCAGTCCGGCCGCCTTTGCCTGCACCTCCGAGCCGATCATTTCGAGCATTTGCGTGATGGCGTTCAGCCCCTCGCGCTTCCAGTCCTTCAACCAGACCTACATGCTGGCCGCCGGCCAGACCCTGCCGATCAACCAGTACACCGCCCTGTTCGCGCTGATCGGGGTCACCTTCGGCGGCAACGGCAGCTCGACCTTCAACCTGCCCGACCTGCGCGGCAAGGTCATCGTAGGCTACGATAACAGGGATGCCAGCTTCATGTACGGCGCCACCGGCGGCAGCACCAGCGTCAGCCTGAGCGTCGCACAGCTGCCCCCGCATGCGTTCACGCTGTCGAACGTGCCGGTCACCCTCAACAACATCCAGGCCGCGACCACGCTCACCGGCCTGGCCGCGACCGCGAACCTGTCGGGCGTGGTGCTGACGGGCGCCGCGACCGGTCTCACGATGAAGGTCGCCTCCACCACCAACGGCCGCAACACGCCCGTCAACAATTACCTGGGCAAGGCCAACGGCACCGCCGGCAATCTCTACAGCGACCAGGCGCCGGACGCCACGCTGAATGGGAACGCGATCGGCGGCCAACTGACCATGACCCTGGGCAGTAACATCACCGCCCCGGTCGCCATCACCGGCGCCGCGGCCACGGTCGTCACCGGCGGCGGCAGCGCCAGCGGCAACACCAACGTCCTGGGCTCGGGCGTGCCCATCCCCGTCATGCAGCCCTACCTGGTCCTGCCCTACTACATCGCCATGACCGGCATCTACCCGTCGATGGACTGAGTCCCGCCGGCGCAGCCCCCGCGCATCGCCAGCGCTGCGCGGGGGCCCTCTTCATCATCATCGACCCACCATCACCCATCCGGGACAAGATGCGCACGCTTCTCACCATCGCTTCGCTGCTGCTGGCCGCCAGCGCGCAGGCCGCGCCGCGCGACCTGCGCGCCGAGCTGGCGCAGGCGGAGCAAAGCCTGGCCGCGCGGGACTACCCCGCCGCCTACCAGGCCTATGCCCGCCACGCCGGCGACAATCCGCTCGCCCAGTTCACGCTCGGCCTGTTCGAACAACAGGGCTGGGGCCGTCCCGCCGACCCGGCGGCGGCCTGCGCCTGGTTCGACAAGGCGGCGCACAAACAGATTCCGGCCGCGCAGCAGATGCTGGGCGATTGCCTGGCGCAGGGCATCGGCCGCGCGGTGGACGGCCCCGCCGCCGTGCAGTGGTACCGCCAGGCCGGCGAGGCCGGCATCGCCTGGGCCAATTGCGTCGCCGGCGGCCTGTACATCGAAGGCAGGATCGTGCCCAAGGACGCCGCGCAGGGGCTGGCGCTGTGCGCCGCCGCCGCGCAGGCGGAATCGCCGCCCGCGATGCTGAAACTGGCCGACACCTATCGCGAAGGCACCGCGGTGCCGCAGGACCTGCGCCTGGCGCGCTACTGGTACGGCCAGGCCGCGCAGCGCCACGAGCACGCCGCGCAGTTCCGGCTCGGCGTCATGCTGAGCGAAGGCGAAGGCGGCCCGGCCGACCTGGCCCAGGCGCGCTTCTGGCTGGAACACGCCGCCATGGAAGGCTATGCCCCGGCCTACCTGCCGACCGCCATCCTGTACGCGAACGCCGCGCCGGACCCGAAGACCGGCGCGCTGGCGCCCGCCGACCTGGCCAAGGTCTACATGTGGAACCGCGCCGCCAGGGCCAGCACCACGAATCCGCTCCAGCTGGCCGACATCGCACGCATCGACACCCTGGCGCTGGCGGTGATGCCGGCGCCGTGGCGACCCGACCTCGACCGCCGGGTGGCCGAACACCTGGCCAGACACCCCGCCTCATCCAACTGAAAGAGACCCGCCATGCACCGCCACGCTTCGCTCAACCGGATCTACCGCCTGGTCTGGAGCCACGTTCACCAGACCTGGATCGTCGTCTCTGAAACCGCGCGCGGCCGCGGCAAGCGCGCCAACCGCAAGCTGCTGCTCGCCGCCGCCGCGCTGGCCTCGGCCCACCTGGCGCAGGCCGGGCCGACAGGCGGACAGGTCACGGCCGGACAAGGCGTCGTCAACCAGTCCGGCACCACCACCACGGTCAACCAGTCCAGCCAGAACCTGTCGCTGAGCTGGAAGAGCTTCGACACCGGTGCGGCGGAAACCGTGAACTTCGTCCAGCCTTCGTCCAGCGCGATCGCGGTCAACCGCATCCTGGGCACCGATGCGACCCAGTTCTTCGGCAAGCTGAACGCGAACGGCCAGGTGTACCTGATCAATCCGAACGGCGTGCTGTTCGGCGCCAGCGCGCAAGTGAACGTCGGCGGGCTGGTGGCCTCGACGCTGGACATCGGCGACGACGGCATCGGCGGCGCCACGCGCCGTTTCAGCGGCAATGGCAGCGGCAGCATCGTCAACCAGGGCACCATCACGGCGGCGGAGGGCGGCTACGTCGCCTTCATCGGCAACAAGGTCGCCAACCACGGCACCATCGCCGCACCCTCGGGCGCGGTGGCGCTGGGCGCGGGCAGCGAGGTCACGCTCTCGTTTGCCGGCAACAGCCTGTTGCAGATGCGGGTCGAGCGCAGCACGCTGGACAACCTGGCCGAGAATGGCGGCCTGATCCGCGCGGACGGCGGCGCCGTCGTGCTGAGCGCCGGCGCCCGCGACGCGGTGCTGGCCAGCGTCGTCAACAACACCGGCATCATCGAAGCACGCAGCGTGCGCAACGTCAACGGCAGCATCGTGCTCGAGGGCGGCCAGCAGGCCACGGTCGCCAACAGCGGCACCCTCGATGCCTCCGGCCGCGATGCCGGCGCCAGCGGCGGCAGCGTCAAGGTGCTGGGCGACCAGGTTGCGCTGGCGGCGGACAGCCGCATCGACGTCGGCGGCGACACCGGCGGCGGCATCGCCCTGGTCGGCGGGAATTTCCTGGGCGCCGGACCGGAGCGCAACGCGCAGGACACGCGCGTCGCCGCCGGCAGCAGCATCGTCGCCGACGCTGTCTCCTCGGGCAATGGCGGGCAGGTCGCGGTGTGGTCGGACGGCAGCACCCGCTTCGATGGCCGCATCAGCGCGCGCGGCGGCGCGGCGGGCGGGAACGGCGGCGCGGTCGAGACCTCCGGCCACGAACTGAGGGTCGGTGCCGGCGCTTCGGTCGCCACCCTGGCGCCGCGCGGCAAGGCCGGCGACTGGCTGCTGGACCCGCTCACGCTGACCATCGGCAACCTCAACGCGAACGACGGCGACATCGCGGGCGAACAGATCACGGCCGCCCTGCAGAGCAGCAACGTGACGATCAAGACCGGCGCCGCCACCACCTGCACCAACGTCGCCTGCAGCGCCGGCCTGAACGGCAACGACGGCGACATCATCCTGGCACCCGGTGCGCTGGTCGGCGGCAACGACTGGACCAGCGGCACCACGCTGACCCTGAGCGCCTACCGCAACATCGAATTGCGCGGCACCGCCAACATCGACGCCGG
>Ga0265780_10000881_pt1 | contig 44379 bp, 48 predicted proteins | sample P1T30metagenome_FD_192432 | JGI IMG/M metagenome (GOLD analysis project Ga0265780, IMG submission 192432) | Plant litter microbial communities from East Loma Ridge, Irvine, California - P1 T30 | ecosystem: Environmental > Terrestrial > Plant litter > Unclassified | place: USA: California...
GGGTCAATAAAATTGGCATTGACAATGTGCACGCTGTTGAGTTCTCAAGGACCAGACGCACCCACCACTCAGCTCACAACGAGCCTCGCCAGAGGGGCTGGAATTCGTTGCCCGGGGAAGAACCGTGGCGGACAAGGCCCCGGGTCTGTGACCCGGTGACCGTCTCGGCCGTTCCGTTCTCCGCCTCAGCGGCAACGAGTGATTACTTTACGCACGGGTGAATGGGAGCGCCAACACCGCTCGCATCCCGGGCGTGTCGCGCCGTCGAGCCCCGGAATCGTGCGGATCGCGGGCGTCCAGTGAGCAGAAGACGTCGAGTGCGTGGGCGGCACTCGACGATTCCTGCTCACTCGACGGGGCGGCCGGGCGACGGGCGGGGCCGGCCGGGCGCCGGGCGCCGGCGCCGGGCGCCGTGCAGGACCCCGGGGACGACGAGAGGCACGGTGCGAACCGCACCGTGCCTCCTGACCGGACCGACCTACCGACTACTCGGCCGCGGCCAACTGGCCGCATGCACCGTCGATCTCCTTGCCGCGGGTGTCGCGGAGGGTCGTCGGGATGCCCGCGGCGTTGAGCCGACGCACGAACTCGTCCTGCACGTGCGGCTCCGACGAGGTCCAGACCGATCCGGGCGTCGGGTTGAGCGGGATCGGGTTCACGTGCACCCACCCCTTGCCGCGTGCGTTCAGCTTCTCCGCGAGCAGGTCCGCACGCCACGCGTGGTCGTTCATGTCCTTGATGAGCGCGTACTCGATCGAGACGCGGCGCCCCGTCTTCGCGTAGTACTCGTACGCGGCGTCGATGGCCTCGTCGGCCTTCCACCGCGAGTTCACGGGGATGAGCTCGTCGCGGAGCTCGTCGTCCGGCGCGTGCAGCGAGAGCGCGAAGGTGAGCGGGATGTCCTCGTCGGCGAGCTTCTTGATCGCCGGCACCAGGCCGACGGTCGACACCGTGATCCCGCGGGCGCTCATGCCGAGGCCGTTCGGCTGCGGAGCGATCATGGTCCGAACCGCGTCCATGACCCGCTTGTAGTTCGCGAGCGGCTCCCCCATGCCCATGAACACGATGTTCGTGACCCGCTCGGCGTCGACGCGGTCCTGCCCGCCCTTGCGCGGGTCGCCGCCGAGCTCCCCCGCGGCGATCGCCGCGTTCGCCCGGACGATCTGCTCGATGATCTCGGCGGTGGACATGTTCCGGGTGAGCCCCGCCTGTCCGGTGGCGCAGAACGGGCAGTTCATGCCGCACCCCGCCTGCGACGACACGCACAGCGTGATGCGGCCGGGGTAGCGCATGAGCACCGACTCGACGAGGGCGCCGTCGTGCAGCTTCCAGAGGAACTTGATCGTGTCGCCGTTGTCCGTCGCGAGCCGGCGCGTCTCGGTGAGGAGCGGCGGCAGCATGCCCGCGACGAGTTCCTCGCGCTGCGCCGCCGGCAGGTCCGTCATCTTCGCCGGGTCGGACGTGTAGTGCGTGAAGTAGTGGGTCGACAGCTGCTTGGCGCGGAACCCGGGCAGCCCGAGCTCCTTGACCCTCGCCACCCGTTCCTCGACGGTCATGTCGGCGAGGTGCACGGGCGGCTTGCCCCGCTTCGGGGACGCGAACTGCAGGAGGGGCCGGCCCTCGGAGTCCTGCGCCTGCGTCCAGCCCTCGGTGCGCGGACGCACCTGCGGGCGCGCGGAGCGCTGCTCCTCGAACGGGGTGCGGGTGTCGGTGGCCATCACTCCAGTTTACGGGAGGCGCGCAACACCCCGACGACGTCGCTCACGCGGGCACGTCGGCGGACCGGGAGGCACGGCTCGCCACGGGTGCGCCGGTCACGAGCGCGCCTGGTCGGGGACGCTCCGCCGGCTCATCGGCCCGCGGGCAGCAGCCGGGCGAAGTGGTGGGCGTTCGGGTACATCGGCACGATGTCCACCGGGTCGCCCGGGTGCGGCGCCTGGAGCACGAGGCCGTCGCCGAGGAAGATGCCGACGTGGTCCTGGTCGTCGAACACCACGAGGTCGCCGGGCAGCGCCTCGGACTCCGGGATGGTGGTCGCCGCCGCGTCCTGGGTCGGCACGTAGTGCACCAGCTGGATGCCGACCGCGGCGTAGGCCACCATCGTCAGGCCGGAGCAGTCGATGCCGTCGTGGTCGGCACCGCCCTCGACGTACGGGTCGCCCATGTACTGGAGCGCCGTCGACACCACGGTCGCGCGGTCGCCACCGGCGGAGAGGGCCTTCGAGATGGCGTCCTCGGCCTGCTGCGTGGAGACGCCGTACTTCGTCACGATCGTCGGGTAGGACACGATCGTCGTCGTGGTCGTCACGCCGTCGGTGGAGACGACGGGGACCTCGACGTCGCGGGCGACGGTGAAGCGCTGGGAGACCTGTCCGGTGGAGACGCCGTGTCGCGGGGCCGGGGCCGGGGCGGGTGCGGCGTCCGCGGGGACCGCCAGGGTGAGGCTCGACGTCACGGCGAGGGCGGGCACGAGCAGGACGGCGGCGCGCCTCGCGTTCGCGGCACGTCGGACGTGGCGGGGGTCAGCCGCGCGCTCGGCTCGGATCGCCGCCGTCCGCGTCCGGACCGCAGCGCCGGCGACGGCGGCCGGTGCGGTGCCCTGCGCGACGGCCACCCGGCGCGCCGGGTCCGCGTGCTCCACGAAGGTCGACCGCGCCACTGCCGGACCGTTCGCGGCACGACGGCCGCGGGGCCGCCGCGGCTCCACGGCGGTGTCGACGCGCGACCCGTCGGCGTCGGGTGCTGCGGGGAGGGCGTGACGTCCCATCGTTCCTTCCGGGTCGAGGCCGCCCGACCGGTGCGGACGGGAGGACCCGAGAAGACAACGTATTGGTCACGAACCTGGACCCCGCTGGGCAGTTCGACCGGTTCCCTGCGGTTCGTCACAGGGAGCACGACCGACACTCGGCCGGCGCGGTGCTCGGGCCCGTGGGACCCGGACCGCGAGCTGCGCCTGCGCCGTCCGGCGGCGCGGTCAGGACCGCTGCAGGTGCCGCCGGACGCGGTCCTGGGCGTCCCGGGCGTCGCGGTGGTCCCAGAGGGCGAAGTGCGTGCCGCCGGGCAGCGAGAGGAGTTCCGCGCCGGGCACCTCGGCGAGGGCCCGGTCGCTGTGCCTCGGCGGGACGTCGGTGTCCGCGTCGCCGTGCACGAGCAGGGTCGGGGCACGGACGGCCCCGAGCTCGAGGTCGCGGACGGCACCGAGGTTGCGCACGTCGGCGTCCCATCCGTCGCGGTGCGCCCCGGAGGTGTTGCCCGACGCAGCGAGGTCGAGCACGAAGGACCGTCGGTCGGGATCCCGCAGCACGTCGGCCACGTGTTCGCGGAGCGCCGGACCGCGGAGCGCGCTGACCCCGGCCACGGCGAGGCGCACCACGAGCGCCGGCACGGTGCTGGCGGCGATCCTGGCGAGCACCGCGCCGAACGCCGTGCGGCCGACGAGGCGTTCCGGACCGGAGGTCTCCGGCGGCACCCACCGCCCGGTCAGCCCGGCGGCCACCGCGAGCGACCGGACGCGCGCGGGGTGCCGGACGGCGAACCGGTAGGCGGCCGGTCCCCCACCGGACCACGCCAGCACCGAGGCGCGGTCGATGCCGAGGTCGTCGAGGACGGCCGCGTACAGGTCGGCCTCGTCGTCGAGCGTGGCCCGCTCGGAGGCGAGCGGGGTGCCCTGGTACCCGGGACGGGAGAGGGTGACGACCCGGAAGTCCGCGGAGGGCAGGAAGCGGGACATGATGGCGGCGACGTCGATGCCGCCTGGCGTCCCGTGCACGACGAGGACCGGCGACCCCGTCCCGCGGACGGCGACCTCGGCGCCGGCCGCCGCGGCGGCCGGGCACGTGACGGAGCGCATCCGCCGAGGGTACCCGGGCGACCGGTGGCCGAGCCGAGCGGTGCGGTCGACGCGGTCCGCGCCTCCCGTCCGAGCGGCGGGGCGTGCTCAGGCGCGCCGGAGGCCGACGAGGCGGGTCCGGCCGCGGAGGGTGTCCCCCGGGTACTCGCCGTAGGTGGCGAGGTAGGCGCCGGAGAAGCGGCCCATGTGGCGGAAGCCGCAGGACTGCGCGACGGCGGCGACGGACGTCTCGTGCGGGTCGGCGAGCTGCAGTCCGAGGCGCGCCTTCTCGAGCCGGACGTCGCGGAGGTAGGTCATCGGCGTGCTGTCGTCCTCGCGCTGGAACGACTCCTGGAGTGTGCGGACACTCACCCCGACGGCTGAGGCGACCGCCGTGGCGGTGAGCTGCCGGTCGAAGTGGGCGTCCATGTACGCCTTCGCCCGGGCCACGGTGCCCACCGGGGCGCTGGGCGAGCCGTCGGCGAGCGGTCGGAACGCGTCGAGGGCGGCCTCGGCGAGGCGGAGGTCGAGCACGGCGCGGTCGCCGTCCGTCACGGTGACGTCGAGCAGCGGCCGGGCGACCTCGCGGAGGACGGTCTGCAGCGGGTGGAGGCGCTCCTGCGAGACCTCGACGGGGAAGGCGAGCGGCGCCGGTGCGGCCTCCGTGCCGACGACCGACACGGCCTCGAGGAAGTCGGCGTCGAAGTGCACGAGGTGCACCGTGCCCGCGGTGGCGGTCGCGTGGAACGGCCGCTGGGCGGGGAGCATCACGGGGACGCCCGCCCGGAGGGACACGGCCTCGTCGCGGTCGTCGTCGACCGTGACCGCGCCGCCGACCGTCCAGGCGAGGACGTACTCGCGTGCGGGTTCGAAGCGCCCGACGCTCGACGCCGCGACCGACGAGGTCCTGAGGGTCACGCTGCCGTCGCCGGTGGATCGGTACCGGAACGCGAAGCCGGTCGCCCCGGGCAGGTCGGCCGACCCGAAGCGGAGTTCGTCTGCGCCGTACAGGCCCCGGTAGAAGGCCGTCGCGTGCTCCCGGTCGGTGCCGCAGACGATGCTCTCGCGGACGGAGGTGCGCCTGGCCCCGGCCGGGGCGTCCTCCGTCGCGGTGGTCACGTCCGCTCCGACCGCGGGCGACCGGGGACCGGCGGTCGCGAGCGGTCGCTCACGAGGTCGGCCAGGGACGGCTCCGCCTGCGGCGGGAGTGCCCATCCGCGCCGCGTGGCCTTGCGGAGGTGCCGGTAGGTGGTCACCCGAGCCGGCTGGACGTCGTCGTTCGATTCGTAGCTGGTCATGTCACGCTCCCTGGTGCGTCCCGCCCCGCCCCGGCGCTGCGTCGGACCGCTCTCGGGGACCGGTCGCCGCTCGTGTGCGGAGCGAGGTCGTCGTTGTCGCGGACGCTACGCGGGGGCCAGGACCCGGGTACGCGCGCCCTCGAGACCGCGCTATCCGGACCTCATCCCCACCGGAGCGGCGCCACGAGCGGTCCGAGCCACGTCGCGGACGCCGTCGACGTGTGCGGCCGGGCGCGGCGCACGAGCCTGTCGCCGGGCGCAGTGCACGGGCTTGCCGCCGGGCGCGGTGCACGAGCTTGCCGATCCGGCAACGGAAGTCGTCCGCCGGGCGCGGGGTGTGCTCTCCTCCCGGGATGCACACGCACGAGCAGCAGCCCGGCACCCCCGACCCGCGCACCTGGTGGGAGGAGCGCTACGCCGGCACCGACGGGGTGTGGTCCGGGCGGGTCAACGCCGTCCTCGCAGCGACCGTCCCCACCCTCCCGCTCGCCGCCGACCGCCGGCCGCGTGCGCTCGACCTCGGGTGCGGCGAGGGCGGCGACGTCGTCTGGTTGGCCGAGCAGGGCTGGGAGTCGACGGGCGTCGACCTGTCCCCGACCGCGACCGCCCGAGCGGCGCGCGCGGCCGCCGCCTCCGGGGTCGGCGACCGGACGGCGTTCGTCGCCGCCGACCTCGCGACCTGGGCGCCGCCGGCCGGGGCGCTGTTCGACCTCGTCACCGCCTCGTACCTGCAGTCGTGGCCCGCGGAGATCCCGCGCGCGGCGATCCTGCGGGCTGCGACCGCGTTCGTCGCGCGGGAGGGACACCTGCTCGTGACGGCGCACGCCGCCCCGCCGCACCCCGACCTGCCACCGGAGATGCGGTCGTACCGGTTCCCGACCCCGGAGGGCGACCTGGCGGCGCTCGGGCTCGACGACACGTGGGAGGTCCGGACCGCCGAGGTCCGGACGCGCACGGCTACGACGCCGGACGGCGGGACGCACGAGGTGCTGGACAGCGTGGTGCTCGTCCGCCGACGGTGACCGCCGGCCCGTCGCGTCAGGCGGCGGTGCCGTCCCCGGTGCCGACCGGCAGGGCGTCGCTCGTCGTGCGGAGCGACTCCTGCCGGATCTCCAACTGGGTCACGGCGAGCGCCGCGAGGTCGCGGAGGTTCTCGAGGTCCGCCTCCGTGGCCTCGCGCGGGCGGGAGTCGAGCACCGCCAGCGTCCCGATGGCGGTGCCGTCGTGCTTGAGGAGCGGGACGCTGACGTAGAACCGGATGCCGAGGGGCCCGGTGACCAGCGGGCTGTTCTGCATCTCGGGGTGCTCGACGCCGTCGGGGATCACGACCGGCACCGGCACGGGGGCGAACCCGTTCCGGAAGCTGATGTTCCGGGCGGCGTCGTCGACCCCGTCGGCGATGTACGACTGGGACCACTCGCGGTCCTCGTCGAGGACCTCGACGAGCGCGATCGGCGCGTCGAAGAGCCGTGCCGCCATCGCGGTGGTGCGGTGCAGCGCCTCCTCGGGGAGCACGTCGAGGGTCGCCGGACGTCCGGCGCTCGTCGGGGATCCGTGCGCCGCGGGTGCGGCTGCCCCGGAGGTCGCCGCCGGGCCGGCCGTGGCGGGGGCCGCGGGCGCCTGGCTGCTCGTCCGGTCGACGGTCGGGTCGACGACGTGGTCTGCCACCGCGGTCTCCGCGATGACGACGTCCCGCAGCATGGTGACCAGCTCGGCCCCGAGCGGACGCTCCCGCGGGTCCTGCGCGGTCATCGCCCGCAGCAGCACCTTCCAGTGCTCCGGCAGCGGCTCCGGCACGATCGGGTCGCGCGACAGCCGGGCGACGGCGGACTCGACGAGCGAGCCCGGGAACTCACGACGCCGGGTGAAGCACTGCAGCAGCACGAGGCCGAGCGAGTAGACGTCGCTGGCCGGGCCGACGTCCCCGCCGCGCGCCTGCTCCGGGCTGAGGTAGGCGGCGGTCCCGGTGGTGACCCCGTCGGCGGTGAGCCGTTCCACACCGGCGGCGAGCGCGATGCCGAAGTCCGTCAGGCGGGCACGGGCGCGGTCGGAACCGTTGCCGTAGTCGACGAGCAGGATGTTCGACGGCTTGATGTCGCGGTGCACGACGCCGCGCGCGTGGATGTAGTGCAGCGCCTCCGCCATGTCGTAGCCGATCTCGGCGATGTGGCGCGAGGCGAGCGGCCCGACGGAGAGCCTGGCCTCGAGGTCCTGGCCGACCACGAGCGACATCACGAGGAAGCGCTGGCGGTTGCCGTCCGCCCCGGTGACCACGCCGGCGTCGAGCAGGCCGACGAGGTTGTGGTGCTCGAGCGCGGCGAGCACGCCAAGCTCCGCCTCCTGCCGGGCGATGTCCACCGTGCCCGGGTGGAACACCTTCACGGCGACGGGGCGGTGCAGGCTCTCGTCGACGGCCCGGTACACGACGGACATCCCGCCCTGGCCGATGGCCTCCTGGAGGCGGTACCGCCCGTCGAGCAGCGGCTGTCGCTCGTGGTGTCCCTCCGTCGGGCCCATCACATCCTCGTTCTCGTCATGCTTGTGCAACGATGCATCTTCGCACTGCACGGCCGCCTCGTCCGGCAGCACTACGCTCTTCGGATCGTCCGTGTCGCGCGGGGCGCGCACCACGTGCCGACCGGGGCGCGCACGACGTGGCGAACCAGGGCAGGCACGACGTGCCGCACCGGGCGCGCACGACGTGCCGCACGGGCCGCCCGGTCCCGGCGCCGGTGCGGTCGGTCAGTCCTCGTCGGGGTCGTCGAGGACGGGGCCGTCGTCGAGGTAGATCGTCGGGTGGCCCGGCCTGGGGCCGTGCTCCGCGACGACGTGCGCCGGCTCGTCGGGCAGGTCGTCGGCTGCGGGCGCGGGCGTCGTCGAGGACAGCATCGCAGGCTCCGTTCGGGTCGCACGGATCGTGATCGAGCCGATGGTAACCGCGCTGCTCGGCCCGGGGCCACACGGACGGCAGCCGGTGGCGCGTCGCCGCGTTCTTCGGCCCGTGACCCGTGCCGCTCACCGCCGCGACGGGAGCGCCGAGCGGACCGTGCTGACCGGTCGTCGATGGTGCTGGTGACACCTGTGGCGCAGGCGGCGCCCGCTGACGGACGGGAGGCCCGGCGCCACCGGCACCGGGCCTCCCGTCCGTCACGACGCGCGTCGTGACGGCGGCGAGGGCGGTCAGACGTCGCGCGTGCGCGCGACCGTCAGGGCGAGCGCGCCGACGACGACCACCTCGGCCAGGAGCACGGCGAAGCCACCCCAGCCGTCCAGGACGAGGCCGTCCTGCGCCGAGGACGCACCATCGTAGGCGTACGTGTAGAGCTGCCCACCGGCCTGGCTCGGCAGGAACTGCATGAGGTCCATCACCCACTGCGCCTCCAGCAGGCTCCCGACGATCGACAGGATGATCGGCAGCACGAGGAGGATGCCGAGCGTGATGGCGATGCCGCCCGCGCTCGACCGGACGAGCAGACCGATGCCGAACGCCAGCAGCGCGAGCAGGGTCGTGTACACCGATGCGCCGAGGAGCGGCAGGAACACCGCCGGGTCGGTCAGGTCCGCGTGGATGCCGCTCGCGGCCTGCAGGGCTGCGGACGCCGCGACCCCGATCCAGGTCGCGACGACGCTGACGACGAACGTGGTCGCCGCGAGGACGGCGGCCTTCGCGAGCACGGCCCCGGTGCGGCCGGGGTCGGCGGTGAACGTGGACCGGATCTGCCCGGTGCCGTACTCCCCCGTGATGATGAGCACGCCGAGCACGCCGACGACGAGCGCCGCCAGGGACACCGCCGCGGTGTTGACGCTGACGAGCTGCCCGTTCATCGCGTCCTGCGGCATGTCGCTGCCGTCGCCCGCGTACCCGCCGAGGAGGACGGCCATGCCGATGGTCACGACGACGAGGACCGCGTAGCACCACCACGTGGACCGGATGCTGCGGACCTTGATCCACTCGCTGCGGACCAGTCGGGGGAAGGACAGGCCGACGTTGGTCGGCGCGGCGGCCCGGTGGGTGGTGGCGGTCATCGGACGCCCTCCGATCGGTACTCGACGTCGTCGCGGGTGAGCGACATGTACGCCTCCTCGAGGCTCGCACCGGTCGGCGTGAGCTCGTGCAGTTCGGCCCCGGTCTGCGCGGCGATGCGGCCGATCGTGGGTGCGTCCGGTCCGACCACCAGGAAGGAGCCGTCCTCGCGCGGTGTGATCGCCGATGCCGCGGACCCGACGGCCCGGAAGAGCAGGTCGGGCGTCGGCGCCCGCACGACCACCCGGCTCCCGCCCTGCTGGCCGCCGGCGGCGACGAACTCCGAGATCGGCGCGTCGGCGAGGACCCGGCCCCGGCCGAGCACGACGACGCGGTCGGCCGTCTGCGCCATCTCGCTCATCAGGTGGCTCGAGAGGAACACGGTGCGTCCGTCGGCGGCCATCCTGCGGGCGAGCTGCCGGACCCACACCACGCCGTCCGGGTCGAGTCCGTTCACCGGCTCGTCGAGGATGAGCGTCTTCGGGTCGCCGAGCAGCGCCGCCGCGATGCCGAGCCGCTGGCCCATGCCGAGCGAAAAGCCGCCGACGCGCTTGCGTGCGACCGACTCCAGACCGGTCATCTCGATCACCTCGTGCACGCGGGCCTTCGGGATGCCGTGCGTCGCCGCGAGGGAGAGCAGGTGGTTCCACGCGCTCCGGCCCGAGTGCACCGCCTTGGCCTCGAGCAGTGCGCCGACCTGGCGCAGCGGGTCCCGGAAGGACGTGTACGGGCGCCCGTTCACGGTGGCGCGGCCGGAGGTCGGCCGGTCGAGCCCCATGATCATCCGCATCGTCGTGGACTTCCCGGCGCCGTTCGGCCCGAGGAAGCCGGTGACGCTGCCGGGGCGGACGACGAACGAGACGTCGTCGACGGCGGTCTTCGGACCGTACTGCTTGGTGAGATGCTCGACTTCGATCACGTCGGCAACGCTACGGGCGCGGCCGGACCGGGCGCCTCCGCCGTCCGGAGGAGATGCGACCGGGTTCCCCCTCCCGTGGGATGACGGTCCGCTGACAGCGCGTCGCGCGTCGGCGGCGTACCGTCCTACCCATGAGTGACGACACGAGCAACGACCGGACGCACGACGGTTCGAGCGACGTCTCCGAGGAGCAGCGCCGCCGGACCGAGGACCTCGGCGACGGCAGCAGCACGGGTGACGCGACCGAGGACCCGCACCAGGACAGCGACGTGGACTCCGGCGGCGAGCCGGCGGAGCCCGAGCAGTCCTGATCCGGGCCCTCGGCCCGCCGGGTCAGCCCGTGTACTCGTACGTGCTGACCCAGTCGATGAACAGGTGGCCCGTGGCGCCCCAGTTCCCGACCTGGAACATGAACCGGTGCGGCGTCGTCGGCACGTCCTGCGTGACCGTGCGGAGCACCCTGCCGTCCACCAGGTAGGTCACCGACTTCCCGGGGATCCACTCGACGGAGTACGTGTGCCACCCGCGCCAGGACACGCCCGCCGAACCGTAGGTCGATGAGACCTCGTTCCCGGGCGTCATCGAGTGCTGGAAGAACATCGGTCCAGCCTCGAAGTTGCCCTCGGGGAAGTCGATCTCACCGTCCGACCAGACGTTCGACGTCGGCCAGAGCATGAAGGCCGCCCCGTTGCCGTCGCCGCCGCTCGCCTTCGCCCGGACCGAGAACTTCCCGCCGACGTGCGACCAGGCGCCGGACGGCGTGCCGAACGTCCCGGCGGCGCCGTGCGCTCCGTCGAGGACGACGTCCATCAGGCCGTTCTTCGAGGCGATCTGCGACCCCGAGTAGTAGATGCCGCCGGTCCCGTCCGGGTACGGCTGCCAGGACTTCGCGTAGGTCGGTGCGAACGTCCCGGCTGCCGTGTCCGTGCTGAAGTTCTCGACGAACCGCTGCTGGAACGTCCCGACGTCGCCGACCGGCGCCGGCGTTCCGGCATGTGCCGCGCTCCCCTGCCCCAGCGGCACCGCGATCACCGCGGCACTGAGGACCACGGCTGCGAGCGCTGCTCGCTTCCCTGCACGCTTCTGCATGCGCTGTCACTCCCTGTCGTGACTCGTGGGCGTCCTCCCGGACGCCCGGACCGCCGACCCTCGGCAGCCCGACGGGGAGCGTAATTGGGGAATGCAACTCGCGCTGGGGGTTGACGTCGGCGGCGGGATCACCTCACGTAGTCGTAGGTGGTGACCCAATCGACGTACAGGTGACCGGACGCGCCCCAGTTGCCCACCTGGAACATGTAGCGGTGCGCGGTCTTCGGCACGTCCCAGGTGATCCGCTTGATGACCCTGCCGTCGAGCAGGTAGGTGACCGACTTCCCCGGGATCCACTCCACCGAGTACACGTGCCAGTCCCGCCACGACGCGCGCGTGCCGCCGTAGGTCGCGTTCCACTCGTTGCCCGGACGCATCGAGTGCTGGAACAGCATCGGCTCCGCCTCGAAGTTCCCCTCCGGGTAGTCGATCTCACCGTCCGACCAGACGTCCGAGGTCGGCCAGAGCATGAACGCCGCCCCGTTGCCGTTGCCGCCGGTGGCCCGTGCCCGGACGGTGAACTTCCCGCCGACGTGGGTCCACGCGTCCCGCGGGGTGCCGAACGTGCCCGCCGCACCCTTCTTGCCGCCGAGCGTGACGTCCATCACGCCGCCGTGCGCGCTGATCTGCGACCCGGAGTAGTACATCTTCGACATGCCGTCCGGGTACGGCTGCCACGACTTCGCGTACGTCCTCGCGAAGCGCCCGTTCGCCGCGGCCGTGGTCCGGAAGTCCTCGGCGAACCGCTGTCGGAACTTGCCGACGTTCCCGACCGGCATCCGGGTGATCGACGTGGCGCTCGACGTGGTGCCGGACCGGGCGAGCGCCGTGTCGGCGTCCGCGATCGGCACGGCGATCAGCGTGGCGGTGAGGAGCACCGCGGCGAGGGCTCCCCTCGTGATGGCGCGTTGCAGCATGGATCGTCACTCCCTCGGTGACCGGACACGCCCGTCCCGGGGCGTCGGACGGCCCCCTGTCGACCGTCTGCACGCAGCGTACGAGCGGCGGCGAGCGCGCACAGCCCCCGGCCCGGCCCCAGTCCGGGCGACACCTGCACCCCAGTTGGAGGGGCCGGGAGGCGCGGCGCGACGCCGCCACGCGCCTCCCGTCCGGCACTCCGGACGCCGGTCGCCGGTCGCGTCAGGCGTCGACCGCGCCCGGCAGGCGCTCCGCGAGCGCCGCGGCCAGCGCCGCGACGTGCGGTTCGCGCAGGACCGAGTTGTGCTCGCAGTGCATGCGCACCTCGTCGACCTCGCCGGCCAGGAACGGCGCCCAGCGCTGCGCACCGAACTCGTTGCCGTCGGCGACGACGAGCGTCACCGCGCCCTCGTACCGGGACGGCCGGTGTCCGCGGGACACGATGAGCGCGTGGTCGAAGAAAGCCCGGAACTGGCGCTGGCCCGACCAGCGGAAGACGCCGGCGCCGTAGGCGCGGACGCGACGGCCGAGCTGACCGAAGGGTGCGACGACCCGCTGTCGGAACGCGTCCACCCGACCGGGGCGTGCGTGGTGCCGTCGGGTGTCGAGCACGCCGAACTCCACCGCGTCGACCTGTTCCGCCGCCTGGTCGGGCAGGTACGTGTCGAGGAGGACGACGCGGGTGACCTCCTGCCCGGCAGCCGTCAGCATCGCGGCCATCTCGAGCGCGACGATGCCGCCGAAGGAGTGCCCGACGAGGGTGTACGGGCCGGAGGGCTGCGCGACCCGCATGAGCTCGGTGTACCGGCGCGCCATCGCCGGGACGCTCCAGTCCGGGACCGCGCGGCGTTCGATGCCGTGCTGCTGGAACGCGACCACGGACCGGTCGCCGAGGTGCCGGGTCAGCGGCGCGTACGTCAGCGCGAGGGCGCCGGCGCCGGCGACGCAGAACAGGGGCGCACCGGCGCGGGCGCCGCGATCGGCCAGGGTCACGACGTCGGGGTGGCTCGGGCTCGCTGCGGCGCCCCGTCGGATCCGGGCCGCGAACGCCCGGAGCGTCGGGTGCTCGAGCAGTTCGGTGGACGGCAGGTCGACGCCGAGCCGGTCGTCGACGGCGGCGAGCATCTCCTCCGCCGAGAGCGAGTCGCCGCCGAGCGCGGAGAAGTCGTCGTCGAGTCCGATCGCGGGCAGCCGCGCCGCCCCGACGGTGGGGAGTCCGAGCACCTCGGCCCAGATGAGCCCGACGGCCAGCTCCCACTGGTCGAACGTGTCCTCGCCGAGCGGGCGCCCGTCCTCGCCGACGGGTTCGCCGTCCTCCCCGAGCGTCGTGCCGAACGCGGGCGCCGGCGGGAGCGCAGCACGGTCGACCTTGCCGCGCTCGTTGCGGGGCAGGGCCGGCATCGGGACGACCGCCGTCGGGACCATGTAGTCGGGCAGGAGCTCGCGGAGCGCCTTGCGGATCGCGGCCGGCGACGGCGAGCGACGACCGGACGCGGCGACGACGTACGCGACGAGCCGCGTCGGCGCCGGCGGGGCCTTCACCGCGATGACGGCGGCCTCGCGGATCGCGTCCACGGTGCGGAGCGCGGACTCGACCTCGCTCGGCTCGACGAGGTACCCGCGCACCTTGACGGCGTCGTCGGCGCGGCCGAGCAGGGTGAGCCGACCGTCCGCGTCGAAGCGGCCCAGGTCGCCGATCGACCAGGTCGGCGTGCCGTCCGCGGCGGTGCCCGCGCGGGTCGCGGTCTGCTCGGGCGCACCCCAGTAGCCGCTCGTCATGGCGTCGGAGACGCAGACGACCGCGCCGCTCTCGCCGACGTCCGCGAGCGTGCCGTCCGGGCGGCGGACCTCGATGCGCTTCCCGACGACGATGCGTCCGGACGGGATGCTCCGTTCCGGGACCGGGTCGCCGGCGGCGATCTCGTTCACGGCGTACACGTTGGTCTCGCTCGACCCGGTCCAGTTGAAGAACGACGCGGTCGGGCCGAGCAGCGGACGGAGGGCGACGACGTCCGGGCCGGTGACGGCCTCGCCGACGGTCGCGACCATCCGGAGCGCCCGCAGTCGGTCGTCCGACGGGTCCAGCGCTCCGACGAGCGAACGGACCAGGTGCGGCGTGGTGTGCAGCGTGGTGAGACCGCTGTCGCGGATCCACGTCGCGAGCCGGTCGATGCCGAGCCGGCGCGGGTCGGCGAGGTGCAGGGAGGCGCCGGCGGACAGTGACGCCAGCACGAGCATGAACCCCGCGGCGAACCCGTGCGGCAGCACCGAGGCGACGCGGTCCTCCGGTCCGAGCCGGAACGCGGCCCGCTCGGCGACCCCGTCGACGAGGGCCTGCCGGTGCGTCATCACGACGCCCTTCGGTGCCCCGGTCGACCCGGACGTGAAGATGATGTCGAGGGCGTCACGACCGCCGCGCGCGTCGGCCGCCGGCACGGACGGGACGATGCCGTCCGCGGCCGCACGGCTGCTGGCCTCGGCGAGGGCCGCTTCGAACGGCACCACCGTGCCGCTGCCGTCGACGAGGGTCGCGGCGCGGTCGGCGTGCTCCCGGTCGGCGACGACGTCGACGATCCCGGCGAGGGTCAGCACGTGTCGGAGCCGCGCCTCGGGCAGGAACGGGTCGAGCGCGACGATGGTCCGGCCCGCGTGCACGAGCCCGAGGAGCGCCGTCACCGATGCGACCCCGTGCACGACCATCACGCCGACCGGGACGGACGCGCCGCCCTGCTCCACGCCGACGCCACGGCCGCTGTGGTCGTCGGGGGTGAGCCGCTCGTGCAGGACCGCGCCGAGCGCCCGTGTCACGCGGTACAGCTCGCCGTGCGTCATGCTGGTGTGCTCGTCGGCGACGGCGAGGGCGTCCGGCAGACGCGTGGCGGCCGCGGCGAGCTCGTCGCGCACCGAGGCGTCTGCGGGCGGGAGCGCGGGGCGCGGTGCCTGCAGCTCGGGAGCGGCGGACGCTCCCGTCGGGATCGGGTCGGTGGAGATGAGCACGTGGTCCCCTCACGGTGTGTCGGTCGGGTGCTCAGGCGACGGTAACCCGAGGTGTCCGAGGGTGAGGGGGCGGGCGGCCTGCGCGTGCGGGAAGCCGCCGAAGGGTGCGACATCGCGCAGGGCGGCGCGGACGCCGACGGGGCGTCAGTGGATGCGCATCTGCGCCACCATCGGGCAGGCGAACGGGTCGCGGGCGGCGACGCCGACGCGGTTGAGGTAGCGCACCACGATCCCGTAGGAACGCAGCAGCGTCGTCTCGGTGTACGGCACGCCGAGGGTGGCGCAGTGCTCGCGGACCAGCAGGCGGGCCTGCTTCAACGCCGGACGCGGCATCGACGGGAAGAGGTGGTGCTCGACCTGGTGGTTGAGACCGCCCATGAGGAACGACACCCACCAGCCGCCGCGGATGTTCCGCGACGTGCGGACCTGCCGCGAGAAGAAGTCGACCTTCGCGTCGTGCGCGATGGTCGGCATGCCCTTGTGGTTCGGGGCGAACGAGGCGCCCATCATCACGCCGAACACGGCGAGCTGCACCCCGAGGAACGCGCACGCCATGCCGAAGGGCAGGAACCAGAACACGACCGTCAGGTAGATGCCGAAGCGGGCGACGAGCAGCACGCCCTCGAGCCAGCGGTGGCGCACGTCGGCCTTGGTGCCGTTGCCCGTCACGATCGACACCACGGCGTAGCGGTGCAGGTTGAGCCCTTCCAGCGTCAGCAGCGGGAAGAACAGCCACCCCTGGAAGCGCAGGAAGGTCCGCATCGGTCCGCTCTTCGCGGCGGCGGCGTCCTCCGGCAGGAAGCGGATCCCGTCCGGCGCGATGTCCGGGTCCTTGCCGACCGTGTTCGGGTTGCCGTGGTGGCGGGTGTGCTTGTTCATCCACCACGAGTAGCTGAGGCCGACGAGGAAGGTGCCGATGTAGCGGCCGGCGTGGTCGTTCCACCGCTGCGAGGCGAACACTTGGCGGTGCGCGGCCTCGTGCGACAGGAACGCGAACTGCGTGAAGATGACGCCGAGCACCCCGGCGACGACGAGCTGGAACCACGAGTCGCCGAGGAACGCGAACGCGACCCAGGAGACGGCGAGACCGGCGGCGAGACTGGCGAAGAGCGTCCAGTAGAACCCGGTGCGGCGCCGGAGCAGGCCGTGCTCCTTCACCTGCGCGAGGAGGGCGGAGTACGTCGAGGTGCTGGAGCCTCGAGCCGGTCCGGGGCGGGTACGGGTGTACCCGGGTGCGAGCGGGGTGGTGGTCATCAGGACCGACCTTCCGTGACGGAGAACGGTCCTTCAACCGGTACGAGGGAGTTCACGCGTGCGCGCTTGCGGCGACTCTAGGGGGCGAACATGGGTGTCACCCGACCGACCGCCCCGTCCGGGCGCGGAGCGCCCGGACGCCGGTCCGTCGTCATGTCGGACTGGAGGCGCGTGACCGGCCCGCACCGCGCCTCCAGTCCGTCAGGGCACGTCGGCGCGGAGGACGTCGGCGAGCGCCGTCTCCGCCCCGGCCGCCCAGGGGCCGTCGGCGGCCCCCTCGATGAGCGCGGTCGCGGTGGCCGCTCGCGCGGCGGCCTCGGGCTCGACGCGTCCCGGCACGTGCACCCGACCCGGGGGCACCGTGATGGTGTACCGCTCGGCGCTCACCGGGCGGTCACAGCGGGGTCGTCGGCGCGTGCTGCGGCCCCGCGGTCCAGGCGTGCGGTCTCGACGAACGCCGCGACCGCGAGCACCGCCAGCACGGCGGCTGCCCACACGGTGGAGTGCGGCCACGCGTCGAGGCCCCGGAACCGCGTGCCGAGCAGGAACATCGCGAAGGCGCCGACGGCGAGTCCGATCCCGACGATGGGGCTCCCCCAGAGGACCTCGCGGCGGTTCCACGTCGCAGCGATGGCGAAGCCCACCACGGCGAGGACGGTGCACGACCAGTACGGCCACGCGGGCGGGGCCACCGCCGGCCACCCGTCGCGCTGCTGCCACATGCCGTCGGTCGACACGTCCGCAGGCAGGAGGCTCACCAGCGTGACGCCGGTGACGATGACCGCCAACGCCGGGAGCATCAGGAAGATCCGCGCGGCGGCGCTCCACGGGCTCCACATGCGGTCCCACCCGGGGAGCGGGTGCCGTTCCCTCACCATGCCGTGCCGATCTTCGGGCTCCACCGCACTGTCAGGGGGGCCATCGACCGGACGGCCGCGGGGTCGCCCGCGATCGGCGCGCTCTCCCCCGCGACGGACTCGAGGGGTTCCCGCTCGGCCTCGTCGAACGCCTCGTCGATCGCCGAGCGCGGTCTCCCCGACGTCGCCGATCGCGTCGCGCATGCCGTCCCACTCGGACGAGAACTATCGGATGCGATCGGCGAGACCGGCGTGCCCGACGGCGTCCACGGCTGCGCCGGAGCGCTTCTCCGCGTGGTCGAACTCGGACTCCACGGCGCGCAGGTCGCTCCAGAGCGAGTGCAGACCCGCGCTGTCGAAGCGGAGTGTCCCCTCTGCCACGGTGGCGATCCCCTCAGTCGGTGCCGTGTGCTCGTCCATCCCGGATCGCCACGAGCGTACCGGCTCTGACGACCGGTTCCGGGCCGTGCCCGCCCGCCGGTTCCCGCGGTCACGGTCCTCGTGCTCGGGAACCCGAGGCCAGGGGCGCTCCGGCGCTACAGCTCCAGCTCGGTCAGGGCTCGGACGCGGATGTCCGGGTCGCTGAAGACCGTCGGCCAGACCGTCCCGCTGCGGTCGACGTGGACGGTGCCGAGGCCGGCGGCACGGGCACCGTGCAGGTCCCACGGGTGCGCGGCGACGAGTGTCGCGTCGTCGGCCGCGGTCGCGGTGGTCGTCAGCGCGTACTCGTACGTCCGCCGGTCCGGCTTCCAGACCCCGACCGCTTCGACACTGAGGAAGGCGTCGAAGCGGTCAGCGACGCCGGCTCGGCCCAGCAGGTCCTCCGCGTACTCCGCGGTCCCGTTCGACAGCGCGACCAGGCGGTGCCCCGCGCTCGCGAGCCCCCGGACGCCCTCGACGACGTCGTCGTGCACGGGCAGCGACGTGAAGGCGGACATGGCCTGTCCGACCCCGTCGTCCACCGTGCAGGAGAGGTCGTCCTCCGCGGTCAGGAGCGCGGTCAGGGACGCACGGGCGACCTCCGCGAACGGTCGTGCGCCCGTGGTGGTGCTCAGGGCGAACCCGTCCCGGAGCGTGGCGGCCAGCCACGTGGTCGGCGTCGCGCCGCTGACGCCCATCGAGCTGAACAGCTGCGCCATCGACCCCGGGTCGGACAGCGTCTCGTTGACGTCGAAGAAGATCGTTCTCGGCATGCGTCACCGTACGCCCGGAGAGCTGCGCGGGGCCCCCGACGGGCGACGTCGGTCGGGGTCAGCGGCGGTACTGCTGCACCATGGGACAGGCGAAGGGGTCGCCCGCGGCGAGGCCGACCCGGTTGAGGTACTGCACCACGATCGAGTACGACCGGATCAGGGACGTCTCCGTGTACGGCACGTCGTGTTCGGCGCAGAACCGCCGCACGACCAGGCGCGCGGCCCGGAGGTTCGGTCGGGGCATGTTCGGGAACAGGTGGTGCTCGACCTGGTAGTTCAGCCCGCCCATGAAGTGTTCGACCCACCGTCCGCCCCGGATGTTGCGCGAGGTGAGGACCTGGCGGCTGAAGAAGTCGACCTTCCGTCCCTCCTCGATGATGGGCATGCCCTTGTGGTTCGGCGCGAACGCGATGCCCATGTAGAACCCGAACACCGCCAGTTGCACGCCGAGGAACGCGAACGCCATGCCGACCGGCAGGAACCAGAACAGCGCGCCGAGGTACAGCACGAACCGGGCGAGGAACACGCTCCCCTCCGACCAGCGACCCTTGATCCCGGTGCCGGTGAAGTAGGTGCGGATGGCCTGCCAGTGCAGGTTGGCGCCTTCGAGCAGCAGCATCGGGAAGAACGCGTACCCCTGCACACGGACCAGCGCCCGGAGGAAGCCGCGTTTCGCCCTGGCGTCCTCCGCCCGGAACGACAGGGCGTCGAAGGAGATGTCCGGGTCCTTGCCGACGGTGTTCGGGTTGCCGTGGTGGCGGGTGTGCTTGTTCATCCACCAGACGTAGCTGACACCGGCGAGGAACGTGCCGCCGTAGCGGGCGGCGCGGTCGTTCCAGTCGTGCGACGCGAAGATCTGCCGGTGCGCGGCCTCGTGGGACAGGAACGCGAACTGCGTGAACACGACCCCGAGGACGCCGGCCACGATGAGCTGGAACCATGAGCGCCCCAACAGGGCGAACGCCCCGCCCGCGAGGGCGAGCGCCACCATGAGCACGGCGAACACCGTCCAGTAGTACCCGGTGCGGCGTCGGAGGAGGCCGCCTTCCTTGATCTGCTTGAGCAGTGCCGAGTACGTCGACGTGCCCGTCGGAGCACCGGTCCGCGGTCGTGTCAGGACCACGGCGGACTGCGCTGCGGAGAGGTCACGCATCGGCGTCTCCGATCGGCTCGGGCCGCCCGTCGGTCGGGAGGCGGAAGGGACCGGCCGGGCGGACGTTCGGGTCGACGCCCGACCGGTGGAACGGAGGGACGCCACGACGGACGTCGGACGGAGACGGCTGCATGATCACGAGACTCCCTGTGGGCATCGGAACGACGAGGATGATCCCGGCGGCCGGGGGCTGGGGCAGCTGCTCCCACGGTAGGGCGCGAGCCTGAGCGTCACAACAGGCGTCGACGACGCAGTCCGTGATGCGCACCTCTCCTCGCCGAGCGGTAGCGTGACCGGTGAGGGGCGCCTGGACCCGCTCCGCGACCGCGGGGAGGTCACCGTGCGCCAGCGAGACACCGCGGGGACGACCGCGGCCCATCGTTCCGCCCGTCGTGACGGCCCGCAGGGGAGGAACCAGCCATGCCACGAACCCGAGAACGGCAGCTCGTCGAGACGTTCGTCACGCTCACCGACACCCTGGTGGCCGAGTATGACGTCGTCGACCTGCTGCAGTCCCTGGTCGACAACGCGGCCGAGATGTTCGATGCGTCCGCAGCCGGGATCATGCTGGCCGATCGACAGCACCATCTCGAGGTCATCGCGTCCACGAGCGAGCGCAGCAACTTCCTCGGTCTGATGCAGCTCGAGGTCGGCGAAGGGCCCTGCGTGGAGGCCTTCACCACCGCGGAGTCCGTGTCCGTGGAGAGCCCGGCGGAGATGCAGCAGCGGTGGCCGCGGTTCGCGGCCAGGTCCGTGAAGCTCGGGTACGCGGCCGTGCACTCCGTCCCGCTGCGCCTCCGCGACACCACGCTCGGGTCGTTGAACCTCTTCCGCGAGACGACCGGTGCCCTCAACGACGGGACGCGGTCGCGGTGCGGGCGCTCGCCGACGTGGCGACGATCAGCATCCTGCAGCAACGCACGGCCGTGCACGCCGACCTGGTCCAGACGCAGCTGCAGCACGCACTGGACAGCCGCGTGATCGTCGAGCAGGCGAAGGGCTTCCTCGCGCACACGCACCACGTCGGTCTGGACCCCGCGTTCGCCCTGCTCCGCACGTACGCGCGCTCGCACCAGGCCCGGATCGGGGATGTCGCACGCGACGTCGTCGAGCGCCGCATCGTCATCCCCCGGGCCGACTCCCCGGACGCCGGAGCGACGGTGCCCGGTCCTGGGTCACGAGCAGCAGCCGGACCAGGGCACCAGGCGCGAGGAGGTCGAGACGCGCGGTGACCTCCGCACGACGTCGCGGGCGTACTCGTCCGGACGGGTCCGCGTCCGCCGAGCCCTCGGCTCCAACGACGGGACACGACCGGGACGTGCCACGCCCGGTCGAGGGCGTCTCCTAGCGGCGTCGGGTCATCGAGCGGGCACGGCGCTTCTTGGCCTGCTCGTACGCCCGGCGAGCCCGCGGGTCGCGCTGGATGGCCCGGACGATGCCGAAGACGACGGGGATGTACTTCAGGAGCTTGAACATTCGAGGTCCTCACCTGGGATGTGGTCGAGGCGGCGGTCGCTCGCCTCGGTGCTGGCACGCGTCGGCACGTGATGCCGACATGCCGAGGACGGCGGCCCCGCTCGGCGGGACCGCCGTCCTCGCGCTGTGATCAGCGGCGGGTGGTCCCGTCCTCGTCGAGGTTGATCTCCTCGTGCGAGACGTCCTCGGACACCTGCTGCTGCTCCGTCACGGTCTCCTTGCCGACGCGGACACGCTCGACCGGGACGGTCTCCTTGTCGACGACGACACGCTCCTCGCTGAGGACGACCTCGTGCTCCTCCTCCGACATCGCGGGGCCGTCGAGCGCGTCACCGACGTTCGCGTCCGTGATCGGCTCGGTCTCCACGCGGAGTTCCTCGTGCTGCACCGGCACCGTGACGGTCTGCTGCTCCGTGACGACGTGCTTCCGGAGACGGGCGCGGCCGGCCTGCACCTGCTGGGTGCCGACGTTCAGGCGTTCCTCGGATCGGGTCATCGCGTCGTCCGTGTCCGGGCCCGACGTGTCGTGGCCGGCACCGGTCGTGCCGTTCGCTGCCGCGGAGTCGACGGCACCGTCCGTGCCGTACCCGGGAGCGGTGTCGGTCCCGGCGGTGCCGGTGCCGGTGCCGGTGCCGGTGCCGGTGCCGTAGTAGTCGAAGATGCGGTCCTGTTCCTGCTCGGTCAGGTCTCCGTCGGCGTCGATGCGCGGGGCGCCCTTGATCTTGTCCTTGTCGTAGCCGACGCGGAGCTGATCGCCCACGTAGTCGGCGTCCTGCAGGGGGACGAAGGACTCCGACGAGCCGAAGAGGCCGGTCGACACCGACGCGAACAGCGGCTGCCCGCTGTCGTTGTCGAGGTAGACCTGCTTGACGGTGCCGATCGCGTTGCCGGCTGGGTCGACGACCTTGGCGTCGAAGATGCTGTTCACCGTGTTGTTGTCGATCATGATGTGTCCTAGCGTTCGGGTTGCGTGGATGGGCTGATCGTGGGTGCCGCTGCGGTCAGCGGCCGAGGCCGACGCGGTCGACCTTGCGGTGGTAGCGCATGCCGGCGAGGCCGCCGAGGACTGCGCCGAGGAGACTGATGAGCGCCACGACGGCGACGGTCACGATGCCCGTGACGGTCAGCGTGCCCTCGTCGATCGGGATGCGGGGGAAGCTGTTCAGGTCCCCGAGGATGTTGAACTGGGAGCCCGCGACGGCGGCGAGGACGGCGACCACGATCGCGATCACGACCGCCCAGATCCACACGGCGACGCCCTGCTTGGCGCCGGCGAACCGGGCCATCCTGCCGGCGACGTACCCGCCGCAGTAGTAGGCGACGAACAGGATCACCGCCAGGGCGATCGCACCGACGATGCCGACCACGTCGCCGTTGCTCGTGACGTTCTCCGCCGCGTCGTCGACGTCGCCGTTGTTCGTGCCGAGTCCGACGCCGGCGCCGATCGCACTCAGCAGTGCGGTGAGGAGCACAGCGGTACCGGTGGCGGTCAGCCAGCCGAAGAACGCCGAACCCCACTTGAACCCGCCGAACTCCTGCTTCTCACGATCGACCACGACCTCGCGGTCGGACCGCCCGTCGCGCTGCTCGGTGGTGTCCGGCCGGTGCTCGGCGGTGTCCGGCCGTTGCACCGGAACGGCCCGGTCAGCCGGCACGGTCTGGTCGACGCGGTCGCGGTCGCCGCCCGGCGTCGTCGGCCCGCGGGGGCCGGTGGTGTCGCTCATGGTGCCTCCTTGCATCGGTTCGGGTACCGGCGTAACACCAGCGACACCCATGGAACCCCCTCGAACGGGTGACAGCACCCAGGGAGCCGGCCGGATGTGCGTCATCCGGCTCATCGCACGGTGGAGCGGCGCACTGCCGCGTCACCAGTGCCTACCGGCTCGGTTCGCCGCGACCCGTGAAGTCGACCACGCGCGCGATCACGTCGGCGGACAGGTCCCGGACCGTTCGCCCGGCTGCGTAGGCGGCGGCGCGGAGGAGGAGCAACGCGTCGGAGGCTGTGGCGCCGGTCTGCGCTGCCAGCATGCCGGAGGCTTGGTACACCTCCCGGCGGGAGTAGCGCCCCGCGTCCTCTGCGTACCCGGTGCGGGACTCGGCGCGGAGCAGCGCACGGTGCAGCACCACCCGGGCTGCGACGCGCGCCATCGCGGTCGCATCCCGGACGGCGTCGGCGGGAAGGTCGGTGGCCCGCTGGTCGTACAGGCCGACGGCTCCGACCACCAGGGTGCCGACCCGCATCGGGAACGCGAAGACCGCTCCGAGCTGCGCCTGCCGCAACGCCGTCAGTGCGATCGGCCACCGCTCGGACGTCGTCCCCCGCAGGTCCGGTTCGAGGACCGGGACGCCGGTGCGCACTGCTTCCCTGCACGGGCCCTCACCGAGGTCCAGCTGGATCTCGGCGAGCCGAGCGGCGGCGGCGTCGCTGGCACACACTGTCTCGGACCCGAAGGGGTCGCCGAGCGTGGAGATCGCTGCCCCGGTCGCCGGCAGCACCGACAGGAACGGCCCACACAGATCACCGTGGTCGCCGGCGTCCTGCAACGCCGCGATGGCGGCGGTGACTCCCTCGTCGCTCATGATCCCGGCCGGCGCCGGCCGGGCTGGCAACCCGGTGGACGAAACGCCACGTGCATGTCGGACCTCCTGCTCGGAGCGCGATGCGAAGGTCCAGGCAAGCCACTCGAGGCGAACGGTACACGGCTCGGCTGCCGACAGCCGTACACCACTACCGATTCGCGCGGCGCGCCACGTGAGGTGTGTGACTCCTGGACGGGCAGCAAGGCGTCTGAGGATGTCGCTGTCGAACTGCTTCTGCGGCGTTACGACAACGATGGAACCGCCACGCTATTCCAGAAGCCACTGGAAGGCGCGGGCGTTCTGAGACTCACGCGAGTCTTCCTCGCCCAGTTGCGACACTGCAACCGGAAAGGGGTACTCCGTCGAGGACATGCCGCCACTCCTTGCTTAAGAGCCTTGTCACTCACCATGGCCTGACACGAGGACCCGCCGGTCAGGCTGCCGCGTTTGTCCCCTCGGCGTAGGACAGCGCTCCTGCTGCCCAGGTGCGAACGTAGTCTTCGTGCAGCTCGTACTCCTGCTTGTCGTACCTTCCGCTGACCTTCGAGAGTGCCATCAGTTCGGTCAATCGAAGTCGGTCGATCACGACTCCGTAGTCGTTCTCACGAAGTCGGGCCTTCTCTGAAGCGACGGTACGAAAGTCCAGCTTCTTCTCCTCGGACTGCTCATGGTGCTGCGGGAACGGTACGAAGAGCATCTCGATGTGCTTGTGCGACGGTGCCTTGACGAACCACGGAAGAAAATGGCCGTCGATGAAGGACTTGATGGGCTTAGCGGTCCAGTTCCGGCCGGAAGCCACTTGCCCGTACGCGACGATCGAGGCCGCCTGTCCATCGAGGAATGCACGCCAGGCGACGATGTCTACAGTGCCGTCGGCAGCATTGGCAGAGAGGCCCAAGGGCCGTTCTTCCGGCGCCACTGCGGTTCCCATCAAGGACGCGAGGTCCTGGATCGCTTTGAGCATTCCCGAGCCATCGGGCCGTGGGGAACCGAACCAGTACGCGCGGCCGCCCAGCACCTCGGCTGCCGTCAGATACGACTCGACCTGTAGCGCTCTCGCGCTTGACTTGAACACCTCGTGGTCGCTCTTCGTCGGCAGCAGCTCGGAGTGGATCGCAGAGATCAGGAGGCAGCAGATGTAGCAGTCGTGTGCTGCGACCTCGGCGTCGCTCTCCGCTGCGCGACGTCGGAGAGCCCACTTGCCGTACGCCGACACAAGCTCGAACGGATACCGAGCGCCGAGCACTCGTTCGCGGTAGGCAAGCTCCTCGTAAACGCGCTCGGAAAGCTCGTCGTTCTCGGGTTCCAGAATCTCTTCATCGACCAGCTCAGCGTCGATGTCAGTCAGGAGGCTGCCATGGTCGGATTCCCGTTGAACGGTCTGGCTTCGGATTAGACTCTGTTCATTCGCGGCGGATGCATCTAGCAGGGCATGCAATTCCACCCAGTCGGCCGCGACGCTCCTGGTTGAGCGGCCCAAAGGCGCATTAACTCTCATCGGAAGAGCGGCCTCCGTGGTGTGCCTCTTTCATCGCGTTGACCACGATGGTCACCACGCGAAGCGTTGCTTCCGCGTCGTCGACCAGATCGGACTTCGGGTCGTAGCGAGCGATGATGCGAGAAACGTTTTCGGCAGAGGTGGCGAGCTGGTAGAACGCCTTCTCGAACGCCTTTGCCTTGTCCTCGACGACGTCGAAGGCGCGGTCGAGGTCACGGTTAGATTCGAGCACTCGGGTTGCCCGCTCGCTGCCGAGTACGTTGATGAGTCGTCCGAGATCTGGGTTCTGGCTCCTAATCAGCGCCGGTTCGTCTTCTTGTCCGTAGAGCCACGACAGGAGGTCGCGTAGATGCGCGCGGTGCGATGCTGGCACTGGCGTGGGTGGAAGCACTGAGTTGTCGCTCTCAGGTAGTCCTAGGAACTGGCGGACGTTAACTGTCGAGAGCGCGGTGTAGAGGTGGGAGAAGTAGAACGATTTTTTAGAACGGAGTTCGCGGTCGAAGAGCTTGGTGTTCTCCGCTTGCTCTAGCACGACGACGCCGTTGACGAGTCTGCTGACGGTGTTGTGTCCGTCCCCCAGCCTGCGGCTGACTTCGTCGATGTCGTCTCCGTCCTGGAGCCATGAATGCGCGAATCGCGCTTTCGCGTAGGAGTCCCATTTGAATGCGCCGTTGACGTGCTTGAAGCCGATGAAGTCGCGTGCTTCTTTGCGGCTACCGACGTAGTTGACCTGAATCTCGGTCGGTATGGCGTTCGCGTGCAGTGGCTGCGGCAGAGTCACTTTGAACTGCTGCTGGAGGCGGGAGCTCGCGATGATGCGCAAGGCCGCTAGGCGCCGGTTGCCCTCGACGACGGTCCGTGTTGATTCCTCGACGATGAGAGGCTCGAAGTCGAGCCACCCTGAGTTGCCGATGGACTGGATCAGCTCGCCCAGGTCGGCCTGTGCGTAGAGGTAGGCGATTGCCGCTTCCTCGTCAGTGAACTTCGCGTCAGGGATGCGCGGGTTCGCGAGGTCGAGAGAGAGCGTGTCGGGTGATGCCTTATCCAGCTGCGCCATTAGCGTGCTCCTTTTGTAGCGGCGTCTGCCAGCTGCACGAGGCCGGCATGGGCGGACTCAATCTCCGCGGGAATAGACAGCTCCGTCGAGAACACCATGATTTCGCTGGCTTTCATCACGCGGTGAGCCGAGTAGTTCAGCGCGAAGAGTCTCCTGCGCAGATCTGAGTAGAGTTCTGCGACCTGCGGCACGTTGTCGTAGGTGAGAATCCACTTTGCCCGCTGAACACCTTTGAGGCAGTCGGCGAGAGCGCGGTGGTCGGAGTCTTGAAAGGCGTTGAGATAGAGCGATCCTGCCTTCTCGAAGTAGGGCGGATCGGCGTAGATGAAGGCGTCGTCGCGGTCCGAGTACCACTCGATGACACGCAGACCATCCTCGTTGGTCACGGCTATGCGGTCTGCGTGTAGCGCGATTAGGCGGATGCGCTCGGCCAAGCCTTCGCGGTTGAAGCGAGCGTCGATCTTGTAGTTGCCCGTCTGGTCCTTCCCGCCGATGGGTCCGCCGTTGAGGACGCCTGAGCGGTTGGTTCGATTGAGATAGAACGTTGCGAAACCGAGCAGGAGGTGGTTGTCGCGGGCGGAGGTCAGATAGACCTCGCGCTGTCTTTCCCACTCATCGACGGAGAGTTCGACGCTATTGACTAGCGCGGTGAACTCGTCGGGCTGGGTGACGACTGCGTTCCAGAACGCGAACACGGCAGGATCAAGGTCATTGATCGCGATCCGCTCGACCTGACCAGAGACGAGCAGGGCGAGGGCCGCACCCGCACCTCCTGCATAGGGTTCGACGTACACGCTTGAGGTGAGGTTGTTCTCTCGGATGATGGTCCGGAGGCGTGAGTAGAGCAGGCCTTTGCCGCCGGGATAACGCAGCGGTGAGATAGTCACTCGTTTACGTGCAGATGTCACTGTTTGGGTCATGGTTTGAGGACCGCCTTCATGACTCCTTCGATGGTCGCCCAGCATTCACGAACGTCATCGGGTGTAGCAAAAACGTGATGGTTGTGGTTGATGGCATCGAGCTGTGCCTTGGACCCCACGAAGCCGTAGCGTCCACCTCGGATCTTCTGAACTGGCTGGATGAATGCGGTCTGTCCAGTGGACTTGAAGTGCTGTTCGAGCCAGACGAGGCAGTTCGATAGGTACACGAAGCCCTGCTCGTTCGAGCTCTTCTTAATCTCCTCGCCGAGCACATCGGCGTGGGCCTTGATCGTCTTTTCCAGGAAGGTCCGGAGCAAGTCAAGTGTTGCGTTTGGGAAGCGCTGGATGTTGATCACCGACAGTTCCTTCACGATCTCGTGTATCGAAGCGGGAAACGACGTCGGGACGGTCAGGTTGTCGGTGTTGAGATAGTTCCTCTTACGCGGAAGCGGCTTCGGCTTGTCCCGTCCAGCGACATTCAATCCGCGAAAGTCGCTATCTGCGCCGTCACGAGCCTGCGATCTCTGGTCCTGACCGTCGGAGCCCGAGAGCTGACTGCCGTTCGCCAGGGAGTTCGACGCGTCAAGGTGTGTGCTGTTTGGCTCGCCGTTGGCTGGCTCGTCGTCTCTATGCTCGCCGAGCAGGTCGCGCAGGTCGTCCATGTACTCGACGTATCGGACGCTTGAGGTCTTGTTCAGGGTACGCGTGTTGATTACGCCGTCACGGATGTCGCTCACGATCTTTGTCGCGACTCGCTTGAACAAGCCGGCGCTTGAGACGAGGGAGACCTCTCCTGTGCCGTTCTGGATGTGGATTCCGACGAGGTCGAGGAACCTCTCGTTCTCGTAGAGGCGCGCGAGGGTCGACACCGGGAAGCGGCGCTTGCGTGCGTAGTCGCCCAATGACGGGTCGTCGTAGGTGACGTTGCGGAACAGTTCGAGAATCTTGCTCCGCGTGATGAACTTGCGGACGTCGATCGTTGGATACTGTGCGATCAGCTCCTCCGGCGATTTGCCGGCGTCGAGCTGCGCCTGGAAGAACGCGGCCTGCCTTGCGGGACCCCACGCCACGCGCTGATTGCCGGTGTGAAGTGCTGCGACGAGCTGGTCGGCATCGTCTTGCGAAGGCGCTTTCTTGACGGTGATACGGCGGATCGCGGCACGATCGGGCACCGACTGTGCGAGCTTTCCGATGCGCGCCTGGTGATCGGGCGCGAGGTACGGGTTTTGAATAGCCTTCAGCGCGGCCACACGTCGATTTCCCTCGACCACGATCAGTTGACCGTTACGTTCCAGGACTATAGGGACTTCGTGTGTCAGCAGACCGACCTTGGCGATACCTTCAACGAGGCTCAGCGCCTTCTCGTTGGTGAACAAGTCCTGGACGATGTCGGATTCCGGGACCCCTTCGGGGATATCGAGTCGGACGTTGCGCGGGTCGAGTCGAACGTCGTTGACAACGTCGACGACCAATTCATCCCACGTAGACATGTCGATCATGACGTCCCCCGCTCAGCGAGAGCGTCTCGATTGGCAAGGGACGTGCGGACGGTATGGCGTGCTATCACTCAGTCCCCCACACTCTTCGCGGTGTCCCTGCTGCCTCGGACCACTGCGAGAACGTCGCTGCGGAGGAAGCGCCAGGCCCGTCCGACTTTCTCGCCGGGCAGGGAGCCTTCGCGGGCGAGCGCGAGCACGGTCTTGGTGCTCACGCGCAGCAGCGCGGCAGCCTCCTCCGTCGTGAGAACTTCGTGTTCTTCCGCCATCTTCTCGCACACTCCTCTCGCGGCGCCTAACGTTAGGCTATCAGCGACAGCCGGCAGTGACGTCGGTCTACTCGGAGTGGCGGTGCCGCCGTGCTGCCCGCGAGGGAAGGCCTGTTCGTCGCGTTAGGGAACGAGGAAGCCCAATAGGCAGCGAGAGCCTCCTGGTCGCCGCCGTGTCCCGTGACTGGCCGACCTCTTGCAGCGTGAGGCAGATCAGGGCTTTGCAGAGCTTGTGCAGGTCGGGCGTGTGACGGTGCACCGCGCGGACGGTAAATTTTCGTTCGTCGTAGCGGCGCCGGTGGGTCTTCTTCACGTACGCGCCCATCACGCACCCGCTCCTACGCAGCGACCATGGGCCGGTGGTCGGCCCGCTGCTCGCGGCGGCATGTGGCGTGCTCGCGGAGGCGTGCGCGGAGCAGGAGGACGAGGCTGACCGGTCCCATGATGACGAACTTCATCGCGTCGTGGATGAACAGCAGCACGAGCAGGTCCAGCCACCCGGGACCGCCGCCGGCGATGAGCTGCACGCAGAGGTTCGCGGCGTACAGGTACGGGGTGCCCAGGAGCATTGCCGGCAGTCCGCGGCGGGTGCGGATGGCACCGAGCAGGATGTTTGTGGGCATGTGGCAACGCAGGAAGTAGCGGGTGTGGACGCTGAGAGCCAAGATGAGTCGAAGCATGGACAGACGTCTTCGAAGGTTCGGCGACAAGAACCCGAAAGGACGGGTCTGCTGCTGGGTGAGGTGGCAGTTGTAGTCATGCCGCGAGTGCGACGTTGGTCCTCATGATGGTTTCGAATTCGATGGGCGTCAATCGGCCGAGGCGGGCCTGACGGCGACGCCGGTGGTAGGTCCGCTCAATCCAGGTCACGATCGCGATTCGGAGTCTTTCACGCGTGGCCCACGTGCGTCGGTTCAGGACGTTCTTTTGTAGGAGCGCGAAGAAGCTCTCCATCGCCGCGTTGTCACCGCAGGACGCGACTCTGCCCATCGACCCGACCATGCCGTGGTGGGTCAACGCCCGACGCAGCTTCCGGCTCCGAAATTGCGATCCCCGATCCGAATGCAGGACACACCCGGCCACGTCGCCACGCATCCGGACCGCGTTCTTCAACGCGGTCACGGCCAGCTTCGATTTCATGCGGAAGTCGATCGAGTACCCGACGATGCGTCCGGAGTAGGCGTCTTTGACCGCAGAGGTAGAGCTTGCCGTCGCCGGTGTTGTGCTCGGTGATGTCGGTCAACCACAGCCGGTTCGGCGCCTCGGCTGTGAACACGTGTCGGACGCGGCCGTGGTCGTCGGTCATGGTGCAGAGGTCGTCGTGGACCGCGGGGCCGGGCTTCTTCCCGGTTCTGCCGCGCCTCTTCCCGAACACGCTCCACCAGCCGTAGTCCGACGCGATTGTCCACGCGGTCCGGTCAGTCATCGGTTCGCCGGCATCGCGGGCCTCGTCGACGAGGAGCCGGTACCCGAACTCGGGATCATCCCGATGCGCATCGAACAACGCGTTCGCCCGATACGCCCGCACCAGCTCGCTGCGTGAGACGGGAGCCGCCAACCACCGGTAGTACGGCTGACGAGCACGCTGCAACATCCGGCACGTCACCGCGACGGGAATCCCGTCAGCGGCCAGCTCGCTCACGAGCGGGTAGAGCCTTTTCCCGGCAGGTTCGCCTGCGACAGATACGCCGCCGCCCGTCGGAGCACCTCGCCTTCCTGCTCCAGGAGCCGGTTCCGGCGCCGGAGCTCACGCACCTCGTCGGACTCGGCACGCGTGGTTCCGGGACGTTCCCCGTCGTCCATCGCAGCGCGACGCAGCCACTTCGTCGACGTCATCGGGTGGACACCGAAGTCGGCGGCGATCTGCTCGATCGTCACTCCCGGCTCGCGATTCCGAGCGACACGGACAACGTCGTCGCGGAACTCCTGCGGGTAGGGCTTGGGCACGAGTGCATCCTTCGAGGCCCACCAACAAGGCAAGCCAGATCAGATGTCACCTCTACCTGCAGCAGACCCCCTCGCGTTTCTTCAGCAAGCTGCGCGTCTACGACAATCCCGGGGGCCTTCGCGTCGAAAGCCAACGCACCGAGATCAACGACACCCTGCACACCTGGCAGGCGAAGCAGCGCCACACTGCCACCGACCACGTCGCAGATAGAAAGAAGAGAGCCTCCCGCATTTATGCGGAAGGCTCTCTTACTTCGGCCTCCACTGGCCTCAACGAGTCCAATGGATTGAGCAACTCAATAATGGTCGGGCTGACAGGATTTGAACCTGCGACCCCTTGACCCCCAGTCAAGTGCGCTACCAAGCTGCGCCACAGCCCGTGAGCCTGACGGCTCGGACCCCCACGAGTGGGGCTCCGCCACCCGCGTCCGACCGGAGCGCGGAGCAGCCCGACCAGCATAGCGGACGCCGGACGCCTCCCGCGCCACGGCGCGTCGCCCCTCGCGCGACGGGCGCCTCGCTCAGCCCCGACGCTCCCGACGCGCCGGCCGCCCGACGACCTCGCGCCGCGCCGCCAGCCACGGCAGCGCGAACCCGGCGAGCAGCCCGCCCGCCCCGTCCGCGGCGAGGTCGCCGATCGTGTCGTCGTACCCGACGTAGATGCTGGAGTCGACGAAGTTGTGGCCGAGCCACTCCCCCATCTCCCACACCGACCCGATCGCGAGTCCCGCGCAGAACACGAGCAGCGCGACGGCGATGCGGCCCGCGTCCGGTGCGTGCGGCACCAGCCGGAGGTCGGCCGCGACGACGGCCAGCAGCGCGGCGAGCAGCCCGGTGAGGACGACGTGCACGAACTTGTCCCAGAGGAACACCGACGTGTACCACTCGAGGGCGCTCGACCACCCGGCGAGGAGGACGAGCACGCACACCCCGAGGTCGAACGCGGGCCGCAGCCCGAGCATCCGGGGCACGACCACCCCGAGGAGCGCGAGCGCCATCACGGCGAACGACGTACCGCCCCACCCGATGGTGGCGACGGGCACGCTCACCAGGGTCAGCGCCCGCACGACGTCGGCGGGCAGGAACCGGCGACGCAGGAACGTCGGACCGAGCGCGCCGATCACGACGTCCACCGCACGACGGCGTGCACGGCGAGGTGGTCGGACGGCCAGACGCCGCCCGGCCGGCGATCGGACACCGCCACCCGCTCCACGTCGGCGTCCTCGGTGACGAGGACCCCGTCGATGCGTCGGCCGCCGACGCGCGGCTCCCGGTAGCCGGCGTACTTCCCGAGGGGGTCGCCGACCGGCCGGGAGGCGCGGCTCCAGCTGTCGACGACACCCGCCTCCGCGAGGGCGCGCCAGGGCGCCGACCCCGCCGGGCAGTTCCAGTCCGCCATGACCGCGGCGGGCAGCCCGCGCTGCCGGACGACCCGCCCGAGCAGCCGGGCCGAACGCAGCCGCGCCCACGGCGAGGCCACGTCGAGGTGCGTCGCGACCGCGGTGAAGCGGACGCCGGTCGCGCGGTCGCGGACGACCGCGGCGACGGCGTGCCGGGGGAACACCGTCGCCCACGAGCGCGACCCGGGCCGGGAGGGTGTGCGGGACAGCGCCCAGGACCGGCGTTCCTCGACGTCGAGCCGCTCCCGGTCGAGGAACAGGCCGACCTGCTCGCCGCCGCCGCGGGCTCCGCGTCCGACGAGCACGGGCTCCCAGCGCGACCCGAGGGCCGCGGTGAGGTCCGCGCCCTGGGCGGGCAGCGCCTCCTGGACGGCGAGCACGGTGGGCTCCTCGGAGGTGACGAGCGCGACCACGGCGTCCCGTCGGCGTTCCCAGGCGTCGGGGTGTCCGGAGGGGCGCGGCACGCGCCGCCGGACGTTGAGGGTCATGCAGTGGACCGCGGGCGGGCGGACGGCGCCGATCCGGGGTCGGTCGTCGTCGGGCATGCCTCCCTTCTACGAGACGACACCCGTCGGATTCCCAGCGACCTCTCCGGCCGGCTCGTAGGGTGGCCCGATGCGTTCCCGCACCACCCCTCGTCTCGTCGTCGCAATCGCCGTCTCCGGACTGCTCCTCGGGGCCGCCGGGTGCACGTCGGCGCAGCCGGCTCCGACCGTGGCGCAGCTCGCCCGGGCGTCGGCCGGGTCGGTGTCGGTCGCGGCGCAGGACGATCCCGCCGACCGGTCGGTGGCGACGAGCCGGGCGCTCTTCGCCTCGGCGCCGGGGGCCGTGGTGGCTCCGGCGGACGACGCCCGGGCGGTGCGGGACGCGGCGAGCGCCGCACGGTCCGCGCACGTCCCGGTGCTGCTGACGGACGACGACGGTGGCGACGGCGGGAGCACGGCGAGCGCCGGTGCGGGCCGCTCGGCCGTCGCCGCGGAGCTCCGTCGGCTGGGGGCGGACTGGTACCAGGCGGAGGGCGGCGTCTCCCTCGACACCGACGTGACGGAGCGGGACGCGCCGGACGGGGGCCGGACGCCGGAGGCGGGCCGCGCCTCCCGGCCGGCGACCGTCGTGGTGGCGGACACCGGTGCCGACGCCGCCGCCGTCGCGACGGCGCAGGCCGCCGGGGCTCGTGTCGTGGCGATGCCGCGCGGGGTGACCGACCCCGCTGCGGCCCCCGACGTCGTGACCGCGCTGCACGACCGGCGCGACCACCCGACAGTCCTGGTCGGGACGGCATTCCGCGACCTGCCGGACCCGGAGTGGACGGTCCGGGCCGCCGAGAGCGGCTGGCAGCTGCCGCACGGCGGCCAGCGGCCGTTCGACGGGCACCGGTACGTCGCGCTCTACGGGGCACCGGGCGCGCCCGCGCTCGGGGTTCTCGGGGAGCAGGACCCCGCGGCGACGGTCGCCCGTGCCCGTCAGGTGGCGAAGCCGTACGACGCGGAGTCCGACGAACCGGTGACGCCCGCGATGGAGGTCATCGCGACGGTCGCGGCGGGCGATGCCGGGGCCGACGGCGACTACTCCACCGAGCTGCCCGTGTCGGCGCTGGAACCGTACGTCGACGCGGCGCACGACGCCGGGATGGCGGTCATCCTCGACCTGCAGCCGGGGCGGTCGGACTTCCTGTCCCAGGCGAAGCGGTACGAGTCGCTGCTGGCGAGGCCGGACGTGTGGCTCGCGCTCGACCCGGAGTGGCGGCTGACGGCGGACCAGGTGCCGCTCCGGCAGATCGGCAGCGTGTCGGCGTCCGAGGTGGACGAGGTCGCGGACTGGCTCGCGTCGCTCGTGCGGTCGGAGGGGCTCCCGCCGAAGGCCCTCGTGCTGCACCAGTTCCGCCTGTCGATGATCCAGGACCGCTCGTCGATCCGGTCGCACCCGGAGCTCGACCTGCTCATCCACGCCGACGGACAGGGGTCGCAGCCGGACAAGCAGACGACGTGGGAGGCGCTGCACGCCGGCGCGCCCGACGGCGTGCACTGGGGCTGGAAGAACTTCTACGACGAGGACGCGCCGATGCTGTCGCCGGAGCAGACGATGGCCGACGTGCGGCCGACCCCGTCGCTGGTCACCTACCAGTAGCGGGTCGCGTCTTCTCGCCACGGGTTGGAGGCGCGACCTGCGTTCCGTCGGTCGGTGCTGACAGCATGGGGGCATGGACACCACCACCGCCGCACCGTCCGCCGACATCGCGGCCGAGGCGCAGGAGGCACTCGCAGCGCTCACCGGGCGGGCGGACGCCGTCTTCCACCCCGGACAGCTCGAGGCCATCTCCGCCCTCGTCGAGCACCGGCAGCGCGCCCTCGTCGTGCAGCGCACCGGGTGGGGCAAGTCCGCGGTGTACTTCCTCGCGACCCTGCTGCTGCGGCGGCGCGGGGGCGGCCCGACCGTCCTCGTCTCCCCGCTGCTGGCGCTCATGCGCGACCAGGTCGCCGCTGCGGCCCGGGCCGGCGTCCGGGCGGTGTCGATCAACTCGGCGAACGCGCACGAGTGGGCGGACACGCAGGCGGCGCTCGCACGGGACGAGGTGGACGTGCTGCTCGTCTCCCCCGAGCGGCTCAACAACCCCCGGTTCCGCGACGAGCAGCTGCCGACGCTGATCGCCCGGATGGGGATGCTCGTCGTCGACGAGGCGCACTGCATCTCCGACTGGGGGCACGACTTCCGGCCCGACTACCGCCGCCTCGCGGAGCTCATCCGGTCGCTGCCGCACGGCGTCCCCGTCCTCGCCACCACCGCGACTGCGAACGAGCGCGTGGTCGAGGACGTCGCCGAGCAGCTCACCGCCGGCCCCGCCGACCCGGTGTTCACCATCCGCGGGTCCCTCGCGCGGGCGTCGCTGCGCCTCGGCGTGCTCACGCTGCCCGACGCCCGGCAGCGGCTCGGGTGGCTCCTCGCCCACCTCGGCGACCTGCCCGGCAGCGGCATCATCTACACGCTCACCGTCTCCGCCGCCGAGGACATCGCCCGGCTCCTGCGCGAGAACGGGTACGCGGTCCGCGCCTACACCGGACGCACCGACACCGAGGAGCGCGAGCAGCTCGAACAGCAGCTCAAGGGCAACGAGCTCAAGGCACTCGTCGCCACCAGCGCGCTCGGGATGGGGTTCGACAAGCCCGACCTCGGGTTCGTCGTCCACGTCGGGGCGCCGTCGTCGCCGGTCGCGTACTACCAGCAGATCGGTCGTGCCGGACGTGCCACCGACAACGCCGACGTCCTGCTCCTGCCCGGCCGCGAGGACCGGGAGATCTGGCAGTACTTCGCCAGCGCCTCGATGCCGACCGAGTCGCGGGCGTCCGCCGTGCTCGGCGCCCTGTCGACCGACACCGCCCTGTCCACCGTCGCCCTCGAGGGGCTCGTCGACATCAAGCGCTCCACGCTCGAGCTGCTGCTCAAGGTGCTCGACGTCGACGGCGCCGTCCGGCGTGTCGCCGGCGGCTGGGTCTCGACCGGGCAGCCGTGGGAGTACGACGCCGCCCGGTACGAACGGGTCGCCGCGGCCCGCGAGGCCGAGGCGGCGTCGATGCTCGCCTACGAGTCCACCTCGTCGTGCCGGATGCAGCTGCTGCAGCAGGACCTCGACGACCCGACCGCCGAGCCCTGCGGCCGGTGCGACAACTGCGCCGGCGCCTGGTACCCGACGACGGTGTCCGACTCGGACGCGTCCGGTGCGGCCGCGGCCCTCGACCAGGTCGGGGTCGAGATCGCGCCGCGCGCCCAGTGGCCGTCGGGCATGGCGGCCCTCGGCGTCCCCGTGAAGGGCAGGATCGCCCCCGCCGAGCTCGTCGAGCCGGGGCGTGCCGTCGCACGACTCACCGACCTCGGCTGGGGTGGTCCGCTCCGCGCGCTGTTCTCGCCGTCGACGCCGGACGGCCCGGTGTCGCGCGAGCTCGTCGACGGCTGCGTCCGGGCGCTCAAGGACTGGCCGTGGGCGGAGCGGCCGACCGGGGTCGTCGCGATGTCGTCCCGGTCGCGGCCGGAGCTCGTGGCGTCGCTCGCGGAGGCCCTGTCCACGATCGGCCGCCTGCGGTTCCTCGGGACGCTCGGCCGGTCCGGCGGGACGCCCCGCGGCGACGGCGCGACGAACAGCGCGTACCGGCTGTCCGGCGTGTGGGACACCGTCGTCGTCGATCCGTCGCTCGCCGGGGCGCTGCAGGCCCACGAGGGTCCGGTGCTGCTGGTGGACGACCTGGTCGACAGCCGGTGGACGATGACCGTCGCCGGGCGGGAGCTCCGCCGCGCCGGCGCCTCGGCCGTGCTGCCGTTCGCCCTGGCGACCGTGGCCTGACCCGCCCGGGCACCGAGCGAGCAGAACACGCCGCGCGCGTCCCACCGAGCGGGCAGAACACGCCGCGCGCGTCCCACCGAGCGGGCAGGACACGCCGCCCGGTCGCACCGAGCGCGACGAACACGGCCCGCTCGCACCGCCACCGGCACGCTCCCGGTGTCCCGCTACGCGGCGCTGCCGATCGCGTCGAGTTCCGCCAGCGCGTCGTCGGGCAGGACGAAGCCCGCCGACGCGACGTTGTCCCGCAGGTGCGCGACGGACGACGTGCCCGGGATGAGCAGGATGTTCGGCGACCGCTGCAGCAGCCAGGACAGCGCCACGGTCAGCCGCGACACCTCGAGCCGCGCGGCGACGGCGTCGAGCGCGCCGGACTGCAGCGGCGAGAACCCACCGAGCGGGAAGTACGGCACGTACGCGATCCCCTGTGCTGCGGTGCGGTCGACCATCGCGTCGTCCTCGCGGCGGGCGACGTTGAGGAAGTTCTGCACGCACACGACCGGGGCGATCGCCTGCGCCTCGGCGAGCTGGTCCGCGTTCACCGTCGACAGGCCGAGGTGGGCGATGAGGCCCTGCTGCTGGAGTTCGGCGAGCGCCTCGAACTGCGGCGCGATGCTGCCCGGCTCGGGAGCGTCGAACCCGCCCATGCGGAGGTTCACCACGTCGAGCCGCTCGACCCCGAGGTTGCGGAGGTTGTCGTGCACCTGCTCGACGAGCTCGTGCGGCTCCCGGGCGTGCGGCCACCCGCCGTCGGCGTCGCGTCGGGCACCGACCTTCGTCACGATGCGGAGGTCGTCCGGGTAGGGGTGGAGCGCCTGCCGGATGACCTGGTTCGTCACGTGCGGGCCGTAGAAGTCCGAGGTGTCGATGTGGGTGATGCCGAGTTCGACCGCGGTGCGGAGGACGCGGACGGCCTCGTCGGGGTCGGCTGGCGGCCCGAAGACCCCCGGCCCGGCGAGCTGCATCGCGCCGTAGCCCGTGCGGGTGAGTTCGAGGTCGTCGGCGAGGCGGTACGTGCCGCCGGGGAGCGTGGTGTCGGTCATGGCTCCCACGATGCGCCCGTCCGCCTGACCCGGGGAGGACCCGCGCCACCCTGGGACCACCGGGACCAGGATCGCGGGACTGCGGGTCCGTAGCATCGGAGGGGTGAGCGAGAACACCCTCGGCGGGTACCTGCGGGCACGACGGGAGTTGGTGCGGCCGGAGGACGCCGGTCTCCGGATCACCGGGGTGCGGCGGACGCCCGGGCTCAGACGCGAGGAGGTCGCGACCCTCGCGGGGATCAGCGCCGACTACTACCTGCGGCTGGAGCAGGGTCGCGACCGGAACCCGTCCGCGCAGGTACTCGACGCGATCGCGCGGGTCCTCGGACTCGACGCCACGGCGACCGCGTACCTGCGCGGGCTCGCCGACACAGCGGTCGTGCGACGCCGGCCCCCCGCACGGGCATCGGTGGAGCGGGTGCCGACCGGGACGCTCCTGCTGCTGGACGTCATCGGGCTGCCCGCCTTCGTCGAGAACCGGGCGTTCGACGTCCTGGCGGCGAACCGACTCGCGACGACGCTCGCCCCGGGGATGCGGGCCGGCGAGAACCGGCTGCGGACGATGTTCCTCGGTGACACCGACACGCAGAGGTACCCCGACTGGGAGGACCAGATGGGCGGCATGGTCGCGGCCTTCCGAGCGTCGATCGGACCCGGTGTCGACGATCCCGCGATCACGACGCTCGTCGGCGAGCTCTCCCTCGGCAGCGAGGACTTCCGCCGGCTGTGGGCACGACACGACGTCCGGCAGCTCGCCGGTGCGACCGTGCGGATGTGGCACCCGGAGGTCGGCGACCTCGAGCTGCGCCGCGAGAAGCTCGGCATCGGCGGGACCGACGGGCAGTTGCTCGTGGTCCACCACGCGGAACCGGGTTCGTCGTCCGCGCGGGCGCTGGCACTCCTCGGCAGCCTCGTAGCGACGAGCACGACGAGCACGACGGACGCGACGAGCGCGACGGACGCGACGAGCGCGCCGGACACGACGAGCACGACGGACGCGACGGCGGGCACGCCCGGGCCCGCGCCGACCGAGTTCCCGTCCGCCGATGCCGGCTGAACCGCTCCCCCGCGCTACCGCCCCGCCCGCACCGGCTTCGGGAACGTCGACCGCATGTGGTCGCTCGTCAGCACGTCGCCGACGCCGACCATGAGCAGCGAGAACACGATCTGCTCGATGACCATCCAGAACGGGTAGAGCCCGGGGATCGCGGCGACGACGAGCGTGACCACCGGGAAGACCCGGCTGAACAGTCGCAGCCGCTGGTACGCCCAGTAGTACCCGAGCTGCGCCCGCCACGCGAACACGTACAGCGTCAGCGTGATGAGCAGCACGACGGTCGCGCGGAACCACACCGCCCACGCCACGGTCTCCCCCGCCCGGGTGAGCAGCACCGCGACGACGATCGCCGCGAGGCCGACCACGGTCTCGGCGACGAGCAGCCACCGGATCCACCGGAACGAGCGGACCGTGTCGGGGTGGGCGAGCATGTCCTCGCGGATGACGTAGTCGGCCTGCCGTCCGCCGGCCAACCGGTCCAGGTGCAGCCGGCACCAGAGACGGTCGGCGCGGGCGGGGAGACTCACGAGTCCATGGTGCCGCATCCGGCGGGGCGGTCGCGCACCGCGCCTCCCGGCCGATCCGCTGGTCGACGGCCTGGAGGCGCGACCTCCGGTGTCCGGTCGGCCCACCTCCGGCGCGTCCCGCGATGCGGGACGCGCCGCGGCGCGTGTCAGCGCTTCCGGCGTTCGCGCACCCGCATGTTGACGTTGATCGGGGTGCCCGAGAAGCCCCACACCTCGCGGAGGCGGCGGGTGATGAACCGTCGGTACTGCGGGTCGAGGAAGCCCGTCGTGAAGAGCACGAACGTCGGCGGCTGGCTCGACGCCTGCGTGCCGAACAGGATGCGCGGCTGCTTGCCGCCGCGGACCGGGTGCGGGTGCTCCTGCACGAGCTCGGCGATGAAGGCGTTGACCTTGCCGGTCGGGATGCGGGTGTCCCACGACTCGAGGGCGGTCTCGAGCGCCGGCACGAGCTTCTCGAGGTGGCGGCCGGTGCGGGCGGAGATGTTCACGCGGGGCGCCCACGACACGTGCGCGAGGTCCTGCTCGATCTCACGCTCGAGGTAGCGGCGGCGGTCGTCGTCGAGCAGGTCCCACTTGTTGTAGGCCAGGACGAGGGCGCGACCGGACTCGAGCACCAGGTCGATGATGCGGAGGTCCTGCACGGAGATCGGCTCGGTGACGTCGAGGACGACGACGGCGACCTCGGCCTTCTCGAGCGCGGCCGTGGTGCGGAGCGACGCGTAGAAGTCGGCGCCCTGCTGCAGGTGCACGCGCTTCCGGATGCCGGCGGTGTCGACGAACCGCCACACCCTGCCGCCGAGCTCGATCTGCTCGTCCACCGGGTCACGGGTGGTGCCGGCGAGGTCGTTCACGACGACGCGCTCCTCACCGGCGGCCTTGTTCAGGAGCGAGCTCTTGCCGACGTTCGGTCGCCCGAGGATCGCGACGCGACGGGGACCGCCGATCTCCTGCTTGGCGACGGCGGAGGTGTCCGGCAGCGTCGCCACGATGAGGTCGAGCAGGTCGGCCACGCCGCGGCCGTGCAGGGCGGAGACCGGGTGGGGCTCGCCCAGGCCGAGGTTCCACAGCTCGTAGGCGTCGAGGTCACGGCGGTCGTCGTCGGCCTTGTTCGCGACGACGATGACCGGGCGGTCGGTGCCGCGGAGCATCTTCACGACGTGCTCGTCGGTCGCGGTGATGCCGACCGTGACGTCCACGACGAAGAGCACGGCGTCGGCGAGGTCGATCGCGACCTCGGCCTGCGCGGCGACCGAGGCGTTGATGCCCTCGGCGTCGGGCTCCCACCCGCCGGTGTCGACGAGCGTGAAGCGCTTGTCGTTCCACTCGGCCTTGTACGAGACGCGGTCGCGGGTGACGCCGGGGACGTCCTGCACGACGGCTTCACGGCGGCCGAGGATGCGGTTCACGAGCTGCGACTTGCCCACGTTCGGGCGCCCGACGATCGCGAGCACCGGGTACGCCGGCAGGTAGGTGGTGCCGTCCTCGCCGAGCTGCCCGGCCTCGAGGAGGGCGACGTCCTCCTCGTCGAGCTCGTACTCGTCGAGCCCGGCGCGGAGCGCGTTCGCCCGCTGGTCGGCCTCGGCGTCGTCGAGGCCGGCGAGCCGCTCGCCGAGGGCGTCGTCGTACTCCGGGAAGTCGTCGTTGTCGGTGGTGTCCAGCTGGGCCATGGGGGTTCCTTGCCGGCGACCCTGGGGCCGCGAGTTGTCAGTCCGTGGCCGCGCGGGCCGGGTGTCTCGGTGGGTGGCCGTTCGGGCCGGGGTTCTCAGTGCGTGGCCGCGCGGGCCAGGTCGACGACCGCCTGCACGGTCTGGTCGAAGTCGAGGTCGGTGGAGTCGAGCGTCGTGACGCCCTCTGCGGCGTTCATGAAGTCGACGACCTTCGCGTCCGCCGCGTCGCGTCGGGCGAGCGCTGCGGAGGTCTCGGCGGCCGACTGGGTCGTCACCTCGGCCGAGCGCCGTGCCATCCTAACCGACTCGTCGGCGGTGAGCAGGATCCGGACCTCGGCGTCGGGCGCGACGACCGTGGTGATGTCCCGACCCTCGGTGACGATGCCCGGGGCGTCGGTCTTCCGCATGACGGAGCGGAACAGCTGCACGAGCCGCTGCCGCACCTCGGGGAGCTTGGCGATGTGCGCCACGGCCGCCGTCACCTCGGGCGTGCGGATCGCGTCGGTCACGTCCGTGTCGCCGACGCGGACGAAGTAGCCGTCCGGGTCGGTGCCGATGGCGTAGTCGAACGTGTCCCAGCTCGCGAGCACGGCCGCGGGGTCGTCCAGGTCCACCTGCTGCTGCAGCGCGTGCCACGCGAGGGCCCGGTAGGCGGCGCCGGTGTCCTGGTAGCCGAAGCCCAGCACGCGCGCCGCTGCCCGGGAGACGCTCGACTTGCCGCTGCCCGCGGGGCCGTCGACCGCGATGACGGTCTTCGCGACGAACGCGCCGTCGGGCAGCCCGGCCGGCACCGGCGCGATCGTCGAGCCGGGCTCACCGCCGCCCTGGCCGTCCGCTCCGCCGGCGACGTCGCCGCCGCCGATCGGTCCCTGCTGGTCGCCGGGGGTCGGCAGGCCGGTGTCGGGCCCGTCCGGCCCGCCCGTCACGCCGGAGTCGTTCTGGACGGTCTGCGCGTCGTCGTTCAGGCCCATGCTGCTGCGATCCTCCATCCGCGGCCCTCGAGTTCCTCGACGAGCCGCTGTTCCTGCTCGGGCACGACCGACACCTCGACGATGCCGATCGGTGCGCCCGGTGAGTGCTCGAGGCGCATGTCCTCGAGGTTGATGCCGATCTCCCCGATGAACGTGAGGAGCGCGGCGATCTGGCCCGGGGTGTCGTCGACGAGGACGACCACCTGGGCGAAGCGCTTCGTGGTGCCGTGCTTGCCCGGCAGCCGTTCGACCCCGCGGTTGCCCGCGGCCATGGTCTCGGCGAGGGCGCGCGGGGCGCCGGCACGGTGCGGGGCGTCGAGCGCGTCCAGCACCCGGTCGAGGTCGTCGCGCAGGTCGGCGAGCACCGGTCGGATGTGGCCGGCGTTCGCGGCGATGATCTGCACCCACAGGCCCGGGTCGCTCGCGGCGATGCGGGTGACGTCACGGACCCCGCCGCCCGCGAGGTCCAGCGAGCCGTCCGGCGCGTCCCGCAGCCGTGCGGCCATGAGCGTCGAGACGAGCTGCGGCGCGTGCGACACGTAGGCGACGGCGAGGTCGTGCGACGCCGGGTCCATCGGGACGACGGTCGCGCCGACGTCGAGGGCGAGGTCCTCGACGACCGCGGCGCGGTGGTAGGTGATGGCGTCGTGCCCGGCGACGACCCAGGGGCGGCCGACGAACAGGTCGGCGCGGGCGGCGGTCGGACCGCTGCGCTCCCGACCCGCCATGGGGTGCGACCCGATGTAGCGGCCGATGTCCGCGCCGCTCGCCCGGAGCGTCTCGAGCGGACCGGACTTGACGCTCGCGACGTCCGTCACCACGGCGTCCGGGTGGTCGGCGAGCTCCCGTTCGACCACGGCGGCGACGACGTCCGGCGGCACGGCGACGACGACGAGCTCGGGGGCGTCCCCCGCGGCCGGCGGGCGCCCGGCGCCGTAGTCCACGGCGAGCGCCAGGGCGGCCGGCGAGACGTCGTCGAGGACGACGTCGACGCCCTTCTCGCGCAGGGCGAGACCGATGGAGGCGCCGAGCAGCCCGGCGCCGACGACCCGGACGGGTCCGCGGAGCCGCCGGTCGATGTCCGCTCCGGGGAGCGGGGCGCTGGGGTCGGTCACCCGCTCAGCCTACCGATCCCACCCCGGCGCACCCGATGTACCCCGGACACCGGGGGTCAGTCCGCGGACGGCTCGCCGTCGGCGGCCGGGACGTCCTTCGCCTCGCGGGCGATACGGAGGAGCTTGCCGAGTTCGACGGTCGTCAGCTCGCGGGTCTTCCCCACCGGCAGGGACCCGAGGTGCAGCGGCCCGAACGAGCGTCGGACGAGTTCCAGCACCGGGTGGTCGACCGCGTCGAGCATGCGGCGGACGATGCGGTTGCGGCCCGAGTGCAGCGTGACCTCGACGAGGGACTCGCCCCGCGCCGACTCGAGGAGCCGCACGGCGTCGGCCGCGATCGGCCCGTCCTCGAGCTCCACGCCGTCGAGCAGACGCTGCACCGTCGCCGGGTTGACGTTGCCCCGCACCTTCGCGATGTAGGTCTTCGTCACGCCGAACGACGGGTGCGCGAGCACGTGCGCGAGCTCGCCGTCGTTCGTCAGGACCAGCAGCCCCGACGTCTCCGCGTCGAGCCGGCCGACGTTGAACAGGCGCTCCTCGTACCGGTCGACGAACTCGGACAGGTCGCGTCGTCCCCGCTCGTCCTGCAGGCTCGACACGATCCCGGCGGGCTTGTTGAGGACGACGTACCGGCGCGAGGTGTCGACCTGCACCGGCACCCCGTCCACCGCGATCTCGTCGGTCTCCGGGTCGACGCGCCGGCCGAGCGCGTCGACGACCTCGCCGTTCACCGTCACGCGGCCCTCGACGATCAGGTTCTCCGCGACGCGGCGGGACGCCACGCCGGCAGCGGCGATCACCTTCTGCAGGCGCTCACCGTCGGCCTGGAGGCCCGGTGCGGCCCCGGTGGACCCGGTCCCCTCCGGTGCGTCCCAGTCCGGGATGATCGGCCGCTCCGGCGTGCCCTCGAGCGGCATGCCGTGCTCGTCGCGCGCGCCCTCGGGCTGCGGCGTCGTGCGGCGGTCCGTACTGCGCGGCGCGGTGCCGCGCGGGCCCGCGTTCCGGGAGCGGTCGCTGTTGCGCGCGGTCGTGGTCCCGCCGACGTACCGGCGGCCGTTGTGCCACACGGTGCTCGGGCGGCCGTCCGGCGTCCGTCGCTCGTCGCGTGCCGGCTCGCGGCGGTCGTCACGCCGTCCGGCGTCGCGGCGGTCGTCATCCCGTCCCCGGTACCCACCGCGGCGGTCGTCGTCCCGGCCGTGGTACCCACCGCGGCGGTCGTCGTCGCGTCCGCGGTACCCACCGCGGCGGTCGTCGTCGCGTCCGCGGTACCCACCGGCACCACGATCGTCCTCGCGGCGGACGAACCGCCCGCGGTCGCCGCCGTGGCGCTCGTCCTCGCGGCTCACGAACCGGCCGCGGTCCGTACCCTGTCGCTCGTCACGCCCGCGGTACCCGCCACGCTCGCCGCCGGGTCGCTCGTCACGCCCGCGGTACCCGCCACGCTCGCCGCCCCGGTCGTCCCGACGCTGGTACCCGCCACGGTCGCCGCCGGGTC
>Ga0265780_10000883_pt1 | contig 44360 bp, 60 predicted proteins | sample P1T30metagenome_FD_192432 | JGI IMG/M metagenome (GOLD analysis project Ga0265780, IMG submission 192432) | Plant litter microbial communities from East Loma Ridge, Irvine, California - P1 T30 | ecosystem: Environmental > Terrestrial > Plant litter > Unclassified | place: USA: California...
CGGCGACCGGGAATTTGTCGTCGGTGAGTTTGGTTTCCTGAAGGCACAGCACATCGACCGGCGAGGTGGAGAGCCACTGCAGCAGGTGTGGCAGGCGCACCTTAAGCGAGTTGACATTCCAAGTAGCTATTTTCATTTTTATCTCAAAAGCGAGTGTTCATGCGGGTTTCGGCGATCTCTTTGTGGTCCGTTTTGGTGCTAGCTACAATGCTGGCTACAAATCACAGATGAGACAGGGAGAGACAGCGGGCGCCCGCATGATACCCGATCATTACTTCGGTTTTCCCGAGATCAGCCGATCGATACTGGCGGCGGTGATGCGGGTCGTGGTGCCGATCTTGACCTTCTCCAGTTGGCCCCGCTCGACCAGGCGGTAAATTGTGGCGCGGCATACCTCCAGCTTTTGCATCGCGGTCGACACCTTGTACAGTTCCTGTGCCATCTCAATTCTCCTTGTTACGTTGGTGCGGCCCACCGCCCGGGCATTGGCGCGTCTGCATGCCATGCGGTCCCTGGTGCTGAGCCAGCTTGGCTATCGTGTTCATTGCCGCGTCCCAGTCCTTGCGCAATTTGTCCATCTGCTGACATTCGTACCGCGGCAGCGGCTTGCCCACCTGCTGCGCCAGTTCGTACATCACGTTCGACATCAAGTTACCGATTTGCAGGATGCCCGTCGACACCAGCATCCCGGCGGCTTCCAGATCACCATACGCGCGTAGCACCGACGTGACCGCCGCCGCATCCTTTGCCTCACCTGCTGGCGCTGCTGCGGCGACAGGGGCGGCGTAGAGCAGCGTGTCTTCGATGATGCTGCGATGGGGGGGCGGGTCGCATTCGAACGGCATCCATGCGGTGATCTGCATAACACCTTTCTTGCCCCGCAGCGGCACATAGGTCACGCGGCGCCCGACTGGCTCAGCCTGCGTTGCAGGTGCAGGGTGGGCTGCAGCTTGCTGGGCGAGGGCGACCAGGGCGGACGCAACCGGCGGCGTAAAAGTGTGCGTGAACGTGGCGACGGCTTTGGCTTGCTCGAGAATATCTGCAGCACCGTCGTTCGCTGCGCGTGCGAGCTTGGCCAGCTTGCTCAGGTCCAGGTCGATGTGGGCCTTAGTGGCGACCTGAGTGTCGGTGGTGTTGGTCATGGTTCAGTCCTCGCTATGATTGTCGCGGCGCTTTAGGTCGCGCGCGAGTTTTGTGTTTGCCCGAGCGCTTCCTCAGCAGCCGGTCGCGGACGATGCGGTCGACTGCATCGCCCAGCGTCATGTCCTTGAACTGGATGAACTTGGCCAGGGCCTGCTTTACGTCCTGCGAAACGACAACCGGCGGCAACAGCGCTTTGCCTTCGGCCTCGAGCCTGGCGCGGCGCCGAGCTTGCCGGTCGGATTCACTCAGCGCACTTCCGGTCGACGGTCTCCCGCGCTTTTTCGCTGGCGCTGGAGCTTCAGGTGTTTGGTCGATGATCTGCATGGTCATTAATCGCGCAGAGAATTAACGTGAGAAATCACGGTTTTTCTGTGATTCTTTTTTGGTGTATGAGGCGCAGCCCGGAGCGACATTGCAGTGTCTATGGCCGCATCGAGTTCCTCGCCGTCGATCAGGTCGACCACGTGGCCGGTTTCGTCGAGGCTCGCGACCATCGGCGCCGCGGTGCAGAGCATGGTGTCCGCCTTATCGCGGAGCCACCGGTACCGAGCAGCTTCCTGCTGCAGGTCGGTGAGGCTCGACCGGGTCAGGCGCTGACCACCGATCACGACCCACTGGCCGGCGACGTCGCCGGGTTCGACCGCTGGCGTGCCGGCCTTCACCGCCGCGCGCAGCTCCGCGATCTCGGCTTCCATCGCCCGCTCGACAGCGGTCGAGTGGTACAGCGGGTAGCTGGCGCCGAGGTCCAAGCGGTCGCGCCAGGTCTTGATCAGGCCGGCCATCATCGCGCCCTCCATGCGCAAGCCGGCTGCTCGCAGTACGCCATGACGAGGTCCCCGTCGGTGATTCGCATCGTAGTGCCCAATCCGCCGGCGGCGCGAAGCAGCGCGGCTGCGGCCGCCTCGACCTCTGCCGTGCGCGCCGCCTCGAAGGAAAGCACATTGCGCCAAGCGCCAGAGTCTTTGATTTGGAGCTTCATGACAAGGCTCCCACCGCTGGCGCCGGCGGCATGTGCATCCAGTGGGTGACACGCTCGACCGAGATCGGCATGGCGTCGAGATACCGCCACGTATCGCCATCGCGGAACCCTGGCCATACGTCGTCGTCGTTCAGGGCGAGCAGCACCAGGGTGTCGTCATCAGGGAGCGCGGTGCCGACGTGGGTCCAGGTGGGAAGGGGCGTAGTTTCTGAGTTGAAATTCATTAACGCACCCCGGCAAAGACAGTAATGCCGCACGGCTGGTCGCCCAGCAGCTCGACGGTCAACATGGCCGCTTCGCTGCTGGAGCGGGCCAGCGCGCTGAAGGTGAGGCAGACGGTGGCGGTGCGCGCGGTGATGAGGAAGGGCTTCATGATCACCACTCCCGGATCAGGTTGCGGCGGCCGATCAGCACGATCTGGCGCTTGCGCTCGCGGCGCTCCACCGGCACCAGCATCCGCGGCGCGTCGACGAGGCGGTCAGCCCGTGCTTCGCTGATGCGCAGCTGGCGCTCGACCAGCCACAGGGCGATCGGCTTGACCAGCTTGCGAGCAAGGCGCCGGGCGATGCGTCGCGTAACGTAGGCGGCGATCATGCGGCACCTGCAGTAGCGATTGCAGCGCGCAGCTTGGCCAGAGCGACGGATTCGGGATCGGTCGTGTAGTCGAGCCACTTCTGCTGGGTGAGCACCGCCTCGGCCGCTTTCGCGGCATCCAGCAACAGGTCGATTCGCTCATTGGCCAGCTCGAGCCGCCGGTCGCCCTCGCGAACTTCGTCAGCGGTATTTTCCCAGCCGCGGCGGGCATCGCTCAGGTCCTGGAGAAGGCCGGCCAGCGAGCCGTCATATGCGTTGCAGGCGCTGAGCACAAACGCCGCGTCGTCTTCGGTGATGGCGCGGCAGAGCACCTTGGCGGCGCTCGGCGGGGTAGTACTAAACTTCGTGTCGATGACGGCGGTGCGGTCATCCAGGACAAGTGCGAAGCGCGGCGCGTTCGCGGGGGCGTTAGTCGACATCGTGCTCTCCAAGGTGCGCGGCTTAGCGGGTGCTGAGCTCGCTGCAATGGAGTTACTTTAGTGGACGCTAAACAGGTCTGTCAAGCATTTACTAAACCGATGCGCGAAAGTTGACGGCGGGGCTAGTTTCGGACAGCGACACAGGCCCAAAATAAAACGCCCCACGAAGGGGCACGAAAGGGATCACTAAATTTCGTGGAAAGCACTATGTAGCGCTTGTCGACTTTAGTTTTGGAAAGAGGTTAAAACGCCGTTTTCGAAATATAGATAATTTCCACTGCCGTAAACCCATTGCTCATGAGTTCCATATTTATTGGTCGTCCGATTCACTTTCTTCGGTTTTCCCCAAACAGTATCGTGTACTACTTCATCTTGTGACATGCCAATGGCAACACCTGTTTTCTCGGCTTTAGTTTTCTTATACCCAGGGTAGGGTGACGCCTCACCAACAAATGAACAACGATCGCTTTGCACATTCTGGCTGGCCTTGTAGGTGTGCCCAGTGGAATCTCGGCATTGCCATGTTGCTGCTAATACCCCGTGAGCCGAAGTAAAACAAATGCCAAAAACAAAAACAGTAAGTATGGGCTTCATCTCAGTTTCAATAGGTCGTATTAATGCTTGCAACAGGATCTAAATATGCGTGCTTTCTTTACGGATTACCTTCCCGATAATGATGCATATTGCGCCTTTACATAGCTGTCTGTGATATTTTTTCTGATCCGGATTGTCTGAGGTAAGCCACCACTGTCCTGCATCTCGAAGCAGGCGCTTGACGACGGCCTCGCCCTCGTAATTTACGACATACACAGCTCCTGACATTAGTTGCTTGTCCGCTGTATTGACCACGATGGTGTCGCCATCATGCAAACCCGGCTCCATGCTATCGCCGCGAACAACAATCGACAGTAGTGATTCCTTATGCAGCCCTTCCCGCTGAAGCCAATTCGTCGGCACACCTTGTGTTTCGCCATCGTAGTGTTCAGGTTCGACTTGGAAACCTGTAATACCAGCCTGTACCTTCAGTCGCACCTTTTTGATCTGTGTCATGGTCGGATCGTCTGGGCCGGAGGCATGCACACGTTTCGATCCTGATACCAGATCAGGCAAATGCACCGTTTCATTGGCGGGCAGCTGAGCGGCCACACCCCGTGCCTCATGCGCTGTGTCCAAGTAGCCAGTACCCATCCTGTACTGCTCTTCTAAACGCCGCGCGACCTTCTCTCCGAATGAGCCATTCGACTTGAGTTGAGAAAACAGGCTCTTTTCCTTCGCTGGCGTGCCATGTTCAGCGACCCAGCGCCGCAAGTTCTCCCTGCGAGTTTCAATTATGTCCATCAGGATAGTTTAGTGTTTTCTAAATTAGTGTTCACTTGACTTTTTGGTTTAGCGTCCACTAAACTGCATGACATGGACCTTAAAACCTACATCTCTGCCGAACGTGGACGTGCGTCAGCCCTTGCCGCTGAGCTGGGCGTCTCCCTCTCCTACCTCTCGCAGATGGCAAATGGAAAGGCCCCCATCTCGCCCGAGCGTTGCGTCCAGATCGAACAAAAGACGCTGGGCGCGGTTCCACGCCAACACCTGAGGCCTGACGACTGGTGCCGTACATGGCCAGAGTTGCAGCCCATTCCCCAATCCCAGTCGCAGTAACCCCTGAGATTTTTCGTTGTCGAAAAAGTTGCAATAGGGCATTTGCCCCGTAGTACCTCCCCATCCTGAACCACCGCCGCATAGGAGAAACCATGAAGCACCCCCGCACCATCGTAGTGAAGACGCTGCTGAATGCCGACGAGTTCGTCGCGTTCAGTGCCCAGTGCGAAGCCGAAGACGTCCCACAGAGCAAGAAGCTTCGCGACCTGGCGCGCAGCTGGTTAGCCGAACGCAATCGTACATCCCCTCATGCACGCAAGGAACAGCCCGGTTATGGCCAGAACATGGCCATGTCGCTGCCCGGCCGCGCTGTGCGCCCGCAGCTGCGCATGCGTCTTTGAGCCCCAGGGCTGGCACCTCGAACTGCAAACATAAGGAGTGGACATGCAAGACCAAGAAAAGCCGCCGGCGACTGCGGCAGATGTGACGATCGCCAATCAGGCCAGAACCTGGCGCCACGCCGAGAAGCGCGCCATCGGCGAACCGAGCGACGAGACGAAGCGCGCACGCTACCGGGAGCTGCAGAAGCTGCGCGAAACGGTCGACACGCTGGCGGAGCGCTGACATGGAACTTGTCGACTTCAAGGGGCAGCTGGCGCTGCATCCCCTTTGCACACTGTTTCCGCAGCTGACGGGCGCCGAGTTCGACGCGCTCAAGACCGACATCGCAACCAACGGCCAGCGTGAGCCGATCACCGTGCACGAGGGGCTGGTGCTGGATGGCGGCAACCGATACCGCGCCTGTATCGAGGCCGGCATCGAGCCAGTGCTGCGCGAGTTCGCCGGCGCCGACCCGGTGGCGTTCGTCCTCTCGGCCAACCTGCATCGCCGACACCTGACGCCTGGCCAGCAGGCCGCGATCGTGGCCAGCGCCCAGGACTGGACGCGCGCACAGGCAAACGGTGGCGACCGCCGTTCGGATCAGAGTGCAACGTTGCACTCTGATACCGCTGCGGATCGTGCCGCGCAATCCGGCGCCAGCATCCGCACGCAGAAGATGGCCGACAAGGTGGCCAAGGCCTCCCCCGAGCTGGCGAAGCAAGTAGCCCACGGCGAGATCAGCTTGCCGAAGGCGCTGGAGCAGTTGGCGCCGCGCCCAGCCGCCACGATTGAGTTACCCGCAAAAGGTGGCGACGATGTCTACGAGCGCGCTCTGAAACTGGTGCTGGCGCATTTACGCGTCTATCCCGCTCTCCTGCAATGCAATCTCCATATCAGCCAGGACCGAAGCGTGAGCGTTCTCGATGAACTGGAGCGGGCTGGCGTCGTGACGCCGATGCAGGAGAACGGTGACCGCATCGTCATCGGGCTGCCCAAGACAGCACCGGCGCCGACGACGGGGGAGGCGGCGGCTGCCGAAGCCGAAGCACTCGACGGGCCTGATGAGCTGTACGATCAGGCGGTGCAAGTGGTGCTGAAGAACCGCCGCGCCTCGATCTCGCTGCTGCAGCGCCACCTGCGCATCGGCTACAACCGCGCCGCCCGCCTGCTCGAGCAGATGGAGCAGAGCGGGGTGGTGTCGCCGATGCAGTCGAACGGTGATCGGATCATCATGGCGCCGGCGGACCTGACGCAAGACCTCGGTGATGAGGATGACGAAGATCCCGAGCAGGATGACACGGCATCCGCCAGCGAAACCAGCACGGACGACGGTCACCAGCAGCTGCTGGACGACTACAACGCAATGAAGCAGGAGCGCGACGCGCTGCAGGCGAAGGTCGCCGCGCTGGACGCGCACATCGAGCTGCTGGCGCGCGATGACCTCGCCACCGAGGTGGCCACCACCCTGGCCAAGCGGGCGGCCGACGCTGAGTATAAGTTCGAGCAGCTCTCTGGCCGCAACCGCCAGCTGCAGCAGACCGCGCGCGATGCGCAGACCACGTCGAAGTACCAGGCCGACATGCTGACCAAGATCCGGCTGGCGCTGGGCGTTGAGTCGAATGCCGAGATCCTTCCCGCCATCACCGCGCGGAGGGCAGCATGAAAGAGAAGCTGAACCTGCGCCCGTACCAGGTCGACAGTGTCGAAGGCCTGCGCGCGCTGATCCGCGCCGGCAAGCGCAACATCATCCTGTCGGTGCCAACCGGCGGCGGCAAGACGGTGATCGCGTCGCACTTGATCGCCGAGTGCTACGGCAAGCCCGGCAAGCGCGCGGTGTTCGTCGCCGACCGCATCGCCCTGATCGACCAGACCAGTGCCACCTTCGACCGCTACGGCATCCCGCACGGCATCATCCAGGGCGACAATCCGCGCCGCGCCGGGTACGAGCGGATCCAGATCGCCAGCGCGCAGACGCTGGCCAAGCGCGGCTGGCCCGAGGCCGACCTGATCATCGTCGACGAATGCCACGCCATCCAGACGACAGTCGCGGAGCGCATCGCCGGCCGCGACACCATCGTGATCGGGCTGAGCGCCACTCCCATGACGGCCGGCCTGGGCAAGCTGTACGACGGCATCGTCACCACCATCACCACCAACGAGCTGATCGCCGGCCCGGTGCTGGAAGACGGCACACGCGACAAGCCCTACCTGGTGCCGTTCCGCGTCTACGCCGCCAGCCAGCCCGACATGACCGGCGCCAAGGAGACGGCCGGCGAGTGGACGGACAAGGACGCCGCCGAGCGCTCCATGCCGATTATCGGCGACTGCGTCGAGGAATACCTGCGCCACGCCGCCGGCAAGAAGTTCATCGCCTTCGGCTGCAACGTCGAGCACTGTGAGGAAATGCAGCGCCAGTTCGAGGCCGCCGGCGTGAACTGCGAGCTGTACACCTACCGCACTGACGACGATGCGCGCACCGCGCTGGTGGAAGAATTCCGCAAGCCGGACAGCACCGTGCGCGGCCTGATCAGCGTCAGTGCGCTTAGTAAGGGCTTCGACGTGTCTGACGTCGAGGTCGTCATCATGGCCCGGCCGCTCAAGTCCAGCCTGGCCGAGCACATCCAGATCCTGGGCCGCGGCCTGCGGATCCATCCGGGCAAGACCGAATGCATCGTGCTGGACCACAGCGGCAACTGCGTGCGGTTCTGGGGCGTCATGCATGCCTTCTTGGAGAAGGGCGTCACCGAGCTGGACGACGGCGCGAAGAAAGCACGCGCCAAGGCGATCGAGAACGAGAAGCAGCCGGTCAAGTGCCCTGTTTGCTCGCATGTGCACATGCCGCTGCCGGCGTGCCCGACCTGCGGCCATGTCCACAAAAAGACGCAGGCCGTGGAGCACGTGCCTGGCTCGCTGCGCGAGGTCGCGGGCGGGAAAGACTCAGGCCCGACCGAGCAGGACAAACGCGAGTTCCACGCGCAGCTGGCGTACATCGCTGCCGAGAAGGGGCGCCAGCCGGGCTGGATCTCGCACAAGTACAAGGAAAAGTTCGGTGATTGGCCGCGCGAGCGCGACGTGACGCCGATGCCTCCGTCGACGGCGGTGCTCAAATGGGTCAAGTCGCGCGAGATTGCCTTCGCCAAGAGGGCAGCGCGGTCATGAGCACGTTCCTGCAATTCGTCGAGGCCAACGGCATCATCGTGCCCGACACGTTCACACCCGGGCGGTGGATCCGCTGCAAGACGGTCAACCACCCGCGCAAGAAGAATGGAAGCATCAAGCTCGCCGACGACGGCCAGGTGGGTTGGTGTCAGGACTATGCGGTGCATATCGAGCCGCTGACCTGGCGCACCGGCGACGACGCCGCGCTGGCCGCGCCGATCGACCGCGCCACCATTGCCCGGCGCCAGGCCGAGCGTCGCGCTGCGCTGATCGAGGCAACCCTGGGCGCGCGCGCCTATTACGCCGCCTGCGCGCCGCTGCGCGAGGGCCACCCATACCTGATTGACAAGGGCCTCGGCGTCGCCGGGTGCGTCGGCCTGCGTGTCGACGCGGCTGGGTGGCTGGTGATCCCCATGCTCTACAACGGCAAGGTGCTGAGCCTGCAGCGCATATCTCCCGACGGCGAAAAGAAGTTCCACTACGGCGCCACGACCAAGTACGCCTATTACGCGATCGAGCGGCCGGGCGCCACCGTAACCATCCTGGTGGAAGGGTTCGCCACCGGCCTGACCCTGTTCCAGGCAATTCCAAACTGCCGCGTCATCGTCGGCTTCAACGCCGCCAACCTGGTGCTGGTCGCCGAACGCATGGCACGCACCGGCATGGGCGTCGTGTGCGCCGACAACGACCACGAGACAGCGGGCCGCATTGGCCGCAACCCCGGGCTGGACGCCGCGCGCGCGGCCGCCGAGGTGCTGGGCGTGGGCGTCGCGTTCCCGACGTGTGAGGGGACCGATTGGAACGACTACGTGATGGAGCAGATGGTGCTGGCGCACGCCGGCCAGTCCTTCAGTTTCAGCCGGAAGCGCACCGCGGTGCAGATCCAGGCCAGCGTGTTCGCCGACGTGAAGCTGAAGGTGATGCGCGAGGCGCGGTTGATGCGCGCGAAGTAGGGCAGCAGGTGCATCCAAGGCTGGATGCGTCTTGGAAAGGGGGTAACGAAACGCGACCCCCTTTCCAAGATCACGTGGGGTAGCCAAGAGCGCCTCACCAGGTGGAGCGGACGACACCAGAAAAAACGTGCAGGGGCATGAGATCGGCCCACACCGCGAAAAGACCGGCCGCACCGCCGAACACCAGGGCACAGCACGAACAAGGCGCAGAGGGGGCCTTGCCGAGGCCTGGGAGCACAGGCCAGAGCGAACAGAGGTACAGAGTTGGAATGCTTGGCCCGTCCGGCAGGCGCATTCAAGGGAGTGCGCCAATCGGAAGGGCGAGGGGGCGGCCTGGGCGTGCCGTAGCGGATTGACCACCCGTGAATACGTCACTTTCGATAGCAGTTTTTGCTGAATTTTGCTCAGGGGGCCAGGAACATCAACCCCCTATACCACAGAGGCTGAGGGGTCCAACCAACCCCTCTAAATGACGACTATGGCTCAACGAAAAGTGACCGAAACACAGCGCGCGCTGCCACCGAAGATCGAGAAGCGCCTGGCCGACCTGGCGCAGCTGGGCGAGTTCGACCAGGGCGACGTGAACCACTGCCGCCGCTCGTACTGGGGCGCGCGTGACGACTGGCACCAGATCCTGATCGACTGCTATGCCGCCGCGCTGGCCCGCCAGCAGCACCAGCAAGACCACCAGCCCGCCCGGACCACCGGACGGCCGTAACAACGAAAGGGAAAGTACGAATGCAGCAAACGCCTCTCACTCGCAAGACACCTATGCGCCGCACCGGCATCAAGCCGAAGGCGCCAGCAGCTGGCGCTGGCGCTCTCCGCGTCAAGGCAGCGCAGCGCCAGGCGCGCAAGCGCAAATGCGCGGTCAAAGGGTGCTCGACACGGTTTCAGCCGAGGAGCATCTCGCACAAGGTCTGTGGCGCCGATTGCGCGGCCGTCTTCGCCGTGGCCGAGCGCAAGCGGCTGGATGCCAAGCAGACGAAGGCAAGGAAGCTGGCGCTGAAGACCCTGCCGGACTGGACCAAGGATGTGCAGCGCGTGTTCAACGCGTACATCCGCGCGCGCGACCACGACAAGCCTTGCATCTGCTGCGGCCGCACGTCGAGCAAGCAGTTCCTGACCGGGTCGAACTGGGACTGCGGCCATTACCGCAGCACCGGCAGCGCACCACACCTGCGCTTCGACGAGCGGAACGCGCACCGCCAGCTGGTCGTGTGCAACCGGCATGGTGCTGGTCGCGCTGTCGACTACCGGCGCGGCCTGATCGAACGCATTGGTCTGGAAGCCGTAGAGGCGCTCGAAGCTGACCAGGCGCCGCGCCGCCTCACCATCGAAGATTTGAAGCGCATGAAGGTCGAGTACTCTGCCAAACTGCGTGCATTGAAGGGGAAAACGTCTTGAAAGAGCAACGCACCAAGATCACCTTGAACTGGCGCCCGGCTGGTGCGCCGGCTCGCCGACATGATGACTTTGCCGAGGTCGAGTTCGCTGCACCAGCACCAGCACCCGAGCCGCCCGCGGTGGACCGCAGCGCCATTGCCGAGCGACTGGAGAACTGGGGCCGATGGTGCCGGTCCAGCGATGGCGCAATGGCGGCCGCCAGCATGACGGGCGCAATCTGCGAATCCATGCTCAGGTGGGCCGGGGGAGGCGAGCCGCGCACCGCCAGAACCGGTCCGGCGATCGATTCCAACGATGCGGCGCTGCTCGGCCGGGCGATGGTGAGGCTTACACTCGACCAGCGCCGCCTGCTGGGGCTGCTCTATGTCGACGAAAAGCGGAAGGGCTTCATCGCGGCGCTGCTCCGGATTCTTCCGCGAGAGTTCGACCGGCACCTGGCCGCAGCCCAGGATGCGATCAGCATTGCAATTTCCGTGTGTCAAAATTCCAACAGTAAATAATTCCACCGTTAAATTTCCAACGAGAATATAATTCAGCTCTACAGTACAGAATGCATGGCGGTTCCCGTTGGGAGCCACCAGCACGTCCAGCGAAGCCCGCACCGAAAGGTCAGCGGGCTTTTTTGTTTTAGCGCTGTGGCAAAGGTTCGGCTAGCGCCGACGCAATTCCAAGAATTAGCGCCTTAATATACGCAGCGTCTCGCGCCCCAGCAGTTTCAGTATCAGGCCCCGATTGAGGCCCGCCGAGTTTTACTGTGCCGCTTTGGATGCCTACCTGGACAATTTCAGTTGCTTTAATGCGTGCTTGAGCTTGGCTTAACAAAACTATCTCCTAGTCAAAGTGTGGGTTTCAAATTTAACACGTAATCTTGGCGCGGGCCGGTCGTGTAATGATCGGTCAACTGGCCAGTGCGTAATCGCTGTCATTCCCCATCGACCGAACCTCTTCCATCAGTTCCGGGTGCCGATCCAGCAGCGCCAGCAGCTTGACCAGTGATACAGGCGGCTCGGCCTTGCCGGTTTCGTACCGCGAGAACGCATTGACGCCGCCACCGAAGATGGCGCCAGCCTGGCGCTGGTCCAAGTCGAGTTTCTTGCGAACGCTGCGGATGAACTCCGGGGCGGCAGCGGCCGCATTCACCTGTTTGATGAATGCCTGAACGGCCGCGCCATAACGGTCGCCGGCCTCACGGGTGAACACCGCGTCGCCGCACGCATCGCAGTAATCCCCCTCGACGCCGTGAATGGTGGTGGTCTGGCCTTTGTAGGTGTAAGGCAGGTCCCGCGTCTCATGGACGATGGACGCTGCCCCGCAGGTGGGGCAGTTCTTCATTTCATAGCTCCTTGAAGGACACGATCAGCAGGTCGTCTACTACGGTCAGTTTCACATACAGCGCGATGCCGTCGGTGGTTTTGCCGTGGTACACGTCCTGCCAGACGCGGTGATCGTTGTGGGTAGTCATGCTCTTGTAGAAGTCAGCTTGGGTCAGACCCTTCACGACTTCGCACATCTCGGCGAGGGTGCTGATACCGACCAGAGCGGCGCCGTCGTAGGCAACGCGGGTGGCGCGGACTTTGTCGGCCTCGATCAGGGCTTTGACTTTCGACAGTTTGCAGTGGGCGGTTTGCTTTTCCATGTGAAGAAGTATACACCTATTAGGTTAATTAACCAAGTAGGTTAGTGAAAATATTCCTACTATTTTTGATAGGTGCGCCATGCACATCACAGTCGAAGCAGAGCGCGTCTGGCTGATGGTCCTCGTCCAGCTGGAACAGAACCGCACTGAGTTCTTGCGGGTGGCATTTTGAGTATCGACCTGCCAACCGTGTACCGCGACCAGATGGTGCGCGCCGTGCTCGGCACCCGCCCGGCCATGCTGGCCAAGGAAGCCGACACCACTGCACTCAACCGCATGGCCCAGCATATGGCCGAGACCGAAGCGGCCACCGAACTGATGCGCGCCAAGGGCTACAGCAAGCACGGCATGACGCTGCTCGACATGGTCAAGGCGTTGCCCCAGGCGAGCAAGCCATGACCGCCGCCGCCATCGAGGGTTGCCAGGTGCTGGCTGCCCTGGTCGTCATCGCGCTGGTGCTGTCCTTGGCGGATCGACGCCGCTATGTGCGGCGCCTGTATAGGATGCGCCGATCATGAGCAATCAGTACTGCGCCTATTGCGGTGGAGCGCATCCCACGTCGTTGTGCCCAAGCAGCTACGGCGGGAGCGCCGCACGGTTGAACCTGCATTGCAGTTACTGCGGCAGCGACAAGCACAGCACCGCCTACTGTCCGCACACTGCCGGCGGCGACGCTGCCCGCCGCACCAACCCGAACGGCGAATTCTTGGACTGAGCTTCGAGCAGGCCTCAATCTTTCGCTTGATACCAGCGTCGGCGAATCGCATGCAACGTCGTTGCGATCTCGGCTTGGACAGCTGGATGGTAGCGATCATTGCCTCGCCAGCTCGCATCCAGCCTTAAAAGTATGCGTCTGCTCAGGGGCCAGTAATCCTTGAATGAACGAAGCTCATATACGGCTGCGATCTGTCGATCGACATACGTGTCTGGGCCATCGCCCTGTACCAAGTCCTTTATCAGGCGATGGTACATGTCGAACTGTCGATGTCGAGACTCGCGTGACCGAGTGAGAAGAAACTGTATGACAGCCCAGCCAAACGTTACCAGCGCCACAAGCGCGGTGATGAGCGGTTGGTATTCCTTTGCGTCCGAAAGAGTGAGATTCATCACAGGCAATGTCAAATGATTACAAGTTTCAATTATTGCATGCTTGCTGAGGCAAGGAAGAGGCTATGACCATTGAGCGCCTGCGCGGTCGAGCGCTGCAGCGGCAGCGCGAGCGCGTCTGGCTGCGCGATCAGGGTGTGTGCGCACGCTGCGGCCACGTCACCACGTTTCCATCCGGCTTCGAGCTCGATCACAAGGTGGCGCTGGCCAACGACGGCACCAACGACGACGACAACATGCAGGTCCTGCACCACGAATGCCACGAAGAGAAGACCAACGAGGACCTGGGCTACAGGCCCAAGGTTGCGGTCGGTCTCGATGGCTTTCCAGTCGAGGCTGAGCCCGGGTCGACCCGACGACGGACCGCGCGATGGAAGCGCGCCGCCCGAGGCTGACGCCCCACCCAGGGGGGTAGAAAAGTCTGTCTAGGTGGCGCGGGAAACCGGCCATGCAGCCTTTTTTTTGCGCGTGCAGGATAGAAAAAACGGGATTTGACGTTTTCGAGGAGTTTTCGCATGCCCGGACCACCGAAAAAGGCCGCGGCCCTGAAGGTGATTTCGGGCACGAACCAGCCCTGCCGCGCGGCGCCGCCGCCTGCGGTAGAGCTGCCGCCGATCGTCGCGCCGCCGGCGCCGCCGAAGTGGCTGAAGAACAAGCACGCCGTCGACGAGTGGAAGCGCCTGGCGCCGATCCTGACGGCCAACAAATTACTCACGGAGGGCGGGCTGTCCGCGTTCGGACATATGTGCGCGCTGCACGGTGCTGTCACCCAGATGTGGATCGCCAACGAGACCCCGACGGCCAGCATGATCAGCACCCTCCAAAGCATGATCAACGACTTCGGCCTGACGCCGGTGGCTCAGGGGAAGGTGAAGCCAAATGGCGACGAGGGTAAAAAAGGCAACAAGTTCGCCGGCAACGGCAAACGACCAGGGGCCGCGTGATTACATCCAGGTGGCGATCGACTATGCGAAAGCAGCGGTCGCTGACAAGAAGGGCAAGCGGTTTGGCCGCTGGTTCCGGCTGGCGGCCGAGCGATTTCTGCATGACCTGAAGCGCGCGAAGTACGACCACGCAACCGGCGTCTCGAATGCGACGTCGAAATCGCCATTCAAGTTCGATCCCTGGCACGCCTGCGATCCCTGCGACTTCATCGAGAAGCTGCCGCACGTCGAAGGCGAGTGGGACACCGAAAACGTCGTGATGCACGAGTCCCACATCTTCTTCGTGGTGAACCTGTTCGGCTTTCGCAATCTGGACGGCACCCGCCGCTTCACCACCGCGCTGTTTGCCGTGGCCAGGAAGAACGCGAAATCGTTCCTGTGCTCAGCCATCCTGCTGTACTGCTTCTGCTGTGAGCACACCAACGGCCCGCAGGTGATCAGCGCCGCGACGACGGGTTCGCAGGCGCGCATCGTGTTCAACACGGCGAAGAAGATCGTCGACAAGCTGGCGGACCTGCGCGAAAACTTCACGCTGGAGGGCTTCGTCGACTCGATCGCGCGGTACGAAGTCGGTGGATCGTTCAAGCCGATCAACTCGAAGGCCAGCACGCAGGACGGTTTGAACCCGTCGCACTGCGGTATCGACGAGGTGCACGCGCACAAGAACCACGACCTGCTGAACGTGCTGAAGTCGGCGGCCGGCGCGCGCAAGAACCCGCTGTTCCTCTATACGACGACCGAGGGCTACACCAACCCGGGCCCGTGGGGCGAGATCCGGCACTTCGCCAAGCAGCTGCTGCAGGGCCTGGTCCCGGCTGACCACTTCTTGGCCGTGTACTTCGCGGTCGACGACGAAGACAAGAACGCCGGCATCGCCGCCGACGGCGACTTCGACGAGACGAAGTGGATCAAGGCGAACCCCTTGATGGAGGTGAACCCGCTCCTGATGAAGGAGATCCGCAAAGAGGCGGTCGAGGCCAAGTCCATGCCGGGGCGGCACGCCGAATTCAAGATCAAGCGACTGAACCGGCCATCGGCGGCGGCCGGCGGTTGGGTCAACCTGGTGAAGTGGAAGGCCTGCAAAGGCGCGGTCGACCTGGAGTGGCTGCGGCAGTTTCCGTGCTGGGGCGGCCTGGATCTCGCTAGCACGCGCGACTTGACGTCGTTCCGCCTGGTTTGGGATGTCAACGGCGTCCTGTACACGTACGGCTGGCGCTTCGTTCCCGGCGAAGCCGTGAAGGGACGCACTGAGCGCGGCTTGGTGCCGTACCACGCCTGGGTCCAGTCGGGCCACCTGATCGAGACAGCCGGCGAGGTAACGGACTACGACGAAGTGCAGAAATGCATCGTGGCTGCAAAAGCGCGTTTCAACATCCAGATGATCGGCTACGACTCCTGGAACGCGACGCAGCTGGTGCAGAAGCTGCAGGAACTGAACGTGCCGTTGCAGGAGTTCATCCAGGGCCCGAAGAGCTACCACCCTGCAATGCAGGCGCTCGAGCTGGCCTATGTCGAGGGCAACCTCGCGCATGGCAGCGACCCGGTGCTGAACTGGTGCGCATCCAATCTGGTTGCGCGCACGGACCAGAACCTGAACACGGCGCCGGACAAAAAGCGCTCTCCGGAAAAGATCGACGACATCGTCGCACTGCTGATGGCCATCGGCGTCATGCAGACAGCACCCAAGAAGCAGCCTTCGGCCTATGCCGAGCGCGGCATCCGTATGATTTAAGGAACCCAATGGGATTATTAGACCGATTCCGCGCGAAAAAAGCCGCGCCGGAGGCGTCGTCGCGCCCGGCACCTGGCCAGATCTTTGCGTCCCTGACGAGTGCTGATCTGCTGGACTTCATGCGCGGCGGGGAGACATCGAGCGGCGAGTACGTGACGACGGCCAAAGCACTGGAAAACATGGGCCTGCTGCGCTGCGTGAGCTTGATCTGCGAGTCGATCGGCATGCTGCCGCTGAACCTGGTGGAGCGCGGCGACGAAAAGGCGTACGCGACGGATCACTCTGTGCACAACGTGCTCAAGAAGAAACCTAACGAGTTCCAGGGTCCATTCAAGTTCAAGAGCACGATGCAGCTGCGCCTGCTGCTGCACGGCAATGCGTATGCTCGCATCATCTGGCGGGGCAATACGGTCGTCCGCATGATCCCGCTCGATTCGCGCAAGGTCACGCCGAAGATGAACGACGACTTCACCGTCCGCTACGAATACCACCGGCCGGACGGCAGCATCCTGACTCTCGCTGCGCGTGAAGTGTTCCACCTGGCCGACCTGGCTGACGATGAGCACGGCCTGATCGGCTTGTCCCGGGTGCAGAAGGCGCGTGAAGCGATCGGCCTGGCCCTACAGGCGCAGAAGGCAGCTGGTCGGATCTTTAAGAACGGTGTGATGGCGGGCGGGGCGCTGTACCACCCGGCGAAGCTGGACGACCAGCAGTTCAAGAACATCGCAGACAGCCTGGAAAATCGCTACGCCGGTGCTGACAACGCCCACCGGTGGATGGTTCTCGAAGATGGCATGAAGGCTGAGAAGTGGGCGGACAGCGCCGCCGACTCGCAACATATCGAAAACCGCAACCACCAGCTCGAAGAGATTGCTCGCGCCTTCGGCGTGCCGCGGCCTCTGCTCATGATGGACGACACCTCCTGGGGCAGCGGCATCGAGCAACTTGGGATCTTCTTCATTCAGTACGGCCTGCAGCATTTTTTCAACATCTGGGAAGACGAAATCGCGCTCAAGCTCCTCAACGATCGGGAGCGCGACAAGTACTACGCCAAATTCAACGAACGCGCGCTGTTGCGCGGCACGTTGAAAGACCAGGCCGAATTTTTCGCGAAAGCATTGGGATCCGGAGGCAGCCAGCCCTGGATGACAGCAAATGAGGTGCGAGACCTCCAAGAACTCGCGAAATCTCGCGCGCCTGTCGCCGACTCGCTCGAAAGCACGCTCACAAGGAACACGAATGTCCCTGCTCCAACTACCTGAAATAAAGGCCGACGCCCGGATCGGCACGGCGCAATTCGATATGCGCCCGGACGCGCTGGAACGCTGGGAGCCGGCTATTTGCGCGGCAGCTTCTGACGACCCGGCCTCGATCTCGATCTACGAGCAGATCGGAGCGTCCTGGGACGGTTCCGGTATGACCGCGGCCCGTATGGGCGGGATCCTGCGCAGCATCGGCGCGCGCGACGTGACCGTGAGCGTCAACTCCCCCGGCGGCGACTTCTTCGAGGGCGTGGCGATCTACAACCTGCTGCGGCAGCACAAGGCCAAGGTTACCGTGCAGGTGATGGGCCTGGCCGCATCGGCGGCGTCGGTCATTGCCATGGCCGGTGACGATATCCTGATGGGCGACGGCGCGTTCCTGATGATCCATAACGCCTGGGCGGTCGCCGTCGGCAATCGGCACGACTTCCTGGCCGCGTCCGAACAGCTCGCCCCGTTCGATGCTGCCATGGCGGAAGTCTACGCCGCCCGTTCTGGCCTGTCGGTCGAAGAAACGGCCGCGATGATGGATAAGGAAACGTGGATCGGCGCCGCGCAGGCCGTTAAGGACGGCTTTGCCACCGGCATGGTCGACCGCTCGATAATTTCGCAAGACACGAAGGCGCAGGGGAGCAAGAAATACCTGGCGCTGGTGGAGGCATCGATGGCGCGGGCCGGGCACTCCCGGTCGGTGCGCCGAGACGCCCTCAAATCTCTATTTTCTGGCACGCCGGGCGCTGCTGAAAATCCTGCCATGCCGAGCGCTGGCGCTGACGTAGCAGCATCCCTGCAATCTCTCCTGAATAACATGAAAGGTACCCAATGAAAAACCAAAGCATGGCGCTCATGATGATCGCTTCCGCACTGGCCGCCAACGCGCAGGCCAGCGTCACCCGTGGCATCGTCAGCGTCCGCGCGGACGCCCTCGACGTCAAAGCCACCGTTGAAGCCCTGAACAAGGCATTCGCCGAATTCAAGACCGAGCACACGAAGCAGCTGGACGACATGAAGAAGGGTCATTCTGACTCGCTGCAGGCGCTGAAGGTCGACGCTATCAACGCGCACATCACCGAACTGCAGACCGCCGTCGACCAAGCCACTACCAAGATGGCCGCGATGGAAATGGGCGCCGCCGGCACCCGCCCGGTGAAGGACAGGGAATACACTGACGCCTTCCAGGCGCATATGCGCAAGGGTGAGGTCCAGGCCTCGCTGAATAAGGGATCGGCGACCGACGGTGGCTATACCGCGCCGGTTGAATGGGATCGCACCATCACCAACAAGCTGGTGATCATCTCGCCGATGCGCGATCTGTGCACCGTGCAATCGGTCGGCGGTGCGGGCTATTCGAAACTGATCAACCTGCGCGGCACCGGCAGCGGCTGGGTCGGCGAAACTGACCAGCGCCCGGAAACGAACACGCCGAAGTTCGCGCAGCAGGTCTATGGCTGGGGAGAGCTGTATGCAAACCCGAGCGCGACCCAAGGCATGCTGGACGACAGCGAGATGAACCTCGAGCAGTGGCTGGCCGGCGAAGTGGATACCGAATTCGCCTACCAGGAGAACAAAGCGTTCGTGAGCGGCGACGGCACCAACAAACCGCGCGGCCTGCTGACCTACGCCGCCGGCGGCACCAACCTCCACCCGCTGGGCGGCATCGCTGTCACCCCATCGGGCGCGGTCGGCGGCATCACCGGCGACGCGATCATGGACCTGGTGTACTCGCTGCCGTCGGCGTTCACCAACACCGCCCGCATGGCGCTCAACCGCAACACGCAGCTGAAGGTGCGCAAGCTCAAGGACGGCGAGGGTAACTACCTGTGGCAGCCGACGCTGGTAGCAGGCCAGCCGGCAACGCTGGCCGGCTACGGCCTGGGCGAAATCCCGGATATGCCGGATGTGGCGACCAATGCACTGTCGATCGCGTTCGGCGACTTCAAGCGCGCCTACAAGATCCTGGACCGCGTCGGCGTGCGCGTGCTGCGCGACCCGTTCACCAACAAGCCGTACATCAGCTTCTACACCACGAAGCGTGTCGGCGGCGGTCTGGAAAATCCGGAGTGCATGAAGTTCATGAAGATCGGCTGATCGGCGATCGATGACCAAGAAGGCCCGGCTGATGCCGGGCTTTTCTTTTACATGTCCAACGGAGCAATCATGAAATTTTCCAAGCCCTTCCGCGGCGTCCCTGACGGCGAGATCTACCCGGTCGACTACGAGCCGGGCCAGGACTGCCCGCCGGAACTCGAGGCGTCCGCTATCGCGCTCGAAGCGATCGACGACGCCGGCGCCGGCGGCAATGACAAGTTGACCGTCGCGCAGCTGCGCGACGAGCTGACCGCGCGTGGCGTCGCCTTCGATCCGGCCGCCAAGAAAGCCGACCTGCTGGCGCTGCTGGACGCCCAGTAACCCATGCGCCCGGCCACCACCGCCTGGCTCGCCAACGTGCGCGCCAACGCGGCGCCGCCGGGCACCACCTTCGTCATCGTTCGCGGCCCGGCCGGCTCGGTGGCGATCACCCCAGATGAAATAGTCGGCAAGTCCGACGACGACGAGCTGCTGGCGTTCATCGTCGGCCGGCTCAAGAACTCCAATACCCCGAGGACCGCATGAGCGCACTGACCGACAATTTCGAAAACAAATACATCGACTGGCTGTTCCGCGGCCAGGCGCTGGGCCTGAATGGCTCGACCGCCGGCGCCGGCAGCGGCCCGGCCACGCTGTACGTCAGCCTGAAGGTCGCGGCCGACTCGGACAGCGCACAGGGCGCCGAGGTGTCGGGCGGCGGCTATGCGCGCGTGGCCATCACCTCGAACCTGGCCAACTGGGCCGGCACGCAGGGAGCCGCCAGCACATCGGTGTCGAGCGGAACCAGTGGCACCACGTCGAACAACAACGCGCTCCAGTTCTCTGGCGGCTCGGCCGTAAGCGCCGCCTGGGGGCAGGTGGTGGGCTTCGGCATTCACGATTCGCTGACCGGCGGCATCGAGCTGTTCTATGCGCCGCTGAACACCCCCAAGACGATCAATCAAGGCGATCCGGCCCCGTCGTTCCCGGCTGGCGCGCTGACGGTCCAGCTGGACAACTGATCATGACGCCCGCTGAACAATCGGCCCTGCAGGGCCTGGCCGGGCGCCCGCTGACCGATGCTGAGATGGCCGCGCTGCCGGCGCTGGTCGCCGCACGCAACGATGTGGCCGTCGCTGCGCTGCTGTCGACCGGCCGCAAGCGCATCGTGTCGCGCCTGATCACCGCGCGCGGCGTGCGTGCCGCGCTGACCGTGCCAGAAGCGTTCCTATTCCTGACGCTGCTGAAGGCCACGGCCGGCGCCACCATCGTGCCGACCTGGCTGGCGGACGTGCTGACCGCCGCCGGCGTGGCCGACGCCAACCATGCGGCCTACCTCGATATGTTCGCATGCGCGCATGACTGGCTGCAGGGCGCAGGCCTGGACCTGGGCGACGCGACCACGCGCGCGGGTCTGGCGCTGATCGCAGAAAGCGACCACGCGACGTTCGGCGGCATCGTGGCCAAGCTGCTGGCGCTGGCCGAGGTGGCGGATCCGCTGCCGCTCGGTGGGGTCAGCTTCGCACTGAACGTCGCCGCCGGTCACATCGACCTGGGTGACGGAACAACTTTTATCCCGGGCGGTGAGCAATGAGCGGCGAAACCATCGAAGTCTTGAGCGCCACCCCGATCGCGCTTGAAACTGCAGGTCTGGCTCTGGCCAACGGCTCCATAACGATGGTGTCGAACGTCTATGACAAGATGGCCACTACCGCCAACGCCGGCGGAAACGGCTACCCTGACGGACAATTCATTTTCGAAGGGACGTTCAACACGGCGCCGGTCGAAAACAGCCTGTTGTCGCTGTACGTTCGCGAATATCCGGCGAACGGTGCGGCACGCACTGATGTGCCGGAAGCGACACGCCCAGGTCGGCCAATCGGGTCGTTTCAGGTGAACGATCGTACCGGCCTTCAGACCCTGGTGCTGATGCTGGAAGGTCTGCCGCCGAAAGGTGATTACTACATCCACAACAACGGTACCGGGCAGGCTGTGGCAAGCGGCTGGAAGCTGTCCGTCGTCCCGCGCACCTTCAGGCCGGCCCCATAACGGAGGCTCGCAATGCTTAAAGTCGCAAGGCAACTGCCGCGCATTCGGACCTCGAACCCGATTACACGGGGTTTGCGTTTCGCATACCTCACCGGATCGACGGTCAACCTTGTACGGCCGCATGAGGTCGCGCGCGTAACGGGTGGTGCAGGGAAGGTTCGCAACAGCCTGCAGATGACCGGCGTGGACGGCAACGGTCTGGTTTTCGGCAGTGGCGGGTTGCTTGGTCCCCTAAATAATTCCACGGTAGTGTGTGTTGGCACGTTCGCGGATGGCTACCGATCTTTGTATTGCGAACGAAGCGCCGGCAACGAAATCTACAAACTCGAAAGCGGGCGTTTGCTGAACGGCGGCCGGATTCCCGGCGTGCAGTTCACCTATCGCAATAGCGGCGGGACGCTCGCATTTGCCTACGCCGATGTTGAGTTAGGCGGTGGACCGAAGCTATTTGCAGCGATCAAAACTGGTGGATTTCACGAGGTCTGGGCTGGTCTTGTGGGGCGCGCCGGCCCGAACGATACGTATGGGACCGCAAATTTCGGCGGGGATTCGACGTTCTCGGACCCTTCCGTGCTGCGCACCCACGGGTACGACGCGCAGGATCCGCAGCAGCCGCTGATCGGTACATCCGATTTGCTGCTCGGCTGGGATCGATCGCTCACAGTCACCGAGCTACAACAGATCCGGGCGAATCCGGGCCAGCTTTTTGATTTTTCATCGCTGCCGGTTTTCACTGCGAGCAAATCCGCCGCGGCGATTACCCTGAGCGGATCTGCTACGGCCGTGGCCAGCGCTTACGGCGCACTGACGTCGGCGATTCCGCTGGCTGGATCGGCGCAAGCCTCCGCCGTCGGTGCCGGCACCTTGGCTACGTCAATCCAGTTGTCCAGCACTGCAGTCGCTCGCGCCGCAGCTGCTGGCGACCTTTCCACGTCGATCGCGCTCGCTGGCGCTGCCGTGGCAAGCACTGTGGCTGTCGGCGCGCTGGCCGGCAGCGGCGTTACGCTGGTCGGCACAGCTGTGGCGTCCGCGAGCGCGACGGGCACGCTGTCGACCGCCATCCCGCTGGCCGGAACAGCGCGGGCCGAGGCGTCTGCTTCAGGGGCGCTGGCCGGTACCACAACAGGGCTGAGCGGCACCGCGCGCGTCACGGCGAGTGCAGCGGGTGCGCTATCGACATCGATCCGCCTGGCCGGCGCCGCCGCGGCGGTCGCATCCGCGTATGGCTCGCTGGCCACCAGGATCACGCTCGGCGGCGCGGTTGCGGCGTCCGCTGTGGCGATTGGCGCGCTGAGCGTGGGCAAGCCGTCGGCGCCGATCGACATATCAAAAGTTTCCCCGTCGCGCATCGTTGTCTTCGAAGGCAGCGGCAGCCGCATCGTGGTGTTCGAAGGCAGCGGCAAAAGAATGAGGTTCGACGAGATGAGTGCAAAGGTACCGGTCAAGGTCAACGGCAAATGGATGTCCGACCGTGACCCTGACGAGGAAAGCTACTACGCGGCCGACGTCACGGATGAATTTTCGGACCGGCACACAACGCTGGCGGCTGGGGGCGATGCGATCGAGCTGATCCTGCAGGGCGTGACGCAGCTCGAGGCCCACAGTGTCCAGGTGGCGAACGTCGACGGGGTCGATCGGACCTACATCGTGGTGCTGCTGGGCGGAGTGGAAGGTGATCTGCCGAAGGAGTGGTTCTGGTGCGCGCGCGTGAAGTGCGCGAACGGCGAGCGCTTCGATAAAACAACCTGGTTCAACAGGGTGGACACGTAATGATCAACATCGCCGAACGGCTGGCGGCGCAGGCACAGAAAGCACGCACTGCGCCGGCCGCCGCAGTGAGCACCAGACCGGAAGAACCCGAGGCGCCGCCAGCCATCGAATACGCTCGCGCGCCAGTCGCATCCGGCCCGCAGCCGGCCGGCGGTCGTCCACCCGCAATCCAAAGGAACAGCCGATGAGCATGGAAGAAATTAGCCCGCCGGCGGCGCTGGCGGTGTCGCTCGTCGACGCCAAGGACCAGCTGCGCATCGAGCGGGACGACACCGCGTTTGACAGCCAGCTGGCCATCTGGATCGCCGGCATCACCGCGGAAGCGGAGCACGAGACGAACCGCAAGTTCGTGAACCGGCCGATGCGCGTCACCCTCGACCGCTTCGACGATGCGATCCGCCTGGCGGCGCCGACGTTCAGCGTCGAGAGCGTGCGGTTCGTCGACACCGCCGGTATCGAGCAGACGCTCAACCCGATCGACTACTACACGGACAAGGTGACCAAGCCCGGTTACGTGGTGCCGGCCAGCGGCCGGGCCTGGCCGGCGACGGCGGCGCGGCTCAACGTCGTAATGGTCGACTTCACGGCCGGCCACGGCCCGAGCGAAACCACGACGCCGGCGGCCGCCCGGCTGTACATCCTGGCGCGCCTGACCGAGCTGTGGGACCCGGCCACCAAGGAATTCAAGGAAACCGTCCGCTCCAACTTCACGAAGCGGCTGCTGGACGGGCTGAAGGTGTACTGATGACAAATTGCTTCATTCTCGACAAGCGGGTGACGCTGCAGCAGCGCGGCCTCGGCCGCACCGCGCTCAACGCGCCGGCCAAGGACTGGGTCAACGTGCTGCCCGGCGACGGGAAGATGTGGGCCTGGGTGCGGGACATCAGCGGCCGCCAGTTCGTCGCCGCCGGCGGCACGCAGAACCAGGTGCAGACCGAGATCGGGATCCGGCGCCGCGCCGGCGTGGTGCCGAGCATGCGCATCCTGCATAGCGGTTTCAAGTACGACATCGAAGCGGTGCTCGAGCACGACCGGTCTTGGTTGATCCTGATGTGTAAAAAGGAGCCTTTCAATGGCTGAGCTAAAGATTCAAGGCCTGGACGAGCTGCGTATGCGCATGAACGGCGTCAGCGACAAGCTGCTGAAGCGCGTGCTGCGGCCGAGCGTCCGGAAGGGCGCGAACGTGGTGCGCACCCAGGCGCGAGACAACTTCAACACCGCCGGCGGCCCGAACGACATCACCACCGCGCTGAAGGCGTCGATCCGTGTTACGCCGCGGCGCGGCACGCCAACCCGGGTCGTGGTCAGCGTAGTGGCCGGCGACCTGACCGGCGCCCAGATCAAGAAGTTCGGTAAGAAGGCGGCGTTTTATGCGCTGTGGGTCGAGAGGGGGCACATCAACCGTGCTGCTGGCCAGGCGCTACGGGGCAGTAAAGCCGGCGTGAAGGCGGCACGCGCGGCGTCGACGAACAACACGCCAGCGCACCCGTACATGCAGCCTGCCATCGAAACAAAGGCGCAGGAAGCGATCGACATCGTGGTGCAGGACGTCACTGCCAGGCTGGCCGAGGCCGTTTCGTGAGCGCGCACGCTGCAATCCTCGGTCTGCTGCAGGAGTTGCCCGGACTGGCGGCGCTGGTCGGCGAGCGGATTTTTCCTGACCAGATGGACGATCCCCCGAAATATCCGTCGGTGACGTTCCAGAAGATGGGCGGCGGCAGCGCGCGCGGCGCCGTGAGAAACCCCGGCCTGGCGCGCGCATCGTTCCTGGTGTCGACGTGGGCCGAGTCCCGGGACGAGACGGTGCTGATCGCCGCCCAGGTCAAGAAGGCGCTGGACCGCAAACGAAAGGTCATCGTGGCCGGCGTGCGGGTCGACGACTGCTTCTACGAAAGCGACCACGATCAGCAGGATCCGGACAGCGGGATCTGCTTCAACCAGATGAGCTTCACCATCCACTACCGCGAGACCACATGACGAAAACCGAACAAATAATGGTAGCGATCAAGGACGCGCTCACCGCCGCCGGGCTGACCGTTCTGGATCCGGACGCGCCGGACGACGCGGAACCGATCGAGCCCGCCAGCGACGACGCGACCGTCCGCGACGATATCGAGAGGCCGTACGCGTTCCAGGATGGGCCGTGCGTCATCCTCGACTGCGGAGACGAATACCCCGATCCAGTCGTCGGGATGGGCTGGGTGTACTGGAACCTCGAGGTGCTGGCGCAGATCGCCGCCGAAGGCCCGGTGCCGAAGATGGCGCCCGAGCCGACTCGAGCTGCAGTGCACGCCGCTCTGTATGCCGATCGCACCCTCGGCGGCGCCGTTATCGACCTGGCGGTCGGGCCGATCTCTCGCGGGATCGACGGGCGAAACCCGGCCTGCGGTATCACCCAGGTCACCTACAAACTGAAGTATCGAACCATGGAAGGCACAGCATGAACGACGAACACGCAGGCCTGGGCGGCAGCTACACGCTGAACCCCAAAACTGGCAAGCGCACCCTGGTGGCGCGCACCGAGCCCCCGGCGCCGGCCGAGGAGCAAACCGACAAACCCGCTGATGCGGGTTTTTCTTTGCCGGCAGCACCGGCTGAACCGACCACCAAGGAGTGAGCATGGCCCTGTTGACCCGCAAACGCGTCATCCTGTCGAAGATCGAAACCGCGTACGGCACCGACCCGGTGCCCACCGGCGCAGCAAACGCCATCCAGGTGACCAGCATCACCGCCACGCCGATGGAGACCGCCCTGGTCGAGCGCGGCCTGATCCGCCAGTACATGGGCAATTCCGAAAGCCTGGCTGGCTCGGTCTACGGCAAACTGGAGATCGAAGTCGAGCTGTCCGGATCCGGCACCGCCGGCACCGCGCCGGGTTGCGGTCCGCTGTTGCGCGCCTGCGGCATGTCCGAAACCATCGTGGTCGGCACCAGCGTCACGTACGCACCGGTGTCGGGCGCGTTCGAATCGGTCACGAACTACTTCAACCAGGACGGCGTGCTGCACAAGATGACCGGCTCGCGCGGCAGCTGGTCGCTGGCGTTCTCGGCCCAGGGCATTCCGAAGCTGAAGTTCTCGTTCCAGGGCCTGTATTCGCCCGTCATCGACGCGCTGCCACCGACCGGCGTGGTCTACACGGCTTTCGCGCTGCCGCTGGTCGTGAACAACGTGAATACCACCGGCCTGACCCTGCAGGGCTTCGCCGGCCTGGTCATGTCGGACCTGTCGGTTGACATCGGCAATTCGGTCACGTTCCGCTCCCTGGTGGGCGGCGCCGAGCAGGTGATGCAGACCGATCGCAAGCCGGCTGGCTCGATCACGTTCGAAGCCACCACCGTGGCGCAGAAAGACTGGTGGACCGCCGCGCGCAGCGCCGCAACCGGCCCGTTGTCGCTTACCCACGGCACGGCCGCGGGCAACAAGGTCAAGGTCGACGCGCCGAAAGCGCAGATCACCCAGCCGAACTACACCGACAAGGACGGCATCGCCATGATCCAGGCCAGCCTGGTGCTGGTGCCGAACATCGGCAACGACGAGCTCACGCTCACCTTCCTGTAACACCCGGCCCAGCGCCGATTCACCGAGCACCGACTGGCCGCCGTCTTCTCTTCGCGGGGAGCGGCGGCCGGCACGGGCATTTACATCCTCCGCGAAAAAGGAAACACCATGTTCATCGTCACCGCCACCAAAGATAAAACCATCACCTGGCCTGTAAAGGTCGAAGTCGCTGCCGACGGCGGCCGTATCGCGAAACACGAATTTACCGGCGTGTTCAAGCTGCTCGACGACGACGAGCGCGACGCCCAGATCGCAGCGATGAAATCGAACGAGGCCGAAAGCGCCGACGAGCCGGATAGCGCCTGGAAAGAGCGCTCCGTCGATGGCATTTTGATGTCGATGGTCGACTGGAAGCAGGTCTGCAACGCGGACAAGAGCCCGATCGAATTCAACCGCGAAAGCCTGTTGGGTCTCGTCCGCACCGCGCACGGCCTGAGCATCCTCCGCGCCATCAACACCGCCATCGGCGAGATCCGCGCGGGCGCCAAAGCAAAAAACTGAAGGACGCCGCCGCGGTCTGGGCCGGCGGCGGCAAGGATGGCGAGCCTGGCGTCGATGACGACATGGCGGTGCTGGGCATCGCCGCGGCCGAGCCGGCGAAGTGGGCCGGCGAGGAGGGCGACCAGGAAGCCTTCGGGATCTACCCAGAAAACGCCCTATCGGTCTCCGTGTTCCTGTCGATGTCGTCCCAGTGGGATTGGACGGGCGGCATGGAGTCGCAGCGCTGCGGGCTCAAGCACGAAGTGCTGCCCCTGCACATGGACAAAGTCGGCGTGCCGCGCAAGCGGCGCTTCGAAGTCATGGCCGACGTCCAGGTGATGGAGCACGCCGCCCTCGAGGTATGGGGCAAGGCGGCGGAAGAGCGGCGGCGGCGAACGCCATCGCGGTAATCAGGCTCGCTTCGGCGGGCCATTGTTTTTAGGAGTTCGCTATGCCATCAGGTGCAGTTACCGTCGGCGGTCTGGTCATCAACCTGGCCGCCGAGACCAGTCAGCTCAAGACCGACATGGCAGAAGGTGCGCGCTCCGTCGACGCCGGCGCCAAGGCCATGATCAACTCGATGACCGGTATCACCGAGTCGTCGGACCGCGCCACGGATGCTGGAGCGCGCATGGTGAAGCAGCTGCGCGACGAGATTGCCACGTTCGGCATGACCAGCGAGCAGCTGACGCAGTACAAGGCGAACCTGAACGGCGTCGGCGGCGAGGTCGAGGCACTGATGGGGCGCCTGAACCAGATGAAGGCGGCGCAGAGCGGCTTTACCGACCAGCTGGCGGCATCCGAAGCGCAGGCCACCCAGCGTATCCGCGACATGGTGGCGGCCTCGATGGCCGAAGTGTCGGCCATGAACGACGTGGCCACCGCGACGCAGGGCGTGATCACCGCCCAGGCGGCGGCCGCGTCGACCGGGCGTACCCTGGCCGAGAGCCAAAAGCTGCAAATCCTGAACATGCAAGGCGTCGCCGCGTCCATGAAGGCGGTGCAGGAGGGCACAGTCGCCATGTCGGCGGACACCCAGCGCATCCTGGCGCAGTACGACCCGCTGGGCGCCAAGCTGCGCGCGCTGCAGGCCGACATGGCCACGCTGCGCAAGGAAATGGGCAACAGCGTCGACCCGGCCGCGATCAAGGCGTTCCAGGGACTGGAAAACGAGATCGCCAAGACGCAGGCGCTTATGGCGGCGGCCGCCGCCCAAGCGAACGCGCTGGGCACCACCACGGGCCAGCTCACGCTGACGCAGACCCAGCTGATCGAGCGCTTCAAGCAGCAGGCCGACACCATCGGCATGAGCCGGTCCCAGATGATGGCCTACCAGGCGGCTCAGGCCGGCGTTACCGCGCAGACCAAGGATGCGATCGCCGCGGTCAAGGCGCACGAGGATGCGATCAAAGCCGCAGCCAAGGCCAAGGAGGACGAGCGCAACCAGACCAGCATGCTTTCGGAAGGGCTGAAATTCCTCGCCGCCGGCTACGCCGCGCTGAAGGTCGGCGAGTACATCAAGGACGCCACGATGCTGGCGGCCAGGTACGAGACGCTCGACGTCGTGATGGGCGTGGTCGGCAGGACGGCCGGCTACACGAAGACGCAGATGGACGCGGCATCGGAAGGTGTGGCGAGGCAGGGCATTACGATGACAGAGTCGCGCAATTCGGTCATCAAGCTGGTGCAGGCGCACATCGACCTGTCGAACGCGTCCGGGCTGGCGCGCATTGCCCAGGACGCGGCCGTCATCGGCAATATCAATTCGTCCGAGGCATTCGAGCGCCTGGTCAACGGCGTTGCCCGCGGCAACGTGCTCATCCTGCGCAACATCGGCATCAACGTGAACCTGCAGGCCGCGTACGCGCAGATGGCTGATTCACTCGGCAAGAGCACGCGTGAGCTGACCGAGAACGAGCGCGTGCAGGCTCGCCTGCAGGCGGTGCTGGAGCGTGGCGCCGATATCGCCGGCACCTATGAGGCCGCGATGGACACGGCTAGCAAGCAGATCACGTCCATGAAGCGTTACAGCGAGGACCTGAAGACGACGCTGGGCGAGGTATTCACGGAGAGCTTGACCATCGGCGTGATGGCGCTGACCGACAACCTGAAGGATGCAAACGGCGAAGTCACGCAGCTGTCGAAAAACGACCAGCTGGAAGAGTGGGGCAATAACCTGACCAGGGTCTTCGTCGGAATCGCTACCGCGGTCGACAACTTGGGTCTGGCGATGTCCAAGGTGACTACCTTTGCATCCCACGATATGGCGATGACCGATATCAAGGTCAGCTACCGGGCAAAGATCAATGAAGCGAACCATGGCCGCGGTATCTTCGGCGCGGACTCGCCTGAAGCGAAGCGTCTGAAGTCCGCACGCGACGCCGAGCTCGCGGAGGAGCAGGCATCTTATGAAGCGGCCCAGCTCGAGATTTCCAGAGGCTTCGGCCGGTTTGAGCGCGCGGCGGATGAGCGAATGACCGCCCGGAAGGAAAAGCGCAAAAAGGACGCGGAAGAACGCCTCAAGGTCGATCAGGACTACGCCGCGCGCGCGCAGGCCCTGGCCGTCGCCAATGCCGACAAAAGCCTGGAGGTCCAGCGCGCGGCCCAGTCGGCGCTTGCGAAAGAGGTGTACCAGGGCACGGGAAAATTCCGCGACACAGAAGGCCGCGAGCCCAAGCCGAAGGTCGACCAGGCCGACAACACGCGCCTGCAGGAGCACCTGGCGGGCATCCAGGCGACCTCGGCAGCGGACAAGTCGTATGTCGACTACCGCCTGAAGCTGGACGACATGCTGCACAAGGCCGGCGAGATCAGTGACGAGGAGTACTTCAAGAACAAGAAGGAGGGGCTGAAAACGGTCTACCTCAGCGAACAGCTGATGTTCGATCAGGAAATCGCGGCCCTGCGCGCGCATCACAATTCGACCGAGGCCGAGACCGCGAAAAACCAGAAGGCCATCGCCGACATCGAGGCGAAGAAGGAAGCCGCCGGCACGAAGTACGGCCGCGATGACCACCTGCTCGACGAGGAAGAGCGCCTCCGCGAAAAGAAGCTCTACGACGACATCGTCAAGGCCACGGTCAACGCCGGCGCCACCAGCATCCAGAGCCTGGACGACCAGATCAAAAAGCAGCGCGAGCACAACGCTGAGATCGGGAAAACGAAGGAGCAGATTGAGCTGGCCAAGAAGGCCCAAGTCGAGCTGGACACGAAGCAGCTGCAAAGCGACGCCGACTACCTGCGCGATGGCATGGCCAAGTGGGAGCTCGACGACAAGTCCCGCGCCGTGTACGAGATCCGCCTGGCCAACCTGGACGGCGAGATCGCGCGCCGGCGCACGCTGGCTGGCCTGCTGGATGTCGGCGCTGATGCAGAGGCTGGCGCAAAGGCAGCCGCCGAGCTGGACAAGTACCTCGATCCGACGAAAGCCAAGGAGTTCGGCAATGCTCTGAAGGGTTCGTTGGGAACAGCGGCACGCTCGATGATCGACCTGACCAATGCGATGCAAAAGTACGGCAAGGAGCAGGAGGCGAACGATAAGGCACGAAAAGCTGCAGAAACCGCCCGGGCCAGCGGTACTAAAACGCAGGCGGAGTACCTAGCCGACATTGGTCAGCTCAACAAGCGCAATACGAAAGAGCAGCTGGCAAGCTACGGCAACATGGCTGCGGCTGCCGCCGGGTTCTTCAATGAACACAGCAAGGGCTACCAGGCGCTGACGGCGGTGTCGCAGGTGTTCCACGCGGCCGAACTGGCGATGACGATGGCCGAGCTGGTGCCGAAGGCCATCAGCGCGGTTCTGACCCAGGGCCAGGGCGATCCGTACACGGCCTTCGGCCGGATGGCGGCGATGGGCGCCCTGGTCGCTGGCCTGGGCGTGGCAATCGGTGGCATCAGTGGTGGCGACACCACCGCCAAGGACCGCCAGGCGGCGCAGGGCACCGGTACGGTGCTGGGCAATGACAAGGCGAAGTCGGAATCGATTTCCCGCGCCATCCAGCTGGCGGCGTCGAACTCGAGCACGCAGATCGACTACCTGTCGGGCATGCTGGGCTCGTTGCGCAATATCGAGACGAGCATCGGGGGCTTCGCCAGCCAGATCGTCAGCGGTACCGACATCGCCAACCCGAACGTCAACCTGAACACCAACAACGGGCTGGGCACCACGCTGGCCGGCGCTGGACTGACTGCTGGCGGCGCGGCGCTGGGCGGCATGGCCGGCGCAGGCCTGACGGCGTTCACGTCGCTGGGTGCTGTCGGCGGGCCGATCGGCATGATCGGGGGCGCGCTGCTGGGTTACCTGGCGAGCAAGAGCAGCTTCGTCGGCAAGGTGGCGACCGCGCTGTTCGGCGGCAAGCAGAGCGTCGAAGACTCGGGCTTCACCATGGACGCCACCAGCCTGGGAGCGATCCTGGCCAGCGGCGCCAAGGCAAACAGCTACGCGGACGTCAAGACCAGCGGCGGCCTGTTCAGCCACAGCAGCCGCGACACTAAGACGCAATCGCTGGGCCAGGATGCAAACATCCAGTTCGGCCTGGTGATCGAGAGCCTGTCGGACAGCATCACCGAGGCCGGCAAGCTGCTCGGCGTGTCCGGCGCCGGCTTCGAGGCGCAGCTCAACAGCTTCGTGGTCGACATCGGCAAGGTCAGCCTGAAGGGCATGACCGGAGAGGAGATCCAGAAGGCTCTCGAATCGGTGTTCTCGAAGCTGGGCGACCAGATGGCGACGGCTGCGGTCGGCGGCCTGCAGCAGTTCCAGAAGGTGGGCGAAGGCTACCTCGAAACCCTGGTGCGGGTGGCGTCGGACTATGCCAAGGTCGATGCGTCGCTGCAGTCGATTGGCAAGACCTTCGGCAGCGTGGGCGTGCAATCGATCGCCGCTCGCGAGGGCCTGATCGCGCTGATGGGCGGGATCGACCAGTTCCAGAGCCAGACGGCCAGCTTCGGCTCCAATTTCCTCACGAAGCAGGAGCAGCTGGCGCCGGTGGCCAAGTACGTCGACGACCAGCTGGCGGCGCTGGGCCTCAGCTACGTCAAGACGCGGGACCAGTTCAAGGACGTCGCCCTGGGCCAGGACCTGAACACCGCGGCCGGCCAAAAGCTGTTCGCTTCGCTGATGGGTCTGGAATCGGCATTTGCCGCGACCCATGCGGCGACTGTCGACCTGACGAAGACCGAACAGGAAGTCGCCGACGAGCGCAAGGACCTGCAGGACCAGCTCGACCAAGTGACGATGACGCAGGTGCAGCTGGCGGCGAAAGCCCGTAATGCGCTGGCCGAGGTCAACCGTCCACTGTACGACCTGGTGCAGACGGCCCAGAAGCTGGCGGACACGGCGACCAACATGGAGAAATTCCGTGATGCCGCCAAGGCGCTGAACGACAGCCTGCTGACGGGGAATCTGTCGGTGCTGACGCCAGAGCAGCAATACGCTGAGCTGCGCGACCAGTACCAGAAGACCAAGGCGGCGGCGTTGGCCGGCGACACGAAGGCGCAGGACCAGGTGTTCAGCACGCTGAACGCATTCCTGACGGCGTCCCAGAAGCTCTACTCCGGCGACTCGGTGTATCAGGCGGACTTCGCCATGGGCCAGCAGGATTCGGCATCTATGGCGACGTGGGCATCAGGCCAGGTAGACACCGCGCGGGCGCAGCTTGATGCGATGAACTCGCAAACGACTGCCCTGCAAAGTGCGAACAGCATGCTGGCCGCGGCGAACACGATCCTGACGACGATCTCGCAGAACACTGCGCCGGCGCCGATTCAATCGGGCTACGTGCTGAGCAATGCGCTGTCGGCGCTGGGTACCGCTGTGAAGCTGCTCCAGGAAACCGCCGCGAAGCAGCAGGGAGAAACCGCTGCGCTGCGGAAGGATCAGGACCAGCAGACCGGCGAAACCATCGCGGCCAATGACGACTCGGCGCAGCGAGCGGCGGAAACAATCGCCAGCCGCCTCGAGACGGCAGTGTCGCGTCTCGTTTCCAATCAGAAAGTAGCTCTCGAATGACAATCTCTGATGTGCAATACGCTGCGTGGCTCGACGAGTCGACCGCGCAGCGCGTGACGCTATACCGTATCGGCTGCCTGAGCGGCGGCGTGCAGACCTGGCGCCGCCTGTCCAACAAGCCCTTTACCGGGCCGGCGGCGACGCCGTATTCCGCCGCTATTGCCAAGGACCTGGTGATTACCCGCTCGATCTCGCGCGATGGCGAGGCGAAGCTGTCCGCCGGCGCCGTCGAGGTCTGGAACGTCAACGGCGAGTTCGACTCCTGGTTCAATGATGTGTGGGTGAATCAGGGCGTGTTCGTGCTGGTCGGCGATGCCAGTTGGGACGAGTCGGACTTCCGGCTCGAGTTCGTCGGCGCGCTCGGCGACATCGCACCCGGCAGCGACGACACAAGGATCCAGCTGAACTTCCGCGACTCGCTGCAGCGCCTGAACACCCCGGTGTCCGAAGCCAAGATGGCCGACGGCACGCTGTACCCGGTGGTGCTGGGCGAGGCGGCCAACATCACGCCGAAGAAGGACGCGGTCACCGGCCGCTGGTACTACCACTGCGGGCCGGCCGAGGGCCTGATCGAGCCGCGCACGGACGGCAGGAAGCGAACCGCCGACGTGACGGACGAGTCAGGCAGCGGCCGGTTCGCATTCAACACTGCCGTCGGGCCCGGCGCCATCACCTGCAGCGTCCAGGGCGACAAGACCGGCGGGGTGTATCGGAACACGATCGCCTCGCTGGTGCAGCTGCTGGCCACCACCTACGGCAAGGCCTCCACGCGTATGACGGTCGACGACATCGATACGGCGAACTTTGCCGCATTCGACGCCGCGAACAAGCAGCCCGTTGGCCTGGCGATCCTCGACCGGACCAACGTGCTCACCGCATGCGCCCAGCTGGCGGCCAGCAAAGGCGCGCAGCTGATTCCGTCGATGCTGGGCAAGCTGCAGCTGATCCAGTATGCAGTCCCGACCAGCGCGAACCTCAACATCCCGCGGTCGATGCAGGTCGAGGGCACGCTGGTGCTGGTCGGCCGCTCACCTGTGGCTGCCGCGGTGCAGATCGGGTTCTGCCGGAACTACACGCAGCAGCCCAGCCTGCAGACGTCGCTGGTGGACGAGCACAAGCAAATGTTCGCAACAGAGTGGCAGACGTACACAACGCCCGTCGACCAGGCGACGCAAGCCAACTACAGCTGGTACACCGACCCGGTGATGGAGCAGACCTGTCTGCTGGGCCTGGCTGACGCCAGGGGTGAAGCCGACCGCCGACTGGCCTTCACGAAGGTGCCGCACCCGACCTACCGGGTGGAGCTGACGCCGGCCGGCATGCGTGTGCAGCTCGGCGAGGCACGCAACTTGTTCGGTGATCGGTACGGCCTGCAGAACGGGAAGCCCGGCCAGGTGACGAGCCTGACCACCGACTTCGGCCTGTATTCGGTCATCGCAGAAATCACAGTTTAGGAACCCATGGCAAACCTTCGCATCATCGCCCGAAACCTGGCGCTGATCGCCACGCTCGTCGCGAGCAGCACAGCCGGCACGCTGGCGGTCACCAACCTGCAGGCCAGTAAGAAATCCGATGTCTGGCGTGCCACCGGCACCACGGCGACCATCAGCGGCACGATGCCGGTGGCCGACCTGGCGTCCGGCGTGGCGCTGCTCGGCAACTTTTCGCCGACCACCACAATACGCCTGCGCCTGTACTCGGATGAGGCCGGGACGAACCTGGTGCTGGACACCGGCGTGGTGCTGGCTTGCCCGGCGCCGGCGGTCCAACTGGACGGCTGGCCGGCGGCAAAGGCCGCGAGCGCGTACGCATATGGCGGCGGCGCCTACGCGCGCACCTGGTTCGCGCCGACGTCGTGGCGCAAGTTCGTTATCGACCTGGTCGACACGGCAAACCTGCAGGGCTACATCGAGGCATCGAAGCTGGTGATCGGCCCGTATTGGTCCCCGGCCGACAACCCGTCCTCGGCATCTACGACCGACGTCGATGGGGCCACGCACTACCGCACCGCGGCCGGTGACCTGCTGAGCCGCGCATCTACCGTCCACAAGAAGGCGGCGATCGAGCTGGAATACATGCCGGCCGCTGACCGCGCCACGCTGGCAAACATCCTGCGCGGCAGCCGGGCCCGGCCGGTGTTCTTCAGCCTGTATCCCGGGCACCCCGACCTCGAGCTCGAGCGCGACAACATGTTCATCGGCAAGCGCATGACCGACTCGGAGTCGGTGGTGCAGGCGGCCATCCGCTACGGCACCAAGCTGGAAGTCGAATCAATCTAAGGAAGCCGCATGGCCACTGTAGTCAATTTCATCGACACGACGCTGCGGGCTGCGGCGACGCGCGGCGTCAACCTGCCGACGGCAGACATACAGCTGTTGCTGGACTCGCCCGGCTTCCACGTCGCTGTCGACGGCTCGATCACGCCGGCGTCGATCACCGTCACTGCGACGCTGGTCGATCTCGACGCGCCGGCTCTCAACTTCAACAGTGTCGGTGGCGACATGTCCAACGTCACCGCCAAAAGCGTCAGCGTATCCGGGGCCTCCATGCTCGGCACCAGCGCGACCGTAATCGCGAGCGTGACGGTGAACGGCGCGCTGTACACGAAGTCGTGCACGATCTGGAAGGTCCAGGATGGCGCGCCCGGCATATCGACGCCAGGTGCGCGTGGCGCCGGCCACTATTACGCGTCCGGGTCCGCATGGACGGATGCGCTGGCCAACGTCAGCGTTCCATCGCCGAAGGTTGCGGGCGACGTGGTGACCATCTCCAGCGGCACCTTCGTGATGGAAAAGCGCTGGACCGGCTCCGCCTGGGTGGACAACGGCGTCGTTATCGACGGCAAGGTGATCGTGCCACAATCGATCACCGCTGGTTCGATCGACACGCGTGGCCTGAGCATCAGGGACGCCGCCGGCAATGTCATCCTGGCCGCCGGCTCGGCCCTGCCGGCTGCCTATGCGGCGTCGGGTACCGTGAATGCCGACCTGGTGCCGAGCATTCAGGCGGCGGCCACGACGGCGACTCTCGCAGGTCTGGATGCAGGCCTGGGCGGCCGCAATATGCTGGCCAACACGCTGCCGAACAGCCTCCTCACGCCCGATGGCGGATACTCCAGCGCGTTCGCTGATGGGGCCTACGGGGATGCAGTGGCTTATGCCGGCCCTGATAATCAATACGCTGTGTGGTCACCCGAACGACGAGGGAATGTTTACTTCCGTATGTGGGGCCCGGTGGGTGCTCGCGCTGACATTTATCTGAACCCGCGATACAAGGTGGTCGCACGGCAGCGATACGAGTTTTCCGCAACGATTAGCGCGCACCGCTGCCGTGCGTACGTCAGTATTGCGTGGTATCGGGCCGACGGCAGTTACATCATCGAGCATGCTGGTAGCTACATCGACGGTACCCAGTGGAGCGCAGACGACAAGAGCGCGCCGCCGCGGTCAGTAGTCATCGTTGCTGCACCGGACGACGCCGTCGCTGCCATGCCCTTCCTCCGCGCGCTCAAGACTTCGGATGCCGGCTCGGATGCTTACGCTTTCGGTTCTCAGTTCTATATGGGTGAGGCTCTGCCGAATCAGACAGTGGCGTCTCCCTATTCAATGGGCGTCACTGAAGCACGTGACATGGCCGCCGCGGCTCTCGTCAAGTATGAAACTCTCGCCGCGGATGGCGTGCTGGATCGCGGCGAGAAATCGAGCCAGCTTATCCCGCTGTGGAACGACGAATCGGCCGCCTGGACAGCCTTGCGTGCACGCGCGGTAGCGCTTGGACTGGACGTCTCCCCCTATGACGGACCGTACTACGCCGCCTCTAATTACTTGTCGGGGCTGTATCCATACTGGAATGATGTCACCAACGACACCCAGATTGTTCGCAGCGACTTCAACACGATTTTCAACAACTTGAGTCAGGCGCGTTCGGGCATGCAAAGCACGATCGCAGCCAAAGCGGCAACGATGGCGTCGGGTGTGACGCTCGATACGAATGGGCGCCTTCTCGGTGCCGGTGGTGGCCAGGTGCAAAATCTACCCGTGGTCGACGGCGCGCGAAACGTCAACTATGCGCCGCGCGACTATGGCGTGTGCCACCTCAAGGAGTTCAAGGAAGCCAACGCGATCGGCATTCCGACCATGCCCGGCGGGTACTGCACGCTTGAAACCATGAAGCCATGGATTGATAGCTCGGGCGGCAATGCCACGCAGTGGGCGTACGTCAACGACCAGACGTGGCGGCGCACAGCACCATGTGGCGCGGCCAGCTGGGGTGCATGGGTGCGTGACCTGGATCGTACCGCGTACACCGGCGACCTGAACGCCAGTTCCGATATCGTTCTGGTTGGTCGTGGTGTCGTCATCAATGGCAATGCCGCGACCAAGAACACGGGTGTCAGTCAGTGGGGTGATGCGGACTGCTACAGCGTGGACAGCTATTACGGCGGGGCTTATGCAAGCGCTGTAGTCGTAAATCCAGCTGGCTGTGCGTTCATGTTCGGTCTTAACTCTGACGTGACCACCGACGCCAGCTACCAGTCGCTCGATTACGCTATCTATAACGAGTACGGCAGTCTTTATGTCTACAACTCCGGCAATCCATATAACGGTGGGCAAAAGCTCGATAGCCTTTATGAAGGCGACATAATTAGCGTCAAATACGACAGTGCGTATATGTACTATGAGCGTAATGGTTTGCGCTTCTTGACCCTGCCTGCGCCACCAAACCTCAAGCTGTCGCTGGACTCGGCGTTCCACACCAACGGGATGACGCTGAAGAACATCAAGTTCGGTCCGATGTCTGATGTGGCGGCTGGCGTGGCTGCGTACAACAACATCCCAGCGATCAACAATGAACTTGGTAAAAGGCTTAACGCTGAAGCCAGCAACATTCTGCGCGCCCCGATCACCATTACCACCGGGGGCGGCTTAGTCGTTGGGTCCCTCACGTACGATGCTACAAACGGTCTACGCGGAAGCGGCTCAGGGGTGGCAATCACGCCCTACGGTGCCATCGCGCACAACGGTACTAAATACACTTTCTCCTTGAGTGGGGGCTCTGGTGACGCATCATTCGGCGGCAATTTAGATGCGGCATACGGATCTTTCGGCAATCTTCGCGTTGCGCCGGGCGGCGCAATTTGTAGCGGCCCTTTCTACGGCGCATGGAGCTGGAATGGAGCGAGCGCCGCCGGCGGTTTCCAGATCAGTGAGCAGGGCATCCTGGGTGGCAATCGGGACAACCCGAACATCGGTTATTTCCAGGTGAACTTCCTGACGGGCGAGATCTATATGCCCGGCCTGCAAGTTTACAACCGCCAGTTGACGCTGGATAAACCGATCATCCTCAACCCGGTCCTGTCGCCGTTCAAGGTCAGCGTGGTCAACTCGCTGAACCAGTACGACTACAACCTTTATCGCCAAAGCACCGATGCATACGCCGGCCTGTACATCGCTACCGTCGACAGCGGCAACGATGGCGCCACGTTCAACTGGGCCGTTTCCGGCCCGTGGCCGTGCTGGCTGGTGCAGGACTCCACTTCAAACCGCGTGCAGCTGCACATCAACATGAAGGGCGGCGCCGCGCTCGTCGGCGACGAAGGCGACTTCAATATATCCCTCTCCGTAACGAAGGGCGGCAATACCGTTCAAAGCGGCACGTTCGTCGTCGCCAGGGCGAGTTAAGGAAAACCATGTCTCAATATGTCGCAGTGCAAACATCGACCCGCCGCATCGAATTCAAGTACGGGGCGATGGGGAAGCCTGATCCGGAGGGCTACACCGGGCCACTGACCGGCGCGCCGCCGCCTTTCCCGACCAGCCAGGTGGTGTGGATGCCGTGGCAGGGCCGGCTGCGCATGAGCGAGGCGCCCACGCTTACATCGGTGTACATGTGGACCGACGCCGGCCCGGCCTGGGTCGAGCGCGCCCCGCTGGAGATCGTCGCCGCGCGCGCAATCGCTGCGATGGATGCTGAGGGCGATGCAGCCCGGCTGCAGGTGATCGGCGATCCAACAAAAGTCTTGGAGTACCAGCTGGCCGAGGCGCAGGCCCGGCCGTACGCCGCCGCCGGCTACCTGGGCGCGGCGCCGGAGTGCGTCGCCAGCTGGGCCGACGCGAAGCGATGGGCGAACGCTGGCGAGCCATGGACCGGCCAGCAGGCGGCCGACGACATCATCGCCACGGCCGACCGCTGGTACGGCGCCCTGGAGCGTATCCGGCGCCTGCGCCTGGACGCAAAGGAACGCGTGCGTGCGGCGCTGGCCGCCGGTGCGGCACTTGCCGACGTCGACGCCATCGCCCAGCAGTTTTCAACCGATTTATCCAACCTGATGAAAGGGCTTCAATGAAGGTCGCATTCTATAAAGGAACGCACGCCGGCCTGCCGGGCATCTATAACCGCCTGGTGCGCTGGTGGACCCGCAGCCAGTACTCGCACGCTGAGCTGGTATTCGAAGACGGCCAGGCCGCATCGTCATCGGCCATGGACGGCGGCGTGCGCCTCAAGGTGATCGAGTTCGACCCGGCCTTGTGGGACTTCGTCCCGGTGCCGGCTGGCCTGGCGCCGGCGGCGCGCACCTGGTTTGCTGAGCATGCCGGCGAGGCCTACGACATGCTGGGCAACCTGCACTTCGTGATCAGTGCCGTCGGCGACGATAAGCGCAAGTGGTTCTGCAGCGAGGCGGTGGCCGCGGCGCTGGGCATTCCGGATCCCGAACGATTCGACCCCGGGACGCTCCATGCAGCGCTCTGCTTCATCAACCAACCGGCCCAGGCCGGTTTTTTTACGCCTGTCACGGAAGGGCAGCAATGAAACCAATGAACAATTTTGAGTGGACCAGCATCGCCGGCGCCGTTTCGTCCATCCTGGCGTCGCTGACGCTCGAGCGCGCGGGCATCATCGCCGGCATCGTCACCGCCCTGGTGACGTGCGCGGCCAATGTCCTCTACATGCTGCGCAAGGACCGCCGAGAAGAACGTGCGCTTGACGCGCAGCTGGGAGTCAAATAATGCTGTCGGCCATCATTTCCTTCTTCGGCGGCTCGGTGTTCCGGATGATCTGGGGCGAGCTTTCGACCTGGCTGACGGCGCGCCAGGATCACACGCAGGAGATCGAGCGCCTGCGCCTGCAGGGCGAGATGGACGGCGCCGCACACGCGCGCAACCTGGAGTCGATCCGCGTCCAGGCCGAGCTGGGCGTGCAGACCATCCGCGTCCAGGGAGAGGCCGACCTATCGCGGATCGACGCCGGCGTGTTTGGTCAGGCCGTCGAGCTGACCGGCAAGCAGACCGGTTTCGCCCTGGTCGACATCTGGAACGGGATCATTCGGCCGGCGCTGGCCACCGAATGCATGCTGCTGTGGAGCCTGCACCTGTACCGACACAACTGGACGCTGGACGAGCAGGGCTGGGCGCTGGTCGGCGCCGCGCTGGGCATCTTCGTCGCCGATCGCACGCTGCTGAAGCGGGGCAAATGATGACCCGGGCCGAGTTCGAAGCGCTCGCCGTCCAGGTGGCGGCGGCGCTGGCCCGGCGCTTCGAAGGGCTGTACTTGCTGCCCTACCTGTGCCCGGCCGGCGTGCCGACCATCGGTTTCGGCGCGACTTATTACGAGAACGGCGTGCGCGTGACGCTGAAGAATCCGGCGATCACGCGCGCCCGCGCCGAGGCGCTGCTGCTGTGGCTGGTGCGCACGATCTACCTGCCGGCGGTGCTGAAGCTGTGCCCGGGCGTCGACACGCCGCAGCGCCTGGCCGCGCTGATCGACTTCGCCTTCAACCTGGGCGCTGGCAACCTGGCCGCCAGCACGCTGCGCAAGCGCGTGAATGCTGGCCGGTGGGCGGACGTGCCGGCCGAGATCAGGAAATGGAACCGCGGGGGAGGGCGGGTGCTGCGCGGCCTTGTGCTGCGCCGCGAGGCGGAGGTGGCGCTGATCTAAGACACTACTTGGTCTCGGCCGGCGCGGTGATGGTTTTGCCGGCGGCTTGCTGCTCGCATAGGGCGTACAGTTTATCGGTCACACCTTTTGATGAAAGAATGCGCACCATTCGATCCATCTGCCCAGAACACTGCTCATAATCCCGCCTTGCTTCCTGAGCTGACCGCGAAAGGGAGGGGCTTGCTATCGACTCGTCGAAACTGCTTTTCCAATTTGTCCGGGCCTTGCACGCCTCCTTTACCAGGTCGTTGGTCGACATGTCCTTCATTTCCTGATAGTCGAGCGCGACGCAGGGCCCAGCGAAGGCTGGCGCCGCAACGGCGCAGAGGAGGGCGAGGGCGGCGGTGATCTTGATCATGATGCATCCAGGGTAGGGCGGCATCTACGCGTGCCGTGTCGCACGCGCGAGTATATCTCGGACGTAAAATTAGATTCCTTGCACTGGAGAATAATTTTTGGAGGTGAATCCTTCTGGGTCCACGTCAGATACCGGTACTTCGAACGGTACGCCTATGCGAATAGCGCCGATATTCTCGATCGCGCGCTCCTCAGCGAGGCGCGTGGAAGTGACCAACTCATCGGTTACGATGTTGTAAATTTGAAACTTATAGACTCGTACCGTGCTGCCCTTCGATGCGATAACTGCCATGAGTGCTCCTCAATTTTAGGCCAAGGGCCAAAGTTTCCTGGTTCTTGGGGGATGGAAGTTTTGCTATACTCTCTGGATGAACACCTACTCTGGCATTTTAATCGCATTTGACGGCATCGACGGCGCTGGCAAAACCACGCAGGTACTTTTGCTCAAAAGCGTCCTTGAAGGCCTTGGCGAGACCGTTGTTATTTCCAAGGAACCCACCGATGGCGAGTGGGGCCAAAAGCTCAGAGACTCCGCCCTGACGGGCCGCATGCCGTTTGACGAGGAACTTGAGACATTTATACGCGACCGACAAGATCATTTGACTCGAAAGGTCATCCCTGCTCTGGAAGCGGGAAGCGTTGTCATCTTGGATCGTTATTTCTACTCGACGATCGCCTACCAAGGCATACTCGTGGCAGACCACGCGACGATCGAGCAGCAAGTCCGCGCAAATGTTGTTACCCCCGACGTAGCCTACTGGATGGACGTGCCTGCCGACTTGGCGGTCGGTCGAGTTATTTCAAGAGACGGACGACCTAACCTTTTTGAGCGTCAAGAAGACCTTGATAAGGCGGGAAAAATATTTCGCTCAATAGCCGACTCTGACCCTGTCCTTCGCAAGGTTGACGCAACTTTGTCAATTTCGGCTTTACATCGACTCATCGTCGGCGACTTAATGGACGGCGCGTTCAAAGCAAAGCGTTGCAGAAAGTCGTACGGTTGCGATGATCCCGTCTACTGCACCCCACGGCTCACGCATTCGTGTGACTGGTGGCAGGCTAAGCAAAAATTAGCATCCGTCCTTGAAGCGTTGTAAGACGCTTTTCCCCAATTTTTGACTGTAGGCGTGTGCAGCTGACTTGGATGATCAGGTCAGTTGGCTGCCTCGTGAGTCGGCGCGATTTTTGGCGGAGCCCGGTGCAGATCCTTGGCCTTGATCTGCGTGTACCTAGCCGTCATCTTGCAGTCGTGGTGGCCTGATACCACGGAGCCGATCATGCAGCCGCGCGTCCAATCGGGACCACGTTCCACTTATCGCCACGCTCGCACGTCGCAAGGTATGCGGCCCATAGCTCTAGCGCCTGGCGCCGCTCAGGGATCTCCTCGCGGACGTCATAAATTCCCTCCATCCCCTTGAGCGTGTGATTTAGTGCGATCTCGGAGATCTCGCGCGAGACGCCCAGGTTGCGCATGTGTCCCTTCGCCGTGCTGCGCGTATCGTGTGGAGTGAAACGTCGCGTTTCGATATCGCCTCGTTCGAATGCCCGCGTGATTGCTGCCCACAGTGTATTGCGGCTGACGTGCGAGTCCCCGCGTTGCTTTGTTCTGGCCGGGAGCACCCACGCCGCGCCGTCGGCCAACTGCTTCAGCTGCTTGAACCATTGCAGGACCGTGGGCGTGAGCGGGACAAGGAATCCGACCCGGGTCTTCACTGTGTCATCAGGCACAAACCATGTGCCCCGGTCGAAATCTATATGCTCCCACTGCGCTTTGACAAGTTCCACAGTGCGCACACAGGTGGCCAGCAGTATCCGGAACGCCAGCGCGTTTTCGGTACCAATGTCTTCGACGCCGGCCAGCAGCTTCCGCAGCTCGTCTTCTGAAAGCATCACGCGCTTTCGAACTGGTGGCCGGGGCCCCATCAGCGCGCTCAGCTTGATGCCGGCCGCGGGATTGAGGCGGACAAGTTGACGTCCGATGGCGTGGTCGAATAGCTTACTTACCGATGTCAGTATCCTTTTCTGCATCGTCCAGGTCCGGCCAGACTTGTCCAGCATGTCGACGATCTCCTCGGGCGACACTGCTCGGACCTCAAGTGAGCCCAGTCGAGGCAGGATCACGTTGTCGAGGTCCCACTTACGGTAGTAGACGGTGCCCTCCGCAAATTCACCGCGGTCGAGAGCCTTCTCTATATAGTCTCTCGCCAACTCACGCACGATCCAGGCGCCGCGGGTGGCGAGCCTTTCCTTGCGCTTTTCTGCAACCGGGTCCTGCCCCTTGTCGACGGCAACCCGGTGCTCGGCTGCAAGCTTCCGCGCTGCGGCCAGCGTCAGGTCGGGATAGTTCCCGAGTGTCAATTCCCGCGCGCGACCTCCTAACATATAGCGCAGGACCCAGGTCGACGTGCCGGCTTTCGACAGGGTATATGTCAGACCTCCGCCATCAGATTTCGCAACCGGGTCACCGGTCGCAATCCAGCGCCGTATCTGCATGTCGCTGAGTAAATTGACGCCTCGCTTTGCCATAGTCCTTGCCTCAGGTAATTAACGCCATTTCGTAGCTAGCTACAAATCTAGCTACAATTTCAGTATGCGTCAGTGAGATTCAGTAAGAGACAGCAGGATACAACATCAGCGCGACTCATAGAGCAAAAACTCGACGGTCAGCGTCATGTGGAGACAGCTAAAGCTACCTGTTAAGATTCCAAGTAGCGATTTTCATATTGATAAACCTGTTATTTCACACCGGACTGTCCGGGGTAACTTTGCGCAGTATCAATGTTCGAGTCAAAACCTGCAATGGTTGCTAGACTTCAACAATATTCGAC
>Ga0265780_10000884_pt1 | contig 44359 bp, 46 predicted proteins | sample P1T30metagenome_FD_192432 | JGI IMG/M metagenome (GOLD analysis project Ga0265780, IMG submission 192432) | Plant litter microbial communities from East Loma Ridge, Irvine, California - P1 T30 | ecosystem: Environmental > Terrestrial > Plant litter > Unclassified | place: USA: California...
TAGGGCTCTGGGCAGCATCGACTGGAGTCCAGATTCCAGTCTTTTTGTAGTAATCAACAACAGGGCCAGTTTGGGAGTGGTATGTGCCCAATCGCTTCTTCAAAGTCTCGGCATTATCGTCTGATCGTTGGATTAGGGGTTCTCCAGTCTTGTCATCTGTCATGTCCTTCTTTGGGGGGTTGACTATGTTATCAGTCGCGTTCTTCTAAAATGATGATATGTAGGGGGAGGGATGACGTACATTCCCTGTGGTATGACCTGCCAGAAGCTGGGTGAATGAGTCGACCAGTGATCCTAGAGATGAGGAGCGCATCGGGGATTCGGAGTTCGACAGCGTGATCCAGAGGGGTCTTGGAAGCTTCCAACATGGCGTCCAACTTGGATGCCTGGGGGACAGTTCGTGGGAAACCATCAAGGATGAAACTATGAATTAGCTCTGGCCCGCGGCTGTCATTTTTGAGGTGTTGAGTGAGAAGAAGAAGTGGGAAATGATCAGGAGAGACACGCAGCTGTCGCTGCTGCAACAAGACGTACCCATCTTTACATTCCTGGTTCGATGCCAATTCATCCCTGATCATACCAACCATAATTTCATCACTGACGAGATCTCCTCGGTCCATGATCTTCTTTGCCTCTTTACCGAGCTGAGTTTGCCTCTGGACTTGAGATCGGAGCATATCTCCAGTTGCGAGGTGACAGATACAGTATTTGGATGAAATGTTTGGGGCTTGTGTTCCTTTTCCTATCCTGTCAGCAAAGGTCTAGGTTCGCCATTCAGCGAAGCAGTAGAGTTGGACATTGCATTCAGTGCTAAGGAGGGAGGTGAACGAGTTGACAATGGTGATGAAGGTAGAGAAGAGGGAAGGACAGTGAACGTACCAGCACCTGGGGGACCAATGAGGACCATCCTGGGAGCTCCAGCCACAGCACCAGTAACACCTCCAACAGCCGACTTGGCAGAATCAATAGCGTTGGAAACAGCATTTCCAGTCTTGTTCTCAAGCTGAACAATCTTGTTCTGTAGCTACGGAATCAGCTTTCGTACTGATGAAAGAAGTGAAATGGGGGGCTGACCTGAGAAACTAGACCTTTTAGGTATTCGAGTTCGTTGTTGTTTCCAGAAGACATTGTCTGCTATTAGCTACTGAGCGCATGCCGCACGGAAAACTCACGATTCGATGTACTTTGTAGTCTCGATAAACACGGTATTGACTTTTCGGTATAGAGGAGGAGTAACCGGTCCAAGTGCCACATCCAACATTCATCCTTCGGTGATAACGGCCGATAATGCAGTCATACTTCTATAGCATGTATGATAGACTGTAGACGGATGTGCATTAAATACAATAATGATGTTTACAATCATACACAATGTATACTCTCACCCCTCCCGGAATCCCAGAATAAACCAATCATTCTTCGTTCAATGAAACCTCATTCCCTTCCTCCCCCTCCTCCCCTTCATCAATCGCCTCTTCGAAATGGTCCTGCTGATATTTCTCATGATACCTCTGCTGACTCTCCAAAGAATCCACCAATGTCGATGACTCCGCGCTCGCAGCTCCTTCTTCGCCCTCGAACTCCTGCTCATTAGCTTGGGAATTCTCCGTTAACATGAGACCACTCACGGCACCCTCCTGGAAGTGCGCCAGCCAAGGGTGACCGATCAATTCGGCTGCTGATGGTCTTGCCGTTGGATCGAGTGTAACACAAGCTTGAATGAATGCTATTCCCTCTTCGGACATTTCACTAGAGTTCGGTAAAGGCGGATGCTGAGTCGCAATACCAATGTGAAACATGATCGCCCTGTTGATCAGCCATCTCCACCATCGACTGATTGTAAGGAAGACGCACCATTCATTATCCAGATTACTCCATGGCTTTCGACCAGTCACAATCTCGAGTATACAACACCCAAGTGACCAGATATCTGAACTTCCAAGTCGACCAGACTTTTCATTCTTGATAACTTCCGGAGCCATGTACATGGGTGTACCCGCGAGATTACTGACGACTCCAGGAGCATCGGTTCCAGGAGCTTTGGCGCGATTGATGACCTTTGTACGAGCGATCGTCTTGTTTCCTTTGGCAATGACTTTGGCGGCTCCGAAATCGACAAATTTGATTTGCGAGTTGGGGCCAAGTAGAATATCTGCAAGTCAGCTTCTTTCTTGGCACATTGGGAGAAGTGACGTACTATCAGGCTTGACATCACGATGCTCGATACCCTTTCCATGGAGGTATGCGAGACCTTGGAGCATCTGAATCGCATACACAGTGACCACGTCTTCCTCCTCGACTCTACCATGCTCGAGTAGATTGGCAAGACTGCCTCCTTCGCAGTATTCCTCGAAGATATAAACTCGGTCTCGGTGTACCTGTATGTCAGCCTGGAGTTTACGACCACTGAAGAGACCTACCTCAATACCGTAGTACTCTACGATATTATCATGAGAAAGCATACTCATGACATCGGACTCGTCTTTAATCTGTTTGTAAAGCGCCGGCGAGTTGGCCAAATCCTGAACCCTGATCTCTTTAACAGCCATAATTCCACCTGAATCGAGATTGAATCCAATGTAAACATTTCCATTGGCTCCACCACCAATAAAGGCCCCTTGCTGCCATCTGAGAGCGATATTCGATGCGGAAGCCGCCAAGAATACGAGAGCCCGATCTTCCGAAACTTGTTCATCAAGTACTTGACCGATGAGGTGTTGATCGTCATTGAACCCGACTCGACTTTCTTCAAGTGCGGCGATTAATCGTAATCTCTCCTCTCGCACTAATCGGATAGATCGTTCAGCCAATACCTGACCACGAGATGCTGCAGATGGATCGCGAGGTAAGAAATCGTCTGTGAAATTTTCCTGGAGTCGTTGTCGTCGTCGCATAGCTTCTGCCCTTTCTGCTTCTCGTTTAGCTTCCATACTAGATTTCGCGCCCAGGATATCGAAATGAAGGATAAGGAAAGATACGAGGGCAGCGACACTTTTTCGAAGTAGAGCGAATTCCCTGGGGTCGAGATGAAGGATATTCTTTCCACCAGTAACTTCATAGGCGGTTCGTAAAGCGTTGACGGTCCACCTAAAAGTCCTTCGATCGGTCGGATCACAACTATCGCAAATGAATGCGACCCAGCTAATGGCTAGGCGCATACACAATCGACTGAATCGTGGCCAAGATGATGCGGGAACATAAGTTTGAATACGTCGACCGTGATCCGAAGCGAAAGCGAACCAATTCTGAACCATTTCTTGTGTCCCACTTGAGCCTTCCAACGTATTCCTGACCTGAGCAGCAGATTGGATGATACTCTCATTCAACCTCTGTGTAGACCTAGCAATCTTTTTCAATTCCCTCTGAACCCTTGGGAGATGGGCTTGATGTTCCGCCAAGCATGTTACTGATAGAGCAGGATCACCACTTTCGACATCAATCAATGATTCCGCGAATAGATGTTTACAGAGATCCAATCGAGTCGCAGGTCCATCAGCGACCAATCGAATTCGGTCATCTCGCATTTCGAAGTCGATGAACTCCACATCCAGGAGCATGACGGGTCCTGTCCAAGCGAAATTCTGCCGAGGCGATAGTAGGAGTAGATAACCAGCAAGATCATCCTCTTCCGCATTCTCTATGTCTGGTACGACCTCCTCTCCGGGGGATTCGGGGTGATCGCCGCCAACTTCTGAGCTTGCTGATTTTCGACGAGGTCGTACATCGGGTAAAGTAGGCGCGAAAGCACGATTGATGAGTTGCTTGACGGCAGACGTATCTTCCCAAAGTGATCCGTCGGCGAGGATATAAGTGCCGTGATCTTCAAATGTTCTTGTATAGACCAGGAAATGACCAGTCTCTTGTAATTGACCAATCAACGTTTCGAGATCGTCTTCCCCTAGACTGTATTCGGCGGAATTATCATGTCGAGTAGTAAGTCGCCTGTTCATCAGCTCTGACTACATGAATGACGTACCAAGCGAATCGCTGCAACTTCCTATACCTCATCTTGACAGCCTCTAGAATCTTGCCGTACCAAACCAACATTTCCTCTGGGGTCATCTGTCGCCTTTCGGTCCTTTTCGCATCCATATCAGGTTGCAACTCTGATAGTTCCCGGGGAGTAATATCCCTCTTCTTCTTCGGCGCCTGTTCCGCCGTGATTGGGATCGGAACACCCAATTGAGATTCGAAAAAGTTGGCGACTCGGACCATCAATTTATTGGTTAACGAACAGAAACTTTCCGCAACAACTAGATCTCCTCCTTCAACAGCTTCGGCAGCTTCGTACAAGAACTCCCATTCGTCTTCCAGTACTTCTGTTTCCTTGAAATACATTGCTCGATTGCCGCTCTTCAATTTCCAATGAAGAAGTTTGAAGAATGTTCGAATAGCATCGAGTAGAACGGCATCGTAATCAGGAGCCATACAGGGTGGGATCTGCCACCTCTTGTCTGGATCTGGCGAGACGATATCGTCATATTGTCGTTTGATGAGAACAGCTAAACTGATCGATAGACGGAAATTGTCGATCATATCGTTGATGACGATCGGGTTTGGGTCGACCAGCTTGGCAGCAGCGTCCAGACGAACTTTGAGAGCTTCGGTAATTAGTCGACCGGGGAAACCAATTAATCGGACTAGCTCGTATTGGAAATCTGGTAAGCCCATCTCTTGGAAAGCCTGTAACCATGAAACGACTGTATCTTTCGCATTAATGATGAGCGACATGATGTCGACGAAAATTCGTTTCTCGAATGTCCTCTGCAGATTATCTTCCTTCATGACACGTTCCAGGAAAGTAGAGTCATCGGCAACGTCCATGGATGCTTGAGCTCTTGCCTTGGCGTCTAGAGGGTGATACCTGTTCTTGGTGACTAGAGCTTTCTCCTTTGTAGTATTAGGTCGAGTAATGTCGATATCGTCTGAACCGGTCCACTTTTGTAGAATCTGAAGCTGGGTTTGGAGCTGTTGAACAATAGTCGACCAGGCAGAGAGGGCGTTGACTTTAGCTTGGAATTTCTCGGTATCGTATAACGGCTTGATCTGGCGTAGGGCAGTGTGGTGTGGGTAAAGAGCTTCCACTAGACTAAGCTTCTCAAGCATGTAAACTACTTGGTCAAGAGCACTGAGTTCCTGTTCGTGTTCGACTTCTTCTGGATTCAATCCTGCCTCTTCTTCCGTTTTGCCTTGAACGACATCTTCAGATGATAATCGTCGAGACGCAGCTGGCAAATTCGTCGATTTCTTGATTTTGAATTCGTCCAATTCCTCCAATACACTATCCACAATTCTACCCCTCCTCTCTTCCACCCTTCTCTTCTCTTCGACTTCCGTACGACCCCTCATTCTGGCTCTTATCTGCCACCATAGACTCTGACCTAATGCCTTCTGCCTGCCTCCCTTGGTAGGTTCGTTCAGTCCTTGCCTTGTACTTTCCCCCCTCAAGACATCTCCAGCTAAAACAGAAGCCAACATACTCTGCCATTCCAGCCTCTCGTGTCCCTCCTTGGTATCTGAGTCCACTGCAAATGCATCTGGACTCCTGGCATTTCCACTCCCATTCCCGATTCTCCGACCGTCCATTGGATTCGGTATCCCGTCCGCATGAGTCGAGCCGAGTGGTAATGGTAATTCATCCAGGTTCAACTCATCATCTGAATCATCCTCTGAACCTGAATCATCCAAATGAGCAAGTCGTTTATAGAACTGTGAATCTGGATCAAGCGAATCGTGAACGGTAGGTTGGAAAGATCCTTGACGTGTTGTTCTTCCAGCAGCAGCAGGAGCTGATTTTGCATTTCGTTGTGCCGTTGTACTGGATTCCGCATGCGTCGGAGAATATACACTGTTTGATTCACTCGAACCAGTCAATGAACGTGGTAAACCACCATGCGAGAAGTTTAACGATGAGTTGACAATAGAAGATATACGTGACGTCGAAGCGAGTCGGTTGCCGATAACGGGGAACGGTGGTGGTCTTTGATTGCTTGACGCTACGCGTTAGTCGTTTTCTGTGCATCTGCATATTGCCGAGCTGAGATCGACCTACTGTCATCATGATGCCCACTGGAAGACGTTGCCCTAGGCTCATCCTCATCCGAACTAGAGTTCCCTCCTACAACAGGATCCGAGAACATGGCCACCCTCCGTCGTGGTCTAGCGGGAGCAGCAGCAGCAGCGGAAGGGTAAGAATGATGCTGCGATACTGCCGGCTTGGGGTTGGTAGGGGAGGTAGCCGGAGACGGCATGATGGTGGAGTGGTAGTCGTTTATCCTGTGTGAGGTCCAGTTCTATATACGTTTAAGAATACTGTACTCTTTACGTTAATCTGTCTAAGGTTACTCTTGGCCAGGACACGCTGGTCGCGTTTATGGGAATTGAGAGATTAACACGTCATCTGGAGTCTCCGCATCGATTCAGATCTCGATTCAACCGCTATCCTATCTAGACCACCCTATACATATATTATACCTATACACGATGGCATTAGGACCAGCAGATATAGCGCAGAGATCAGCAGTGATCGGATCATTATGTCTAGCTGTAAGCTACAAAGCACTCACTGTTTGCCAAAGCTGACAGTCTAGGTATACGCAGCAGTAATGACCGGACAAGGATGGCAAGATCGTCTAGGACGTCGTAAGCAGGCGGTAGGTCGGCTCTAATGTACCGGAGTTGACACATGTCGCTGACGATTAGTACCAGGATCAATTGCAAGTGGTCAGTCCTCAGTTCCCAGAATGTTCGGAACTGACTCTACAGGACCGACTAAAGGACCCCTCAACCGGACTAGGCGGATTATCAACGCTAGACAAACCAAGTCCACCATCATAATCATAATCATTTCTCCATATGTACAACCTATCAGACAAAGTCCAGGCCGATACCAATCCTTTGAGAAGGACTTTTGGTACACGTAAAACTCCCTTTTAGCAAAACGAAAGGGACTTTGGGGTCCGGGGTTGATATTCTGATAGGGAAATCGGAAACAAAGGATGATAATTCCGATTCCGGATCAGAGCAGCGCAGTAATGTCAAGGGGATTTCCTGATTCTCACTGAGTTCGCTTCTTGTCTTTGATTGATTGCCCCCAAATCGGGACATCGTACTACTCACTCACTTGTATATTTGACCAACCGTCACTATCTAGATTTGTTTCCCACTCGCATCACGTTCGATCGCGATTCCCACATCGAACTCGAACAACATACCTCAGTCCACCATCAATTCCGCTCCCTTGTCCTCTAACCCGAACTCAGGAGGATGTCGACAGTAGTAGACAATACCAACGGTAACATCGTCTGGTCTGGGGCATCATGGTATGTCTACCATATATTTCTGACATAGCTAACAACTAGGCGAAACGGAGGTAGGGCAAACGCATAGTACTATACTGATGGCAGATAAATCAGATGATCCCCTCGTGGACCGGTACTTCAATTCAGTAAGTCCCTTCCATTCGACTTGGCTGATGTACAGACTTTGTGAGTTGCTATCCCCAAAGCCGAGAACCCGGATGATACTGATGACAAGTCGACATTCAGTGAATAGTGTAAATCATACTGCGATTGAATGCATGATGGTCGGCTGACCTACAGGGCGATTCTGCATCGATCTCGTGGAAAGGAACCGATATTGCAATCTACGGTGCTCGTCGAGACAAGTGAGTTCATCAGTCACCCCATAGTGCATCGATTTTCATCGAGATCAAGCTGACATTCAGTCATGTGCGTATACCTTCATCAAAGGAGAAAATCCGACTAATGAAACAGGGAATATACTCTGTATCCATAGACGATGGCGAACCGGGATTCTTTTCAGGTTTCGCCTCTGGAGAGGGTCAATTCCAAGCTGTCTTGTTCGCTACCACGGGCCTGGCAGATGCTGAACATACATTGAAAATCGTCAATGAGAATAGTAGGAATATCGAGCAGTATCCGAAATATATTTACTTGGATGTTGATTATTTTGCGCTTACTGGGGATTTGTAAGTCCTCCTTATTCTGAGATCGTAGGACCAGTGAGCAGGTGCTTATGATAGATTACCGCCTGCTGGTTCTGGAACTCCTTCATCTTCTGCTTCACCTTCCTCTTCTTCTGCCGCATTATCGGTGGAGAGTAGCTCTACTATCTCTTCCTCATCAACCATAACTTCCGCCTCTGCGATCTCCTCATTCACCTCATCATCCGATACATCAACCCCCACATCACCCTTGGATTCCGCGTCCACCGCTCCTCCATCCGACTCGTCTACATCCTCGTCAGCTCCAGACTCAGACTCACAAATTAACGTAAATTCGCAATTTACCGATACACCTTCTTCTCGAATTGTTACAGCTACAGAGGGTCTAGGGAGCGTACATACGACAGGCGTACCGAACGTTGTTCCGCAAACAACCAAGAGTGGGAGTGTTGGAGGGAGTGGGGAAACTTCTGGAGAAGCTGAGGGGGAAAGTTCTTCAAAGTATGTTCCTCTACTTTATCCTTTCTCAACAAACCAGGAGGAGAAGCTGACAAATAGCAAAACAACAATCGCAGTTTCAGTTTCCGTCATCTCGGTGGCAGTTGTTGTTATTTGTACAGTCCTCGGTTTGTATCTTTACAAGAAAAGAAAGACAAAGCGGGAAATGGAAGAAGCTTCTCAGCAGGGTATGTCATCTTCTTTCGACCCACTACTTACATTCCCCTCCTCGCTCGCTTCCTTCCGCTCACTCCAACATATACTCTTCGCGATACCAAGCTGATGATAGATCATATGATGGCTCAGAGGGATTGGGAATACTAATATAATGATCTTGGTATTGCAGGTTGATATCTGATACGTCGCTGGTCCGCCGTACTCTTAGTCGTATGTGCAATTGCATGTTGTACCTTAAATTTACAATGTTAGCGACTAAGTTTGCCTACCTTATGAAGATCGATATACATGACAACAGTATCGCTACATCAAAACCACACTGACACTGGCACTCCAGAGGTGGTGATTGAGATGATTACACTCTCGATTCTTCCCCTCGTAACTTAGCTTCTTTCTTACTCTTAGCATTCGCTTTGATCTTATCAATCTACCCATCAGCTCATTCGTCTATTCACCTTGAACGATTTACTTTCTCCTTGTACTTGACAGCAGCATCTTTCTACATCGTCAGTACTCATTTTACCGCCTGCCAAGGTTTACGTACATTCTTTTCATTCTCGATCTTGAGTAACCTCAATTCCTCTTCCAAACCCTCGATTCTCTTCCTCTGGCCTGATTATCAGCCCTGAACCTCGTGTGAGATGATTCACGTACTATTGACTAGATCACCATTCCCTGTCGGAGGGGCATACCGACTAGCATCTAATCGGCGTGGATTTGGAGATGGGATGGATCCGAGAAGCTGAGAGCGCATCAAGTCCTGCCCTTGTTTCACTTTTACGGCCTATCCATCAACAATTCATCCCTCGCGAGAGATCTGAGTGCGGAAGAGCGCAGACGTACCTCCCGTTTGACTTCCAATATAGCACTTTTCATCATTTTACTCCGTTCTTCCACCTCCGTCCTCAACCTCTTGTTTTCATCATCAACTCTCTGAGCATGGGAAGCAATTGCGTCGAGTGATATTCGGAGGTTCTCATTTTCGAGAACCAATTCCTCTGGGGTCTTTTCGGTCGGGGATCTGTGTATTAGGCATGATACTTCGAGATCTTGAAAGGACGTACGATGTTTTGGACGACGATGAGTCCTTCGGGAGGGAGTGTCTATTGACCAGGTAGAACGAACCAGAGGATTCAGCTATCATTAGTACCTCTCTAGATCAGGATGATCAACATACCTCTCCCCTTCTCTTTCTCCTTATCCTTCTTCCTATCATTGGTCCTCCTCCTCTCCCGCTTATCTCCCTCCTCTCCTCGCAAACCTGCCTCCAGCTCACCTGTCGGGACATCTATAGACGCGGTAGCAAAAGCAACAGGATTCGAAATATCGTCCAACATATTGTCAAGTTTCCCCCAGAACCTACTGAATGGATCGAGAGTATCGGGAATAGCACCAAAACTGTAATAACTCCCCCCGGTCCCCGTCTCGGTTCCGGACGAAGAGGAAGATGAGTGAAGTGGTGACAGCTGGACTGCGTCTGGAGCTGTGGCTGGGCGCATTGCGAATGGTGGAAGTCCTCTGGCCGGGGACACTCGGGTAGCTATCATCAGCCAAAGTATACAAGATGCGAGGTGAAGGGACTTACCGACACCAGGGGGAGGCCATGCTTCCCTACCTATAGCTCCTAATCCTAAAGAGGGACCATCTCGTGTGGGTACAGGAGTAGTTTGACTCCGTCTCACCGTTCCTCTTACCTCTCCCTCCCGAGACGATCCCTCACCACGATCAAGCTTTCTCTCGAGATCTTTTGCTAACTTTCGATGTTGATTCGTCAGGAGCTGTAGAGTTCGTTTTGACGATATATCATCCGATTCTGCTGAAGCTTGCTCGAACAGATTCGCTGCGTCGGTGTATGCTTTCAGAGCTAGAGAGAGGGTTTGGGAGGTCACATGACCTGGGGCTAGGAGGATTGATGCGTGGGCAGAGAGGGAGTGGGCCTATCATCAGCTTAGGTCATATATCTGGGGCTTACCCTTTCTAATGAGGATTCGTCACTCATCTCGAGTCTATTGATCTGATCATACCCATGTTCGGAAGTGGTATTGAGGATTGATCGACCGGTCCGGTCAATTGTATGTCGTTATCAGCCCGCCGCTCAGGGTCTAGAATGTGGGGTCAGAATCTAAATATGCGGGGAAGCTTCTGTCGCCCGAGCTCATTGTTCATTTGGTCAATCATCATTCAACTTTGTATCAGCCCATCATCCTAAACAGGATAGAAGGAGATGGGTCCTCTTAATACCCAACTGGGTCTACCAGCGCCTCTAATGCTGGGTATCCAACCACAATCCGCCCATCTCCTCTCCCTCATATACACGACCTCCTACGTCGGATCACTTTACCTGGCGCAGACAGTCGGTCTACCGGCTTATTTGCGATCCAGAAAGCTTACATCGAAAATACCCGAGATCAAGGTCCCTCCTATATCTGCTGGCGATGTCGACTCGAATCAGCCAGAGGTGGGGAGTAGAGATCACCCAGCTACCATCAAGATCAGGATGAGGGCAGTGGGGATAGCTACTGGTTTATCGTTATTTGGTATTTACTACGTGGTCAAGCAGACTGGCAATTATGGATGGAAAGAATCGGTAAGCTCCATCAATCAGTGGTTCGACGCGAAAGCTAAAAAGATAGATTAAACCTGCATTAACCCTCCTGGGTCTACCCACTGCCTTGACTTTCGCAATCCCTATCGCTGGCAGCCTGTTGCCCTACTTGCTCGCTCCGTCAATACTGTTCGGTCCTTTGGTAGCTATGTACCTCGATAAAGATCTCCCTCTCCAACGAGCAGTTCCAGGCGATGATAGGATTATATCCCGTATACAAGACGCCTGGAACTCCTGGAGTATAGTCAACACCAGGAATTACGTTGTGGTATGTCCTTACCATTGTATAGTGTGACTGCTAATGACAGGGGCCATTGACGGAGGAATTGGTATTCAGGTCAACAATCCTTGCGGCATCATTATTGGGGAATTTGTCGTTCAAGTCACTGGTATTCGGAACTCCCTTGTGGTTCGGCATTGGTAAGCTTCCGAATTTGTCAGGTCGTCAAGCTGACATGCAGCTCACGCTCATCACGCCTGGGATACATTCCAGAAGAACGGAGGGGATAAAGCAGCTGCGATTCAAGCCGTCGTCATGAGCTGTACGTTCACCGCCTCTACATCACTGATAAGCAGCATTTCAACTCACATATACAACCCTATTCGGGTGGTTCGCTTCGTACCTATTCTTACGCACTGGTAAGCTTCATCATTCTGAGGTTATGACGAGCTGACGCGTAGGTTCTGTAATCCCTCCACTAGTCTCTCATATGTTCTGCAATTACATGGGTATCTACATGCCCACGACTGCTGTCGAAAGGCATCCGAGCAAGAAGATCCGTAAGTCCCCATCGGTAATGGAGCTGATGATAGTGATTTGGAGTAGCTACATCCTTGGTATCGCAGGTTTCATCGCTGGTTTACGAATTCTCTAGCCTTTCGGGTTTCTGGGCTTTACATGTACTCGAGTACGTCATACATATGTATATACAACTACGACAATTTGATCTTGATCATAACTACAACCATATAAGGGAGTAAGCTACTTGTACGTAGCGTTCAATCTCATGTTCACGTACTCCCCAGCGGTGATGGGTGGATACTTCTTTGGTCGATTCTCATCCCATGTTCCAGGAAGCGCATCGATCACTCTATCAACATTGGCTCCGCAGAACTATCATCAGTTTCTGATCGCTGATACTGGTCGCCAGGCTGTTACTCTATTCTCGAATGACAGTAGACCGCGAAAGAAGGATAGACATACCCAAGGAATCGAATATCTCTCTTTCGTATACTCCCCGTCTCCTTCTTTCCTCACTGGAGCCCTGACCCGATGCAATGTCGATTTCAACTCATCATTCGACCAACGCATGAGGAAATCACCTATGTTGAATACGATGGCTCCAGGAACCGGAGGAGCGGGAATGAATACGTCTTTGTTATGCTACCCTCAGCTCCTTGCGCTGAAGCAATACAGCCAAAACCAGGAGAAAGAAACTTACTGGATCTTCAACCTCTAAACCACCTACATCGTCTTGAAATAGGAAAGTACAAGTTGAAAAATCCTGCTATCAGCACCTCCCGGATGTTTTATCAAGAGATGGGATATACGGTATGAGCTCTAATTCGACCTTTCTCCCCTGACTCGAATGCTTTCCAAGGTGCCGAAGGGTCTATTCTCAGCTGTGTTTAAATCAATGTCAAGAAGACTTACAATGTAATAAACGTAATTGATTATCACCCTCATCATGATATTCCTCGAAGAATCCAGGTGGGACACCCGGCATACCAACAGCAAGTGCTTTCAGGGTTTGCATCTGAAGTTTCCTTCCTACCTGTCAGTCCCGTCTTTCTCACTTGGTGTCGCATTGAGAAGAGACTGACCTTCAGCCATAAATTCCTGAGAGGTCGATTTGAGGCCTGGTAGGTGTTTATCCTCTAGCCAGATATTGGGACAGCGTTGCGATTCGTCAGATCCTGTTTATTAGTTCTGATCTACATAATACCTCGGCAGCTTATGCCCATCTTGTCTTGAGAAAGAGGTGGTACTGACCCATATCGTAAGATTCCTTAAAATCTGGCGCATTTTGCCTCAACTTTGCTAATTCCGCTTCATCGAATACCATCTGAGAGACCTGTTCGACTCCGATACCGGAATACCCTCTGTTCATCAGTACCACCCTGGTTGATTGTAGGTTCCTCTGCATCACGGCAGCCAGAAAAGGAGGAACCGACCGATGTTGATCCCCTTGAGGTGGATGGGGCACAGTCATCTTGACTTCTTGCGGTAACTCGAAGAACGCTTTACTCATGGCGAACATCCTCTGGACCATTTCCTGAGGGAACCCAGTGTTGATCAGATATGCGAACCCTACATCTCTACAGGCAGTGTAGAATTGCTTGCCGACCCGCTCTGCGCCCTGTCTATCAGTCGGGTCTCATGAAAGAGGAGAAGAAGAGGGACTTACAGGCCCAGACCCATCTCCGAAATCGGCAAAATCGATGAATGGGATAGGGGAATCTACTGATGGCATCCTATGTAATGAGCAAGAAGAAGGTGCTTGACGTGAGATGCATTTGCATGAGTTGCAGTCACGATGACCAGTGGATTTGAGGCTCGGCGGAACCGCACCGGAAAGTGGGCAAGCCGATAACGCAAAGTGGGCATACCCAAGGCCAGGAGCAGAGGATTGGCCCCAGTTCCAAATTCGGAATTACCATTGGTCCCACTCTCTATCTTTCACTTTCTCCCCACTTTCTTTCAACAATGTTGGAGCTCATGTAATCCTCTCTCTATCTCTACACTGGGGTCTAAAGTCAGCAGTGCGATAAGCCCTTCCTGCTGCCCACCTTGGGAAATACCATAAAGACTCGAATCCCGGCAGAGGAGTCTCTTTTCTCTAATTACCTTCGAAATAGCCATCGCGATGGGATGGAAAGAGAAATTGGAATGCCCTGTCGATGCGGATGGGGGTTATGTGAATGATAGATGGACGAACCGTGATCTTATTCCCATACCGGTCGAGAGGAGGACATACAAGATCTGGTCTTTTGCCGTGAGTCTCACCTCGCATCCTTTTCACCTTCATATCGTCCCGGGGGGAAGTATGAAGTAAGGATAAGAACCAGTACAAAACTGACGATAGATTTACTGGTTCGTATCTGGAGCTTGCATTAGTGCCTACACCACTGGGTCATCTCTTCTCGCTTATGGTACGTCCCCATTTCCTCTCAAATCACTATGATTTAGAAGTAGTATTGATATCAGGCTTGACGGCTCAACAAGCTATGGGCTGCGTGGTAGTCGGTGCGATGATCACCGGTATTCTTTCCGTTCTCTCTGGTGCGTATTCCTACGTGATCAGAGGTGAATCTAGGCTAATCTGTCAGGTCTACCTGGGGAGATCCACCATGTCGGATTCGTTATTATCAGTCGAATGAGTTGGGGAATGTACGGCCACTATATTGTGAGTCACCATCATACTTCTACCCTCCTACTCAGTCATCACAAGTTACGGAGACTTCTTCGCTACCGACTGCTGCTGACGTACAGCCTCTTGCGTTATCATGCTTCACCTCGATATTCTGGTTCGGAATCCAAGCAGTCTGGGGTGGTCAAGCGGTCAACTTAATGCTAGGCGCAATGTCCCCTTCCTGGAAGAATGCCCCATCAAAATTCCCCGCTTCAGCAAACATCACCCACCAAGATTTCACAGGTGTAATGCTATGGTATTGCGCTTTCGTACCTCTTGTCCTCCTCTTTCCACCTGAGAAATTACAAAAACCATTCATCTTCTCGAGTGCTGCGTTCGGAGCTACTCTAATTGGATTACTTGGATGGGCTGTTAGTACCGCTGGAGGCGGGGGGCCATTATTCAAAACTGCCAATACGAGTGATTCGACTAGCTTCTCCATGATGTTGGGAATCACTTCTATACTCTCATCATGGGGAGCTGGAACGATTGGGCAATCCGATTGGGTAAGTCTAAATACGTTGTGATGATAAAGCTGATTAAATAGGTCCGATATTCTGAAAAGAGGTATTACCCCATGTTATCTCAATTGGTAGCTGCGCCAGTGATGATCACTTCTTGTGCCCTAATCGGCGTAGTAGTAACATCAGCTTCATCCCAAATCTTGAACCTGGAACAAGGGGAACTGATCTGGAACCCAATCTTTCTACTGAGTACGCCCACTTCCCCATCTTCCTCATCAAGTAGCTGATCAAAGGCGCCATTCAAACTCATTATGGCGATTCATCAGGAGTTCGAGCGGCAGTCTTTTTCGCTGGTTTTGGATGTACAGCCGCACAATTGTCAATCAATGTCATTTTGAATGGGGTATCTACGGGAATGATTTTAGCTGGTTTTGCCCCGAAGTATATCAACATCAAACGTGGAGCTGTCTTACTGGGGATGCTTGGGCTTGCTGTCAATCCCTGGCAATTGACTGCTACGGCTAGTACGTTTATCGGAGTCATTTCCGGGTTCGGGATCTTCATCGGTATGCCCCTCCTCTTTTATTCCCGTTGATGCTCATACTGATCCCCAGCGCCAATGACAGGAATTATGCTATGCGATTATCTCCTTATTCGCCGACGACGACTTTCAATCCCAGATCTATATATTGGCGATTCCTCATCAATCTACTGGTATCATCGTGGATTCCACTGGCGAACAATTCTAGCCTTCCTGCTTGGATTTGTACCCCTCTTCCCAGGGTTTATCATGAACCTCCTCGGCAATCATACGACATCCGGATGGGTTAAGCTATTCCAAATCACTTTCCTCGTAGGGTTGGGAATCGGATTCGTGTCTTTCTGGGTGATTTGTACGATCTCTCCCCCGCCTCATTACAAGGAAGGAGAGGATTTCTTGGTATGTCCCCTCTCCCCCAGGTCTAGTAGGATGCAATATTGACTGGCTAGGACGACGAGAAGTATTCAAAGAGTGTCGCTAGAACTGAAGACCCGGATTACAAGAATCACGGCGGTATTGATATTGAACGTGTCAGTCAGACTGATGAAGATGATAAAGCAAAAAGTAGGGATATCACAGTCAATGAGATCCCGGTTTTGAGATAGATTGTCTCCCGTTCGTTAGTAGGTGTGTATCAAGTTGTTAGCTGTTTATGTCGTACTGGAAGATTGTCGGTTGTAGTATTGTTATCATAAATGAAAGAGTGCTTCATCCATAATTCACCTTATCGTATCGCATTTCCGAATGTTTATCTCCTCAAGTCTGCCCATGAAAGTAATCTTAGTCATCCTGTAATAAACCCCCAACGCCCCACCCCTCGATCCTCCCCCTAGCTCCTAGTTCATCCCACCACACTCTCACAATACAGAATCTCCCATTATCAACCCTTCTCGCCGTATCGACCCCATGGGCAACGTCCACATCAACGTCAAGTGGCGTCTCAGAAGAGGGGTGGGTGAGGAGATCGAGTAGGGTAAGTAGACATTCTTCGTGAGTTACCACTCGTACCACGTCTGCTGGAATCGAAGTTGTCGGGGAGTTTAGAGGGGAGGAGGGGGGTGTATGATTCGTGAGCAACGTTGAGAGCCATTCTTGGAGTCGGGCAGTTAAGCTGTTTCGATCAATTCAAGTGGTCCTTGGGATTTGGAATTGAGACTTACGATTCCTGCGACTCAGCATCCTCTGGTACGAGACCCTCATCATCCCACAGTTCCCCTTCTAGAGAACCATAATGTCGATCCCTCAGCTCGGGACTTATGACAAGATCGCCGTGTGCCGGGTGTTTCGCAATGATCTCTGCGCTCTACCCCCCCTTCAGCATCCCGGCTCTTCATCAACGAATGAAATCGGAGCAGACGTACCTCGACAGCTCTGGACAGATTTGAGGTATAAATCCGATTGAAAGGTACCAACCTGCAATGCTTCGCCAATCTCTCAATTTGACTCCTCCCGTGGTTGTTTAATGGGATATCAAGTTGTCCTTGTACCAATCCCTTGTCGTTACTATCATAAGCTCCATTAGTAAGGTGGGATTGGGCATTACTAATCAGTATGACCATGTCTTAGTAAGTAGAGTAGCATATTAGTATCCGTTAGTGAAGCAATAGAATGAATGAAGTAAAATACCGATTACTTCAGAAGTGGAGCGGGAGATATATATATCTGAAGATCCTTTGTATCCGACCCAGGCGGCGATATGAAGTGGAAACGTTCGTGGAGCCTTCCTAACCAGCTCCTCCTTTCATTTTACTCCGACGATGGACATCAACACGTTCGTCCTCTCGCACATCGGCCTCGACACGAAATATGATCGACTGGACGGGGGGAGAGCAAGAAATACATCAAATCCATCTATTGGGGTAGGTACTGAGGAGGGAAGATTGCTCTTGGACCGAACCATTCTCCTTTAACGTGCTTAGCGAAATATGCACGTGGGATAACATCTTTGGTGAGGTGGTAGAACGCCCTGCTTGTCAGCGAACATCCTATCACGGAACGGATAGGTGGGAATCATAAAAGACTGAAGAAGGGAAGAAGACATACTTGTTTGGTTTAGACTGATCAAACAATGTCCCAAAAGTCTCTTTCCTCTCTAATCCGTATTTAAACTCTGCAAGCAATAATGAACCTCGATCAATGAATAGTGGGCACGAAGTGTAACCGTCGTATCGTGCGTCACCGACTTTACCGGTCGACATGTGGGAGACTAGGTTGTGGGTAAGGACTGGGGCTTGTCCTGTGATAGCTGCTGCGGTCTGTTCATTAGCCCTCGAATTCGATTTGCGAAATTGTTGAGGAAACATGGGGACATACCTTCGAAGTAGGAAGCGACGAGGCGTCTCCTAGAGAGAAGACATTCTCATATTTCTGATGTTGTAATGTCCCCTGATCAACAGCGACCCATCCAGCCGCATCAGCAAGCGGCGAGTTCTTGATCGAATCAAGAGGACCCATAGGCGGCGTAACATGTAACAATCCAAATTCCTTCTCAATCTTCTCCCCCTTCCTGTCGTGATTTCGAAAATAGCAGATTTGGTATCTTGTCGGACTTCGATCAAGTTTGTGTTGAACTCTCCTGCGATTCCTTTCTCTTCTCGGATGGCGTTAAGGGCTTTGGAGTAGTGAGGAACGGAGAACATTGATGGCATTCCTGTGATGAATTGGGATGAGACGGGGGTGTTTTGTTGTTTCCAGTATGCGTCGGCCATGTATGCGATTTTCTGGGGTGCTAAAAGTCAGCTCTGGCTTGTCATTTCATGGTTGTTGTTTGAGGGATTGAGGGAGTCCTCTTGTACGTGGAATAAGGGACATACCTCCTGCACACTTGATGATACCCTGGGGCTGGGTGAAGATAGCTCCTCCCTCTCCCTTGAACTTCTCAATCAACTGCCATGTCTTTTCAGAATTCTCGTAGTTGTAGATAGTCGAGACATTTGATTTGAATGGGTCCTCTAGGGCAGATTGTAATCCCTTGACATTGCCGAAGTCTGCCATTAGCTGGCTGTTCATATCTCCCTTCATCCCTCCTTCCTCCCGGGTGGAGGGGAAAGGTCAAAGGCAGCACCAGGGAGAAGGAATCAAGACCAAAGACTTACTAAGTTTGAGTCCAGGAGCGACAACAAGATAATCATAAGAAACCTTTGAGCCATCATTCAAAACAACCTGATTCGTCCCTGGTTCATAAGATTCAGCCTGAGCTTGAATATGTCCAATATGGCTAGGAATAAGGGATTCAAGAGGTCTTCGGAATTCTTTCTTGTCCGCTAGACCAGATCCAACGACTGTCCATCCGGGTTGGTAATCGTGGTTCGGGTTTGACTATTATCAGCTCTCCATATTCTCGTATGGGATGGTTAGGAGATGAATAGAAGACGTACATCGACAATGGAGACGTCCCCTGGGTTCAAAGTCTGTCCCTGAGCTTTGAAAGCATTGTAGATTTGGTTTGCAACTGCCAATCCTCCAGATCCTGCAAGTCAGTTTTCCCCCCTTCCTGAATACATCGCAAAGAACAGGGCTTCGAGTCCTGTCTCTCCGCCACTTATGTTACCAGGTCAGATAGAAAGACGTACCAGCTCCGATGACTAGAACCTTAGGCTTGGGGGCGGCGGAAGTGGTAGCATATCGAGCGATGTTAGGGATTGACCGGATCGACATTGTTGCTATAGTGGTAAGTATATATGGTACAGATCATCATGATTAATCGTTATGTATGGTGTAGGTGCATTCCAAAAAGTCGGAATCACGCCATTGAAATATGGAGTCCCCAGGTTGTTCATGCCGAGGTTGTTCCGGTGTGATTGAGCAGTCTGAAGGCTCGACGGGTGACCCTTGAAGTCTACAATGCGTGCTTGGAGGCAAGACAGTTGAGAAGGTTGATTAGTGAAGCCATGCTCGATATCTTTGGAGGAGATGAAGCTGTCCTGCCGCTATCTAGACTACAGGACTGAGAGGAGATGAGACCAATCCTCGTATTCTTGGTAGCACTACATGGTGTCTTCGCAGTAAGTGTTGGGCCTCTTCGTCCACTCAATCGTTGGCACATGTAAAATCATGGCAGGCGTAAACAAGTGGATATCAGTTGCGTTACTAGGAAAGTCAATTATCGAGAATTCAGACACCAGGAGATGAGCATCGTTGTGACGATCTCTGTCATACTTAAGCTCAGGAGGGAATGGTCAGGTTGAGAAGTGAGAAGGGTAGACCGATGGATGGAGGGCTAGGAGGTGGAATGGGCTGCTCTGTGGCTGGAATGGAGATGAGATGGGTGTGGCAGGGAATTGGTACGACGATGGGCCCTGGGAGTCGGAGAGTAGGAGGTGGTAAGCCACGGTGCTAGATTCCTTGGCCCGATACCATGTCGAGCTCCCTGATATCTTGTGATGACAGGGCGGAATATACTGTAGCTATTAAGACTTGAATGATCATACACGATACTCCCATACATCCGCTCGACACCCCTTGGAAACATGAAATGCGGAGCCAGGAACGGAATTAAGCATGTTTGACAATCAAGGCGTTCTCATGTCTCTGAGGGACGCCGGCGGTATTGTGTTACTATATTCACCAGATCATAAACATCTAAGCGCCTATCGACCGGTACATCGATCCCTAGAGGTACATCGATACCCTCAGCCAATTGCTTCGGTGCCAAGTCAGCTAATTTGTTCGCTACTCGGAGGGTCGATAATGGCAGATTACCTCAATCAAACCTCCACCCATCCTTCTCCACTGCCTTACCCGATTTTAACAATCTCCCTATCAGACCTCGCTTCGAAGGCAGGGACGAATGACGAGCTCTTCGAAGAGGTGCTGGAGGAGCTGAATCCTCTGATAGGCGAGGGGTATATATTGGTCGTACTAGCCGCTGGTCTGAGTTGGGGGACTGGAGATAAGGGTAAGGGGAGAGATCCAGGATTTGGATGGTGGTTATCAAAGTGGAAGAGTGTACCCCATAGGTAAGTGGATACTCCCACTGATCAACACTGATTATAGGTATCGAAAGGCTCTCAAGAGGCTAGTATGGTTATGGTGCTCTTGTATTACTGATTGAGCTGACGAAATAGTATTTAGTCCATCCATCTCCTTTTACACACAGTACGCTCTCACCTCAAGTCGCTATACAGTACTAATATTTAGGGATCACGTCCTTAATACTACCCTTTCTATCGCCCAAAGCGTATGCCAAGATTCATCCCGTGACATCCATATTCCAACTTTACCACACCTATGGCGTCCCACTCACCAACATCCGCCTCCCACTAGCTACTTTAGAGGAAGAGTCTCAGATCCGACCGCCAGTCAAATCGACATGGACTTCTAGCGTATATTCTATTCTGGGGACGGTTGGATCATATATCCCATTCTCGAATACTATCGCATCCGCATCCACTTACAATGTTGTTCCAAGCTCAACAAGTTCAGGGCAAGGATATTGGAATACCACGGTAGATGAGCTGGTTAATAAGTGCGGAGGAGTCCCAGAGATATTCGAGGAACTTAGGAAGTTCATTCTGAGCGAGTGCGTAGCGGAAGAAGGGATCTTTCGCCGGACTCCTGGTGTACGTCTCTCCCGGTTATCGTAGGTCATACTGATCGGTAGCCTCACCTGAGACCTGTTATTATCGATCTCCTTGATCTTCCTCTGTCATCTCAGCCGATTCTGCCATGGCTTAAAATCGCAAAGAGTGACCCGCTACTCCCGCCCAAGATCCTATCAAGGTTACTTGCCAAGACGTCTGTACCGGTCATCAGACCCGATCAGTATGCTCTAGTCAGGAGATGCACCACTCTCGATCAGTGAGTATAATCGGTCAGCCTGGAGCTGACGATCAGTGTCAAGAATATCCTCCTTCCTGATTTAGCATCATCCACCCGCCTCGTCCTCAATCATGTGATATCGACATTACACGACGTGTCGCAATTTGCTTCAGGAACACGAATGACTCCATTGAATTTAGCGATTTGCCTTGCACCTGATCTGATACGGGGAGCAGACATGATGGAAGACGCAGCTCTATGCCTGCCACCTGGTAAGAAGATGCCTACCCAAATGGGCTATACACCTGAGGGAGAAGGGACGGTAGTAGGTATCCTAGAACTCTTGATACGGAACCCTATCTAGGCATGCATGATGGAAGAGCTGCTTACGTATTTGAGGATCGGCGATAAATGCATCGGACATAAGCTGCCACCCTGTGTTTGTGTATCGGTGATTCGGTAATTAGTATCAATTTGATTCCGGTTGAATGGGTGATGAATGTGGCAGGTGTATCGAAACCTAAGCAGAGATAGATAGTTGATAGTAGCATTACATTACACTAACCATCTTCGGCTTGTATACTTCTCGAATCGATACCTTCGACTCGAGTACTCAACCGAATCGATAAAAACACACCTAGAACATATCAAAATGGCATCCGCAACTCTACCCGCTGAGGTTCAGAAGGTCGCTAACGAGGGCGTTGTAAAGCTCTTTGGACGATGGGATCACCAGGAGTAAGTCATAATTACAAGGCCGTCAGGCCGTGAGTAGTACAGACAAGAGGGAGTGATCGGGAATGGGGAGCAGTCTTGGGAAACTGGGGAGAGAGTCATGGCATGCATCGAAGAAGACGAGAGGAATGAGGGATAGTGAAACCCGACCATCGAGTATAGGTGACACACACTCCAAGGATGGAGGATAACGGGATGGAGAGGGATGGCACAGGGAGATTACGATCAAGCGGCGTCGAAGAACAGAGCTAACAAATCAGCATTGAGGTCAAGGACATCTCTTTGACCGACTACGTCAATGTCTCCCACGCCGTCTACGCTCGTAAGTTTCTCTGCCAGGTCGACAGACCCCATCATTCTCTGGACTACACTAACGTCCAGCCCACACCGCCGGTCGATACGCCAAGAAGCAGTTCGCCAAGTCCCGAATGCCCATTGTCGAGCGACTCGTTAACGCGTAAGTAATCCTGCTGTAAACATTTTCCAAAGCTGATCTGTCTCTTCCTTCACCTCGACCATTCCATTATCTCGCATTTGTTCTCATCAAATTACACTTCCCACAACAGCCTCATGATGAACGGCCGAAACAACGGTAAGAAGATCATGGCCGTCCGAATTGTTCAGCACGCTTTCGAGATCATCCACCTCGTTACCGAGCAGAACCCCGTACAGGTCCTTGGTGAGTCCCTTATACTTGAGTAACACGTCGGACGGAAGGGCTGATTCTCAGTCGACGCTATCGTCAACACCGGACCCCGTGAGGACTCCACCCGAATCGGTTCCCAGGGAACTGTCCGACGACAGGCTGTCGATGTCTCCCCATTGAGGCGAGTCAACCAGGCCATCTCCCTCCTCACCACCGGTGTAAGTCTTTTCTCTATTCCATGCATGAGCTAGACTGATCGGTAGACCCGTGAATCCGCTTTCCACAACTCAAAGTCCGTCTCCGAGTGTCTCGCCGATGAGCTTGTCAACGCCGCCAAGGGATCTTCCAACTCCTACGCCATCAAGAAGAAGGATGAGCTTGAGCGAGTCGCCAAGTCTAACCGATAATTTATACAGTATATATTGTTGGTATGGATCTGGGTGTATATGTCTTATGCGTGGGGGAGGAGTAGGTCTAGAAGTTGATTTAGACAAGGGCGATACGCGCCTGGCCCGGGCAAACTCTCTGCATCTGAATCGATACACTGTTCTCTGTTATGTGTTGGTCATGGCTGATGTCACTGAGCCGGGTAAAACAAGAGCCTTCATTATCAATTTGCTTACTGGTGCTGTTGCTGACTTTGAGGGATCTATACAGATCCCAATCGCGTGCTTTTAGTGCCAAAGTCGTATTGCTGGAATACGTAACAAGCCGAACAGGAATGCTGGAAACAAATTACCCTGAGTACTGGATCCTGAATTGATACAGGTCGTGACCGGTGACTTCCATCGCCACTGCCCTGACTCCCACCGCGGATGCCCTGATCGCCTCTCGCTTTACCCCTAGGGCTGCCCTTGTCGTCGATGAAGACCGTAGCTGTCATGATCGAGGCCATGGCTTTGGCTTTTCACTGTATAACATTCCCTTTATTACATATCTGTACATCATTCAACAAGTGTATACACCTGGTAATCCGTGTCTCACACATCCCGTTATACCGCCGGATACCAGTCAGTCGGCATCAGTCGACTATCGACTATCAATCTGCATCGCGATTGCTCCCACGCATTCGCGGCGGCCGGCATACGACTAGGAAAACACCGTCATTCAATCATATCGATCACTCGCCATATCTGAAACGAGCAGTGCGTCTTCCGGCTTCTCGCTTGTCATTCGATATATGCTCCGATATCTGACTTGCAGTTGATCACTTCGACCTGTCTGTAACCCCATAGTCTGGCGGCACTATGTCGCAACCCCCTCCTCCTCCGGACAATAAGTCCAACTCGCATGATAACGCCAATCCACCACGGAATATAGCATCGAGCAGTAATTCGACTCCCACAGCAACTCCACCTATAGCAAAGACGCGTACGCCTCGCCCCGGCTCTGTCAAGATGCCAACTCCTCCGACCTATAATAAGCGTACACCGTCCTCTTCGGGTCAGGATCGAGATCTCACTCACGGATACGGCCCCTCTAGTCGATTAACACCCGGATCTGAAGGTGCACCATCAACCCCTGGTGGGCTCATGTCACCGAGTGCATCCAATAGCAACGCATTCGTTTTTCCACTCCGATCCGTCTTTCAGAATCAAAACAAGTCGCAATCTTCGAACGAGGGAAGACAGCCAGGAATGCAAAGGTCGACATCTGGTCGTCAACTTGCTTCACCCAAACAAGGTCATTCAGACGACCTTATCGCGGGAGATGCTGGGATCGATACGATACAACAATTACTAGAACAATCGACGAGCGAGCATAGAGAGAGAAAACAACCATCGGGGAATCCTGGAGTTGCTACCTTCTCGGGCAAAGTGCAACGATCCGGATCTACTGCAAGTCAGGCCGGCGGTCACGATGAGATCAAGCCTTCCAAACCAGCTTCGGCAGGGATAGAACCACGGGACGGCGGAGGCGAAGCAGCTGGAGGGTTCTTCAGTATGCCACCCTCTTTGGCTCACAAAGAACCTTCGCAAAGCCCATTCTTCGAGGATGCCTTGGCTCGAAGATCATCGATAGGTAATGGTCAGATTGGTCGATCGGCCATCAAAAAGCCAGAACGTCCAAAGCCTGAAAGCCGCACTAGTGGTTCCGGCTCAACAGCCAGACTACACAACGACGAATCGGCAGATCGCAACAAACCAGTCAATGATTCAACCACCGCTGAAGGCTCGGGCTTGCCCGATCCAGATCGTCCACCCGTCGGTCAACCCCAAGGTCCCGTCAATGAAGTTAATTTTCGCCATCGTCCAGGTGGGGATAGCATCGATGCTGCAACCTCATTCTCTTCTCGTAGACGTGGACCTTCATCGACAGCTTCCTCGACTCTGTCACGAAGAGATGCCGAAGGGTCTCAGTCGACCTCTACCTCTACTACGCGTCCAGCCGACCGTATCTTCCAGCAGAAACGTCAAGCGATGCAAGATGGGATCAAACAACCTGAACCTCAGAAGCTAGGCAATCGGTCCATGCCTGGTCTGTCTGCCTCCGATCCGGAAAATCGAAAGCATTTGGAACTCGATGAGCATGGAGAACAACAATTGATTCAAGACTTTTCCGGTATCGTTCGACTAGGCGGTCCGACCTCTTCACTAGACGCCACGAGCAAGCCATCTGGTAGTGCTGGCGCAAGCGGCTCTGGACTCGCTACCGGATCAAAAGGTCAAAGCTCGGCGACTGGGTCTAATCGAAGTAGCGCTCCGCCCAGTAATCGTGTGCCACGTCACGATCACAATCGCGATGTCACCCGTAATTCTGTCCTCGACTTTGTCGAGTCGCAATCACACACCGAAAACTTGGCCGATCCCAATGCACCTACTCCAACCCAGGCTGCATCCACAGCAAGGCAGGAAGCGCGGGAGATGCAAGTTCCGGATACCCCACCACCTCGACCACCTAGTGCCATTGCTATGCGCCGTCGCAGTGCCACTTCAAACGGTAAGCGAAGCTCAAACCATACCGGTTCCAGTGCCGCTAGTGCTCTGGCTCCCGATTCGAGCGAGGCCGCCTCTGCCTCTGAAGTCGACTTCGAAGAGGATTATGACGACGACGAAGTTACCGACGATGAAGAACCAATCATTACATTCCGGTTCGAGCACAAGCAGGATACCGATGGTCATCATGTCGTGGTCGGACGGGAAGGTATTTTGAGGCGTTGCGAAGATGAGCCAATCACTACGCCCGGCGCCGTACAAGGTTTCGGAGTTCTCATGGTATTGGAGGAAGAATACGAGACAGGTGATTTTGTGGTTAGGCAGGTCTCAGAGGTACGTTATTGTCATCACTCAAAATATAGCAAAGGCTGACGTGCAGAATGCGACTGAATTACTTGGTCTTTCTCCCAAATACCTCTTTCACCTATCTTGCTTTTCGAGGATTCTGACGAGTGAACAAGAGGATCTTTTGCGCGACAATCTCGAATATCTTCCCGACCCTCAAGATCCAAGTACCGGCCGACAAGGTGTTGCTGAGGAAGGTCCCCAAGTATTCCTGCTTTCCGGGTACGGGGAACCTGGAAGTGAGGAACAGGAAGAAGACGACGTTGACGACGCTACTTCCATGTCGGCTGGCGCGCGTCGGAGGGAGTGGACATGTTGGGTCGCTGCTCATCGTCCCGCCCAACCGAGCTGGGACAAGGTTGATTCAGATGGTGAACCGGTAGAAGCGCCTGAACTCATCGTTCTCGAATTCGAACTGGAGCGAGATCCGTACAACCCACTCAGTCAACCTTTCGACACTCGGACGCATCAGTCCACTGGCTCGTTTCGCAGTGGAGCCGAATCTCCCGATTCAGCCAGTCACTCGGCCAGTGCTAGCTCGCGACCGTCCATGTCTGGCCGTACGGGTTCTCAAAGCTCTGGCGAACACGGTTCTTCGGGATCAGCAACAACTGTCGGTACGACACCTCGTCCTGCTGACTCGGGATCCGACAGTGGAACAGCCACTGGGAACACCGATAATAGCAAGACTACTCGACAGGACTCTCGCTCGTCGTCACGTCTTGACCAACCACAAGGACTTGACGGTCTCGATGTCGAAATGCCTTTGGAGAGGATCATCGACTCGACTACCAATCATGCCAAGCCTCTTCGTGCTCTAGAGAGAATGCGTAGAACAGGTCAACATTCTGAAGGGGACGATTTCGGCTCAGGATCAGGATCAGCAGCCTCGTCTAAGCGAAGAGGATCTAGGCCTGCTCGACGTGGTAGACGCGCTCAAGGTGGATCTACTGGAACCATGGACGTATTTGCTGTACTTGGTCAAATCAACGAGCAGCTCGGATCAGCTACCGATCTCGAACAGTTTCTCAAGGTTTGTGTCGGTGTCGTTCAGGATTTGTGCCGATTCCATCGTGTATTGCTATATCAATTCGACGAAAACTACAATGGACAAGTCGTCGCTGAATTGGTCGAATGGGGCAAAACTACAGATCTTTTCAAGGGTCTCATGTTTCCCGCTTCCGATATCCCTGCACAGGCGCGACATTTGTACGCCATCAACAAGGTCCGATTATTATACGATCGAAGTCAAACAACAGCACGAATGGTTCTTAGGAGCAAGGCTGATCTGGACCACCCTCTTGATATGACCCATTGCTACTTGCGAGCCATGTCACCGATCCACATCAAGTGTGAGTGCTATCAAATAGCGGGGAAATCAGAACGAGCTAAAATCGCAGATCTCCAGAATATGAACGTAAGATCATCAATGTCGGTCTCTATCATGGCTTTCGGTCAGCTTTGGGGTCTGATCGCCTGTCACGGATATGGACATCACGGAATGCGAGTCTCGTTCCCCGTCAGACAAATGATGCGATTACTGTCCGACTCGATCTCGAAGAATATTGAGAGATTGAGTTATGCTCAGCGATTGCATACTAGGAAATTGGTCCGTTCTTGCTCTTTGTCATTATGATCATTACTGATTTGCAGATCTCGACTATTCCTTCTCAACACCATCCGACAGGATATATCGTCTCGAACGCCGACGACTTACTGCAGATCTTTGATGCCGAATCTGGATTACTAGTCATTGGCGATGGATGTAAATTGCTTGGAAAGTAAGTTGGATAATCGCGACTACGCTGACATCCAGTAATGACCAAGGTCAAGCCATGTTGTCTATCGCGGAATTCTTGCGAGTCATGAAGTTCGAGTATGCCCCGTCTTTCATTACTCCCGAATGTAATACTAATCTAGCAGAACCATGAAAGCCTCGAGCCATATTTCCAAGGATTATCCCGAGCTCCTCCTTCCTCGTGCTCAAGATACCATTGCCGGTCTTCTATATGTCCCCCTTACCGCTAAGGCTGGACAGGATTTCATCGTGTTCCTCCGAAAAGGACAGGTCAAGGAGGTCCAGTGGGCAGGAAAGCCATACAAAGACGAACAAACCGATCAAGGGGCATCTCTGGAACCTCGAAAGAGTTTCAAGACTTGGAACGAGACTGTTGTCGGTCGATCGAGAGCTTGGACCGATGATCAGATGGAATCTGCCGGTGTACTCGCATTGATCTACGGTAAATTCATTCAAGTTTGGCGAGAAAAACAATCGGCCATGGCTTCGAATCAACTTACTGCAATCTTGCTTTCCAACACGTCTCATGCTGTTCGAACTCCCCTTTCGCAAATCATCAATACCCTCGAGTTGGCCTTGTCCGGTGATATCGACGCCGACACTCGAGCCATGCTGGAGAATTCGCACCAAGCTTCACGAGCATTGCTGTTCCATGTTCACGATCTACTCGATTTGACGAGGATCGAAACTGGTAACGAGACTGCATTCAACGATCCATTCGATCTGCGTATGGCGGTTCAGGATGCTATTCGATTATACGAGAACGAGGCTAAGCGAAGAAACCTCGATTTCCGGGTCGAAATCTCGGACGAGCTGCCCAAGACCGTGATTGGAGATGCTCGAAAGATCAAGACGGTCATTGCCAATTTGGTCGCGAATTCAGTCAAGTATACTACGCAAGGCTTTATCGAATTACGTATCGGTCCGAACGAAGATGCAATCAACAGAGGTGTGGTCAAGTCTGGTCACCTCGCGCTCGAGATTGTGATAAGCGATTCCGGATGTGGTATCCCTACCGAGAAGCTTCAGCGAATGTTTGTAACCCTAGAAGGCGCTGAAGATATGTTTGATCAACCCCAGGGTCCTACTGGACTAGGTTTGGGACTTGCGGTCGTCGCACGAATCGTCGAGCAGCTGGGTGGACAACTACGAGCCGAGTCAGAGGTCGACGTCGGTTCTCAATTCTTCTTCACCGTTCAGATGCTGCAGCACACTGGAGCGAATCTTGAAGCAATCTCTTCAAGGGGTGGTACGAGTCTTAACGACAACGGCAGTCTCGTTGGACATGGTGGCTCAAGTCTTCACGGCAAGGCCCTCACTCAGTCGTCCGGGTCTGGGGGCTCAGTCGTGTCAGCCGGCTCAAGTGGTGGTCGAGCTTCCGAGATTGATTCGTTCGTACACGACTTTGGCGCATCGCACATGATATCAGTCGGTCCGGACGACAAGCGATTACGTGATGCAGAAGCGCGTATGAACAGACCTGGAACATTCCCAGTCACCGACTCGTCCTATCCCGTCAGGCCTAGCAAGATGGATACGGATCTGGATTCAAGTAGTAGTACTTCTGCTGCGTCGGTGCCGGCTATCGAAGGACCATCACCGACAAACGGATCGCGCCCGACTTTGATGCATCGTCAATCGACATCTGAGATGGAAACCCCACACTTTGCCAGTGCTTCGCCTCGACAAATTCAAAGATCTGACTCGAAGAAAACACCTAGCCGACGAACATCTAGGGAGGTTAGGACTGGGTCTGGAAGACGAACGTCCAAAGACACGGTCATTGGTGATGAGCCGGAGACCCGTCGGCAATTAAGAGTCTTGGTCGTTGAGGATGACGCCATCAATTCGCAGATTTTGCAAAAACGTCTCAAGATGGACAAGCACTTGACAAAAGCTGTGCCAAATGGTCAGGAAGCTGTAGATGTCCTGAATAACGATTGGAACTTTGATGCCGTCTTGATGGATATTCAGTGAGTTGTTCTTTACTTCTTCGCATAGTAGCTGACATGTCAGAATGCCAATCATGGATGGTAAAACCGCAGCCATGGAAATTAGGAAACTAGAAGGCAAATCAGATTTCCAGCAAAGTACGACAGCACTTCGAGTAGACGATCGTATACCGATCTTCGCTGTTTCAGCCAGTCTATACGAATCCGACAGGGGAGACTTGTCGGCAGACTTTGATGGTTGGCTCCTGAAACCACTCGACTTTACTCGAGTACGAGATCTATTCAGAGCGCTACAAGATCCAGAGAAACGAAAAGCAGAAGTATATCGCCAAGGGCAATGGGAGCGAGGAGGGTACTTTCATGGTATGTCCTCTCACACATCTTGATACACATAACTGACCGGATAGGACCTTTGACCCAAAACACCCCAAAGATAAATTAATAATGTAACACCACCACCACAATCGATAGAACTCCCAAAACGCATTTTCCTCACATCGCATATGTACTATAAAAGCATCAAACGAAACGTGCGATTTTACGATTTCCCAGACCCCTTTTCTCAACAATTTCTTGTCATACATTCTCGTTTCTTTTTTTTTAATTTGGATCCTGGGAAGCTTTTAATACTAGATACACGTACAGTAATAGCTTAATCAAATGCATTGTATGCCTCACAGGTTGCACATCTGCTGCTCGTTTCGACGTATCGCGTCTGGTGATTTCCGATTAGCAGTTTTCTCCATTTTTGTGATCAGAGGTATTCCCGCGGCCCGGGGCTTGCGTCCTTGGTTTAGTGATACGACGAATGAGGTACGTGCAGCAGGCAGAGTGACGAGTACGGTCTTTGATGTGAGATAGCTGATGAGAAAAGAAATCAGACTGATTCAGCGATGTCTGGGCAAGACATTGGGCGTTTATACTGCGACACGTCAATATCTGTGCAAAATACGCAAGCTATCTACAGAGCACCAAGACACGATACCTAGAAGACTCTGGGACTAACGTGTCTGTGTATCACTCATATCTGAGATGTTCGGATGACTGATCTCTCTTCGACTGAGTCTTCGAAGTCCCTCCTCGTCCTGCCACCCGCCTAGCCCATCATGCATCGATGGGTATGATTTGGTGGCGATAGAGTGACTGAACATCTGTTTGGACTATCGTTATACCTGAAGCATCGACTTGCAACCTGTAGTCGAAGCGGTCCTTTGTCTGGTATCACCGACCCAGAACGCATCCCTTTATCTTCATAGAAGAAAGCTCCAATAGATCACCTTTCTGAGGGCATTCGCTGTTGTAAAAGTTAGATAAAGTCAGACTGGGCGAGAATACGGTCAGCAGAAATGGGTAGTACCATGCATCACCTCTTATATCTCCCTTTCATCGCCATTGAGACCTTAACCTTTGGAATTTCGCAGGCTTGAAGTCACGTCCATGCCGACAGTCATCCCTGATCCATCACGTCGTGGAATCCACCTGATGTCATCACAAGTGATAGAAAAGTCGGTGTACTTCGAGGGCATCAAAATTCAAGAACGGCCAGCGGTATGTAGAAGCATGAGGCACAGGGATAGCCATTGTGAACCGACGTCCCCATCTATCGGATCTCTGCAAGCGGCGGAGACCAACAAGGCGACGTCGGCCAAATACAAGGCTGCTTTTTGCGCAACGGTGATTTCGGGGGTGAACTTGATCCCATATGCTCGACGGGCTGATCGTGAGCGGTGAGAAATTGGCACACTGGGACTAACACGTTTGAGGCCTAACCAAAACTGTGAAGTGTCATCGAGTCTACGTTTCGGCCACTCCATGTCCAGGATCTGACAGTCAGTATAAGGTCTCCTACCAGCATTGAACTCACTATCTGCAAATCGGACGCCTTCAAGGTGAGAGACCGTGCCTTGATGTACTTGATAGTCTTGATCCCGTTCTCATCCACATCCACATGTTCTCTCTTGAATCGGATCATCCACGCGTACATGACTCGCTTGACCATATCCACCATTTGATTGAAATCGTTTAGCTCGACAGTCTGATAATTGTGAGTCGTTGTCGGCGGATCGCATCGCGCCTCAGCCTCACAGTATCTATCCATCAATCTGAAGCGATAGCACCCAGTTCAGATCTGGCCGAAGGCAACAGCATCTTTAACTCGAAGTCCAAGTCAATTGACAGGCCAACCGAACTCGCGCAACTGTAGCGGACTTGCCCTTTGCTTGGTGACTGAGTGTCGTTGATGGCCAAACTGCGCGTCGGTACAACCCATCGCGACTTAGCCTGACCCCCCTGCCACAACTCTCCGACAATTCTTCGAAACTCATTCAACACCTCCCTCAACATCGACCAACGTGTCTCTCGCAGTCTAGATAGAGGCTGCAAGATCCATGCTTGGTGCAATAGCAAGCTCAGACACTATCATGCGTGCGCACAGGCGCCCACTGCGAGCGGATGCAAAAAGATGTGCCTCCTCCCAGATTCGAACTGGGGGCTAAGGATCGCCCTGAGGAAATCTCAGTCATATATTATGTAATATGAGACCTTTGCTTTAACCAACTAAGCGAAGGGGGCTTAATTAATAGAAAAAGCCTGGGTTTGGTTAGTCATAATCTACAAAACGCATGGCCGAGAGGAAATGGGTGCAGTGTCATTGCATTTCCCAGGATAGCCGTACGTTGTACCGGTTGGTTGTGAGCAGTATCAGGGACGACACACTAAGTATCAGATGCTGAACATCAAGTCGGGTATACGTTCAGCAATAGCAGGAACGTAGATCTCAATGTGTCGCAAGCCGACTGCTTTTTGTGGATGGCGAGACCAAGCGTGGTGCCAAAATACTTCACCTGTATATTCGAACAATCAAACAAGATTCAAACCTGGTATTCGACCTCGGATTAGGCTTGGTGGTTCACGCGATAAGGCAGCAGGAGCGTTCGGGAATGTTACAGTAGAACAACTGTCGGCATGGACGTGACTCTACGCCTGCGAAACTTCAAAGGATATGGACTCAATGGGACCGAGCGTGGTGCAAAAGTACTTGATCTGTATATCCGAACGATCAAACAAGACTCAAACCTGGTATTCGACCTCGGATTAGGTTTGATGTCCCACGCGATGCGAGCAGGAGCGTTCGGGAATGTTACAATAGAAGATCTGTGGGCCAGCAAATCGACCAAAATATCCGTCGATGCCCCCTTTCTCAATTGTCCGATATTTCGGTCTCTCGCATCCAGAGGGTTCGGACTCGAGACAGCACCTTTGCGATGGTCGTCCGCAGCCACTGGGTTCAGGCCACTTTGTGACAAGTCTGCTTTCAGAGGTGAGCAAGACAAGATAGACTTTGCTGACGTCTAGCCACACAAGACGAAATTCTCGGTATGACGTCCATTAGGCGAGGATCCGCGACCAAGCTAGCCACGGCGTTCGGTAAAGACGAAGCGAGGTTGCTGTTGGCCCACAATCCGGGCTCCACCATCTTGGAGAAGTTGTACGACCTATCACTAGAGTCCCGCGACATGTTGGCAGGTATCTTGGATGGGGAAGAAGCTGTCGGTATCGACAGTCGTGACCAATTCTCCGCCATGAGGTATGTCCCGACGCGTGCCATGAGCTGACGGCAGAGACACAACGGTTCCGCAAGGACCGAAAAATCTCACCGAGGGCATGGAGCTGGATCCGCAACTGCGGATCTTCGTCAATGGGTTACAAGCGTTGACGAGAGCTGTCGTGAATGGCTCTGGAGACTGGACCAAGGTTCAGCCCGTATGTTCAAAAAGCGAGGGAATTGCTGAATTTAGTATTGTCACGATCAAGCCATTCGACCGCAAGGTGCTGCAACAATGGTCGCCAAAACTCGCCTAGCCATCAAGGCTCGGATGCTCTCAGGTCAATTCGAGGCATCCCGACAAGAAAGGGATTGTGTGCTTTGCCTCACAGAAGAAGTTGAGAGTGACGTGATGAAGGTCAAACGATACCCACCTACCCTTTTTCGACGACATGCAGGGTCGTACCACACGCCATTGGAGGAGTGGAATCGCTGGCCACCGCACATCTTCCGAACGATGATAATGAAGCTATGCGGCAAAAAGTCTCATCGTCCAAGGGTCGAGTCGAAATTGGCATTACTGGAGCCTTACAAGGTGAAGAAGCAATGGGCAACAGCGAAGAGAGCCAAGCGTTTGGTCGAGCAGGGACAAGCTTGGGCGGACAAGGTACAGCAGTCGAGAATACTACCCATGATACTGGGGTATTTGAGAAGACTGGAAGGGAACTTGGGTAAGTCATTCTGCTGATGCGGTCGTAAGTGCTGAGAAGTCAGGATGGGTATTGATGAATCGCAGGGTGTTGGTATCGTCTATACAAGCTTTCTAGTACGGGGTATGTCTCCCACACAGGAACCATGAATACTTTGTTTCATGCGGACGTGGTGACATTGAGCTACTCTGATGGTTTCTCCTTGCTCAACGGCGTCGTCCGGCTCGCATCAAGATGACTACCCTGTTGACTACAAGGACTCAGTCGCCAGCCTCTTTTTGATGATCCCCTGAAATAGAGACGACTCATACTATGGAAGATGCGGACCATGGAACTGCTATTCCCGTTGCTATTGGTAGGCAAATAGTTTATTGTCTTCCCAAGTCCAATACTCCAGAGTCGCAAGAGGTTAATGTTTGCCATAGGGAAATTCTCACCTTTTCATAGGGAAATACTGACTTTCCTATAGGGAAAGATTTACTTTTCTCTACATGTTTGCGGTAGACATTTCACATAGGGAAAGTGAACTTTTCCTTACGGGAAAATCTCACCTTTTTCCCCATCATCTGGGTGAATTTTTCCTTTAGGCAAAGTTTCTCCCTATTCGAAAGTCAATTCCTTCATTCTCGCGATACCAACTAGACTTTGCTGACACGACCATGGGCCAATCAATCACAGAAAATTGAAAGCTCGAGCAACCCAAGATGGCAGCAATTGAATTAGCTAGCCGGATGATTGGCTCCATTGTCGCATTTACGAGAGGAGCTGGAGCCACTTTGGGCTCGATGATCTCGACTTCCCAGATATCCTTGGCGGTGAATGCCCGAAGAACACAATCGCGTGCTCCTGGCGCTCCTACCATATCTATACTGTGGAGTTTGTGGATCCGAGAGCTGCATCAGCAATGCGTCGTAGTGCGAGGCTCGATCAATATTCGAGAATGAATCAGGAGAATGAATATTGTTGTCAATTGGTATGGGAAGGACCCATCACTCTACTATAGCTCCCGACAGGCATAGCAGTGTATCAGAGACGGTAGGTCTCTGACAGTAGTTTCATTCTTCATTACATAGGGAAACATTAGAAGTCAGATTTCCCCTATATAAAAGTCAGATTTTCCCATAGGGATAATCTCACTCATAGGGAAAACCATACCTTCTCCGCACCAAAAAGTCAAGTTTTCTCTATGTGAAAGTCAGGATTTCCTACAGGGAAAACCTTACTTTCTCGCCACGAAAAAAGGAAGGTTTTCCCTATGTAAAAGTCAGAATTTCTACTGCTTCCTCCCGGATTTGAATTGGCCCTACCGCCACGGCCTCGCTCAATGCCTAAAGACGATATTCAGTCCCGCGGTAACATAACAGGGGCTCGAGAGGGTTTCAGCTCTGTCGCTCGGCTCCTACTCGCGCTGTTGCGACATTCATGCCGTGGGGTCTGTCGAGCTGCATCAGCGATACGTTTCAGTGCGAGGCTTGATACCTTCATTTGCGCATCTCTCAAGTGAGTCGCGGCTGAAGTTACTCAGAGAGCGGCACTGCCGAATATTAGCAGTCCTACTGCTGACGTGTCACATCCTGCCGTATCGAAGGCGGCATCAACAGCTCATCCCCAGTAGTAGTCCATCTCCGGAGGTGGCGTATATGTCATGGAGACCCATGGATGGTTATATCCTCACAACCGTGATCATGCATGAATAAGATGATCTAGCTGGGGCGTACAATGATCGGAGGCGTTCTTGTACCAATTCCAGAAGCGGATACGTCCTATCCGGCATGACCAGATCTAAGCACTATCAAGCTTCCTTCTTGTAGTATTTGGTACCGACTTATTTACGTCTTCTTAGAACTGATCATTCGCCGGATCAAGTCTCATCCTCCGCACATGCATCCCAACGTCGTCACTACCACTCTACAAATTTATTGGGATGAACGAGATCCACCTTCGGCGTGGCGTTGTACCAAAACAAGACGTGCCTGATGAAAGTGACATCACTGCGGTCGGAGAACTTGGCTTTTGATAGACAAATGACGCACCTCATGCGGGTTTATGCCTATTTCCCTTGTTCCGAAATGTTGGTTTCCAGGAACGGTAGATCTCTCGAGAGGTTAGTCAAGTTACCACTGCCTCGCGACGTCATTGTGATGCTTGGCTAGTCCCCTCGCAGCTGGATTCATATAAATGCTGTGACATGGTAAAAAGACCGCCACAGCTTTCCGCATTCCAGTCTTCAAGCCCACTACTTTGCCGTGAGTCTTCTTCTAATATATATAGAGGCGAAAGCGACTGACTTTCATAGGCATCATCGAATTCCACCTTGTGCATAATGGGCAAATTCACTTATATCCTCGCCAACTTCTTTATCCTCGCAGGATGGGTTCTGTTGCTCGTTGCAACTAGTGCGTCTATTTTTCTGTACCTGGTACTTGGCTGATGGTAGTCTCTGCACCAATCATCAATAGGATATCTATGCTTGATGTTGATCGAGTTGGAGATACCTCCACTTTCGGTGTGTTTGGGTATTGTACTTCTCTAGACGTACGTCCTTTTACACGGAAGCAAAGACGAGATACTAATGAACAGAAAGACCAATGCTCCGGAACCCAAATCGGATACCCCCTCTCCCGACTTGGCGGTGCAGTCGGCGGTATCAACTACGACAACTCGTCCGCAGACCGAGCATCTAAAGCTCTTATCCTACACCCAATCGCATGCGGTATAGCATTCATTGCCCAAATTGTCGCTCTCGCTTCCGTACAATTCGGATTCTTATTCGCATCCTTGATCGTGTTCCTCGCTTTCCTCGTTTCCCTAGTCTGCATGGTACTCGACTTTGCCATCTTCGGTATCGTCCGAAATACCATCAACTCCAACGTCGCCGGTTCACCCGCTTCTTTTGGTAACGCCATATGGCTCGTTCTTGCCGCTACCATCTCTCTTCTCATTGCTACATTGTTCACCCTATTCGCATGCTGCTGTGGAGGTGATCGAAAGGAGAGGAAGTACGGTAGGAAGAACAAGAATTATATCGATGATGGATATGTAGGGAACCAGCCCGCCATGACTCAGACTACCTACTCGAACCAGAGGAGACATTGGTGGTCTAGGCGATAGGTTGAGGGGTTGTTGGAATATACACGAAATGTAGCCTTAGTACTGTAGTACAATGCAATAATAATATCTCAAAGCATGATGACGACGAATTAAGCATATCCTATCCACCCTTTGATGACTGGGATTACTCGGGTCAGTTGTACTTTACTTCTAGATGAGCTTCCAGGTTGATGCAGCGACTACGCCGAAAGCGCGTCAGCAATGCATGCAAGTTCGAAAGATTGGTCAGTCTCCCAAATTCAAAAGCCATGGAGCTGACGATTAGTATTCTGCGACGAGCAGGGTTACCCACCCAGCGTGGAGGAAACCCTGTAAGCCTATCTATCACTATTCCGTTATATCGCTCAGACTCTGACTTACATCAGGGAGAACAAAGCGCACGACGAGGGTAGCTCGCACTTTGTAGCTACCTCTTCAACAGGTGAAGCAGTAGGTACGGTCAGAATACATAACTCCACCGGACAGGTAACTCACTCCTATCATTCTGCCATGACGTCTGCTCACAGGTAGTTGGGTCGTCTGGCCGTCTTACCTCCTTTTAGAGGGTCTGGACTGGCTAGAGCTCTATGTGAAGCAGCTCATGCGAGTGCTAAAGCCAATGGACTGAAGGAAGTTACTGCAGATTCCCAAGTGAGTATCACCCCTCGTCATTTACCATAACAGGTATGCACAATGGCTGATGATAGGCTCAGGAACCTAGGGACGCTAGGGGTTTCTACCGTAAATTGGGCTATGTCGAGAAAGGGGAAGTTATGTCTAAAGAAGGAGGTTAGTCTTCTCGTAGATGAGTGATGTAAGCTGATTGGCAGTGCTCCATCAAGTCATGATCTTGAAGCTGTGACGAAGCCTGGTATAGAACCTTGATCACGGTCAAGAAAGTGCTTAATCATATGTCTCAGTACTATCCGTAGTCCCAAGTACCGATATACATTCAATGTACAGTCTAAAGAAACCCCAAACCAAATGACTATCTCTTTCCACCTCGTCCACCTCGACTTCCTCCCCTACCACCCCTTCCACCACGACCTCCACCCCTCATCTGCTCCCTACCCTCCTGCCTAACAGCCTTCCTGTAGTTGACACCACCCTCAGCACCCTCACCTCCCTTCTTGGATTTACTAGTCTCTCCCCTCTCGACCCTCTTCAAGATATCCAAAGCAGCAGTATTCTCTCCCTTAACATCGTTGTTGGCTTCAAACTTCCTCTTGACTCCCTTTGATTTGGGTTCTCCCTCAATCTTTTTGTCGAATTTACCCATTGACGCAGTTGCTGTTTTTATGATTAGGAGTGTTCGGTCTAGTTCGGCTTTTCGTTGAGTTCGAGCGGCTGCTTTACCGGTTTGGGATGTTGGGTCTGCGGCTTTGGATGATGATGCTGGGTTGGCGGCTAGAGCGACATTTCGAGCATGTTGACCTTCATTCTTTGCGATCCTAGCTTTTCGCTCAGCTCGAGCAGTAGCTCGGGGGTCGTGATCGGCCTCTGTCAATTAGCTTTTATTCGCAGGACTCTCGGTGATACGGGACGCACCAGTACCAGCTTTAACTTCGCTAATCCAAGCATCCTCCTTATCCTTGTTCTTTCCGTCCTTACCCCATCGCCTGACCCAAGCTTGCTTATCATCATCCCAAACCTCCCTCTCCTTGTTACTATGACTGATACCCCTCTCCTTGGCGAATCGCTCCCATTTGGTAGGAGGCTTAGGCTTGGGTAGTGGTTTCTCTCGGGGAAGAGCAGTGGTGGGGTTGGGCAGCTTGACTGTTGGACCGTTCTCGGAAGAGTGGGCCGGTAAGTTGAATAGTGCGGAAATTAAGGATTGGGTCGATGTGAGGGCCAGAGCGAGGAGGTGGGAGTTTTTGTTGGACCTGGAATTAGCTTAAGTCTAGTGACACCTTCCACCTGTCTCGACACGATCCTAACTCCTCCCTTCCTCCGACTTTTGATCATCGTGATAGGCTAGATCGGACTTACTCGTACTCGGCGGCCTCGACGGGTGTATTGTCGAAAGCGGTCAAAAGACCAGCATCAACTTCGGCGGGCGCACTTCGCTCGAGGTTATCCGAGGTACTGTCAGTCAGCTCAGCTCCGGTAGATGAACCTAGTATTACTCACTGCTTCTCTGCGTACGCAGCTAGTTCCTGTGATACGTCCATAATTATATACTATAGTGACTATACTATCTACACTATACCGCCTAAGAAGACTTCCTCATTATCTAAATTCTGGGATTATCTAAATTAAATTAACGGAAACAAATACTCTCCCCTGAAATCCCTTTACTCTTAATTACAACCACCAAATCAGCTAGAGTACATTCAACACCTATACATATAAGTAAAGATGGCATTCCTCATTGACCGTAAGTACTATCTCATGGAGGCGAGAGACGGAGCTGACAAATAGGTCCAAACAAGGTAGCTGAGAAGCAGCGTTATTTCCAGGTAAATTCAACAAATCCTACTACTCCGGCTCCTTCCGGCGCGTTAAGCTCGTTGGGCGTATGAAGGGATGCGAAGGATGGACAAGGATAGAAACTAACAACCAGGCTCTATCAGGCAAGAAGCTAGTGTACCAACGAGGAAACGGAAACCTATACTTCCGTATGTCTACCATCTACATAATATCGCAACCGGCTAATACCGATAGGTTCATACATGGTCCTTTGGAGTGTAGCTGTTGGAGGTTCAATGTTCCAGCTTGTCCAGTACGCACGTGTAAGTCATCTTGAGCTTTGACAAGTAATCTGGCTAAACAAAATTTCTCTCAACCCGATCGAATATGCCCTAATCGATTAATTCTCACGCCCCTTCCACACAAACGCTATTCAATCTACAGGGAAAGGCAGCAAAGGTTGGAGAGTTGGAGTAGATTGATTGTTTGGACCTTCGGACATGCATGATTGATCATTTCGGTCCCGAGGATAATCGCTGGCGGTATCCGGAATTAGATACTGAATACGAGCCTAATGAAGGTAGATATCCCCTTCGAGCTCTGGATCTCGACAGCCGTCAGGGCTATTATACCGCGGCGAATGTAGGACGGCTGTGTGCGCACGGTGGTCCAAAGGAATTATGGGATTTCGGCTTTCGTTCGGTTACACGGAACAGGTCCTTTAGCGCCTATGATCGCGTGACTTGGACGCCATCTCGATACACTCTGACCACTGACTTTGGCCTCTTATTACTATCTGTATTACCATCAGCATCGACCATACATTCACACCGCTACTCGATCCTCACCATGCCTGATCCCCCCCCCAAAGCCCCGTGACGGCCAAAGACTACCCTCACTTGCCATTGGAGGACTGGGTCAGCAGATACCCAGACTCAAATTATAACCCAGTATTGAGCGGTGAAGCTTACATAGCTACACATGTCTGGACATCTGAAGCGTATAAGGTAGAAACATTCGGGGAGTCTACGGCTGGAGATGAGGCGCAGGGAAGAATTATCGGATTTCTCGATCGGAACGTGGGAAGATGGAACGAGAATGTGATGGAGCGAAAGGCTGTATGGAGTGAGTCTATCTCGGTCTCATGAGCTCATTTGTAGTCGAGATCGTGGGGTATTGTGGAGGCCTTGGCACGTATCCCGGTTGGTTGAAGACCATGTGTCAGCGAGTGTTGTGAGTCTTCTGATACACTATACAGTAATTGGCTGACGAAGCAGACTTCCCATCTCCGTCTTTGATTCTCCTCGAGACGATCCCGGTAGTATAATTTCATCTGCTGGTGAATCGACTGTGGTTGTGATCGATTTTGGGCACCTTGTGTATATTCAACTATACACGAAATTCGCTAGAATGCATGTCATTTTGTGTCCGAGTAGGTCCAATCCTCAGCAACAGTCCAAGATGGCGCTCACAGTAGACAACGAAATTGTCACAATCTGTATCCACTACCCGGGACTACCCACGTTAGCATCATTGCTTCACGAACGACTATGTGCGCCGCGACAAGGCAGAGTCAACGTCTTGTCAGTGCTGTGGAGAGTCATGGCCTTGCGTGAGTTTGTGCGGCATTAAAACGACGAGGATCTCTGACTAAGATAGTTATAGAAAGAACCCAAAAAGTGGGTGTCTCTGCTCTGCGGGATTTCCAGTTCTGATAAAGCAGAGTGAAGAGTTGAATCTGTTCAACAGGCTCAGGGTGCCGTTAGCCTCAGATGTCAGTACCCTTTGTCGATGATGACGCTGATGAGCGCAGGAGAACCGTCCACACGGCATCGAAAAGATATTTACTGAGGCGAGGTACGAAGCAAACGTCTATGTTGAGCAAGTGTTGCAGCGCTTGGAGGAGATCATCCGATTGCTAGTTGAGGGTCAGAAAAGGCCTGCACCAAGTGTCTTCGACCTGATGGACACAGACATCAAGGCCGAGTTCGAGCGACTGTCTCAAGAAAGCAAGAAGATCTTGCGATGGACACAGGCTCGATTCGATTATTATGCCGGACTCCGAGCCGCGAGAGAAGTGAGTGCCTTATGAATCTGTCAATATGGGTAGCTGACTTTTACAGCTCGAGCAAAGGGAGGAGGCCAACCGAATCGCTCAAAAACAATCTCGGTCTGCCGTCCTCCTCAATCGTCTACTGGCGACCTTCACAGCTTGCACCGTGATCTGTATTCGTGAGTCGCTTGTTGATCTCATATTCAAACACGCGAACTGACGGTACATAGCATTCTCCATGACCGTCAGTGTAATCTACATTCACTGTATGCTGTGTACTAACTTGTCGAGGCTGCCTTTTTCAGTATGGTGAGTACATGGTGTATAATTGGATCTGATCATACAGAAAGCATCCGAAGACCTCCATCTGACCATCGGCGACTTCTGGACCATTGTTGGCCCGGCTACCGTTGCAGTCATAATCGCCGGTATCATCCTCGCATACTTTTTGGACCACTGGCGACATATGGGGAAACGAATGGATTCGGTGGTTGGTTACGAGGAATGGCGTATCCAAGAGATGGCCAAGAGGTTGCAAGAGCTCGAACATAACATTGACAGCGTGGAAAAGAAGGAGGAATTCATCGAGACCAGGAACAGACACAAGTCAGCTGTACACGACAGAAAGCAGCGTGAGGATCCGGCAAGCGTTCCGGCGTTCTCCTTGGACCTCTCGAGAAGTCGTTGGGCATCGACGACACTGAAGAGACAAGTCCAAAAACTCGGTGTCAAGTCCAAGGGAGATGAGGAGAACGGAACCTCAAATCAACCACCGGTCGTAGGCACCGGTAACCTTGTACAGTGTGAGGTTGTCCGAGAACCTGATGGGTTCATGTGGGTCGAAACTTCTCAGTATTGGCATCCAGCTCATGACAGCTTTCTTCGACAGATCCCAAACGCTGCTGAACCCGCCTCCTTCGTAGTCGGCCTCCAGCCACCTCAATAAGGGTCGGCAAGGACAAGGTTGAGAACGAGGATGAGGTCGGGGATAAGCTGCAAGTGATACTGGAACGATCAAAGAGACTGGAAACGAGACAACTGGTGAGTCAAGAACAAACGCGACATCCCGATCTACTTGCGAGTGTTGCTGAGGATAGGAATACGTCTCAATAAACCATTGGGTTGAGATAAGGAAGAGGATAGATAAACCATCAACAGCGACTGTACATGTGAGAGGAGACGATCTTAGATTGAACGAAATATGACATGTATCATCACTGTGAATGGATGTAAGGGCATTTGCGACTCGAGCCCTCGATATTACAGTAGGTGTGCTTCAGATCAAGTGATGTCTTCGTCTATAGCCCTCAGGTATCTCCGACATCGACGTAGACTATCTAGAACCAGTCGTTCAGACATTCCTCCTATATCAAACAATCCACTGATTCACCCAACTGGGAACGAGAGACACGATCAGGTTTGTATCTCTGCGATCAGAGCTTAATCGCCCAGTAAATAGTCTAGCATGACGCCACAATGCGGGCTAGTCGGATCGACTGGACTAGGCAGGGGAGGTTGGACCGGAATAGCAAAGCTCTTCGGGTAAGGGATTAAATCAACCTTCGGAAACTGTACTTCGGGCCAAAGGATGGTCAAACGGGCCCTGTCAACACAGCCTCTTGCTTCCTTAGAGACGGTTCTGCGTCATCTGTATTTACTCAACTAGCTATTCACACTCTCTTAATAGTCTAGTCGAAGAACTTGCTGTTTACTCGATATCAAGATGTTGGACCCTCTTCAAGATCAAGATCAGAGCGTAGAGCCAGTCGTCGAGAGAAACCAAGGGAGTCACTTCCCTTTAGAATTGTGAGATATCTAATCAAGGCAGTCCGAGATCGCCGAGAAACAAGCCCACTCAGCAGTCATCCTCAATGGCTTATTGGCGATGTTCACCGCCTGTACCCTTGTTTGTGTTCGTAAGTCCCTACCAATCGCCACTGCTCGTAAGCTGATACTTAGCGTTCACCTTGACGGTAAATGCTTTATTAGATGCTGTGGTTCCCTTTACTAATGATTCTAGGCTGGTTTCTTCAGTATGGTAAGTTGTCTGCTTCACTTTCCAGCCTGGCTGATATTCAGAATGTGACTGAAAAGTTACCACTCAGTGTTCACACGTTCTGGACCATCGTCTGTTCCGCTACTGGGGCTGTGACCGCTGTCGGTCTCGTGGCTGCGTTACTGTTCCGATATCGGCGAGACATGAATCAGTAGTTGGCGAGGTCAAGAGAGAAGGGCAGGTCAGAACTCTTGCAGACGGAGGCTACTCGTATGGATATCTTGCGGAGCTGGGTGTTTAAGGCAGTACTTGGAAGGAGTTTGGAGTGGTCTAGTAGGCACAAGTAGAGTATAAATACCATCTATCATTGTATATAAAATATAAAAGTCAAATGATAGTGATGTCATTTGATCTATCCTTGAATTTGCAGCTCTAATTTTACCACTCTTTCTTATCACGGTCATCCAAGAGGCATGTCATACACATCTTCATCTTCTAAAAGTACATTACACCCTCAGGTACCGACTAGACAGGTAAGCACGCATACAGTCAACCTGCGCGATAACGATGGCGGGACATTGATGAACAGCAAGACCAACCTCCTTCAATCACCGTTTCTCCGTTTGACGATCCTCCCAACGATACTTACGACGAAGATATGTCTAGTCTACCCAATAATTTGGAGAGGCCTTCTATAGGTCACGGACGGAATAGTATGTCC
>Ga0265780_10000886_pt1 | contig 44237 bp, 23 predicted proteins | sample P1T30metagenome_FD_192432 | JGI IMG/M metagenome (GOLD analysis project Ga0265780, IMG submission 192432) | Plant litter microbial communities from East Loma Ridge, Irvine, California - P1 T30 | ecosystem: Environmental > Terrestrial > Plant litter > Unclassified | place: USA: California...
GTTTCACTCGCTCTTGTACACTCGCTCGCTTGTTGACTCGCAAGGAAACCAAAACGTATAAGAGGCTACAGCATCGCTTCAAAGTCAGAACTCGTGCCCGACGGGCTGTTTCTCCGTCACGTTATCTTCTTGAGTGTACATACAGACCCCCTTCGGAGGGAGTGGAAGGGATCGACAGCTGGACATGTAGTCATCGTGTCTCACAATTCGTGAGTGTGACGACTACCACAGACGTGTCTGTAACTATTCACCGCCGGACGGAAAATTCATCCGGTGGCGAGACGTTTCGCTTGTGGTGGTGCATCAGAAGCGGTGTCCTGTTTGGGCGGTCTGTCAGCTATGTTTTTCACGGGTAGAGAGCGAACGGGCAGGCGATCTTACATCTTGATCATCATTATTATCGTTAGCCTTTCTCTTCGCGCCCACCACAGCACTTTCCGCTCCCATCGCCGTGTCATCGGCGGTAGAAGGGGTGATGCCATTAGGCCTTAGAGTCGGCGCTTTGGGTTTGAGGCCGATGTTGCCGATGACATTTCGGTCTCCGACAACTGCGATTCCGCAGTTGATTGTCAGGTCAACGCGGAGGCAGTGCGGCTGGCCTGTTTGAGCATTCGCCGCTGCTACGGCGTTGTTTAGTTGCGTGACTGCGCTGAGCAGGATAGTGCTGAATTTGGTCGCGTCGGCGAGGATTGAGGACGAGGTCGGGACCAGGTTGTTGCTACCGTGGACGGTGTGGTTGGCGTTGATGACGAGTTTCATGGGCTCTTCTTCGTCGTCATCGTCTGAGTCGTCGTCCGTGTCCGAGTTACTTTCGGTATAGGGTGGTGGAGGAGCGGTGTCGATGGCCTGGTGGACGACGGGTTGGTGTGCGCGCTCGGCCATGATTTTGTTTGTGAGGTGAGTGATGGTGTCCATTTGATGGCTCGAAGATGGTGTGACGAAGCGGTCGGGACGACTCCTAGTTGTTAAGCTGGAAGTTGCGTGTGGTCGGTCGCTCGTTCCTTCCTTCCAGATGTGACAGGCAGCCTCGCAAGGCGGTGTCTCAGAGAGGATGGGTTGGAAGAGAAGTGCTAAGAGGGCCGGATTAATGTATTTGGCGTGAGACTGAAGATTGTGGATGTTGTTGATGATAGTGGCGATGGTGAATAATAATGAAAGAGTCGAAGCAAATATATAACATGATGATAATAGGAAGGCGGTGCTATTCACATGGGCGACAATCGCAAGGCACGACAATAGCATGCGAGAGCGTTGGGCAGAGCTAGAGTCTTAGAGTCTGCATCTCATACCAAACTCGAGCTACAATAAGAGTGTGCAGGCCAATCATATGGCCGGTGGCGGTGGTGCGAGTCGTCCTGCTCGGTTTTGCTATTGTTGTCTATTGACCCAGAGTTCTAACCGCTAACTCTTCTTATTGTCGCCGACGGCGAGTGGGGTCGCTTAGCGTGTGACGGCAACACCCGCCCGTTTCACTTTCAGCCTTCCAGCCTCCTCATCCAGAGCTCCTCCTTCTGTGTCCCATCGTTCGATACACCATCTCCAACATGATCGCAAAGGCATACCTACTGTGATATTCGGTAGAATCTTACAAATCTCTCCGCCAGACCGAGATGCGGCAACGTCGTGCATCTATCGTCATCCAATCGCCAAGACGTTCGAATCCTTCATCCTTCAGCTCAGCCCCAAGCGTCTTACGACACCTCGGACACGTCTGGCTCGACATGAAATTCATAGGTCCAGGCAGCTGTGTAAGTATGTACAATACATCTTGTCATGACCGACTATAAACTCTATAGTCGACTTGGCCTCTTTTCGTTACCCAAAGCTTGAAAACCTGAACTCCATCGGCCTGTCTGATGCCAGACTTCCGTCTCCAATGGACGCCCAACCCAACTCTTCGACCTCCACCTCTACCATCACAGTACCAGCAGGAAAGGTACAGATCTCATCCCTACCTAGAGTCTCACAACCGCAAAGTAAATCGACCTCGCCCACAAGTACAGATAGCGGCGAGCCTTCAAGTCTGCCAATAAGACACAGTCGCCTCGGCAAACCAAAAGTCAAGACTGGCTGCATTACTTGCAAGTACGAAAACTACGAATGATAGCAAATGTGAACGGACCTGCAATCTGACGCCGCCAGGATCCGCCGTGTGAAGTGTGATGAGGCTAAACCGGAATGCGAACGCTGCACGAGCACTGGCAGGAAGTGCGATGGATATGTCATTCCCAAGCCGAAGAAGACTGCCCCGACCTTGAAAGCGAATGTTCAAGAGCTTACTCTGGCGAGAGCCGTCAGTTGGGAGCAGGGCGATTCCGCTGAGCGACGTGCCATTGACTATTTCCGCTGCCACACGGCACCTGGTGTCTCTGGGTACTTTGACACCGATTTTGTAAGGAGGTTCTTCCTATATTCACCAGGCCTGCGTGGTTCTCAAAGGCCGTGCTAACGGTACTTCCCATCGCCAGTGGAGTCGTCTAGTATTGGCAGTATCGCAAAGCGAACCCGCCGTCAGACACGCCTTGGTCGCAGTCGGCGCTCTGAACGAGCGAAGGGACATATATCTGCGAGACGTGACCTTCACCAGGTTGATCGTCGTGGAACACCCTCTGGAAGCCGGGTCGACTTTCCACAGTCAGCAGCAGCAGCACAACGATCCTTTCGCCCTTTCACAGTACAACAAGTCGATCGCCCATCTAGCGAACGCTATGAACTCACCATCATCGAACTCCATCGACACTGCACTACTCGTATGCATTCTGTTCGTTTGTGTTGAGTGCCTTCGGGGAGATTACGCGCCGGCTCTCAAGCACTTTCAAGGCGGAATGTCCATTGCCCTCACTGCTTCAGGGAAAGAAGGTCCTAATACTCGACTTTCAAAGATGACAGGCATACGCGAAAGACTGATGCCGTTCTTCAACAGGCTGGAACTTCTCTGTCAGCTATACGGCCTGCGGCCCGAGTACAACTACGGTCTTGGGCCTTGGGAAACCCTTCCGGATGCCTTTCACTCGATCGTGGAGGCGCGAGATAGTATCGTGCATCTCATGAACATCAGCATCCGCCTGATTCATAGCACCAAGTTCCGTCGATATTCCAACGAAATCACATTGGACGACATCGTCCAGCACAACGAGGTGGTCAGCTGTCTTGCCACATGGAGAATATTACTCGATGACTTCCTCACCACCACCCCGCCCTCATCCCATCTGACAGAAGCCGCAACAATCCTGGAAATTCAGCGAATCGCCACTTTGACATGGCTGAACCGCGCTCTCACACCAGAGGAATGCGCTGCAGATGCCGACATCCCCCTATACGAACAAGCCGTGCGCCTAGCAGAAAGCCTCCAAATCCCAGCCCACCATAGCCAGACAACACTATCAATATCAACAGCAAAGTCAACCCTCCCAGCATCCACCTTCCTCTTCGACATGGAAATCGTCTCCCCCCTATACCTCGTCGCAATCAAGTGCCGCGACCCCAGCATTCGGCGCCGCGCCATCGCCGTCCTGCGCCACACAGTCCGCCGAGAGGGGTTGTGGGACAGCGTCAAGGCTGCCGCTATCGCCGAACGCGTGATGCAGATTGAGGAAATAGACCTGCCGACTCTAGATGGTAGTGTGCTACCTGCGGAGGGCGCGAGAGTCGCCAATTGCCACATTGACTCTGGGCCGGGGCTGAATCCGAGTGGGCACAAGGTCACATTTTTTACTATGCCTGAAGGCGTTAGGGGCAAGTGGCGGACTTGGGATGAGTGGGTCGAGTTGCGGTGTTGATATGTGCTGGTCCCCGAGGTTTAGATGGGTTGATGGGATCTGCCACATCGAAGGTTGACTGGATGGACATCGAACTTTCAATAACATCAGGGTAATTTTTCTGGACTCTCAGTATCAGTCGTCCGTCCGTAGCGTGCGAGGAACAGCATGAAAGAGTGACAGGTTCCGTTGCGTGTCGTATTCTTCATTCCACATCATTATAGGTGTTAGCGTCGCTTTGAGCTCAGATATCTACACTCGTCGTGCTTTGAGATGTGTCTGGAATGTCGTCCAGCTCAGCGTGACAACATTAGTCCGCCGCCGCTTTTTCCAACAGTCTCTGCAGACCGCAAATCCTCCCCATCGGCCAGCCGCATTCCTCTTGCTCTCGCTTGTACGGCCTGACCACTTCATGTCCTCTTCGCCAGCCACGCGCATCTTTGGAGGTAATCGAAATCCGTCCACTCCCGAAGCTCTTGGTCCGCAGGCTTCAATACGGCAAGCCAGCGCCCTCCACTCTAGCAATCTTCAACCTCCCCTCTTGAAAATGGCATCCATATGCTCCTGACTGTTCTTTAGCGTTTGCTCGAGATAATTCTCCTTCTTCTTCAAGTTCTCAATCTCCTTGACAACTGCCTGCGAATCCTTGGCTTGCTCGGTTTTGACGTCTACGGTGCTTGTGTTTACAAACCTGCGTTGAAGGAAAGTCAGTCAAGCGTTCTGCTAGGATAGGAAAGAAGATGGATGGGCTCACATTTTACCAACACCGTTGTAGACCTTCGTATCCTTGGGCAAAGCATCGATCTCGGCAGTCGACAGCTCGAGCATGCGCTTTTTGCGCGTCTGCGAGGCAAGCTGTTGGCGCACCAGGACGAGTTGTTGCGAGGAGAATTGGGCTTTGCTTTCGATTTCTTGGAGGAGCTGTTGGAGCTTTTCGTTGGGGATTGCCATTTTGTTTGCGTCTTATTGTTGATTGCTGCGGTGGTTTGTTTGGGGGCAGTTCAGTTGGTTCTTTAGCTTCAATGCGGTTGATCCTCCGAGGCTCATCCACACCTGAGGCAACTTTCTGTTTTCCCCCTCTCCGATCACATGTTTATTCTAGAATTAGTCTAGCCTCTATTGATCAGTCCCTTGTTTTTTGAGGCTCTGCGTTGCGTGACGTATCCTTACGTTGAGCTGCGGGAAAGCTGATCTGATCTGACGTGCAGACAAAGCAAAACAGCGAGTTGGCCAACGTGTACCGTCGATAGGTCTGCCGATCGGGAATTCGATTGTTTTGTTTTCCTTTACGTGTACTTACCTACTGCATCTCTAGCAATATTTAATACTGACTCACTCTGCATATCACTGCTAAAGCAAAGCAGCATGCCTGACACTCCAAACTCACACCGGCAGACGGCGGATTAGTAGCAGCAAGCACGCACCGCCTCTGCCAACTACATCTCCTAGCGCCCTACGTCGTCGCAGGAATTGTTGCATCTCTCAAAATATCAAGTAGTAGATAAGGCGCTCGCTCGTCGTCCTGTGCCCGATCTGTACCGGACCGTACCTTTCCGCCTGGTACACTACAGCACATCACACGTCCTCTCCCACAACATGACCTTCGTACTCCCGAGCATACCCTACCCGCCGGCGCGCAAAGACGGTTACTGGGCGCCAATCACCTCCACCCTAGACTGGTGCGAGGAGAATTACTACGCGACAAGATACTCCGCCGAAATCGTAAACACCCTCACCAACCTGCTATTCATCTACCTCGCCTACCGCGGCATCAGCAACTGCCTGCAACAAGGCCATGAGCGCATCTTCCTGCTCACTTTCGTGGGCTACCTCATCGTGGGATCAGGCAGCTTCGCTTTCCACACGACCCTCAAGTACCCGATGCAGCTCGTCGACGAGCTCTCCATGATCTACACCACCTGCCTGATGTTCTGGGCTACCTTTGAGCACAAGCGCGAACAGACTTTCCGCACGCTCTTGGGGTTCGCTCTGGCGGGCCTGGCGATATTCATTACCGCGTACTACCACTACTTGCAAGACCCGACTTTCCACCAGAACGCCTACGCCATCCTGACCGCGATTGTTCTGTTGCGCTCGATGTATATCATGGAAGTCAGCATCCGTCCGTTCTACCGTGAGCGCAGGGAAAAGAGGGAATTAGAAAGCAAGAGTAAGGGTCAGGAGAGTCTGTCGACGGCGAATCAGGCAGAGCAAGAGCGTAGGGATAACCGTGACTGCGAGATTCTGCGCCAGATGTGGTGGATGATCGGCACGGGGCTGACGGCTTTCCTCGGCGGGTTTGCCGTGTGGAATCTCGATAATGAGTACTGCTCGGTCTTGCGAAGCTGGAGACATCAGATCGGCCTTCCCTGGGGGATCTTGTTGGAGGGTCACGGGTGGTGGCATCTGGGGACCGGGTTTGGTGCTGTAAGTTTCGCTCTAGTCTTGGAATCATCTGAAACGAATGTAGATGTTTGGGGTCTTTATGCTGACACGTTGACAATAGTACTGTTACATCGTTTGGGGAATTTGGTTACGCCACTGCCTGAACGGCCGACAGGACGAGTTCGAACTCGTTTGGCCCCGCATACTCAGCGTGCCAGTAGTCGTCAAGAAACGGCCTGCTGTGAATGGACATGTCAAGAAAACGACATGAGAGGGATTTCGAAAATTCATGACTTCTCTTCACGGGCTCGAAGGTCGCCCTGCCACGAATCATAGGCGTCCGGACTCGTCTTGTCTTCGTTCCGTATTTGAAGATGGCACGGGATATCTTATAGACGAACATTTTGGATAGAGAACGATCACGAACTCCACTACTACTTATTCAATCGAGGTTGCAATCATTTGATCTTCTATATGTGGACAGCAACTTACTGGATCGCAACTTACTTCTTGTTGGCACCGAGAGAACATGCAAGCTGAGAAGCGACCTCTTCTAACATACCAGCATCCAGGTAGATAGGTTGGTTGATTAGCTCAGTTTCGTAAGGAAATCAGAGTGGTTAAGACCTGATAGCTAATACAGCTATGTAAAGACTAGGATAGCATTTGGTGCAGAGGTTGATGAATTTCTGACAGCGTGTCATTTGATTGCACCACTAGTCACTGTTCGGTTGAGTATATTAAGTCGTTGTCAATTTGATGATCCTGTATTATTCTGCCAAGTTGTGTCGTTTAACTTACTTCGTATTGTTTGACTTCACAAACAGACTTACCCACACACAATACATCGACTAACCGACTCCGACCGGGTATATCCCCATAAAAATATACCATACAACACGCACGATATCTCCATCCTTTCTGCCATACAAACCAGATCCCAGGTAGACTAGAATCAAGATAGTTCATGTGCCGCTTGATCCATACCCTAACCCTGTTAACACCAAAGATAGAATTGTTTCCTCGTTTAGGTACGTCTAGTTGCGAGAAGATCTCACTGGTACGGGACGAGAGAGCGTAAGAATTGTATTCCACTTTGGCAAAAAGAGAACCAACTGAACTGTGGCGGAAGAAGGCTGTGAAGAATAAAAAGACCGATCGAGTTCCTTCGCGGGAAAGGCAAAAGAATCAGCTTCCTCCCGTGATCGAAACAGGGACCTTAGGATATCTTGCATTTGCTGCAATCCCACGCTCTACCACTGAGCTAAAGAAGCTGCTTTGGTGGTGATCGATGAAATTGAAAAATATATGAAACTTCATTTTGAGCTCGGGTGACTCGATTCGACGGTAGTGCCTACCACTTCGAAAGATGACCAGCTGATCTCATGGTGAACAGTACCTTATTGGTGTTAGCCAAGCGTTCTTGCTTAGTGTTCGCCTGGTTGTAAGAAGTTCCAGATCGATCGCGGAAACCGGAGGAGTATGCTTTGTCAGTCGAGTCGTCATGTCCCCGAATCGGCTCCGATCATAGGACATCGGACCGGTATGGATCTCTCAATACCTGCTCCACCCAGTCGCAAGTTCACGAGGAGGGGACCGCAAGTCTAAAAAGCGCGAGATCTCGATGCCAGTGGCACGCCAGAGAGGACATCGAAGCCTCTTACTCCTTCGCCAGCACTACTTGCATGCTGAAGAAAAGGCATCGCAAAATATCCTTTCTCCCCAGAAAGCTACCAAACTCTCGCGCCCAGAGGCTGAAGAACGCCTCACGCGTCTTCGATGATGCATTCTCGATGAGAGAGATAAGTCGTGCGCGCTGAATGGTAGGGAATAATGATTTTGACGGACATAAACTGCATGCGCGGCTGCACTTGCAGGTGACTTGCTGAGAGATTGCGCGAGTACCCTTCTGCCGGGCGAACGGTCGTGGACGACGACAGTCTGACTTTGATCTGTCTGACGGGTGTGGATGAGGATCACGATCCCTGCAACACCCACGCGTCTTGGCGCCTTAGGATACGCGCACTATCGTTTGTTGTATTGGTGGGGTCGTTTTTGTTGCAGGGCGTCAAGTTCATTCGGCGAGGGAGAAAGAGCGCCGAGGAGTGTATTATTGTTGTTTTTGATATCAACAGCGACGTTTGAGAGAGAGTATACTTCTGATGAGGCGGAATCATTTGCGACTCAACAGCGGAGACAAACCGCTGATGTGGACTCTTTCCAAAACACACGCACATGGGCTATGATGAAACACCCACAACAACAAATCACCTCACTCTTCTCCAGCCCCCGTTTTCTCCATATTCACGAAGGAGTCTCGACACACATTAGCCTACTGGTGGCGCAACTACCCCGCTGCCATGGAGCCAACTATGGATACCACGAGGACCCTCATATCATGCAGCTTTTGTCATCAACAACAAATGTCGTAAGAGAGAGGGAGAGAGGGGAAGAGAGGAGAGGGGAGTAGAGAAGATGGGATGTTTGTTTGCCTGTGGTGGGCTGCTTCCCTGCTCACTGCGATCGTTGAACCGATGTGCGTGAGATAATGCGCCAGCTTCTCGCTAATCTCGATTCTCATGTTTCGACGTCGGACTTGGTTCGCTGCACGTTACGTGGTACGTACTTCTTCCATCATGCCGCCGACCATTTATTACTGTACGCCCTGTACGGCTGCATCACGGACCCTACGCAATCCGAATGTGAGGCGTCACTCTGCTTTATACAAACCTGTACATTGTACATGTCAAGAGTACCTCACTTCCCATGGAACATTCGAATCGCACGGCCGCGGCTACATGCTCTCCCGACGATACGGCCGCAGTGAAACTTGCCCTCCCCAGGTTCGACTTCACATGTGGCAACAACAAATAGTAATGGGCACGGCTACTGCGGCACACTACACCGCCGATGATACGGGGCGTGACGAAGTGAAGTCGGAGCACGTACCGCTGCCAACCGGCGGCATAGGCCGAAGGCCTCTTGTGCCTCTCCAAAGTGAAAGAAGAAGTGGGCGGCGGCCTACCGCATAAGGCAAAGTGTCGTGTTTCTCCACGCGCCTCGTGCAGGGAGTTGTCCGTGAGTAGCTGCCGGTGCGTCGTTTTGCTTTGGCTCTGCACGCCTGCTTTGTTTCTCCTCCCTGCTGCTTGTGGGGGGACTCTCCGCAGCAGGCAGGTCATGGCGCAGGGACCTGAGGGAAAAGAGACAGCCCGCACGCGTCGTGCTCGCTTCGTCTATTGCGGCGCCCAGGGAGCTTGGCGGATGCAGGCGGAGCGAGCCCTGTTTTCGTTGGTCAGTTCGTGCATGTATGTAGCCCGTGTCGTTTGGCCTGCCTGAAGACTGGCATATGCCATGCTTTGGTGGACGGTCGGGGCACCGAGGGAAGACAACGCCACGACGGCAGGTAGGGGAGCTGGAGCCAGATAACATGCTCTCGGTCGCTGGAACATGCCATGTCATGAACTGGTCTCAGACACCATGACATATACACTCTCGAGTCTCGACACTCGGACGCACATCCGGCAGCACGAGAAGCCTGCTGACCACAACGGTCGACGGTTACTAGTGCTGGTGGAGACCGTCGTGTGGCCAGGCGTCTTGTCGACCGCGGGCGCCATTCCACTCTCATCCTTAACCCTTGGTGCAGGCGAGTGCTTTGGAAAGCGGAGATAACTCGTGCTCGAGCCACTACGCCATGCTGGGGGAATAGCACTTTTGTCCGTTGGTGGATGGATGGCCCTTGTGGGGACCCCAGGTGGGCCGGTGGATACACTCCAGGCGATCCCGGTCTTCGATGTTGCGCCGCCATTCATACTATCCGTTGGCCCTGCTTGACTTTCTGATTTCCTTTTTCCTTCTCCTGCCGATATTCTGGAATGATTGCGTTGACGAGTTCGCCCTAAAACAACTCCGAATTGATCTGGTCTGGAAACGACTTGCATTCACTACACACAATGGATCCAATGGACTATAACCTCTCCGATTCGTCGTCGTCGCCCCCCGCAGACACCATCCATGCCCACTCTTCCAATGCAAAGCGCACTGCCTCCGATGCCGGCCTCAAACCAAATGGCATGCGACCACCCAAGAGTGTCAAGAGAAGAGCCTCTAAAGCTTGCCAGTGCTGCCGCTCGCGTAAGGTCCGCTGCAATGTAGTCGAGCACGGCGCACCTTGTACAAACTGTAGACTGGACGAGGTCGAATGCATTGTCTCGGAAAGCAAGCGCAAGAAGTTGGTCGAACTCCGAATCGTCTTCACACGACACCTTTTCTAACAAGCTGCAGGAAATGGACGACCAACGAGACGTCACCAACTGCAAAGAGCAGCACGCTCAAACCCGCAGCGAACGTTCCCATGTCCGCACACCCTCCATACGAACCCTTGAGACGGTCAAGCGAGCATGTGCCACATTCACTATGTAAGTAAAAGAACAAGCAACGGGATAGAGACGCTCAAGCTCATACTGTACAGACCAAGATTTGAAGAAAGATGTCTTTGCGAACAACACGCCCAGACACTCGATCAGCACACCTAGTATACTCTACAACTTACAGCGTCTCGGCCAGCAACGGCATGGATCGATTTCGGAAAACATGCCGATGATCAACAGCCTCGTCTCACCCACAGCCACACCTCCTCCCATGCTCCCATCGTACATCAAGCCGCTACCTGACCGGTTTGGAAACGACGACATCACGTACCTTCAAAACAAGGGTGCTCTTACGATTCCTAACATTGAGCTCCGCAACGAGCTCATTCGTTGCTACGCGGAGGTCATCCACCCGTTCATGCCTTTGATAGACCTGCACGACTTCATTGCAGCGATCGATTGCAACGACGGCTCCAAGCAGATCGGCCTTCTCCTCTTCCAATCAGTCATGTTTGCAGGTGTCGCCTCTGTTGACATGCGGCACCTTGAGAATGCAGGTTACACATCCCGCAGAGATGCACGACGAGACTTCTTCAAGAAGCCTCGCTTGTTGTACGATTTTGATCTCGAAGCAGACCGCATTCCACTCATCCAGTCGCTGCTCATGATGACATCCTGGTATGAGACGCCTGACGATCAGAAAGATAGCCACCATTGGATGGGAATCGCAGTGTCGTTGGCGCAGACAATTGGCCTACATCGCAACCCTGAAAAGTCGGCATCGTTTGAGCCAGCAAAGCAGAAGTTGTGGAAGCGTATCTGGTGGTCCACGTACATGCGTGACCGCCTGATCGCTCTTGGCATGCGTCGCCCGACCCGCATAAAGTCGGGCGACTTTGATGTGCCAATGCTGACCGTAGACGATTTCGAGATTGCAGTGTTGCCCGAAGACTCTTGCTGCATTCCATCTGATTGTAATCTGCTCCGCGATGTGGAAAAGCAACGGCAGTTGGCGGTGCTGTGCATTGAAAAGGCAAAGCTTTGCATGTGCATCAGCAGCGTGTTGTCTGTGCAATACTCTGTTCTTCAAAGCACTAACCAGTCTACTGGACCTGAAGGCAGCACACGATCGACCATGTCGCTCCAACCTAAGAAGACCGAGTCTGGCACCACCGAAGTGCAAGCTTGCGATCAGGCGCTGCAAGAGTGGAAGGACAACTTGCCCCAAGAGGCTCACTACGCGGTGCCAATGTGGAACGATGTTGAATCGGGGGATGGCTACATGGTCCTCAACCGTTCCCTGCTCCACATGATCTACTACTCGACTCTGTCTGCTCTCCACCGTCCTCAAGTGCTACCTTCGAGTGGTATGGCACCCAGAGATGCCAAAGCAGATGTCATCGACGTCTCGCGCAAAGCAGTCCGGCTCGCCGCTAACGAAATCACCTCCATCGCCAACACCCTCTACAACCTTGACCTCGTGCGCCTCCTCCCAACCACAGGAATCACAGTCCTACTCCCTGCTGTCATCATCCACCTGCTCGACATCAAAGCCCCGGACGAGGCCACCCGCCGCACGAGCCTCCAAGGCTTCTGCCAATGCATGCAGACGATGGCCCGCCTACGCGACATTTACGCCGCCGCAGACTACAGCACCGCTTTCCTCGAAGCCGCCATCCGCAAAGCCGAGATCACCCTTCCGCAGAAACCAAACGAAGTGAAAGAGCCCCGAAATGTCATCACCAGCACTCAAGGCCTCATGGATGCCGGCCGCCGCATGAAACTCACAAACCCGCCTCCTCACGCACACCTATCTTCCGCCCGCGCCGGTCACCTGACTCCTCCACCTGAGGACCGCAACGCCGGCATTCCAACTTCCTCGGCCGCAATCCCCAGCGGCATCACCCCGAACGGCCTCCCGCTCACAGACGATGACATTGCCCGCCGCCTCAGCACCTTCCTCGCTTCCACCCCGCCCGACTCCGAAGGCTACCACCACCACACGAGCAGCGGCGCTTCGGACCACAACTTCCACAGTGGCAGCGAAGGCGGAGGCAACGGCGAGCTAGACCATCACAGCAACAACTTCATGTCCTCCCGCGACCAGCCCTGGAACGAGAGCGCCGACGCTGACGTCAAATTCTCCCTCCACGACGATCAGAACCACAACCAGAACCATGACGACAACGGAAGCAACAACCACAACACCAAGTTCAGCAACCCCTTCTTCGCCGACGGCGCGATCCTCGTCAGCAACACAATCAGCAACGCGACTCTGAGCAACGCCGGCAACCCGTCCTCGACCCTCGCCGACTTCGAGCCCGATTTCGACTCAATGATCAACCTAGACGCCCTGGGCGGGTTCGACGAGAGCGGTTTCGGGGGCGGCATGCTGCAGGGCGAGAGCGGCGGTTTCGCGCTCGACATGGATTGGATGCAGGCTGGGATTGGAGGCGATGTCAACGGCGATGGCGACAATCATGATGGTGATGATCTAGGGAGACTTGGGGGCGGCCAGTTGGCTCTGGATGGGATTTCGAGGATGGGGGGTGGGATGTGAGATCATGCTCCTACCATTGAGGAAAGCAAGTATGATTCCTTCATCGGACTTTTGACGATAAGACGTATGCGACGTATGCGACGTGGTACAAACGGGACACGGTAGAATGACACGAAGGAAGAGTACATATGATACTTGCGAGATTGAGGGCATCAGTTCATTCGGCGAGTCTTTTCTCGTTTTGAGAGTCAATGTTCCCTTAGGCATAAACAGAAGAATGTACGCATCAGATCATATTGTACCTTGCTTTCCAAGTCACGCGCCTGTGATTGAAATTGTAAACGTGACTGTGTTGTTACTTCACTTCACTGTCTACTCGTATGCTTTGGTATATGTGAATGAAATCATTAATTATAATCCGCTCTCTTAATATGCCTTCATGCGCGCGCGCGTGTATGTACATGGAAGTCCTGATTTCCCATCCAGCCCGAATCCCTTCGCTATGCAGAAAACTCAAGCAAGTGGCTCATAATCATCGTCTTCGTTCCAGACATCATAAATCGACTTGCCGCCGACGATATCATCATAATGGACATCCCCGTCCTCGTCATTCCCATACAACAGCCCACGCGAGGAGCCTTTGATAGGAGTGGCTTCCACTTGTGGTGGCGGTGGTGGCTGCCTCATTGGGGCATTCTCATCCGTCAAGGGACGGCTCGTGGCAGGTTTAGGAATTCCTGCAAATCCAAAGTTGACTTTTCGCCCCACTGGCATCTTGATCGGCGTGGCAGCGACAACACCTGCTTGGTTCGACTGGACGCGGCGGGCGGTCGGAGACTCGTAGAGAGCCGATTGGAACTTGATGGGAGTGGCGCGAAGAGCGGATGGGCTAATGGCGGCGAATTTGCTGCTGTTGTCGCGTGATGGGGTTTCTTCGATGCCGCTTACACGGCGGATGTTGGCGGTCTCTCGATGTGAAGTTTGAGGCACGGCGGGAGTGCTGTCGACGCGTGGAGCCATGTTAGGGCGGCGAGACGAAGACGGTATGATGGACGGGTTGGAGCTGTGTGTGCTCGTCGGGACGAATTGGTTGGCGAAGGATGGTTTCACGCGTTTGGGCGTTGCGGCGACATGGACGCTTGGGGGTGCAGGGCGTTGTGATTTGGAAGAGCGAGATTTGTTCAGCGCTTGAGCGAATCTCTCGTCGGCTCGGGCTGCGACTTCTCTTGTTGCCATGGGCCGGTTAGGCTTCCTGGCGTTATTGATAGCTTCTTGAACCTGGGCTTCTGTTTCTTTCTTCTTGCGCAGGCGCTCTGTTGCCGCTGCGGATTTGGCGGCTAAGTCTACTTGGCGATGACCGGAGAGGTATGAACTGAGAGCAGATGCGCGCACTGGCGGTTTTGCTGGTGGGATTGAGGACAAGGCAGGTTGAGACTCCTCGCGTTTGATGAGCGCAGAGTCCGTAGCCGAACGATGAAGACCAGGTACAGGCCTTGCAGCATGATTGAGCGTCTCTGTGGCAACGCGCGAGAGTGGTTTCCTCGGTTGCTTCTCTGGCCGCGAGCGCATTGCAGGTTCGCCAGGCCGGCTTCGCGAAGATGTTGACTTCCGCTTTTCCGGCGATGGCGGACTCGGTCCTCCTAGCTTCTTGTTCACAAGTGCTGCCTCTTTCGGCAGACGTGACATGAAGAAAGGCACGATGATTTCAATGCAAAAGTCGTGCAGCTCGTTGCTCGGTTCGCTATTCTTTGCATCCTTCTCGGCAAGACTCTTTGCCGGTGTGTCTGCTTCCAGATCTTGCCAGATGCAGAGACGGTCGAGGAGAGTCTCTAACAGAGAGTGTAGATCCAAGGCCTTCCTACCTTTGCGTTTGGTCGGTTCGGACGCTGCCTGTGACTCGACGGTCTGTGTTTCCGCGCCCTGAGATTCTGCAGCCAGAGCTGGCTGCATCCCTAAGTAGAGTGTCTCTAGGATAATGATGATCTGTAGATATGTCTCTCTTATCCTCAAGGCGGGCATCCGTCGCCGCAGAGCGGTGTCAACGTTCTCGGGCGAAGTCATACTGCCTGTGATCTCCTCTCCGCGCCACCATCGCTCAAGATAATCCTGCTCGTACGTGAACAGACCGGATTTGTCTCGCTTCGGCTTGAACTTCTTCTTCCTTCGAGGCTTGGTTGGCTTGTCATCTTTGCTGGGACTGGCGAAAGATAGGTCTTTGATAAGAGTTGCGAGACTTTCTTTGTATTTCTTGTCCATCACATTCACCGGAAGAATAGAGTTGCGCAGAAATTCGACAAGCTCACCACTTTGGGTAGACACATCGATGCCGCCTGTGAGTGTTGACCTCGCGCGAGATAGAGGACCTTTTGCAAAGTACGCCAGCGATGTCCTGGAGAGATAAAGGGCGTCAAGATACTGTTTCGCCAGATCCTCGACTGCGTCTTGAGAGCCAGCATCTGCAGCATGGGTGTCTGGTCCTTGGCTCTCCGGTGCGTCGTGTTTTACGGCTTCTTCACGTCGTAGTCCAGAACCATTAGGAAGCAACGTGGGTATAGGTATGGACGCCTCGACTGCAAGTCGCAACATCGCAGACGTAGGTCTGCTGTTCTGCGGCAGACCCTCGGGTAGGTCAACCGCCGCTTGAGCCCACCATGGTGGTGTGCTTGCAGAGCCGGTATAGGTAGGCCTGCGCTTCACCTGGCGTACTGGCTCTTTCGGGATGTGTGAAAGGCGGCCCAAGGTATCTCTGGTAATCCATTCTCCGAGCCGACACAGCACGTAGACACGCTTGGCCGCACGCTCAACAACATACAAGCGGGCCTCCTCTTTCTGCTCCGCCACCAGTACGTTCCCTTCTACTCCGTTCTCGTGAAGTGACTCGAGCACCTGTACATGTGCGGCGAAGAGGCGGCTTCCAGAACCTTTGACATCCAGAAAAGCTAGCGGAACTTGTGCTCGTTTCAGCACGCAAACAGGAGTGAAGTGTGTTGTTCTCGCCAAAGGATCATCTCCGGCAGATTGAACGGCGAAAGGTCTTGAGTCGATCTCGGTGGGACGTGTTGTATGGTCGCGTTTGCGTTTCTTGACGCTTAATGAGCCAGTTGGAGGAAGAATAGGCGAGGCGCTAGGAAAAGACATGCTCGCACAGGAATAGCGGATGGTGCGATATCGATGGCATGTTTAATTATACATGGACAGCTGGTGTAGGAGGTGTATGAATTGGGATTGTTGGAGGGAGAGAGGAGAGGAGGGTAAGTGATTGATTGACTGATTGATGTTGTGTTGTATCGAGGGCGGAAGTGCTTGACGCGTGCTCGCCTGGCTGCAGCGCGTCGAAGGCCCCCGCTCGAGTGCATGAGACAGACGATCGTCTCAGATCTATGATTGCATACTTACATACCTACATGTATCTGATGTATGCTATGCTATTGAATGTAATCGTATTCTCACTCAAAGTCAGGATAGCATTTAATGGACTGTCGAGTATGGCATAACAGCTTCTACATTCATTAAGCACCTTCTCCCCCCCACTCCCATCAACATAGCCAAACAGCGTCAGATCAGAACAGCAACATCAACATGTCAACTCAACAAGACATCAACAAAATGCCACCAGCAATTCTCCGCATACCGCTGGAACTCCGCGAACAAATCTACGACTATCTCCTGGCCCTCGACACACCCGGCCAAGGCAGCTACCCTCTCCCGGGCGTAGGCATAACCTCAGTCTCCCTCGCGCCACCATCAACGAGCCTCTTACTGCTACATCCAACCATCACCGCCGAACTCCTCGACCACTTCTACTCGCAAGCAAAATCGAAAATAATCCTGAGTCACGCCTTCAACTTCTTCCGCACCGATCCCGAGCTCCGCCACCTAGAATCCTCCATCGCCCTCCAACGCATGCGGAAAATCGAGCTAGTCTTCTTCCAAGACATCCTCCTCCTGAAAGACTATCCCAGCTTCGGTCTCGAGTCCTTTTGCGCCGAGATCCGGCGACGAGCTGATCGGGCTTGCGATGTGCTGTTGCAAGCTTCGAGACTGCAACATTTGACCGTCTCGTGGATCGATACCACTCGAATAGGAGGCTGGGATGAGAAGTCACACATCCTGGAACCGCTGCGAAAACTGCGAGATCACGTTCGCGTGAGTATTGGTGATGTGAGGGTCAGTGGAGATCTCGAAACCGAGGCGGAAGATCGTGATGCTTTCGGGCGTGCTCTCGAGCAGGCGCTTGAGACTCCGATTGTTAGGTTGCGGCAGGAAGATGTTTTGCCGGACGACGAGAAGCCGAGTGATCTGAGGCTTTTGGCCTTTGATGTGAGGCAATTGCCTATAGCTGCTACTTCGATGGCAACGTAATTTTCATCGTTCGTCAATTGTCAACGGCATAGCACTCACGAATCCCAAGTGCAAGAGCCCCTACTGTCCGTCCATTAATGTACCTCGTGACTGCCCATCGTTCTAGTCTGTTGTCGAACGCTTTCGCAGGAACTGGGAATCCGAGATACGACCCGCAAATCATCCGTCCGAATCCAACAAACTTGAATGCTATGATGCAGGTAGACAATAATTCACCATGGCAGTGTAAGAGGTTGTTGCATATGGTGCAAACCATCAGTGACACGTAATATGTCAAGCCACAGACTGTAGATTTGTAGAGCAGCGATTGTTCAACCAATCGTTCGTTCGTTCGATCATGCCTAGAAGACCAACAAGTATACACTCGAGAACTTTGCAAGGAGACAACAAAGACGTGTCAAGGATTCATTCAAGAGAGAAGGCGCATCGCTTCATGTTTCTCTCTATTCCAATTGCAATGCCTCCCAAGGACGAGTCAAACAAAGAGCGCTCCAAAGAGTAATGCAGCAGCAAATGATGAGATGATGAGATGTAGATAACCTAGCCAAAAACGCCCTCAATTCCCAAACTCGCTTCCGATATCCTCGGGATCCAGAGTCTCGACAAAAGCTCTTTGGATGAAAGTATGCCACGCCTCGTTCTTGCGGCACTTGTTGTGTTTCTTGCCGCCGTGCTTTTTGCCCTTTTTGCCCTTCTTCTTTTTCTTTTTCTTATCGTCTTTGCCGTGCTTCTTCTTTTGCGCATCTACTTCTGCCTCGTCGACTTCATCATCCTCGTCGTTCTTGTCGTCCTCTGGCACGGCCGTTATCGTTCTTGAAAGAGACCTGGACTTAGGTTCGCAAGCGCCGATTTCACGCGCGAGACCCAGCATGCTGCGGATTGTTAGGTCGGGAAGATTGTAGACGCTGTCATTCCGGGTGTCGTAGTGTAGTTCAAACTTGAAGTCTTTGGGGTCGGGCTTGTGTGTTTCGTCATCGTCATCGTTGCCGTCGTGTTCGTGTGGCTTCTTGCCCTTGTGTTTGCCTTCGTTCCATTTGTTTAACTCGACATCGTCGTTCGATGTTGCGAAGTCGTTGTTGATGTGTGTTAGGTTGGCGAGGTACTGTTTGTAGCCGAGCAAGGTGAGCGACTGAGGCGAGTAGGCTGGCCCTGGCGGTGCAGATTTTGATGGAGGGCTCGGGATGGTGAATTTCTGATCCTTGTGCTTCTTGCGAAGGATGTCTACCAAGCCGTTGTCGAATGCATCGCTGTCTTCTACCCAAGCTTCGTCGCGATTCAGCTCACTGTCGTAGTCTGCAGCGGACAATGTATACCGCGGTCCGGACGATTGTCGCGAGTCTAGTCCGGAGACGTTGTACTCGTAGACTCGAACGACTGGCAATAAGTTCGGGACGACACTGGCGCTGGCAAACGACACCGAGTATCGCTCTGCGAATCTGCCGCCAACATCCTTCAGGTACTTCTTCTCTTTCTCCTTACGCTTCTGCTTCTTACTCTTGCCGTCTCCCTTCCCCTTTCCACTTCCCTTGCCTTTGGTCAAACCATCGAGCAGCTCTTCAATCTCCCAAATTGGCCTCTGATCATCGCTGCTCTCCATCAACTCTTCCGCGGCCGCCCATCTAAGCGACTTTGGCGGCTTTGGAATCTGCGAGAATTGTTTCCGCAGGTCTGTGAAATAGTTCGACGAGACCTCTGCGTGCATCTCATCATCTGGGGTTTCTCGCATCGTACTCTCGATCTGAGAAATCTTCATGCGTCCGCCGTTGGTATCGTCACTGATGTCGTGGAAGTCCTGCAGCATGAAATGATCGTAATTCATGTGTCCCCACATACCAGCGATGACAACATCGCGGTACTGCTGCATCCAGAGTGTGTACTTTTGCCAGCAGGTCTCGTCCCATTGAGTCTTCGCGTCAGTACGCGCAGGCGGCACGTGGCCTATCATGATCGCTTTCATGCCTCGGTCGCGCACAAGTTGTAGCTGAATGCGCAGCCACTCCATCTGACGGTATCCAGGTTCTGACCTTGCAGCGCAACCGTCCACGGCAGCGTTGGATTGGAAGAAGTACATGGTGTTCAGACTGAATACGGCGAGCTTGTTCGGGATGACATCGACGGAGAACCAGCCACCTTGTTCGAAAGAGTGCTTCTGGACTTCAGGAATGAATTGTCTCCAGACGTCTAAGAACGTGCGAGTCCACCTGTTCGGGCCCTTGGTCATGATGTTGTGCGGCAGGATATCGTTGTTGCCAATGTTGGGAACGATTGGTATAATGTAATCGTTGTTTGGATCGCGATCCTTCTCGTCGCCATTGCGTTTTCCAAAGACCTCGAACATCTTGTTGACCATGAACTGGTTGAGCTCGGTGACCTGAGCAGCCGTACGTGGGTGGCCCTCATCGTTGTCGTGACGCGCCGAGTCTCCCGTCCAGATGACAAAGTCGATATCATCCCTAAGCTCTTTCCCAATCCATTCGATGGTCTTGTTGATCAGCGCTATAGGACTGTCGCAGTCGCTGACCTCGGCGCCGTAGATGCCGGCTGGGCCTTGTCCATGGTGACAAGCAGCGTCTTCGGTTGTGGAAGAGTATACTTTGTAAAAACGATCGGGGTGGAAGTCTGAGCCAAGTTAGCATTGGCTGGTTGTAACAAACGGGTTGTCTCGTTTTTCTGCACGCACCCGTCATGTGTAAGAAGCGGCCATGCAGTGGACGCTGCTTTGTCGACAGTGCAGCCGCGCTGTGTCCCTCTCGTACGACATCCTCGACCAGTAGAGGCGCTTGATCGGTCGGAAGAGCCCAAGACTGTTGGACCAGACTAGAGGCGCCCAGGAAGCAAGCCAACAGATTCATTCTTGCCGCGACCATCAGGGTGTTTTTCTGTCGCGTTTACTTAGGCGACCAGCATGCCGGTTGATGGAGGTCAATATCGTCGCTGGTAAGTAAAAATGAGAAGTAGATAATCAGCCAATGGCTAGGTAGGGTATGTCGAGTGTGTAACAATTGTAGGTAGTGTCTGGCAGGGTCTGTCTGATCGTCGGTGGCAGGCGTGTGGAAATCTCCCTCTTGGGAAAATGAGACGAGGCGGCACGAACGCGGACAAAAGACGTCACTGCTGTTGCTGTTGCTGTGGCTGTGGCTGTCGCTGGATTTTTGGCGTGTCGTTGATGCGTGCGTTTTGGCGGTGATGTCCAAATAAAGAAGGACGTCGTGTGTTGATGTACAGTACTTGCAAGAGAGGCCTTGGTGAGGTTTGAACACGCGACACTCGTCCTCGCCGTCGACCGTGAGGCAGGCAGTCAGTTGAAGGAGTACTCTCGTGGGCATGCATCTACAGGCCAATCACGAATGCAGCACATGCACGTTGTCCTGCTACGTACCCTACTTCGTACACGCGGGTGACTCGGTCATGCGCTACATGTACCTTGATGGCTACACCTGACCCTTGCTGCATACCAAATCGTCCCGACTGTTCTGTGGTTGACGTGTTGGAACAGGCATCTCACCGTTTGTTCACCCAAGCGAGTCTTGAGGGTCTTACGCCGTACACGTGATTTATACCATCATGCCTTGAGAGTCAGGCCGTGAGCCATATACTTGTAAGCATCCCATGTGCCCATCAAGCTCTCTTCAAGCTCTGTTCTCTCCCAGACTTTCACTCGACCTTCTCACGCATCCCAACACCGCTCACAATCGCAAGACGCGCTATCAAAAACGGCCAAGTACTCAACGTGACCACCCACTCGTCAAGCGTCCACCCGCCCACTTGCACCCAAACGTCCCATCCCCCGATAGCCTGCGCGCAAGAGTGCACGTAAGCTGCGTCCGACAAGAGCATGCCCATGCACAGGAGTCTCCAGACGCGGTAGTCGTCCACCATACGTAGTACGATGGCTTCGGTGAAAGCGAAGTGCAGCCAGCCGCCGAGGAGCTCGGTGTAGATGAATTCGGTTGCGGGCTGTATGGTTGTCAAGGTGTGTCGTGTCATGGTCCTGGTGTATAGCGTTGGTGCGAAGAATAGCAGAAGCACGCCTCCAAAGGCACAGAATGGCTCGACATTGAGCAGTAGGAAGCGATAGATGGCTGGTATGCTGGCTGAAGCTGTCTGGCTGCGAATTGGCGGCATATTTGTGGGTGTGTGTGTTTTGGCACCTAGTTCGTGACTGAGTTCATGTGATTACTTCCATTAAGTGTTGAATGTACTTGGAGTGAGAGATGTAAAGATGCAGGAAGAAAGACATCTCGATGCTTATCAGACAAAACGCAAGCTATCCGGAAGCAACGACCCCGCGGAGCTGACCAAGATCATCAATTTGCAATCGTGAGTTCGCTTAACCCTCTACCTAAATGTACATCTACCTGCATACCTACATCACTCTCAGTCGCAGCGTCACGTTGGACCGACTCGGAGTTCCTAAGTATCATCATTTTGATAAATTCGCGATCACAGTGAGATGAACACATATCTCAGCGGTAGTGCAATGTGAACCGACCCCAAGTCCTGCAGTAAGGTGGCATAACAGTAAAACGGCAGTCAAAACTGATCAATGACTATCGCAGAGCAAAATGACCACTTCTGATGCTCAAGACGACAACAACATCGGATCATCGGTAAGCACGTAAGCTCATCACACTGATCGGATCCAACAACAAGCCAAGGCAAGTGGAGAGGCCGGTTAGAAGCGCGTTGATCATCCACGAGGAGGCTACCGACTAAGGTTAGCCCTACGCAAAACACTAAACAGTACGTCAGAGTCCGCAAAAAAAATCACTCGCACAGAACAACGCTCGAACAGAGAGACATGGCAAACGTCCATCTTATCTGCGACAACCTTTCGCGGAGAAATGGCATTACGTGGCACAGGGCGTTCTCGCAAACTAGCCCATCAGCACCCCGTGGGCAGCAGCATAATTGTGCCCGGATCTTCCGTAGAAGGACCTATCAGCCAAGAGTGCGTTAGGTAACAATTTTGCCTACTTGTGTGGACTTGTGGGCTGTCTCTCACCATCCGAAGTTGAACAGCAGTCCAACGCTCCCGAACCATGCCCGTTTCGTGCTGACGGGCGCGCAGACCATTTCGCCAGCGCTTCAGAACTCACCATGTCATGCTCGTCAAAGCCGCCCTCAACCGAGCAAACGCTGCAATGCTGCCCTTTACTTGAAAAAACGAATCGAACCTCGTCCTCCGCCCCAGAACGTCCCCATATTGCCTGATCCGTGACCTGGAGACGCTCTTTGCTAGCTCGGTGTGACTGCGGACTCTTCTCTTTTCTCTCTTTTCCCCGGTTTGTTGAAGGTCGACCCTTCTTGCTGCAAGTCAGTCCGTCAAGTCAGTCTCTACCACTACGATACCACAACGACCATGGAGATCAACCCGAAAGTGCGGAATGCCGCTGAGAACGGCGACCTGGAACAAACCGTCACTGGCGGCCCATCTCAACCTGGCGACGTCCAAGTCACCGACGATGTCTTTGGCGAGGTTGGAGAAGACGGACCCAATTATCGCAATGTTGGTCTCGAAATCAAATCGTTCTCCTCTGATCAAATGCTTACGTCCACAACAGGTCGGTTGGATCGCAGCCTCAGTACTTATGTTAAAGTCGCAAATCGGCATTGGTGTTCTTTCTATCCCAAGCGCTTTCGACGTCTTGGGAATGGTCCCTGGTGTCATCCTGTTACTGTTTATTGCATCCGTCGCAACCTGGTCTGGTCTGGTCGTCGGACCCTTCAAGCTGCGCCATCCTCATGTGTACGGACTTGATGATGCTGGTTACATGATGGGCGGCCCTATCGCAAGAGAGGTCATGGCCGGCGGATTCACTCTTTGTGAGTTGATTGCCCCGTCGTCGCAACACACTGAGGCTGACATCGTATCGCAGACTGGATCTTCCTCTCCGGTTCCGGCATGCTCGGCGTCTCCATTGGCTTGAATGCCTTGTCGACTCACGGCACATGCACTGCCGTCTTCGTAGCAGTCGCCGCGATCATCGGATTCATCTTCGCCAGCGTCCGGACTCTCGGCCGCCTGGGCTGGCTCGCCTGGGTCGGCTCAGGATGTGTTATCGTGTCGGTGTTTGTGCTCACCATCGCTGCGGGTGTGCAAGATCGTCCTTCGGAGGCGCCTCAGACCGGACCCTGGGCTTCGGACTTCAAGATTGTCGGAGACCCTACATTCGAGCAGGCCATGGCTGCTATCTCGTCCCTCGTCTTGTCATACGCTGGTGTGCCGGCCTTCTTTGCGGTCGCGTCCGAGATGGCTGACTTTAGGCTCTATAGCCGCTCGGTCATCACTTGCCAGTCGGTTGCTACCGTGACTTACACCGTCGTTGGAATCGTGGTCTACTACTATTGTGGAAGCTACGTAGCATCGCCAGCTCTTGGGTCCGCCGGTGTGTTGATGAAGAAGGTGTGCTACGGTCTGATCCTGCCAGGACTCATCGTCTCGACGCTGTTGTACATTCACGTAAGTTGATTGCGATATCTCTCATCATGCCGGGAAACTAACACACCGAATTAGTTGACCGCAAAGTACTTCATGGTGCGCATCCTGCGCGGTTCCAAACATCTCGCCGCCAACACCTGGCAACACTGGACAACCTGGCTATGCTGCACGGGCGCCATCACCATCATAGCATACTGCATCGCCAGCGGCATTCCGGTCTTCCAGAGTCTGGTCTCGCTCGTTGGAGCCTTGTTCGGAACTTTCATGACTTTCCAGCCGATGGGCGCAATGTGGTTCTACGACAACTGGAACAAGGGCGACCGCGACTGGAGGTGGAAGTTCGGTGTCTTCTGGGCTTCATTCGTGATCGTTGTAGGAACTTTCCTCATGATCGGAGGAACTTATGGTTCCGTGGTTGGCATCATCGACTCTTACAGCGAGGAGGGCGGATCCTCTGCGTGGTCGTGTGCCGATAACTCGAATTCCGTTTGAGCACTGGAAAACAGCTAGCTCATGGAATGGAGTGGATTGAGAGATTTTAACGACATACCCGTGTTGAACATTTACGACACCAAAAATCAAGAATCTGCAGGCCAGATCACCAAAAAGGGAACAATACAAAAGCGATGCATGCCTGGGCAAATCACCCAGCTATATGTATATATATAGTTTACATAGACGGACCTGTCGAAACGACCTGCCAGACCGATACAAATGACCTTCCAGACCTCGCCTAATCGCGCGCCCCCTAGTCATAGAATCACGCATCGCGCGTAATTCACACGGCATGGCATTTGGCATGTCATGGCAGAAGTGATGGCACAATGTACTTCGCCACGATGACCCAAGCGTGCATGCCGTCTTCTGCAAGCCAACCTTCCCGCTTCACATCTCCCACTCCACCGGGCGTAACGCCAACTATGAACGACAGGTGACAGCTCACGGGCATCATCAACAACAAGAACAAGAACAACATCAACCGCGGTCTGTCACAGAGTCACGTCCACCAAGGGGCAGATTAACCACCACCTAATTATTGCATCTGTGGCTTTTGCTACTAAGCGGCTATCGGCTTGAATTGACGCCTACCCTACCCGCCAGCCTACGAGGGGCCCGCACCTGGAGACAGACAGACCACAGACGGACACACGGCTATGCGGCCTTCTCTAGGTTTCTTCCAGATTTGCGTTTGGTACCTTGCAGTGCGTGCCTTGGGAAAGTAACTCCCGGGCTAGCTAGCACGCGGCTGCAGGGGAAGACTAAAAGCTGGCAAAAGGTTAGTGTGGCTTCTGGCTAGGGCTTTGTCGCGGATACGAAGATCGAATCACAGAAGAAATCCCTGCGCGGCTCATCACCTTAACGTGGCAATAGTGCGACTGCCTACCCGCCGCACCGACCGTCTGGGAGCCTTTCTCTGTGAGCCACTGAACGTCTCGGGAGGGCATGCTCGTGTCTGAAGAATCGTCTTCTAGGTCTAGCTCCATGCTTTGCCTACGTCGTGAGTTGACGGCACCAACGGCTACCTCCTAGCCCTGCTTCTATTATGTGCCCACGTCGTAACGACCATCGACTAGCAGCACCCTCCGGTAGGGCCGGCCTGGTAGTCGCTGGTGGCTCGCCAGAAATACACACGGGCATCGATGCCGACTCTGTGGGCTCGCCCTCTACCCACAACTCAATCTTGCTAAGTTGTCTTCGTCTCGTGTTTCCTCCAACATAAGTCCTTCTCCCTTCCCACCCTCAGTCACTCTTTGCTACTACCTACTCCACCCCTCTCTCGAGCCCGCTCGAACCTACAGTCTTTTCAGACCACCTTTTCGTCTTTTTTATTATCATTTACTTCTAATAAATCAGCCAATATGCGTGCTCAAGAGTCTCTCGTTCTTTCCCTTCTTTCCACCGCCGCCGTTGCCCTCCCCTCGACCACCGGCAAGTCCTGCAAGGCCCACCCTCACAAGCAGGTCTCGCAGAGCAACGACCACATCGCAGAGCTCCGCGCCCAGGCCTCTTCTCTTCGCGCAGAGCTCTCCAGCGTCTACGCCGCCCCTTCGCAGGCTTGCAGGGCTCACGCCGCCGGCACCGTCCATGGCACAGTCCCCGCCTCTGGCTTCACGGCCGCTTTCACTGCTGCCATGAGCTCTGGTGCTCCCAGTGCTACCGCCCCGGCTGCTTACGAGACCTTCTTCTCCAAGGTTGGACCCGTCTCTCGCCTGACTCCCACTTCCTCTGCTTCTCCCGCTTCTGAGGATGCCCCGGCCCCCTCTGGATACGGCAATGGCATGGACAGCTACGGCAGTGCTTCTTCTGGAGCTGTCTCCTCCGGCGCTGCTTCTGGTGCTGCCTCGTCTGAGGCTCCTTTCCCTACCGTCTCCACCTACACCAACGGCACCACCATCAACCACGCCGCCACTGGCGCTATGAGCAGCTCTTCGTCTGCCGTCTTCTCTTCCGGAGCCAGCGGTGCTGTTTCCTCGACCGCTAGCCTGTCTTCCAGCGCCAGCTCGACTGCCAGCTCCAGCTCTAGCTCCAGCACTGGCGTCTCCCCCACCTACGTCCCCAAGATGTCGGACTTCTCTGTCGAGGAGTTCAAGTCTGGTGAGGCCTTCAAGAAGGTCGCCGCCATTGCCGACGAGCGCATGAAGGCCCGCGACCTCGAGGGTGGCTGCACTTATGAGAACGCCGAAGTTCGCACCGAGTTCCGCGCCATGTCCAAGGACATGCGCAAGCAGTTCACTGACTCCGTCACCTGCCTCAAGAACATGCCCGCCAAGGCCGCTGATCTGTCTGCCTACGGTGGTGAGAACGGTGGTGTCAAGTCCAGGTACGACGAGTACGTCGCCACCCACATTGAGAACACCTTCAAGATTCACAACACCGCCGACTTCCTTGCCTGGCACAGGCACTTCATCTTCGAGTTCGAGCAGGACTTGAAGAACAGCTGCGGCTACACCGGCACCCTTCCCTACTGGGACTGGTCCGTTGACGCCCAGGCCGTCGACCAGAGCGAGATCTTCAACGGTGACGAGTACTCGATGGGCGGTAACGGTGAATACATCCCGGGCAGAGCCGATACCTACCTTGGTCTTCAGGACCTCAACTTCCCTCCTGGCACTGGCGGCGGCTGCGTCTACAGCGGCCCCTTCAGCAACACTACCTTCACCACCAACCTTGGACCCATTGATTCTCCCTACAACAACAACGTGGTCAACCAGTTCGATGCCAACCCTCGCTGCCTCGTTCGTGACCTGAACAGCTGGTTCTCGCAGAAATACCTCACTCCTGAGAAGGTCGCTGACCTCGTCATCGGTGAGGACTCCGTCCAATACTTCCAGGGCCTGATGCAGGGTTACGTCGGCGACAACAAGCTCGGTGTCCACGGTGGCGGCCACTGGGTTGGCGGTGGCCCCTCGCAGCTCGAGGATTTCCACTCTTCCCCCAACGACCCCGTCTTCTACATCCACCACGCCATGATCGACCGCATCTGGACCGTCTGGCAGTACATGGACCGCGAGGCCCGCCAGAACCAGATCTACGGCACCGACAACCTCGACGGCGGCAACACCATGACCCTCCAGGACTCCCTGCCGTTCGGCCTTGTCACCCAGAGCCCCGTGCTCGGTGACTTGATGGACACTCTCGCTGGCCCTTACTGCTACCGTTACGAGTAAATGTGACGGTTAGCGGGTTGATTTGATGGGATCGCAGTAACTTGCGATTGATGTTGGGACGGCTTTTTCTTTGACAGAATCTCTTTTTGTCTGATCCCCTTTCTTGGGATCGTTTTTTTCCATCTCTGTTTCATATCTTTTCTTTTCTCTTGTCGACATCCCTTTTCTTACGTCCATCCGGTCTGGTAGATAGAGCCTTCGTCGTGTACATAGAGCTTTGATAAATCTGCAGAGATGTCATTTACTCCATTGGAACCTATCATGTGCTCAATCAGTTCAATTCGTCAGTGACAGGTGGAATTGTATGTGATGAAGGAAAGTTCGATTACGCTCAAGCAGAGCAAGAGACGATCATTGTGTTCATATTTACATGTGTAAATACATCTTTCTGAGCATGTTTGAGGACAATTACGCTTCTTGCGCACGATTGAGCATGTTTTGCCCATCAACGGCGCGGAGGTCTTTAGTCAACTCAATCATTGCTATACATCTTTCTGTTCGGCAACACGACGATTATTCTATACGAAAGTCGATGATGCAAGCCCGTGGGATCTGCCATGACAGTGAGATACCAAGTTTGGGAGTGTGCTCTCTCACTGGCGACACGTCGATGTTTCGATACGGCAGTTGATGATACTAGCACGTGCGATATCTTCCCTACCAGTGAGACGCTTGGGATTGATACTTTAGAAGAGTTTGATATCTTGTTGGCATAAGGATATGTTTGCCGTGCGGAAGTTGATAATAACATCATGTACGTGTATACACATACACATGCGTTGTCCCTCGTTTACTAGCGACACGTTACACAATCTGCAAGAATCATGAATACGACACACAAAGCCCTCGCTTAATTGCATGCATGCATGCGATGCAGCGCCGTTTTGCTCACCGCTCGGCAAGTCATCTTCAAACACGAGGTCGAGAGACACGACATTACACTACTACCAGAGCCCTCTTTACGAGGCGAAGAGTTCACGTGGGAGAGACATGATGATGGCAGCTATGTGAAGAAACATGTCTCTCTCCGGCCTACAGAAATCTGGAACATCCAACGGGGATGATCATTCACACCGCAATGCGCTGGCATGATTGATCTGCACAAGGATATCTTGCACAGTGTTACACTCTACGTTCTCGCATACATCACAACCACGTTGCTCGGGGAAGGACACCGTGAGAAAGAAGGGCTTCTTCATCCGAGCTCCTATATATCCTTCCTTCGCCGTACGGTCTACGTCCGTATGTCTGCCTCCCCTGCCGTCCCAAGTGGAGAGCACCTCGCTAATATTTTCGGGGTGGGCGTAGACTAAGAACAAGCACCAACTATTGCAAGTCCCCCGCGGATGATGTGCCAGTCCGGTGCCAGGAGGTAGCCTTTTCGTATCGGGAATCGGCTTCGCTTGCCAGAAGCCCATTCATCCATGCTATCACAAGCGCGCGGTCCGTCTTCGCGTTGACTATTATCTCGCTTCCTTCACACAGACTACTAATTGTTGTACTATTGCCACTACCGACAGGCAGCCAGTCTGTGCAAAAGGCCGTGATCAGCTACAGGGCTGACCCCTGGTTTCTTCTAGACTGTGTTATCCCTACTCTTACTGACAACCTGCCCTACCAATATTGACTGTGCAAAGCATGGAAATACCACGCGGTGCAGGTCCTGACACAGCCGCCCAGGACTCGGGTATGCAGGTACGGGCAAGCCACTGGAAAGGCAAAGCGAATTCCACGGAGGGCTGCATGCAGGAACCCCCTGAAAGGCTGAGACGGCTTGACGATGGGCGGGTAGGAGGAGGATGACATGCTATGACATGACAAAATACTTGTCTACTTTCTTGTTGTGGCGCAGGCCGCGCAGCCAAGCAGCTTCGCGGTACGAGGCGGGACATGTCCACTCAACGAAAGAAAGAGATGCACATGTGCGCCAAGGGGGATGTGTGCGCTGGCTGCTTGGGCGGCTGGCATGGGAAAGTGGATTATGTGTTCGTGTCGAGAGTTCACAGGAGCAAAGCCAAAGCGGGACTTTTCCATTCGCCAGGCCCACTCTCTCCAATCACACACCTGCACACACACGTCGATTTCATCACCAACCAGACAGATAGACAGACAAGAAGTCGACATCTCCGCGACTCTTGTACCTGCTAGCCAGCTAATGCAGAGCTGCTGCTTTCTGCTGGACTCTCTGGGCGAAGAAACGGCGCCGTTTTTGTCTTGTCTCTTGCATGAACGTCGATGTGTGTTCGGCGGCGATCGCCGTTTCTGTTCGGTCCGTCCTTCTATGCTTTGACTCGGACTCGATCTTCATCATAACCGGAAAGTCTCGGCTGTTTCGACGCGTTTCTCGAATCACGTGTGTGATGAGAGGATGGTTTTGGTGGTGATGAGAGAACACACGGCCAGTGATGGAAGATGCACATAAGAGATGAGAGGATGCTTCTACGGCTGATGAGGCGATGCGATGGCTGCCTGGCCAGACCCGCGGACACGTTCTACCACCCTGATCTCCACTCTCCACCAATGGACCTTTGAAGATCTTCGTGGTTGTTAGCAGCATACTGGAATCTGGAGTGATTACAGGTACCGCGTAGATCTCACAACGCGCGCTGGGACCGGGTCGTGCAGAGACTGGCTGACATCGCAGGAACCACTATTACTTCCAAGTGCTGCCAGGACGCGAACAACCATCTAACCGACACCATCTCCTACGCTCGTGAATACTATCCTTCCTCCCACGGAGGCTCCACGCGCTTCTGCACTAATCCCCGTTTGCCTTTGCCGCCTTTCTGCAGGAACCCGCCGCCACGCGCGGGCCCGACGAACTAACCTGGCCTAGTCCTTCAACGCCCCATCCGGCCACGACATTGGCGCCGCTGCAAATAGCAAGATGGCGTGCGTAGGGCCTCACTAATCTCACTAACCTTGAGCTGGCCGTGGTGATACGAGACGATCGCGCCCGCCATGCCTCGCCCAACCCAAGGCCCCGGACGAGGCGGCAGACCGGGCCCGTTCAATCGAGTCTTCCACCGTCCACAAGTATCACCGTCGGCCTGCACTTTCAACTCCCTTCTCTCTCTTCACGTCTTTCGCTCATCACCTAATTCTTTCTTGTTATTCCGAAGTGTGTTTGTTCTTGCACTTCAGTCTTTACATTTAATTTTCTCTCTTTCGTCGTAGCCTCGCCATCATGCGTGCCGACACCACACTCATTGCCTCTCTTCTGGCGGCTTCGGCCGCCGCCCAGTCCAACTACACTGGCGCATCCAACAACACCCAGATCGACAACTCCTACACCAACCAGAAGATTGTCGCTGACCTCGAGGCCGAGGTCGCCGCTCTCAAGCACCAGATCGAGTCCGCTAAGGCTGAGACTTGCGACGCCTCCCCCGTCGCCGGTGGCTCTGCCTCGGGCGCCTCTTCGCCTGCTGGCTACTCCGACAACAAGGGCACTGCTGTTGCCCCTGCTGCTTCTGCTGCCACCTCCTCCGCCCCCGCTTTCTACAGCGGCGAGGAGGACAAGCCCGCCACTGAGAGCAACGGCGCTGCCGGCTCTTCTCAGTCCGAGAAGCCCGCTGGCTACACCGGCCAGACCAACACCGGTTCTTCTTCCGGTGACGAGTCTTCTCCCGCTGCTGGCTCTGGCTCCTCTGAGTCCCCCGCTGGCTCCAGCCCCGATTCCTACAACGGCAACAACGGCGGAAAGGTCAACCAGGGCGGTGAGTACTACGCTCCCAACAAGCCCGAGGACAGCAAGTCCACCTCCACCACCACCATCATTGTCACCGCTGGCCAGACCGAGACTGTTCAGCAGACTCAGACCGTCACCGCCACCCTCTCCGGTGCTTCCGCCACTGGTGATGTCGAGGTTGTTACCGCCACCGAGACTTACTGCGGTAAGGGCCCGATCCCCACCCCTGGCTCTGGTGCTGCCTCCAACTCCGGTGCTGCTGGCCACGCTTCCTCCGCCCTCTCCAGCGTGATCAGCGCTGGTGCGGGTGGTGCTGGCAAGCCCTCGGGCTACCCCCAGCTTAGCAGCACTCACGGCTACTTTGGCAACGGCACCATGCCCGCTGGCACTGGCTCCGGCTCTGTCCCCACCGCTTCTTCCGGTCTTCTCACCATGACCAGCGGTGCCTCGGGCATGACTTCCTCCGCCACCGTTCCCATGTCCACCGGCATTCAGGGCACTGGTGTCTCTTCCTCCGCCAAGCCCACCGCGACTGTCGAGCCCAAGATCTCCGACTGCGCCACCTTCTGCGAGACCCTCACCACCTTCGAGGGTTACGAGGTCACCCCCATGACTTGCAACCAGCTCACCGCTGGCGTCTCCGTCAACACCCCCACTGGCCAGTCTAGCGTTGGCTGCGGCACCGCGTTCACCCCCGAGGTCGACGTTTGCCAGGTTACCCTCAACGTCAAGACCAGCGGCACTGCCAACACCTACATGGAGGTCTGGCTCCCCAACGGCAACGCCACCGAGTGGAACGGCCGTTCCATGAACACTGACAACGGTGGTCTTAACGGCTGCGTTCACTACGTCGACATGGTCTACACCACCGGTCTTGGCTTTGCTTCCATCGGTGACAACGCCGGCCACAACGGCAGCTCTTTCGACGGCACCTGGACCCTGAACAACAACGAGGCCATCGTTGACTGGGCCTACCGTGCGCGCCACGCTGCCGTCGAGGTTGGCAAGGAGACCATCGACCAGTTCTACAGCAAGCCCGCTGACTACTCTTACTACGTCGGCTGCTCCGCCGGTGGTGCCCAGGGTGTCCAGTCCGCTGAGAAGTACCCCAACGACTTCGACGGTATCATCGCTGGTGCCGCCGCCAACGACTTCAACCACCTCCAGGGCTGGTCTGCTCACTTCGCTCAGCTGACCGGTGCTGTCGGCAACGACACCTACCTCTCTCTCGCTGACTGGACCATCGTTCAGACCTACGTTCTCGAGCAGTGCGACGCCGCTCTCGACAACGTCGCTGACGGTATCCTCGAAGACCCCACCCAGTGCAAGTTCGACGTCTCCAAGATCCCCACCTGCGCTGGTGAGGATGACACCACCCAGTGCCTGTCCGCCACCCAGAAGCAGACCGTTGAGGATGTTTTCAAGCCCCTTCTCGGCTCTGACGGCAACCTGATCTACCCTGCCCTCTTCCCCGGTTCCCAGGTCGATGCCTTCAAGCTCGGTCTGCTGAACGGCAAGCCCCAGGGTATTGCTCAGGACTGGTTCCGCGGTGCCGTCTTCAACTCCTCCAGCTTCGACATCTCCAAGCTCACCATCAAGGACATTGAGCTCGCCCAGAGCCAGGATGACCTCCACGGAAACCCCTCTGCCTTCAGCGCCCAGCTCGGTGGCTTCTCCGACGCCGGCAAGAAGTTCATCATGTACCACGGTATGGCCGACCCCATGACCTCCGGTGGCAACGCCCAGCGTTACTACCTCAAGCTCGCCCAGGAGATGGGTATGTCCAACACTGAGATCGACAACTTCTTCCGTCTCTTCCGTATCTCTGGTATGGCTCACTGCGGTGTTGGCGGTATCTCCGGTGCTGGTGCCTGGATGTTCGGTCAGAACGGCGCTGCCGCCTCTGCAACCAACAACATCGTTTCCAACCTTGTTGACTGGGTCGAGAACGACAAGGCCCCTGAGACCCTCCTCGGCACCAAGTTCTGGTACGACACCCCCGCCAACGGCATCATGTTCGAGCGCGCTCACTGCCGCTTCCCCTACCGCACCACCTTCAAGGGCAACGGACTCGACTCCACCAAGCCCGAGAACTGGTCTTGCGAGATGATCAACGACTGGACCACCTGCGAGGGCGAGTTCTGCTAAATGCAGTTCGCCAATGCACCAACCCCGTACGATGATTGAACGCAGCACAAAAACTCTTTCGGATGTTTACTAGCAGTCAACAGTTCTGCTTGGGAAAAGGACGAAAAGAAGAGAAAGTAAAAGAAAGAAAGAAACAACAACCCTTTTGGTCAACACGACTATCTCGTAGCATGTATTTTCCTTGCCTTGTCTATATATTTCATTTCTCCTGTCGTGCATGTAGAATAGATCCTTTAGATACACTCTTTTGGGCAGTTTGGGCACACGAATGTTAACCTATCTATTATTTCCTTGTATACGACTTGATGCACACCTTGACTATCTTGACTCTCACTTCCCACCCTCAATCCCACCTCCACTGATCACTTAGCCTTTAACAAGTTACCGGCTAGTATCTCGTTCCGTCCATCCCAGTGCTTGAGCTTGCAGTCGATACCGGAAACAACTCTTGACCTCGTTCGGTGCACTTTGGGCGTGGTTGCAGGTTGACAGCGACAGCGACAGAACTGAGATTCCCGACATTGACTGTTTGAAAAATCGTTTCGTTCGTGTTGTCTATCTAACCGATCAACAAATGCCGGATGCACGCCGGGCTGGAGCTGACTTCAAGCGTCGTAAGTCATTGGTGTATGTATGTGGATGCATGCCAGTCCATGTCCATCGTCATCGTTCGTAGCCTGGAACGAAACGCCCTTCTCATCTCCTGGAATATCAAGCAAACAAGATCACACCCCAATCCCATCCCAAACTTGGGCGTATATCAATGCCGATTCCTCGTCACCGACTTCTCCATCGTCGTCCTCAACGAAGAACCTGATCCCCAGGTTCTCTTCGGCGGCATACAAACGAGTCGAGATGGCCGTCCGGCCGCCATTGACGAAGACTTCCAAGACGGAGGAGTCGCGGAAAGCGTGAATTGTGAGGGGTTCTGAGGTGTTGTCTGATGTCGTGAAGAGCGTGTGGGGCGCCAATTCAGGGGCTGCGTTTATCAAGTTGGGGGATGGGTGTCCTGATGGTGATAAGGAGGGGAAGGAGGGGCGAGTGATTTCGAAGGTTTCGGTGCGTGGGTTGAAGGCTAGGGTTGTTTTGCGGGTGAAATCTAGTCAAGGTCAGTATGCCTTTCTTTCCGAGTGGTTCCTTTGTAAAAAAAATAATAAAATTGAAACCAAGTTATTGCTTTCGAGTATGACTTACCTTTAGAGTGGATGAGTTGGATTCCAATGTTCCTGCAGCGCTTGGACATCCGGAAAGAGCAGTCTAGCTCCCATGCAGTGGTCTGCACGTCGTCTGCGGTGAATGCCAGATCGCAAGAGTCCTCCCTTGAGAGAGGTGAGCTTACTTTCGTTTGGTGGAAACGTGCTTTCTGGCGCAGCTTCTCGATGACCGATTGCACAGGCTCGCTGGCTAGTGTCCGCACTGTGTATGTACAACGAGAGTCTGCCTCGCACTCGATGGAAGTAATATCTTTGAGGTCGGACACGCACGCTCGAACGACATTGTTGATCGTTTGCAAACGGATCTCGCGCGGGAGAGACAGCAGACCGCTCCAGCCTTGTTTGTGTCGGAGGTCGTCGCAGAGGTCTTCTTCTGTGATCCAGCCCCAGACGATGTGTTTGGATGTCTTGGGATCGAAGAAGGAGTTCGCGGCGTACAAGCATCCGTGATCGAGGTGGCCGCCGAAGCCATATTGCATTTGAACTGGGCTGCAAGCTGGTGATGATGGAGATCCGTTGGACTTGAGAGAGCCTGACATCCATAGTTGGCCGCGAATGGGTCGGGACGGGCCTAGAGATTCTTCGTTCTCGGTACTGGCAGGACTGATTGCACTTGGAAGGCAACCTTCCGTGCCCATAACGAGGATGTCTCGGGAGATCAAAGAGTTGGCTTCGTCTTTGAGGGTCAGGAAGTTTGTCACCTCCCAGTTTCTTCCAAGATCGCCTGACCACTTGGACGGCCGCATGTTGAGGCCGAAATTCACCAACGGACCAACGTAAGTCCACTTGGTGAGGTCGTTGATATCGATTGTGTAGAGAAATGTTGTAGGCGTGACGTCTCGAATACCGCCCGATATGATGCCAAACAGGGTCTCTTCGGGATTCAGACCCAATGCCGTAGCCATGGAAGGCCACGAGCTCACGAACGGGTCTCTCCAGCCGGTGACATCCAAGTCTTCCGGCTCAGTTGGTAGGATAGGGTTTCCGGAGAACTTCTGCCAAGTCTTGCCGTTGTCGAACGACTTGGCCATGCTTAGGGACTCGCTCCCTCTGGTGTGCGGTAATGTGTGATGGATTGGCAATGCACCGATGGATGTGTAGACGTATGTGAGCGAGTCATCGCGGCTTGGGACCTTGCAGCCTGTGAACACGCCTTTGCCATCGTAAGATGTGTTAGGTGTGAGGGCTGGATCGGGTTCAACGCTCCATGATACCAGATCTTTCGATGTAGCGGAACGCCATGCTATATCGCCCCAGTCTGCGTTGGAAAGATCAAGACTCGATTGATATGAGACGTGATAGAATCCTGTCTTGGGATTGTAGTGCGGTGCGCATGGGTCCTGAGATCATGTGAGTATGTGTCTGCATGCATCAATCTAAGATTCACCACATACATTCATCCAGCCCGAAGGCGCTTGAAGATGGTACGAAGGCCGCCAGCGTTCGAAAGCTGACACCGGCTCCGACTTAATGTGAACATGCTCTGATGATGAGGGGTGGGTGATATCGGTAGACTGAGATGAGGTGCTGGGACTCCTTGACATGTCCATCGAACTAGTGTCGTCGCTCATGGTGGCTGATATGGAGCGGTGGACGAGTACGCGAGTTGTGAAGTCGAAATAGAAGATGGCGACGGGTGTGTCTGGTGCTGGTTACGAAAGATCCGACGCACACAGCTTTCTTATTCTTCAACTGCCACGACATGCCGCGATCTGACCGAGTCTAACCATTAGTTACGCCGTGAACACAGAAAGTCCACAATAACACCGATCCCCAAACTGTCCGGGGAAAATCGCGTGGGTTGCCCACGGGGATTGACTTTCATCGTTCCATCGGCACAATCTCAATGGGGATACTTTCTTCTTTCGCGTCAAAACACCGAAAAGTATCTTCCGACTCTGCCACACGACTGCGACTATTCCGCAAAGACCGTCCAGACCATCGACATGGATGCTGTATATCTACAGCGATCCGCCGCCATGGGGTCAGAACTCCACAGCATCAGCTTCACAACAATCCAAGTATCATCAAGTTCTTCCATCACTATCACCCAAGGACCATCTTGTCCTTGAAGCTTCGTGCTCATCACCATGGACTCCAACGCCACCAAGCAGTCGATTGAGGTCGAGATGTCTTCAGTCGACAAGAATCCCATCGTACACCTCGAGACCACTACTTCGCTCAACTCTCAGGTCAAGGAGGAAGTCCGCCAGGTCACAGACTTGACCGCGAAGGAGCAATACCACAAGCTATGGACTGCCATCAAAGCCGACAAGCGGTTTGTCTGGTGGACTCTCTATGTCATGCTTCTGGTCTTCTCTTGGGGCTACGACGCCGGCCTTTCTGGTGTCGCCATCGCCTTTCCGGAGTTCAGAGAGTACTATGGCAACTACTACGCCGATGGAAGTCAGTGGGTCATCCCAGCCCTTTGGCAGTCTCTGTGGAACGCAGCCTCGACCATTGGTCAGGTCTTCGGCGGTTACGCAGCCGGTCAATTCGCCGACGTGACCGGACGCAAGCCTCTGCTTTACCTTGCTGTGGCCCTTTCTCTGGCTTCATCTTTCGCACTGGTCTTTGCACCAAACCTACCGGTCCTCTTCGTTTCCAAGCTTCTACTTGGTCTCTCCGTCGGTCTCTCTACTGCCATCCCTCCCCTTTATGTCACTGAGAATGCACCATCACACCTCCGCAGCACTGCGTCCTCTCTGACCAACATCATCATCGTATTTGGATTCTTCGCCTCTTCCATGACAGGCTTCGGCGCTTCTAAAATCCATGGCGAATGGTCCTTCAGGCTTGCCTTCTGCATGACTTTTGCCATGCCTGCCTTCTTCCTCATCGGCATGCCTTTCTTTCCCGAGAGCCCAGTCTGGTTCATGAAGAAAGGACGTGAGGCCGATGCCCGCAAGGCTGTCCTCAAACTATTCGGCGCCGATACAGATGTCGAAGAGCGCATCAACATCCTCAAGACTGAGCTCAAGCAATCTGAAGAGGAGTCAGATGGCAAAAGCCAGACCAGCTGGATGGCCATTTTCTCCAAAGAAAACCGCACGAGGACATTTGTCTCTGTGCTCGGTCTCCAGAGTCAAAACTTCAGCGGCGGCTACTTTGCCAACACCTACCAAACGTACTATTTTGAATTGATTGGCCAAAAGGATCCCTTTGGGCTTACCGCCATCTCTTCCACACTTCAACTCCTGGCAAACTTCGTGGCTGTTCTGCTCGCAGACGTCGTTCCCCGCCGCAAGGGATTGATTGGAGGTGGTACCATTCTTATGTTCTGGTCCGTGGTCATTGCTGGGACTTCTTTGGCAGGTACTTCGAACACAGCTGCCAACACAGCTCTGCTCGCATTCATGATCACCTGGTCCATGCTCTACACCGGAACTGTCGGCTGCTACGGCTGGGCAGTCGCCCAGGAGACCGCCTCGCAAGCAACCCGTCCGAAGACCATCTCTTTCACCTTGATCTGCCAGCAACTCACCGCATTGATGTTGTCTTCTGTCTTCCCATACTTCATCAACCCTGATCAACTCAACTGGGGCGGCAAAGTGATGTTCCTCTTCGTAGGCGCCGAGCTCTTCATCATCACTGGACTCTGGTTCTGTCAACCCGAGACTAAGAACAGAACCTACGCCGACATTGAGCTTTTGTACGCTGCTGGCGTTCCTCCGCGTCAGTTCAAGAACTTCGCAGTCATCGATGACCAGGTCGTCGAGAAGGAGCACAAGGATGGGTTTCTTAGCCGCTTCTCGAGGAAGGCGTGAGGGATGGGCTATGATGTTTATTTTGTAAGGTTAGGGGCAGATGGATTGGGTTTGCATAGTTTCAGTCAACTCCAATCAAACGATCTACATTTTACCTAGTTTCTTGCTCCTTGGGTCTCTTGTTGGACGACAAACGATATGGCTCAGCAATCACAGAACCCTGCTGACCGTTTTGTAATGTCGACAGATTAACCCCCTTGCCGTCGCCTACGCCGTGGAACTCCATCTCATCTCCCATGCCACGTACAAACATGGGGTCGTTGCCGTCCGTACCAAGTTTGTCCCCGGCGCCATGTGTGTATCTGCATCGTTCTCCAAAAATGTACCCCAACACTAACCCTACAGCATAACCGACCGATCAATCTGACGTGAGAACTCGAGGATTATGATTAACTCAACTCCTTTGACTGATGTAATTCGACCTTGGCTTCGAGTCACAAAGTTGTTTGATGTTCGTTGGCGTTGTCAAAGCAAGAGTTTAGTCAAGGGCTGAGGATCGTGTCAATACTCAAGCGATTCATGCCATCAACTCCTGGATTTGAGGCAAACATATACTTGTCTGCCTAGTGTTCTGAATCTTGGATATCTCCAGCACAAGTCAAACAGAGCGAGGACTACTCACTGTCAGATGAATCCTCAGATATCGCCATGCACACGCTGACCACTTGGACATGCTCGAGACATGGTAGACCATCTGCCGTCCAACCCCATGTGGGGACTGTGGAGAGAGTTTCGGGGCTACTTGTTCTCGGCGAAACTCACCTTTCTGAGCGATCCCGAGTCCTCACCTCCTCACCAACCTCCTCCTCTGCAACCCCTCCACGCCGAAAGATCTCTAACCGGCCGGGGAAAACCATCCAACTGTGGGGCCAGAATTATGGCACACGCGAGAGCAGCAGCGCCGAACATACGACCGTAGGAGCCAGCTCTGATGAGACAGTCATGTATATGATGTGAGCGCTGGGAGCGACAAAAGGTTATGTTCAGATCCCACAATCTCCTCTCCAACCCCATCTTCACCTACTGCCATCTTGCATCTACTGTACTCACTTAGCTGCCTGTCCTGCCACCCGTACACACTCACAACTTCATGTCTCCTCACGCGACCATGACCAGCATGCCAGAGAAGGATTGGTGGAAGGAAGCTGTGGTCTATCAGATCTATCCTGCAAGCTTCAAAGACAGTAACGGAGACGGTCTGGGAGATGTTCCAGGTATTGTCAGCAAGATCCCATACATCAAGTCGTTGGGTGTCGACACAATCTGGCTCTCACCCATCTTTGCATCGCCTCAACACGACATGGGCTACGACATCTCAGACTACCGCTCCATCCACGAGCCATACGGCACAGTCGAAGACGTCCAAGCGCTTATCGACCAATTGCACAGCAACGGCATGCGCTTGCTGATGGACCTGGTAGTAAATCACACGAGCGACGAACATGCCTGGTTCAAAGAGTCGCGAAGCTCAACAGACAACGCCAAGCGAGACTGGTACTTCTGGCGGGACCCCAAGTACGACTCACACGGCAACAGGAAAGAGCCCAACAACTGGAAGTCCATATTCGGCGGAAGCGCGTGGCATTTCGACGAGCGAACTGGCCAGTACTACTTAGCTCTGTTCCTCCCATCTCAGCCCGACCTAAACTGGTCAAGTGCGGAGATGCGTCAGGCCTCCTACGACGACATCCGCTTCTGGCTGGATCGTGGAGTCGATGGCTTCCGCATTGACAGCATGAACCTCATGTCGAAGCACCCCGATCTCCCAGACGGCAAGGTTGTCGATGACGAGCCCTACCAGTCCGGCGCCGAGTTCTTTGCGTCCGGCCCAAAGATGCACGATTACATCCGCGAGATGCGGACCATCTTCGACGAGTACGACGCAATGACCGTGGGCGAGCTCGGATTCACCAAAGATGAGCAGTCAGTCAGCGAGTACGTTGCGAAGGACCGCCACGAGTTGAACATGGTCTTCACTGGCGACATCGTCGACATGGACTTTGGGCCTGACGGCAAATACAGTCGGAACGATTTCCACCCGCGAAAGATCAGGAACCTCACAAACATGTGGCAGAGAGTCATGCCCAAGGTCAACGGTTGGAACAGTGTATACCTCGACAATCACGACAGCGGTCGCTCGCTCAGCCGATACGCATCCGATGCCCCCGAGCACCGCGCAACAGCAGCCAAGATGCTTGCAACATATCTTCTCACGCTGAGCGGCACTCCTTTCATGCTCGCCGGTCAAGAAATCGGCATGGCCAACCTGGGCAAAGAGTACGGCACGGAATCGTACATCGACGTCGAAGGCCGGAACCATTACGATGCCGTGCTCAAGTCTCGAGGCGGTGACCACTCCAAGATGGGAGACGTCATGCGCGAGATTCAGCTCAAGTCTCGAGACCACGGAAGACTGCCGATGCAATGGGACAACTCGGCGAATGCAGGCTTTTCTCCTCAGGGCACAAAGCCTTGGATGACTGTCAACGGCGACTACGTTGACTGGAATGTCGCGAGCCAAATGGATACTTCAGACAGTGTTCTCGCCTACTGGCGTCAGATGCTAGCTCTGCGGAAGAAGCACACAGACTTGCTCACGTATGGTTCTTACAAGCCACTGAGCGAGCTGGAGACGGGCGACATGGTGCTAGGGTATGAGCGCGAGAGCTTTGAGACGGGCAAGAAAGCGGTGGTACTGCTGAACTTCTCAGATAAAGAGCAGACAGTCCATGTAGAGTCGCCTGGTCGGGAGGAGTATGAGGTGTTGGTATCGAACCAAGAATCGGGCATCAAGGCCGGGAAAGTGATTCTCGTACCGTACGGAGCTGTTGTGCTCGTGAGTAAATAGATGTCCTCGCTGGGTTGGACCTCATGAAATCTTTCGTTGTTTTGTGTGATTGTGTCGACACACAAGTCCTCTCAACTCGTTCAACGAACTCTCAACTGCCGATCGCCTCCACAAGCGGCGACATTCTCGGTCGCGTGATGGTGGAGCGCCTCGTGGGAATCTCTCCACCTCTTAAAATGGGGTTATGTCTTTAGCCTTTGACTTGACCTCAATTGTGCATGCGGATGGCGCATGGCTGGACCCGCCGGGGTCGTTCTTGGCTGACATAGAGCTGTACATTCTCAAATTGCCACCAGGCTTCCCAAAACAATCTCACCTCTAGATATCTTTGTCGTTTAGATGTGTTACAAGCCGATTCTACCTAAAAGATCCTCGAACATCCGCATCCAGTTCCACGCCTGAGCTGCGTCTCGCATTCTGGACCGAGCGTGCAACGGCGTTTCTATCTCAAACTGCGTCGAATGAACCCGCGAACATTGACATCATGTTCATCACTCTAGACACTGCAGCTGGCGTACCTCATGGTCGAAAAAAGTCAACAGCCGACAGAGCCTGCGACCAATGCAAGTAGGTAGTGTCTGTGATGATAAGTTGATAACCGAGACGCTTTCGCTGATCTAAGCCTCCCACTTCGAACAGACTGCGCAAGGTCCGTTGCGACATGGCCAACCCATGCAAAACATGTACTGGAAGAGGCTCGAAGTGCACGTTCGATGAGGCCAGAAAGAAACGGGGCCCGGTGCCTGGTCGTATTGCGAAAATCCAAAAGCAGTCGAAATCCATTCCCAAAGAAAGCGTACTGGACTTTGGAGATGCCGAGCTCTCACCACTGTCCACTGGTACTTTGACGATGAGTCCCTCTAACTTACAAGATGAATCTGCACTGCAGCGTATCAGTACAATGTCCTCAGACGGCGTCACCATGGTCGATTCGTACGATCCTCGCGCATCATCATCACTGGCTTCATGGACACAAAATCAAGACTCAACGCAATTTCACCCTAGGCAGGACTCCGAGCGTGTCACTGGCATGCCAAATGGCTCTACACATATGGACAGGATATCTGCCTTGCCTCAACACATGGACACGACCGACTTCTTGCTGCCAAGTCTACCAATCGATTCTCCACCAGACGACTCTTTCGACCTGTTCGCCACCATCCCCGAGCAGGACTTACCACCAATAGTGGAATCGGTTGAGTTCTGGCCCAAGAGCATCAGCCAGGAAGCTTTACTACCTTGGATCGACGTGTACTTCAAACGCTTGCACCCCACCGTGCCTGTGCTCAATCGCACAATGGTATACCAAGAGATGCTCTTGCGAACCCATCATCACGACCCGCAATTCGGAGCCATGCTGCTAGGTTTGTGCGCCTTTGCAATGACGCAGCCCGTGCAAATCCACGAAGTCGCATCGACGCCTTCGAGATCAGTTCAGGCTAGGATGCTTCTGGAGGAATCGATCAAGATGAGAATGACTGTTGATTTCGGAGAGAACCCTTCTGTTCACATGATACTGACGAGTTTCTTCATTTTCGCTTGCCTTTTCGGGTATGGGCTGCACAAAGCAGCGCACCATCGATTGAGGGAGGCTGTCGATCTTGCAAACTCGCTTAATATGCACTTGCCGCAGGCGTATGACAGCCTTGATCCGGACACACGGGAGCAGTGGCTGCGAACTTATCTGGTGCTGTCCGTTACGGAGAGGTGAGCATCGTGAGACTTTTTTCTGATTGTCGTGTTCAACTCTGACAGCAACATAGGGCATATGCGCTCCAGAAGCACCACTCAATTGGATTCCGCGGCAGCCCAGCTGTCAATGCATGCTTCATGCGCGCCTTTGGATCATCGAGCTCTACAGCCATGGGTCAAGACCAAGCGGACACCATTGGCATGACAGGACTACTCTACCTCATGGAGACATTCGACGCCATCGACGAGAGCGTGGTGGAGTGTTGGATTGGATTTTGCAAGTACAGCGACGGCTGCTGCGAGACCTTCGACCGAAGGCGAGCGTTGCAGATGTTTCGCGCCCAACGTCGAACCCGGGAAGGATGTCTCGGCGGCCGCATTTCATACGAACCGTCGGCTTCGCTCATACCGCTAGACTCACTCTTAGAGAGCCAACAGGCGGACATCTCGGTCACGCAATTCTGGCTGCTCAACCGGCTTTGGAACATCTGCATGTCGCATGGATTGCTTCGTGATTCTTCTGACCACGCCGAACTCCGCTACGACTTTGCATACCATATCGCGAACGCCCTCTTAGCAAGTTGTAGCAAACTAGGTCTGCCTGCGATGGAAGTACATGGGGTCGGTCTGGTTGAGAAGGTGTATGACATTGCCCTTGGCCTCATTATGGCTATGAAGTCGTCCGCACAGCTTGCACTGGACATGGGTCTAGCTGGTATCGATGTACTTTCGGACAGCCCGTCGGATTACGGGATTCCAATTCGGGAGCTTTTGCGGCGTCTGGAAGAGCTGATCCAGAGCTTCCGTGGTGGCGATCATGGTTATGTTGCAAAGTTGGCGGTGGCCTTGGGAGCCATTCCCGGGTACTAGGTACCTATCCATCGGCAGGTTGAGTCTGTCTTCTCCGGCAAGATAATGCATCTTCCAGAGCAGATATCTCTGCTGATATTGAGCCAATAGGAATGATACGTTGACAGAATAGTTGGGGAAGAAGTCGATCTTTCGAATGGCTTATTATTATGATTTGAAGCTCGGTAGCGTGCCCTCGGTGCAGGTTAACGAGTTTTGTGGAAAGGAGCTTTACTATATATACACATCACTGTCGACATTACCATGGCAGCAAGCCTAAACCCAGCCCGGCTAGCGCAATGGTAGCGCGCGAGACTTCTAATCTCGAGGCTGCGGGTTCGAGTCCCGCGTTGGGCTCATCGAGTAATCGCTCCATGAGTTGTCACTTTTCATTCTTTCTTTTTTGTCCTATGGACTCACACCAAACGCAAAACTCGACTTTGTCGCAGCCGAGTGTCACTGGATATCTTTGCCGGATGCTGATTGAGAATGGATTTTTTCAACTACCGAGAGATTGCGGCAACAAGAGCCTTTCGAACAGAAGCA
>Ga0265780_10000887_pt1 | contig 44201 bp, 62 predicted proteins | sample P1T30metagenome_FD_192432 | JGI IMG/M metagenome (GOLD analysis project Ga0265780, IMG submission 192432) | Plant litter microbial communities from East Loma Ridge, Irvine, California - P1 T30 | ecosystem: Environmental > Terrestrial > Plant litter > Unclassified | place: USA: California...
TACGCTCGTTAGGGATCGAGCAGTAAGAGACGGAGTTTGCCTTCGCCTAGGGCGTCGTTCAGTGGGAGCGGAAACAAACCTGCGCAGAGTTGCGATGGGGCTTGGGATTGGGCTGGTGGTGGTTGGGAGCAAGAAGAGGAAGATGAAGGCGTTTTGGAACGCTGCTGATGCTTGATGCGACGGAAACGTTGGCTGTGTGTTCTTGACGGACAATTATACCCTGCTGCGGCCTCTTTTTTGTTTCTGTTTTTGATTCTGGGTTGATGACGACGATCATGATTGTTGGCTGGTTGGGGCTTGGATGAATGGCAATGAGGACCATACAATGAGATGACCGGGATGCTCCGGATGTACCATATAATATGTATACCTACCCATGCGAAACCTAACGTCGTCTTGCCTGCATTGTTGATGGATGTTTAAAGACAACGCGTTGGGCGGTTTCTCTCTTTAGTCTTATCGTTCCTGATTTGGGAACACGTCCATCGAGTAGTTAGTCGAGTTCTTATGACGATCGAAAGAATATAACTTACTGCATACACTTTCAATTTGTCTTACAATAGACTTGAAGACTTAGGATTCTGCCTGCAGCGATCCGCCGCGTCAGCCGCTGCCGTCCCGCTGTAGCCGCGCAGGCTGGTTATCGTCTCATCAACACCCAATCTCAATCCAGTCTCCTCCAGGCCGAGCCGACGTCGCCCACATCTGTCATCATCGCTGCTGTTCCCGCGCGCCAGGGTCGAGCGAAGATTAGCACCATGCGTGCAATCAATTTGATGTAACCTGCAATCGGTACTGTGTTGTAGGTATCTTCAGTCTTTCCTCTCTCTCCCCATCCTGCAACCCAGTCCATCCTTACCACTCCAACACCATGAGCACTCTCGAAAACACCCTCCAGCAGTCGTCCGCGACCGCGATCATCGTACCCGGTCCTCCGACTCTAACAGTATCCTTCACCAAACTACGCGACGATGTCCAGGCTTTCCAACGGCAACTCGCAAAACTCGGTGTCTCACCTCAATCCGCCGTCTCGATAGCGCTCCCGAATAGCTATCCTTTCATCGTCGCCTTCCTCGCAGCAGCATGGCAGCGAGCCATCGCCGCGCCCTTGAATCCAGCCTACAAGCAATCCGAATTCGAGTTCTATATCGACGACCTTTCGTCCGCGCTGGTGCTGGTCCCGTGGGGCCAGGCTGAGGGTTTGGCTGTGCAGGCTGCCAGAAAGTACAACGCCGCGGTCGCCGAATGCTATCTGGACCCCAAGACAAACGAGGTGGTGTTGGATGTCAAGGAGCATGGCAAACTGGCTGGGAATGGCGACCGGAAGGTGGAGTGCCCACAGCCAGACGATACCGCGCTTGTTCTGCACACGTCGGGAACGACTGGCAGACCGAAGGCCGTGCCTTTGACGCACCGCAACCTTACGAGGACCATGAAGAACGTCCAAGATACGTATCAGCTTTCAAGTGCCGACCGGACAATGCTTGTCATGCCGCTGTTCCACGTCCACGGTCTGCTCGCTGGATTCCTTGCACCGTTGGCTTCTGGAGGCTCAGTAGTCGTGCCCGGCGCATTCAGCGCAGGCAGTTTCTGGAACCAATTTACCACACACAAGGCGAATTGGTACACAGCTGTCCCTACCATCCACCAAATCTTGCTCAAATCTCCCAAACCGAGCCCGCTCCCAAACATCCGCTTCATCAGATCTTGCAGCTCCCCTCTTTCGCCTAAGGTTTTCCACGATCTCGAAGCCGCCTTTGGCGCACCCGTCTTGGAAGCCTACGCCATGACCGAAGCCTCCCATCAAATGACCTCCAACCCTCTCCCGCCTGGCAAACGTCAGCCCGGATCCGTAGGAATTGGCCAGGGCGTCGAAGTCAAGATTCTTGACGCCGAGGGTAATGAACTTCCTCTGGGCAAGGAAGGCGAGATCTCAATCCGTGGCGAAAACGTCACGAAAGGCTACCTCAACAACGACAAAGCCAACAAGGAGTCATTTACGAAGGGCGGATTCTTCCGCACCGGTGACCAGGGCAAGCAAGACTCCGAGGGCTACGTGATCATCACCGGCCGTATCAAGGAGCTGATTAACAAGGGCGGCGAGAAGATCTCCCCGATCGAGCTCGACAATGTCCTTGCGCAGCACCCTGCTGTCTCAGAGGCGGTGTCCTTTGCCATGGCTGATGAGCTTTATGGACAGGATATTGGCGTGGCTCTTGTGCTGAAGGAAGGTAGTGACTTGACTGCTGAGGGCCTGAAAGATTACATGCGCGAGAAGGTTGCCAAGTTTAAGGTGCCGAAGAAGGTCTTCTTCACTGATCTTATGCCGAAGACTGCTACGGGCAAGATTCAGAGAAGGAATGTTGGCGAGGCTATGCTGAAGCAGGAGAAGCCGAAGGCGAAGTTGTAGACGTTGTTTTTCTTGGTGGATCCTTGTCTTCTGGATCATGCATGTTGGCTATGTAGATATAGATTCTCTATCATATAGATTCGATATATGCCATTCTAGACCTCAACCCTCGCAAGAGTACTACTGACCTTATCGTTCTCCAAACGATGTGCTCCGCCCTCCTCGGCTTTCGCAATCCACAAAACCCCCGCCTCAATTGCCGACATCGCCGCAACTTGGATCTCTCACACAGCTGAGCTTCCATAATTCAAGGCCTTGAACTGCCCTCGGCACGATACAAACACATGTCCCGTTTCCTTCGAACAACGCCTCTCCTCAAATCCTTCTCCCTCGCTACCGCTACCGCCCCTCGCAGAACTTTCGCAAACACAGCCCGCACCATGGCGCCCAAGCAAGAATGGATGGTCATCCTCCCCGACTATTCAGGCAAACTGGCCGAGAGGAATGAGGTTAGAGCGTAAGCTAGCAGTCACTCCAACAATTCCACGCGACACCATTCTGACAATCCTCTTTCCTTTACAGCGATCACCTCAAGCACACAGGACCCGACGTCGAATCCGGCCTCATCGTCCTCGGCGGCGCCATGCTGGAAGAGCCGATCAAAGAGGGTGTTCCGCCGAAGATGAAGGGTAGCGTGCTGATGTGTGTGGCTGATACGGAGGAGGAGGTTCTTGAGAGGGTGAAGCGGGATGTTTACTATGAGAAGGGCGTTTGGGATAAGGAGAAGGTGAGTCTTCTTTGTTGACTTCGTTCGGGGAATTTTGACAGGGAGGTGTAGTGCGTTTGAGATGGGACGCGACGTGTGTTTGGCTTTCTGAGTGCCAGAGAAGATGGAGATGGTGGTTGAGCTTGCCTTGTAAGAGACGGAGACACTGGGACTTGGTGTGGTTGGATCTTTTGGTTGCCATGCTGTGCTCGCGAGGCTGCGATCCTGGGTGCTACACCATTTTGGCTGTATTTACTGACAGATTTACGTGTGCAGGTCCAGATCTTCCCCTTCAAGAGCGCCATCAGGCAGGGACTCTAGAGATTCCCATACCATTGTACGGCAACGAAGTGTTCGAAAGCTACGACTTTACATTTGGCTATACAATACTTTCCTTCCGCGCCTACGAACTGTTGATCCGACTGAATACGATCCAGGTTGACGTTACGACGATATACGAATAGCCACCAATGTTTCATCTCGACGCGGTGAATTTGATGAAAGAGGTCTTTCACGGATACCTGTCGCAGATGAGAGCAAACGATCGCATTTTCAGGCATGACCTGGCCAAGACAGCCAAGGTCTTGCGTGCAGATTGTGAACCCTTGACATATCATCAAGACCATGATCTTACGGTGTCGCAAATCGTCCATGTTGTTGACTACAGACTCAGGTAGCATCGTGTCTGTTCATGTCCAAGTATAGAGAGACGTGTTTCACCAAGAGATTCAAAGTTATTGGAAGATCTGGATCACTAATCTGACAGACGGCTTGGAGATTCTTCTGGTTCATCGCGTGGAAATCCTTTGTGCAACATGAAACCTGACACTGCTACTCTCGTGGGTGGTGCCAGATCTGGGCGTGCGATATGTTGTATAAGGCGGGTAGGCTTCGCTGCCAGAGAGGAAGGCCAGAAATCAGACAACATCACCTTTGCTACTCTCCTTTGTAACCAACCGCGCTTACATTCTCTCCATTCACGCCGGTCGTGAATCGCCCACTTGCTTCCTTTCGAACAGCACCACTCAGTTTATTCCATCCCACGCAGGCCGTGATCCACCAATCTACGTTCTTTCGACCAACAATACCATCTTCCTTCACCTCACGCCGGTCGTGAATCATGACTCCTCCCAACATGTCTCCCGTGGCGCAGATCAAGGCTGGTTCTTCGTCCAAGCCCAACACTCCTTCCAGCGTCAAATCTCCGCCCTTGATTCTTTTCTCGCATGTGGCCGAGTCTTGGTTCAACCGTTCGCCTGTTACCGACAGTCCGCGCAAGATTGAGACCGAGGCAATAAACCTGCCCAGGAATGACAGTCCAGCCAGCGCCGGCTTCGCGAACAAGAAGATCAAGGAGAAGACCAATGGAAAAGCCGCCGCCAACTCGCCTAAGCGTTCCTTACCGTTGAGGTCCGACGATTCGCCTGAGGCCAAGTCCAGCGCCTCGCCAAGGAGTATCTCCTCGGTCAAGCTCGACAGGGCGCCCGATCGCAAATCCAGTAAAAAGAACAAACCTTCGACTTCCAAGATCGGACCAAACCCGAACACAACTCTGCCTAAGCCTGTGTACGGTCCCGGCACGCCTTACAGATGTGTCATCTGCGACAACGAAGTTGTGGAGGCCGAGCGCAGGAGACACTTACATGGTCGACCACACGAACAAACCTTCAACATGCTGAAGGACTATAAGAGGCGCTACGTCCTGAATGAAGCGGACCTTCCCCCGCCGGAGAGCAGGCTACTGAGAGTCAACAAAGACGACTGGTGTTGCCCTCCTTGCGGTGGTGAGTCGATGCCGTACCCGCACAGAGCGAGGACCATGCAGAACCACCTCGCCGCGAATTCGCACAAACGTGCAGTGGGTGGACTGTGGGTGGCTTTCGTGCGGCACATGAGGACTGTGTTTGGCTCAAGGTGCCCAGACGTTCCCGACTTCCCAGAGGGTCTCGACGACACCATCCCGCGGAAGCCGAGAGACGATGGTAACTAGAGTCTCGGGGCAAGATGGAAAGAAGTCAGATACTTGTGATCTGCAGCTGTTGCATGCTGGTGAGAAGTTGATGTAAGGGGCGGAATGCGGGACGGAGGCATTGCGAAGTGGCTCTCACGCTGGACGTGGTAGCCTTTTCATGTACTATAGGAAACATCATGGCCATTTGACAAGCTTTTCGGTGTCAACACGTTTCCACTTCCTCGTGAGCGACAAAACATAGCTTGGAATGCTCTGTCTGTCTAGTTTTTCGAGTACTTATCACTGTCCAGATCATCAACCACATCCAAGCTCACTTGGATATTGAACGGTATGCCGAACTTCACGAGCAATGCGTCGGCACCAAGCTTTTGACACCGGATCCCACGATTCCAATCCCTTCATCAACATCTCTGAACTCCACAATTTCGCAAAACAACTCACTCCTAGATTCGAAGGCTTCACCGAGTAAGTCAGGCTCAGAAGCATCGAGCAAAATGTCGTCCGAATCCCAGTGATCGGTCAAGCAATCTTCTGATCCGCCAATCCAGCCGGAAAACATGCTTTCAAGCTCGCTGAGCTCGTCAATCTCTCCCGCGAACTCCTCACCGGACTCACTCGGAGTGTCGTCGAGATCTTCGAAGTCACTCTCGTCACACGACCTGCATGACTCCTGATCGATTGCGGCTCCATCAAGCATGTCCTCCATGCTCTCGTATGCGCCTGTGTGGTCATAGGGTTTTGCGACGTCAGAAAAGGGCTGCATTTTCTTTGGCGTCGCTGACGAGCTCAGAGTCGATGTCATCCCTTGCCAGATCTGAACAGAGGCGGCATCCTGCAACTCGCTCGCTCGGATACGGACGTCGCCCGGGGCGGTTTGGTCGTCTTTACGTGACTGCTGACGAGCCAGTTGTCGAACTTTCTCATTGAGTCCCATGCTCGTTGAAGCACGCAAAGAAACGTTGGCAATGGCGTGACTGATTGTTGGAATCAGTACGGCGCGGCTGGCTGTTGATCGATGGTACTCGGGTACCCATAGTGCTGGTGCGATGCTCGAAAGAGGCTTGAGGCTTTCGTTACTGCTCAATGTGGCGGACTTGACCTTTCGAATGGGTGACTTCAATGTGGCACATTTCAGGCCAGCTTCCATCACTTGCAGCATGTCTACTGTGCTTATAGGCCGGAATTGCAACGTGGCTGGCTTCACAACAGATTCGTTCCGAGTTCGCCCAAGGCTTTCTTGAGATGATGGAGGCGTTGGGTAAGAACACCTTTGCTGCGGTGCAGAGAAGTCAGGATCCTGACTATCCTGCATCCCAATGCTGCTGGGGATGTCGTAGTCCCGTCCTGCTTCGAGATACGAGTGCGGATCATGACATTCGATGTCGTCTGGATCTGGGTGGTCGAACAAGAGAGGAGACCAAGTTTGTTCAAGAGTATCATCTGCAGAGAACAGCATTTCGGAATCGTGACCCCCTTTCCGGTTGTGATCGAGGACATCGGGCGACACCGATTTGCGGAGTAATGCGTCAAGAGTCGGAGTCAAAAACATGTTCACTTGTACAAGTTCAATTTTGGCAACAGCCACTCCAGAAGGCGGCTTCGTGTCGTAATACGGTAGATCCGGCGAAAGCTTGTGAAGCTTCTGCTTCTCCGAAGGCTTGACTCGGTCGTCATACTCCAGGGAAAGAACCCAAGAGAAGGCTTGATATTCCCTCGGGCGTGTCTCAACCGAGGTCACTATAAGTCCAAGAGCGTTCCAAGTCTAACGATGGTATATTAGCGAGCTCAATTTGTGATCATACTACACCATGTCTTGCCTTGGAGTGCTTTAACTGTGCTGCCACCTGTTGTGCGAAGGCATCATCTTCGAGCTTCAATACAGCATCGACGTTGAGGCTGACTACAAGCTGGTAGCCATGGCCCTTGACAACCCACGGCTTATGACAGCCGTGACCATCGAGAAGGTGTTCCGGAATTCTGGGCTCGAAACCGGCATTCTCATCCTTCCGGGTCGTGACAAGCTTAAGCTCGCTAGATATCCGGAGGTTGACATTTGCGCCGGCCAGTCGCAGCTCCAGCTCTAGGCCTCCAAGATCGTGCAAGCGTGTTCCGCTCATGTTGAATGGGCGGGCAGCATCGGTATTGCGTGAGTGTCATTACTGGCAAAGAGGAGTCAGTATGGTGATTGTTCCAATGACAGAGGAGAGTGAAGTCGGGACGAAGTAAAACCGGGATGTGGTTTTGGCCCGTGCGCCGCGACTTCCCCGTGGGTAACCAACGATACGATTCGTCAGAGGTACGAAATATACATAAGTACCTGGACTCCTCTTTTGTATGCTAAAAGTAATCAAGAACAACATACTCACACAATGGCCACAAGAACACCGAGACTGCGCTACTTTGCACGTGCAACCTCCGACCGTCTGGTCCCAAGTTTATCGCGACGCCAATTCACAGCATGCGCGACGCGTTCTACAGATGGGGTCTTCCGCGCTCTGACAGAAAACAGAGTCAGGACGCCTTGGGTAGAAGCTCTGAGGAAGCAGAGGGAGGATGGTACAGATCCCACAAAGGCTTCCGGCAAGCCTGAAACTCCCTCTGATCGAGATTTGTCGCCTCGGTCGATGTCCGATAGTTACCACAGTGTTGTACGAAGCACTCGATTTCAACGCCAGACGAGTGGTCTAGCTTACATGTCACACTAGATTCTACCACTCGCTCAGGACCCATGGCTGCTCGACACATATCTCAACTCGTCCGGGCACATTCGCTTCGGCACGTTGCTGATGGACCTGGACGCTCTTTCCGGCGTCGTGGCGTACAAGCATACTGGTGATGGAGTCACTACAGTGACCGCAGCTTGCGACCGTATCACGATCCAGCATCCCCTTACCGAGATCTGTGACCTGGAGCTCAGCGGGCGAGTCACCTACGCTACCGGCCGCAGTAGTATGGAAATAACTCTACAGGTCGCGAAAGCACCCCAAGAAGGCAAGAAAGCTACACCCGAGGATGTTATGATGACTTGCCAGTTCACAATGGTTTCCTTGGACCCTGGGACCAAGAAGCCTGTCAACCTCCCACCTATCCGTGTTGAGAACGAAGAGGAGCAACGTATCTACGATGAGGGAGAGCAGAACAGCAAGCACAGAAAAGACCTCTCAAAGCGCTCGCTCCTCAAGCAGACTCCTAATGATGAGGAGAGTGATCTGATTCATGCTTTGTGGCAACGACAGCTGCGATACCATGATCCAAATGATTCGCTCCGCAAACCGGCCAACGTTCACTTCATGGACCAGACGCAGCTCAGTACTGCCAACATCATGCAGCCTCAATATCGCAATAGGTGAGATATGTCATAAGAATGTCGCATCCCAAAGTATTCTTACTAACTTTCGATATCAGGCACCACTTCATGATCTTCGGTGGCTTCCTGCTCAAGCAAACCTTTGAGCTCGCTTTCTGCTGCGCCGCATCGTTCGCTCACAGCCGACCAACTTTCGTCTCCCTCGATCCTTCGACATTCCAGAATCCTGTGCCAGTAGGCAGTGTGCTCTACTTGACAGCAACCGTGGTGTACACCGATCCGCCACTCGTCTCAGGCCAGACCGACGAGGACCTCAGCTCTGCGCAATCCGGCAAGACCCGCGTCCAAGTCCGCGTCGACAGTAAAGTGCGTGACGTTGAGCACGGCGAGACTAAACCGACCGGCCAGTTCAATTACACCTTTACCGTAGACCAGGATGTGAAGGTTATGCCGAGGAGCTACACGGAGTTCATGATGTACACCGATGCGCGTCGCAGAGCGAGGAGGGTGCTTGAGACCGTCAAGGAGGGCAAGGCGGATGGTGGTGGGAAGGAGCGTATGACGGAGTGAAGTGTCGGTTACGCATGTACACGGGATGAGTAAGGGGCTACTCTAGGATACTTGTACAATTGTGAATAAATTGATCAATAATAGTATATCATCAGCTTACTGAATTCTTCTACATCATCAGCATTGCGTTTGTAACCCCGCTCCTTCATTTCACGCTCCTTTAGTGAGTGTCTCGGCCACATGCATGATCCAAACAGTCCGGCAAGGCCATGCTATCTGCGAGAGTATGGTAGCAACATCGATACACGTGAAGCGTGGGATCACCCGCAGCAAACAGGTACTCAATGAGACTCTTCGCGCATTATTAGGCACCTCCTACGACGCCACTCAAGCTTTACGATACCAAATCACTTCCCATTCAACACCGCCTCCGCCATCATCACAGCTCATCAAGTATGGATGATCTAACAGAGATCCAACATCAGTATTACCAAGCCCAGCACGACATCATCTCCCTCGCATTCCAAGCCACAGTCAGCGATCCCAACACCGCCTCCTGGCAGTCGCTAGGCGACCGACTCGAACAAGCTCTCGACGATCCAGCCCTGCCAGGCCACCACCGCGTCAGCTACCACCTCGTCTCCGCGTGGTGTGTTTCCGACCCGCTGCTACAAATCGAGCGCGCACGCGAGGCAATACACCAAATGGCGCGGGATTTGCGGGCTGAGGGAAGCGCGGAGTGGAGAATCGACAGTATCCTTGGAAGAGCGTGGGGGGTGATTGCGGTCGTTGAGGAGGCTTTCAAGGAACGGGTTGGGGAGAAAGACGAGCGCGAGGAGAAGTATGCTGCTTTTTCCTCTGTGCGGGCAAGTCATGTTGTGGACGAATGCTGACACTTCGATAAGGGAGGCTGAGGCTGAGGATGCGACGTCTTCCGGAACATGATCAAGATAGTGAATTCGAGGGCGGCGATCGATCTTGGAATGCTGAAGAGCTCTTGATGTACAGGTGGCTGAGTGATAAAGCGCTTGCTAGCACTGGAAGAGCAGCGCGAGGATCTCCGGCAATGATAAGGATATGGGGTATCGCTGTATCGGTATGGTGCCTCTCTTCAGGGTCCTTCGAATGGACTTCAGACCATGACGGCCACACGATCATGGTTGGCCACGGTTTTGTTCGATGATGGCAAGGATGGCGGTTTTGGCAAATTCTCTGTTCCTTGGAGTGCCGATGATCTTACATGTCCGTCTTGCGAGAGAATCCCTGGTCCTTGAAAAATTCACACGAGTGCCCGACTGAGATTCAATGTCGCGAAGATTCTTAGCGGCGCGACCGATGATCAAGGGAACGAGAGATCCTTTCACAAGGATGGTCTCAGAAGCATCGTGGTGTTCATTTTTGCCGCCGTCATCTCCATCAAGCAACCTGTACACGGCCGCTTTACCGATTTCTTCCATTGTAGTCACCCAAGGACGCTGTACGATATACCCATCTGGAACCACTTTCAGCCCGAATTTGAGCTCTCGTTCGGTCGCTTTACGTCTGACAAAGTGGGACTTGCGTGGCAACGAGGTATTCAGTGAGTTTTGCCGTCGTAAAGTACCTTCGGTGTTATCTATCACGGCCCTGGCATCGGCGGTCATCCCAGCGCGATTGCAATATTGTGCGAGCCTCATGCCAAGGAACCTGAACCGCGCAGGCGACGCGAGACCTAAGATCTTGACTCTCTCCGGTTCTCAAGCTGGGTCGAGGAATGGATCAAGTAGCCTTCCTGGGTTAGGACGCGTTGGATGCATAAGCTTAAGATAGCCATGATTGACGACTTTCTGAACCTCGTTATACGCTTTGCTGCTTTTCACACCTGCCACGAATTTATCGTAGCTTTCGACGTCAACTCCTGTTTTGTCAGCAACTGTTAAGTTGCCTATGAGCCACTTTTGTGCATTCGACAATGAAATGTGGAGCTTGGCTGCCGCGTTACAAGTCACTAGGGGTTCGTTGAACATGCTCGTTCATGTGGACCAGTATGCCTGCGCTTCAACAAGATCCCTGAGTAATGAGCTGTTCCATCGATAGGTCATAAATCGAACGAGTTCCTGATCTGAGCTGACCGTCTGACCATGCTTTGTGGGCGCGTGCTTGTGGCCTATCAACTCCCACCAAAAGATGTCGAGCCTTCACCAACGACACAGAAGGCCATGGTAGAGGTGAAGCCCTTGTCAAATGACTCTACTCGTTCATGGTGTCCTTCCAGGTACCATGCCATGGCTTTGACGCCGCTGGCTATACTCGAGTAGCGCTCGTAGGTCTTCTCTGCTCCGAGCTTGCTGGTTCAGGCGTGTAATATGGAGTTGTAGGCACGCGTGTGCAGTAACGACATCGATTCTATCGTTGCTATCAGTGAACAACGCGAGTGGATCCTCCCGGAGACGCGTAGGGATTCGTGCCTCTAGATCCGAGTGACTTAGTGCAACAATGCCCTTGCAAGGGCGTGGCCTGTGAAAAGGCACATCATGATCCAGCCAACTTCGATAAAACGCCTCTTTATCGGTGGCTGACCTCGCGAATTTGTGAGAAGCGTGTGGAATATTTGTAGAGTCTGATGTCGAGCTGGACGCTCCAAAGATCCGCCGTGATGCTTGAACTTCAGATGCAGCCTCATGAGATTTGCCTCGTGCCGAGTTTTGCGTTCTTGTGATACCCGCTGATCCAGTGCCTATAGCCAAGCTCGAATTTGAGCGCAGCGCAGCTTCAATTGGTACGTGTATGTGGCACAATACAGGACGAAGAGGCCTGAAAAGACGCGACTGAGCCAGGGTGTTTGGCTTTGCAGATAAAAGCCTGGCCCGTCTGCTGAGCATACTGGAGGACTGTGTTGGGCGTTGGAATGGAAGGCGGGTGCCACAAGGTCGAGAGAGTGGTTGTGAAGGTACACTCAGGTGACTGTGAAAGTCGAAACTCGAAGGTGAGGCGGAAGCCCCATCCCATCCCAGCACAGTGACGATAACGCTATTGGGCGCCGCCCGCCCTGCTGCACTTCAGTCGGCAATAGCCGTGTAGGCGAAGGCAAAGACTCCCTTCTTGGAGAATGATAATGTAGTTCTCTGGTACCATCGATTCCATTGGCAGGTTTTCTGCGTTGCTGGAGACCTTGTGATTTACTTCACTTGCTGCTTCGCCGTTAATTTAGGTTTCTTAGCGTCATAATAGTGCAATCTATATTAGTCTAAACACAAGAACGTACGCGCATAACCTCCGTGTAGCTGGGAAGCAATTCCGTCAGGCCTCTATGATACCGACTGAGATACGCTACCATGATCGACCGTCTTCGCATTCTTCGTGACCATCTTCAAAGGCGACAAGGCAGGTCAATCACCGCAAAGCCCGCATCTGCGCCTCTTGAACCGGCATCGGTCTACCATCCTCATCAACATGATCATCAGTAGCCATGCCACTCATAAGACCTTGTTGGGCCTCTTCGTCGTGGGTGGTTCGGCCTCCTTCGGAAACTGCGTTCGGCTCGGCGACATTCTTCTGCATCGCGACAAATATGGCGGGCCCCAGGATAAGTGAAGATCCCATTATCGACATCCAGTTCGGCGAATGTCCGAAGAAAAATTTGTCGAAGGTTAGAGCGAATAGCATTTGCGTGTAAGTCATGTTTGTGGCGCGAGAGGATTTTTCGTAGGAGAGGCCGGCGGCTAGGAGGAATTGCTGGGGATGATATTAGTGACGGATTCTGTGATATGTTTTTGGTCATATACATGCCATGATGAATCCGCAGATACCGAGAAAGATCAGGTAGCCCCATTCTTTGGCATCGGCCGGAAGAAGGAAGCCTACGCCGGGCAGGATCAATTGCATGACGAAACTGACAATCGTGCACCAGGCGGCGAAGTAGTTCACCGATATAAGCGGATGGGCTCGCTTGCCGATCCAGCGAATCGTTGTGAATGCTACGACTGTGCCGCAGACGCCGAGCATGGCCATTCCAACAGCTGCAAGTCGCTGTTCTGCCGTGACATTGTCGTAGTCTGAAGCGTCTGAAGGGCGCTTGGCAGGTGCTGTGTTGTCCCTTTCGTAGGACAATCCTTCGGGGCCTTCACCTGCGGGCGACTTGTCCGGGGAAGAGAAGAAAGAGGTCGGGCGAGCGATGAGTATCACGCCGGTGAAGGATATGACGGTGGCAATTTGTTCGATCCGGGTGAAAGGCTCCTTTATCAGGATCGAGCACACCCAACATACGAGACCTGGAGCCAAGAATGTAAGGACTGTGCAGTCTGCGAGTGGGAGGTATTGCAACGAGTAATACATCCCAAAGACGCCTGTGTCATCAGAATGTCAGTAGGAGATTCGACATGATATTGTGTCATACGAAGGCACTCACCAAAAAATCCTCCAAACCCTCTCGCTGCCAGCAGCCATCGTACTTCTGGCTTGCCTAGCGGGAAGTGAGGCGTCTTCTTATACCACATGTACGCGGATGCCAGTACAACAGTGATAGACATTCGAGCGAATAAAATCTGGAATGGATGAAGACCCTCGCCTTTATTGCCTTCAATCTCTAACAAGCGCGTCGTGACATTCATCAAGACTCCGAAGACTTGAGCAAGAAGCATGTAAGCTAAGCCTTTGTTGCGAATCCATGCTGCTGCCACTCTTGCTCTCCACCCGATGGATGATTCAGAAGATTGACCGTCTTCGGGTGCTGAAAAGGTTAATGATCGAGATGGCTGAAGCTGTTCATACTCGTCCGTAGAGAGAATTGAGAGTGCATCGGGAGAGAGTGTTCTAGATGATCGTGATAGCGGTGTTTGGAGGTATTTGTTCGGGTTCTCGACACCCTTGTATTCGCTATTCGTAGGTCGGCCTCTCAAAGTGGAGTCGTCCTGGTGTTCTCTGTGGAAAGCATGTTCGCGGAACTCGTTGTCTGCAGGCCGTTTGTCCGCTGCGAGGCCGGTATCGGACGGCAGCATACTCATACTGTCTTTTCGAAACTATAAGCGCGAATGATCGAGTATGTGGGGCGTCTGGTGATGAGTGAATGAGATGTCTACACGGATCTAACAACGCAGGCAGTCTAAACTGGAAGGAAATAGTGAGCCATAAGCGGTGGCAAAGAAGACAAGAGCAGAAAGACTCTTACTTGAAGAGAGCAGCGTGACGGCACGCGCCCTCCACGTGATGATAAGATGTAGGTACAAACCATCCTGAGCCGTCTTTGGAGGCTCCCTCGGGTACTGTTTTGGTCGAAACCCCACGCTAGGAGTAAAGCTGCAGATTCTAGCCGCGGGTGACCTCTTAGCAGTGATACTCCCTGATGGCCGACGGGCATGTTGTGTGCTTTTGGGCGGGCGGACAGGCCTTGTCACTGGCATTAGCGTATATAGAGGGACACGAGACACAAGAGTGCTGGTCGACGCGAATGAAGTTGAGGACTTGGTCGTGGCTGGCGGCTCATGTTGTGTCGACGGAGGACGGACAACGTTTGTGCGAAACACGCTCGCAAAGTTGCCACGCGAATGACGCGAGATCTGCACCACGCAATCATCAGACACGCGACACGCTGAACCCAATCATCTTCACAAACATTCGTTCCAACGTACCTACCAACACCTGGTTACGAATGTGTTTGCGTTTCTCGACCGATCACAAGTCAGGTAATATCAGGTAGATGAATCGACACGGCTGAAAGAGTGCCTTGACGGGCGACTCCGATATCGGCCCTCGCACACGCATGTCTGTACATGCATATACACATCCGCCATACCTAATGTTGAGACGAGAGTCGAACTCGATCATGAATCCCAGAGATAACCCAATCAACATGCTCAGGGGCGGAGACCCGACAGGATTGCATGAGCAAGGATAAGCGCCGACAAAGTGTCGCACTGTCAGCGTGGTGTTCGCTAAGAAGGCACGGAATATTATCCCTACCACAACTCACTATATCGAAAGAACTCCTTCGCGGTCAAACCGTAACGACTGACCATCGGTCATCGTCCTGCTTTATCGACTCAACCTGGCCTCATCATCACTAATTCCATCGCAGTCAACCAACTGAAGCACAATCAGCATGACGCCTCTCAAGCTAACCTGAGCGGGGATCGAGCAATTTTTTTGTACGATACTCGGCACTCATTTTCATTGGAGTGGGAATTACTCGCCTTGCGTTCCCTCACCATTGCCAGTGTTGTCAATGTGAAATGCTCGATGGGTCCAAAGGACCGAAGATGGACCCAAAAGGACCATCCAACCAGACTATGCAGCATCTCGCGCAGTCGAACATTCCCCATGCCTAATTATGAACGCCGGAAACTCCATCATCTATGGCTCAAAGGCGTGCGAGGACTCAAGCTTGGAGCTTGGAGCTTGAACCTATAGCTTGGACCGATGAAGGCATTAGGGCCCAGTTCAACCAGGGCGCTGCCGTACGACGGTAATCATGGGAACCAGAGCGACATATTTCACAAGTCATGCTGATTTGATGGAGAATCTCTCGGGAATTGGTAGGTCTTCTCTTTTGCGATCCCTTTTCCACGAATCGCGAAACACCACAGGAGACAAAAGGCACGATAGTGACTTCTTACTCCCAACAAGTAGCGAGATCGTAGTTGACTAACTAACGAAGCAATACGACAGTCTTATCCAAAATGACATGACGATGTACTCATACGATCTGTTCGGCTTCAATTGCGGAGGAGCAACTCTTCAGTGCTGGACTCAGAGATGAGATCGAACCTCAGCTGACCAAAAAAGTGACAGGAAAATCATTTTGCGATACAGACCTCGATGGAGCATGCCTCGTTCCATTGCCTAGACGAGCGTTGCACGGGCCGCGTATACGAGTATCTCTGCGGTTCCTGGGTCATGACAAGGGCTGCTCGCTCTTTCTGGTCCGCTTTTGGACTTGACCGAAAAGGGAAATCCGCTGCGAGCTCGCACTGCTCACCAATACATGTATGGTTACATGTATACGCCTACGACAGAAAAAGGATAGATCAATCACTTTGAATCAACTTAGCAATGCTGACCGCAGTGTTCCGTGCTTTCGTGGCAAGCACCGACATCAACATCCTTCAAGGCGCCTTGATCCTCCTCGGCATCACCAGTCTTCTACTTGTCGGTCTGAGACAATACCTTCTCGAATCCAAGAAACCAAGGCATCTGCGGGAAACACTCAGTGCTATCCGCAGTAATCTTGCAGACGAGACCGACGATAAACACAACACACCAGAGGGTGACGTCACGTCAGATCCCATTCGTGTCAAAGCACTATGCATACACCCCATAAAGTCATGCAGTCCGATCGAACTGCAGCGAGCGATTCTGACCAAGACGGGGTTTGCGTACGACCGCTGCTTCTCCTTTGTCGTTGGGAAGACAGCCGAAGACTGGCGATTTATCAGCCAGCGGACTAAGCCTGGCATGGCTCTCATTGAGCAGCAACTTTGGCTACCTAATCCAAAGAGCGACCCAGAACACGAGTTGGTCAAGATGGGAGGCTGTCTCATCGTGTCGTTTCCGCACCCGGGCGTTCCCAACCTAGTGACGACGGCCAGAGCCATGCTAGAAGAAAGAAGCTGGTCCGCTAAGCCGCGAATCTCTTTCACCATCCCACTAAAGCCCACCCCCGATCAAATAAACAGATGGGGTCTCCGCATCAAGACCTTCAGACTGCACGACCAGCCGTATTCGGGACTCGACTACGGCGACCTCCCAGAAGTAGCAGCAGTCCTGCCCAAGCTGAAGAGATACCTCCATATCCGCGACAAGGAACATCTGACTCTGATGGCCTGCACCCCAGACACGTTATCCCTTACCTCCACCAACCTCGCACCCCTCGCCTACATCGGCACTCCCGCCCAAAAGTCCTACACAGACCAACAACCACTCCACCTCATCAATCTTCCCAGCGTGCACGCCGCATCCAAGCTCCTACCTCGAGAAAACCAACCCCTCAGTGCCCAACGCTTCCGCCCGAATATTTTCCTCACCGGAGCGCCAGCGTACTCGGAAGAGACGTGGAAACGCTTTCGAATCCTGCCCCGGGATGGCAAACTAGCAAGTCGCAACTTACCCTCGATCTCTGTCGTCTGCCGAACGTCGAGGTGTACGATGCCGAACGTCGAGCCGTCGACGGGTCACATCTCGTACGAGGATGCTCCGCTGGGGAGGAAGAGGGGGAAGCCGCAGCCTAGTACGATGTTGGTGGAAAGGCGGATGGTCGAGGAGAGAGAGGCGAACCCGTCGGCGCTGGGGTATATGGGCGTGCACTGTGTGGTCGAAGACATTAGTTTTGGGAAAGGCGGAGATGGCGGCGGTGAAGTGTTCGTGGAGGTCGGGGATGAGATTGAGGTCTTTGAGACGGGGGAGCACTATTGGGGCTCTACGGCTGGAGACTACTAATGCCATCAATACAATACACTGATCGTTCAACAATCAAGGTTTTCCTTGGCTTCTCAAACATTGGAATCCACCCGATGCACCGCATCATAGACCAAGGCGGTCGCAGAGATAAGTTGACGTTGCTGAAACCTCGATTATGCAAGAGATGCATGACTACACAGTTTACTGAAGAGTCTTCCAAGCCCTCTCAACCCGGAACGGCTGCGGAAACCACTCAGGCGCCTTACCCTCAGTCATCATCTCCACCAACGCCTCAGCGCTACGGAAAGCCCACGCCATGCCGTGTCCGTTCATGCAAACCGAAGCCCAAAGACCATCTTCACCAGGCACAGCTCCCACCATCGGAAGCTCATCGGGCGTCTTACAGATGATGCCGGTCCAGTCCGCAACGACCTCCGTGGTCTCGCCCCAGTTCTCGACTCCGTACACGGGTCGCCCGATGTTGTGCAAGTACTTCGCGATTGCTTCGTTCACGACCGAGTCGTCGGTAATGTTGTCTTCGCTCGACGGAGAGAAGGCTTTGCCGCCGCCGTAGACCAGGTCGCCTGCGTGAATGTCGCCAGGCTGGCGCGCGATGATGTAGTCGCCGCCGCCGGGGGAGTCGGCGTGCGATGCGCTGCGGCGGAAGACCGGGTTCTCAGAGGTGTCCGCTTCGGGGTGCACGGCAGCCACTTGAGCTCTGCTGGGCGTGATGAAGCCGGTACTCTTGAAGCCGGGGTGAAGGGCGGGAGTGTAGCCATTGGTGGCGAGGACGACTTTGTTTCCCTTGACAGTACCGCGGTTTGTCTTGACTTTCCACTGGGTCGAATTGCCAGAATAGCTGGACACCTGGTCGAGTTGCAGTGCCATGGTGTTGGTCTGCAAGTTTAAGCCCATGGCGAGACTGATCTCAAGCATGGCGGATACGGTTAGGTAGGGGTTCTGCGTGTGACCCTGGTAAGTGATGGCGCCGAGGAGCTCCGGCCACTTCCAGTAGTCTCTCGCTGCCTTTCCGGCGTAGACAGTCCTCGGGTTGCCTTGAGGGACATCATCCGGCCTGCGCTCCTGCAGCTCAAGCTGGAACTCCAAGATATCGACCGCCTTGTCAAATGCTTCCTTGGTCCAGTAGAGATCCGCAGTCTCGACATCTTGCCATCCACTGGAAACGTTGTACGTGCGGACGAAATTGGCCATGTCGTCCACACAGTCCTGCTCCATCTTGCCGACCTTGAGCGCCTCGTCTTCGCCGTACTCCTCGATCCAAGACTTGACTTTCTTCCAGTCACCGGTCTTGCAGTGTCCACCATTCCGACCACTCGCTCCCGAAGCTGCGGTTCGGGCTTCGAGCATCAAGATGGACAGCTCGGAGTCGCGCTGGAGCAGCTTCATGGCAGTCGCAGCACCCGTGACACCAGAGCCAATAATGACATAGTCAAAGGCCTGGTCGGTTGGGAGTTCAGGCGTAGTACGAAGGTTGGCGATACGGTGCGGCGGGTCTTGCCAGTACGACTTGGTCGGGTTGGGATGAGGGAATCCTGGAAGCTGTTCGGACTCGTCCCTTGCAGCGAGATGGGCCTGAGGTGCGTGTATGGCTGCCGTCAAAGCTGTTGGCACTAGAGACAGGCCAATTGCTATCGTTTCGGGGAGGGTAATGGACCACATGGTGAAGTCGGGCTTACTGAGAGTGAAGTATCGGCGACAACAGATGAGCACTATGTCGTCTGCCACGATTCTTATACATGATGTCTTGGTCGGCCGAAGTAGGCGCATGGGTCAGGCACCGAAGAGGAGTCTGATGGAGCTCATATCAGTCGCATACCAGGCTTGCCCGCCGTGCCCGCGAATCAACCAGTGAATCTCTGAAGACTGCGGGTCACAGTTACATTCGAGGCGATCTTGTCGAGATAAGACGCCTTGGCGCAGAGATACATGCGCGTGATGCGGTGGTGCAAGTTGAGACATGTCGAGTCAAATACCCCTCCTCCATCGGGACCTGTTCGGCACCCCAGCCTCTGTCCCTTGGTCTATACCGTTCCAGGGTTAGTGGTTAGCCGTGGCAGGGATGTTTGTGGAGGCAACACTCCGGGCAAGAGTTTACATGGCTCGACGGTGTTGAACTCGCCGATATACTGTGATAACACATCTGGGGGCACGCCGATAGTGACCGCGGGTTTTGTCACATTCCAACACCTGTAGAGGACCATCGGTGCTCGGTGCCCGGTACGCGAACAAACAATATTGGTGCTTACACGCTGAGGCTACACAATATTGTTGATGGGCGAGGGTCTTACTGTTCCTTCTCTCCCTTCGTAATACCGCATATCAGCATGTAACTCAAGCTGAACAAGAACACGAGTTGAATCTATCTATCTTCCAGCAGATTGCACATCTCGAGCTTCCTGCCTATCAACAAACTTCGTTCATTCGCATCAAAGCTCCGTTCGCTCACTATGCAATCCCTTGTTGTTCAACGAGCATTTGGCTGCATTCACAGCAGCATAATACAACGGCTCATCTTCCCTCGCCAAGCTGTCCCAACCGCCGGCCTCGAGCAAAGCTCCAAGACGTTGCCCAAAGACTTCTCTCAGAGAGCCATGCAGTGTTTCGTCGTTCGCAGTCTCGCCTAGCAATACGACCCGGTCTACAGCCATGATGTCTTGTTCTCCCAGCCACTGAGTCTCGAGAGGGAGAGCTATCAGGCGGCGGAGAGCGTCGACAAGCATCGGATGCCTTCGTTCAAGCACGGCCTCGATGTCGGACTCACACCAGTCGAGGTTCCGAAGCCCCCAGGCTCCGAGATCTTTCGAGCTAAGTACACGACGGGCATCGAGAAGGCAACCGGTGGTGACTCCTAGGGTTGCTGTGAGAGTTGCATGGCTGTGGTCCAGTACGAGCACGAGCTCTTTGACCCCTGGTGTTCCAGATGGCTGCTCGTCATAAGAACACCCTGGACTGCTGCCCTTACTCAATACTGTGGCGGCCCAAAATGCATCGCTGGACTGTTTGAAGCCGAGCGCAGATGATGCGACTGTTAAACGGTCGTTGAATTGTTGATGCACCGGCAACGGTGTCGAGATGTACACTTCGTCAATTTCGGCTTCGAGAGCAGACTCGGCCGCGGTCTTCAAGGCTCGAAGCATCTCTGTTAAAGCCCGCGTTGCTCCATCTCGCTGATACCCACCGAGCCACGTTGGAAGTGCGTCGTACAAGGGCTGCAGACCCAGAGGCGCTTTTGGAATGGGATCCCAGAGTTCGAGAAGATGGTTACCGCAGGAGATCTCTATAGGCTCGTTTGGATCTGGCACTTCGGATGGGATCACCTCGATATCATCGGGGATGAGAAATGCAGAGTCCATAGTGCGCGTGTACAAGCGTGATCCTGCGACTTTGGCGACGTTCCAGGTCCAGTTCTTGTTGTTTTCTCGGAACGCTACGCTGGCGACACTGCGCTTCGAGGTCAGCCTTGGGTCGATAAGGTAGCTTGATATCTATACCCATAGTCTTCGGAGAGGCTGAAGCCTACACCGAAGCTTCTCGCTGCTTGTGCGGTGTACGGCAGGAGCAGAGCTGTACATAGCCATAATGGTGTCATGTCAAACCGCCCTTTGCAAAGTGTAGGAATTAAGGTCTGCGACTGCGAAAAATTGCGGCAATGGATGAATACGTTGGAGAAAAAGGGAAATTGGAGTTGCCTTGGAGAACAACACCGGGGAATCCTGGCGGCAACCAGGCTCAAATCGGCGCCTTGTCCAGGCAGTGCTTTGGCTCTTCAGCCTCTATTGGCATCATCACTACCACCATCATCTTCGCTGGAAATACTCCATCACGGTTCTGATGGCTCGACTTGGGTTTGTGACGAAACGTTGAGAAGTTGAGAGTGAAAAAGATGCCAAATGGTGGAACCGTCTGTCTTGGCTGGGATCCATGATGATCCATCGCTGCGGGGCACTTCCAAGACGGCGCTCGCTTCGCCTCGGTATGGATGAGCACGAGTGCTTTTCGATACTGCATCTAACACAAAGTGAAACTCGCTCCATCGGATTAGACTTATCGACCCGGAACTCAACACAGTCCTCCATCTCAGCAGATTGCCAGTCCATGTCCAGACCCGCCCAAAGAAAAGGTCTCTAAACCCTGGTCAATCCATCCATTGATTGGCATAACTACAACCCAATCCACAAAAGCAGGCATGCCTAATTTCGTCACGCCAAAGAAGAGCAATGGCCCTTCGGAAGATGGCGAGAAAGTCCGCCCAGCATTCGACGACGTTTCTGGTCCGCACGTTTCTTACAATTTGTCCTTCGACAAGGCCTCCGCGAAACATGTCGTGGAGACATTTGCCGCGGATCGGGTCTACATACTGGCTTCTGGATCTCTGTGTAGGAACACGAAGTTTGTCCAGCAGTTGCAGAATGCTCTCGGCAGCCGGGTGGCGGGCGTGAGACAGGGAATGACTCCGCACACTCTCTGGAGCGAAGTACTCGAAGTGGCGGAAGAGTGCAAGCGGGTGAAGGCGGATTTATTGATCACGATTGGAGGCGGAAGCTTAACGGACGCGGCGAAGCTTGTTGCATTGGTATGTGATTTCATAGCCGAGACTCATGTACGGAAGGGTAGCTAACGATCAATCAGGCCCTCGCCAACGACGCCAACTCTCTCGAATCCTTTGGCAAACTCACCACGGGCGGAATCACACAACCAGACGTAGCCCTCAACAAGCCCTCAACTCTACCCATCCTCAGCATCCCAACCTCACTGAGCGGCGGCGAATACTCCAACCTCGCAGGCGGAACCCACCCAGTCACCCACCAGAAGCAGGGCTTCATCGACGGCACTTGCGGCCCTTCTCTCACCATCCTCTCGCCAGAACTCTCAACCACCACACCCGACTCCATATGGCTCTCCACCGGCATACGAGCAGTAGACCACTGCGTGGAAGGCTTGTGTTCACTAACAAACACCACGTCCGCCAGCGATGCATCCTGCGAGGCAGGACTGCGACTGCTTGTTCCGGGCTTACTGCGTAGCAAGCGTGACGCCGGCGATCTCGAAGCACGGCTGCAATGCCAGTTGGGCGTCATCGAGGCTGTCAAAGCAGTCTTCCAGCACGGCGTTCCACTCGGTGCGAGCCATGGTATAGGTCATCAGCTGGGTCCGTTGGGTGTTGGACATGGCGAGACTAGCTGCATCTTGTTGCCGGCGGTTTGCAAGTACAACGTTCTGGCTAATGCAGAGAGACAGGCGAAAGTTAGCGAGATCTTATGGTCTGAGGATCGGGTGGCTAGTGTTTTGAAGGAGAGGGGTTTGAATCGGGACGAAGCAGATCTGGGCGATGTTTTGGATGCTGTGATCAAGGAGTTGGGTCTGCCTAGATCCTTAAAGTCTGTTGGAGTACAGAGTGATGAGAAGTTATTGCAGGGATTGGCAGAGAACTCGCTACAGGATCCGTGGTGCGTCACCAACCCAAGACCATTGAAAGAGCAGGCGGAAGTCATGAAGATATTGGCTATGGTCGCTTGATGAAGAACAAGCACGATCGCGCAATGACGCCACACCGGAAAAGCAGATCTAAAAACGTGCCAACCTCAGAGCCAGTCGAAAAGAACGATGACTGCAACCTGAAGCAGCAACTTCACGCCGGATCCTCCCTCCCTCTTTGTCCAACCCTTTTTCCGAGAGCGATTCACGTTATCCGCGTCCTTTTCGAGTAGTGCCTGACGTTCGGGTAACGATGGCGGAAACATCATGTAGCGCACCGGGACAGCAGCAGCCAAGGCAAGCTCAATAAGCATGAGAGTAGCTTCGGTGTGCATGTGCACTCTTTTGGCCCCGACAACCAAGTGCCGAGACGCCACAGACTTACATAGCCATGCGAGCAGTATGGCTGTAGCGGAGGAGTAGGCCATGTAGCAGATCATGGTGAAGTTCAGGAGTCTTTTCGACAATGGCTTGCGACGTGCGGGATATCTTTCATCAGTCGGCGAGACGAAAGTACCCGATACCTTGAAGCTTGTATCGCCAGGGTCAGAGAACGAAGATTTCAACACGCAGAACGCGTTGACTGGTGAAGCGTTAGCATCGCGACCTGCTGACAGAGGGTTGAAAATAACTTGCCAGGCGAAACCCAGAGTGAGTTTGTGATCATGTTGGAAACGTTGACGTTACCCAATCGCCCGTACACGAGGTTTCTTGAGATTGTCGAGGCGATGAAGTGGCCTGCAAGGGCTATGCGCATGTAGTGGCGCTCCGTCAGATCTCCTTCGCCTGTCTGGAGAATCCAGATGCTGGTCGGTAAGACGATCGCACTTGCGAACAAGAGAGCGGAGCTGTATGCTCCCCAAGCTCCCATGGAGGAAGTGATGTGCTGGACTCTGGCGCTTTTGTTGCCCTGTATCAGTCTGCGCAGAGAGAAGGGGAATCGATTTCCTAGCAAAAGGCTGCCGTATGTCTGTATGCAGTCTGATCAGCTGCAGACCACCAATTTTGATGCACTTTTTGAGACAGATGGCTTACCCAGCGGATTCTCTGGTTGATGTATGAATGGAAAGAATCCGGGACCAGTCCGAACTGTACTTGATCCGGGATGAACTGAGTTTTCCAACCCTGCTCTTGCAGCATGGTCGAACAGATGATGTCCTCGCCAACGTTCGCCAGAGGCCATCCTCCAATGGTGTCGAGAGCACGTCGACGCATGATGTAACCCGAGCCTGCGCATTGGCTACAGTCAAAGAAACCGCGAGAGGGTTCCGATATCTGAGAAAAGCCACTGCCGTCTTGACCGAGATCGTCGTCTTGCAAGACGTTGTAGGAATTGTGAGGAGGACTCACGAGAGCGACGGTTTCGTCTTTGATGAGGTGTGGAATGGTCCGCGCAAGCCAATCGGGTTCGGAGATCATGTCAGAGTCGAGCGCGGCGAAATACTCAGAAGAGCCATAGTTGGATGTTGTAAAGGCAAGACCAGAGCGTATGTTGCCGGACTTGTAGTAATGGCGCTGACCAGGAGGCTTCTTCCGCGCGAAGTACACGACGTCTTGACAACCAGATTTGCGCGCACGATTCGAGCTGTTGAAATCTTCGATAGTCTTCCTGAGTTCTTCGTCGGCGGCATCGTCCAGAACAAAGATCCGGAACCGCTCGGGAGGATACTGCTGCACTGCAGCGGCTGTCACAGTATCCATGATCGTTGTGAAATCTTCACCGCAAACCCTGGTGATGTCAGCAGGTCCAGAGAGAGGGGATGAAGATAGCCTAACGTTACCAAGACGTCCACTTTTGGAGCCTGTGAACCTGTCAAGATGTATTGCTTGTGCTCGAAAACCTTGCGCGGTCCAAAGAGTGAGAGGCTGAGATCAAAAGCGGTCTGAAGTTCTTGCACCATAAATGCAACTTCACAGAGATAGATAGCCCAGACACAAAAGTCAAATGATCTGTAGATTCCACGTAGTCGCAAGACGAAATACAATGTCCAACATGTCCAGTTCACAAGATGGACTACGACACTAAGTGGTGTGTCGAAAGGGACTCGTGTTTTGACGGTTTGTCGTTCTTCGATGTGGTAGACTGGAGCTTGTGACGGTGTCGCTTGGTTGGAGTGATTCGTGAAAGGTGCTCGGAGCCTACCGACGGAGTTCCGTGCTTTAGTAAGAGACTCTGTTTGAGTAGCCATTTTGAAGAGCAGTGAGGCCGCTAATGTCCGAGTCAAGATGGGTTTGATCGGGAGTGGTGAACGAGTTTTCTATTGCACTCCAGTCAGACCAGGGCCTTTATATGAATGCTATCCACAACAGATATCGTGCCACGAAGTCCTGCAAACTTCTCGAGCACCCGATAATTGGGTGCATGTTCATCTCATCAGGTTACTCCATGCGCAAGCCCGCAATTGACCTCTGGCTCTCAGCATCGATGCACCGCAGATTCGACAGTCTTCTAAATCTGTGCTGCAGACAGATAGCTTTCGTGCTCGTTGAGTTGTCTTCATCTTCGTTACGGTAAGACGCACAGTTGCTGTGATCCGAAAGGAAGCCGCAGACCAGATTGATGGACTGTAACTTGCGTTATTCGCGGCTCGCCGGACTTGCATTGCAACAACAACTTCAGATGTAAAGGATTGATGCAATGATGATCAGCGTGAGTCGTTGCCATTGAGAGCTTCAATGCGCGAGGCTGGGCGCTTATACCATGCCGTTGAGCTGCACGACGTGCCTCTTGCTGAAGCGCAGGCGGGCTCTCTGTTGGTCAGGCGGACTCTGTGAAATATATGTTACTGCTTGAGGAAGCAGTGTGACCGTCCTTCTAGGCAAACACGACATGCTTCAGACCGGCACCGATATCCGGTACAGAAGCTGGAGAGATCAGCTGGGTATATGGTGTTGTCTCATCCGAAATGTCGTGGTCAGTTGCAGTACCGTACCCCTCCCTCAACCGCCTCCAACTCGTAGGCGCCGTTTCACCAACAGCAAGACCAGATCGGTGAGTACAGAGTCAGCAGATCGACAAGTAACTCCCGTGATCACAACATCGGTCTCGGTAGCGGTAGTGTTTCTGTGTCGGCGAAGGACATGAAACGCCTCCAATTCACCGCGGATCTCTAGGCCGGTCCCGGTCTCCACGTGAACACGTCAGTCCCATCAACCGTGTAGGTATGCCGTCTTCGCCTAGTCAAGACTCTGTCGAAGCGTTACGATGTGGCACTCGTTCGCGAGTCCACGCGTGGATGAGTTCTGATTTGGACGGCAAAGTCAGACGCGTCCTCGGTCTCATGTCTGTAGGGTTAGTGTTGGGGTGTCGATGAAATGATCAACAACTCCCGTGTCGCGATATTCAATGCTCGTCCATCGTAGTTGGCCAGTCCATGTTGGACGATATATAGGACTCATTGGGGAGTGAATGGTCAATCAATTAATCGGTCGATAAGAGCTCATAGTAGCACATCGATCGATATCAACTTCCACACAAATCATGAAGCACAAATACCGCCGCCAAACAAATCGAGTCAATGCACAGGAAGTTTGTTGAGGATGATCAGTCCATATTCGACAACGAAGTCAACTCTAGCGAAGGTAAAGAAGTAAACCAAGGAAAAAGAAGACCAAAATCACATGTCCCCCCTCAAGCCACTGCTTCCAATCCACCGACAAACCCTCTACAACCAACCCATCTACTGCGGGATGCAGTTCTTGCACTCGTCAAAGTTGGCAGCAGTGCCAGCAGCAGATCCAATGCAGGCCAAATCAGCAGCAGGGTTGGCACCAACCTCAATGATAGCGGCGCCGCAAGACGCGGTGGTGCCGATCAAGTGGAAAGCGCATTCTGCGATAATTCTTGGTCAGTGCAAACTCTCGTAGCGAAGGCGACAATCCGGCTCACTTACTGAACAGGTCCTTGGATGAGCATCCGGTTGGAAGAGAAATTCTGATCACTTCGCCGGCGTACTTCTCGTTGACGAAGACGGCGGAAGATGCGTCGGATGCGGCGGGCATGGCGGCGGCAACGGTGGCCAGGGCGAAGGCTGAGATGGCGATGAACTGCATGTTGGCGGTTGCGTTTAGTGTTGAGTTGGTTGGAATATATGTGAGTTGATTGAGTTGGTTGAGTGATGAGTGATGAGTTGGATGGTTTGAAAGATCTGGGAATTGACAAGGCTTTTATGGTCTTCGCTCGATCGCTTGACGAATGCTGCACAGTGATGGTCCGAGGACACATTGCATGTTCTCAGCTCCCTTCGCGCAACCGACGTCGTTTGCGCGTTGTTGGTCAAGTTGGCTCTCAAATCCTTCAGTAACACTAGTCCTGGATACGAGCATAGTTCGCCTACCCTCGACATTGCATCTGTCAGCTCCAAAGTCTTACGTGGACATGAGAGAAGCCGGCTCGACGATGGCTGTCCACAGAAGCTGTGGTTCTCGACGTCGATATCCAATGTTTCCCAGGTATGCTGACAGATCGTGATGCAAATTGGCAGTTCTTTGCCTTCTGGTCCGACTACCAGTTATGGGAGAGCAATTGAATTCCTCAAGCACTCCAATTCGAACGTCTGTGGCAGTCTCGCTTGTCTGGCAATAGTTCTTCCGCAAGACCACATCCTCAACTCAGGATTCACGTGGTTGCAGTTGTAGCGCTTACCATGGCATATTCCGTGTCGCAAACTAAGAGAGAACCTTGTCGAATGCTACCTACCAACAGTGGGAATATGTCGACAAGCGAAGACGCGCGATATGCAATGATGAAGTCGTCTCGAGTGGAGTCCCGTGTAGAGAAATCACCGCTTGTTCCGTTGTCGCCTGCAATTTGAGGCTGAAGTCTGCAGTCCTGAATGGACTAGAGCATATAGATTAGGCATGATATTGGGCATCCAGCTTCCCTAAGCGTACTCGACCGAGTTGATCGTCAGAGGAAATGACTCGATTCGTTCGGAACATGGGCGTCCGCTTTCGAAGGAGTAGAGGCCTGTCACCAGAATATCAAGAAGTAGTGATCGTGACACAGTGAGGGCGGCATGTGCCGGGACCAACTATACTACACCGCGAGTCAGTCTTGTGATATGACAGTTGTAAAGGCCCTGAGAGGTTGAACACAAGAGCGGCCAAGCTTTCTTCCGGTGCTTATTCCTTGAGCTTGACTGCTGCCTTGTATAGGCTATACCCAGACTCCACTACCCCAGTCGCCCACTAGGCAAGGGCACCAGTCCGAGCTCTTCTACTGTCTTTTCAGCTCGCTTGGGGACTTGGAAGCCCCCCCAGAGGAGAAAGATGCACGCTAAGCGGATGACTTGCACCTATCAGTTCGAGATACTGAACGTTTGTATGGAGTCCAACAGGCTAGAAAGCATCGAACCGAACAACATATCCAATCGAGTGTGAACATGCTGGCACGCGCGCGTTGCGATGCCCGGCATCGAGCGATCTTCAAGGTTATACACACTACTCTGCGCAAAAGAATTAGTCGAGACAAGCATACGGTGTAGCCGAGATTGCGGCTGTACACGAGGATTGAGGCACAGCCTTGATGATGCATGATAGAACACCCGCCTTCGTTGAAAGGACCAGAGAGGTTCACCTTCGAAGCCCCAGCTGGAGCAACATACGGGTTTGCTCTCTAACCCATCAACAAAATAATCATCCGCACCAACGAAGTACCCTCTCGACAGCAACCTCAAATGTAAGTTGTCATTGCTATTCGCATCGACTCGGAACGACACTGACGGACTGTTTAGCCGACACCAAAAATTTGCAAACCGACCTCACCGCCGTCATGGGTTGCGGAGGCTCAAAGGAGGATGCTTACCACAACAACGGCGCTCAAGTCAAGCCCGCAGCCAACGGCGCTGTCCCTCAAGGTGCCTACGCTGCACCGCCACCACCGCAATACCAGCAGGAGGGAGGAAAGAAGAAAGCAGTGAAAGCAGGCAAGAACCTGGGACTGCTGAGCATGCTCGCAGGATGATGGAACGATGAGAGGCAGTAGTCCGACTGCAGCAGTCCCACCGCAGTGTCCGTGTAGCCGTCGTGGCTCCAGTTCTATGTAGCCTATTCCGGAAGTTGTATAGCCAAGCTAATAAGGCCTGTCCGTTTGTTGAAACCCGTTTATGATTAATTGAAAGTCATGGAGACAACAATTTGAGAGCAGTCGAGTCCAGTAACGAATCGGTCGGCCCGCGCTTCTCGATACGAAGGTGGTCGTTTGGTCGGTTGGTATGAGCCTCAATGTTCCCAGATTCGAAAGCCGCATTGATCTCAACTTGGGCATAGCCAGGCTGTATTCGATTTCATCAGCCGACTCCCAGGGCCAAATTATGAGATCGCCGCGAGAAACCTACGCCAGCTTCACTGGCATGGAAGTACATCTCGAGTGTTCCGTTTCAAATGACCTCAAACGGCAAAACCCAAGCCTCGCTTCTCCTTTCGATTCGCGCACTTCAATCTTCCCTCGGATTCCCCAAACCTCACCAACGACAGGTAGCCCCCAATAAGATCGAAACCGGGTAGAAAACAAACCAACCCTGAAAAAACCTCACTCTCACCTCCCCCCCTTAAGCAACCTCAACCTCTCCTCCTCCTCACTATACCCCCTCCTCCTCCCCTTCCCGCCCTCATCCGCCTCCCCAGCATCCCCTCCCTTCCTCCCGAACAACTCCCTCCCCAACTCCCCCACAACCCCGCTCTCACCATCCCTCCTCCGACTAATCCCATGCCGCCTCCGACTCTCCTCCAACAAACTCAGCCCTTCCCCGCCCGTGTCCCGCTCCCTGTACTTCCTCGCGTTCTCCTTCGCCGCCCGGATAGAAGTCGTGCTGTAGACGAACAGAATGCAGGCCATGGTGAAAGCCGCGGCGGGAGCCATCGCGGTGCGTGCGTTGAAAGGGCGGCGGCGGGTGGTGCCGGGTAGGGAAGGGTTGGAGGGGGTGGGCGGTGGAGGGGCGGGGGTTGGGTGCGAGGATTCGGTTGTGCCGGCTGGGCCGCGGGGTTGGGAGAGGCGGGCGCCCATTGTTCTTTTGGGGGGAATGTTTGAAGTTCTTGTTGTGGTGAAGAAGTGCTGTGACGTGTGGGTGCTACAAGGTTGGGATGGGTTGGAGAGTGAGTGGTGTTGGAAGTGGAAGGGTTATATGTTGGTTGGTGTTGAGCTTAAGTAGGAAGCTTGGGTAGGGCTGTTTGTATGACTTCATATGTATTTCAGGCATTTTGGTAGGTATGTGATCGTTATATGTGGTAAGGCAACTACCCACTCAAAGTACGACTCCCTTTACACAGCTGTGCAGTAACGTTGTGTATGGTTGGCAAGATATGTATTCAACACATAAGATTCTGACCTCAAGCCAAACGAAAATGGATTCAAATTCTCTTCAGCTTGTAATCTACATACGACACCCTCCCCACCCATTAGCTCTCCATGTGGTTCAATATAGAAAAACAACCCGCTGATCCGAATCGAGTCCGATCAATTATCTCGAAGTCGAACGCTCCCATTGCCCAACCATGAGCACTTTGCTTGCACCCCAACTCCTCGTCCTGTCAATAACACAAGCAACAAGGACCGTGTTTTCAGAAAACAGCAGCAGCTACGTCTGACTCCATCAAAAGGAGAAGCTGGAAGTTATATCACCCTTTGCGTTCTTGTCCCGCCAAACCGTCGAGTGAAAAAAGAAGGCGAAAAATTGGCAGCAATGCGATCTATAGGCGAGAGAAAAACGTACGAAGAAAGCCACCATGTCTTTCTTCAGAAAAGTTGCGTATCATACCAGTAGAGTCCTCGAGACCCATTAAGCGTTTCCGGGCTTCTCATCCGTGTCTACGTGCCAGACGACATAGTTGGGCAGGCCGAAGACCTGGTAGCCGGCGCGCCTGGCCATCTTGGCAAAGCCTTCGGTCTCGGCTTGGTTCTCGAAGGCGTATGAGGGGAAGTTGATGCCTGCAGGAAATAATTGTGTTAGTAGGGACACTCCCGTATTTCGATGTCTCAAGGTACACAAACGAACCTGCTCGGTGGACATCTGCCTTTACGATGATGCTGACTCCTCCCACGCCGTCAAGCGGAATCTCGATGTCTTTGTTTTCGCGCCAGTCGCCCATGCGGGCCATGTAGACCCGGTCGGTGTGGTACTCCTTGTAGCCTGTGATGCGTTAGATGGATATTCTGAAGATAGAGGAAACATTTATTCCATACCCTCCGCAAGGACGACGTTGCGGTCAAGAGATGCCGCGAGCTTCAGTCCAGTGGGAGACTCCTGCCATGAGTTGTAGTCGAAGCGGCCTTCAATGTCACGGCCGTCTTGGTAGCGGTGGAACCAGATGTCTTCGAAATCGTTAGTATCCCTCACACCGACCATACCAAGGTTCACCTTGCAACTTACTCGGCACCAAGATATCGCGATCATGCGCGACAAAGTCCTCAATAATCTTGCTCGGGCTGTCCTGGATGTCCACATCGCGCCAGTACACCCAGCTGTGTTCCGGCTTCAGCGCCGCGCTGAGCAAAAAGTTCCTCGCCTTGCCCATGATCCTCCTTCGTGGGCCCTGCGCCGCAAACCCATGGCGGTCTTCAACATTCTGCGAAACCAACTTGGCGTCTGGGTCGTCCTTGAAGTCCTTCTCGACGATCATGACGCTGTGGAAGGGAACCTTGTCGTTCCGGCTCTGGATGCGCTCGAGCTCCATCGAAAGCATGCCGAGAGTGTCGTCTTCGCTGTCGCCGACCAGGAAAGCGAGGTCGATCAGGTTGTGCGGGTAGCTGAGCTGGCTGACCAGTTCGAAGTACTTGTCCAGGTGTTGAGCGGCGTTGCGAAGCGGTGTAAGGATGAGCACTCGCTCTTCGTTGAGCACGGCTTGCGTCGTGGACTTGACCTCGTTGAGGTTCACATGTTGGATGGTGGAGCTGTTGATTTCTATGGGCGCATGGTGGTTGAAGATGACGGGAGTCTGCTGGTGGCCAGCCCATCGCGCTTGTTCAGAGGCCGACATTTGCATGGGCGGTTTCGAAGGTCCAAAGCAGTAGAATCTACGCCGCGAGGACACGTTAGCCTTCCATCAAGAGCTCACAAGCAGCCGTCTCGTCCCGTCGCCAATGGTACCTACTTTTGCATCTCCCCGGCCGTTCCACTCAGACCATTATACAGCAACACCACAATGCCAAATATTGCCAGCGAAAGCATGACCCGTGTCTGTGTGAGGAACCGCCATATCACCCGAGTCGGCGGAATCCTTGCCTTGGCCGACTTCCATGTCACACCACCTTTTGGCAAAAGCATCGTGGGCGAGGTATCCTGCGCCAGGCGGCGCTCTATGTTGTCGTGTGAAGAGAGAATTGCGATGGTGTTCGGGTGTAGTAGTTGCGCAGCTGATGATTACCCGGTCGGTGGTAAGCTGGTGGCCGTGGTTGATTGCGCTTTGTTCGATAAGGAGCGTGGAGAGAGGGCAGTAAAAGCGATTGATTGGTTGGTTCGCTAGTGGTCGGTTTGTGGACCAGAGACGGCCGTGGGTATGTTCAGATGGCGTGTGTTGGATGGTATGGACAAAGTCTCGACCCGGCGAATGCACTGGTGGACTATGGGGCTGGGAGTCGTGGTCTCTCTGGCGTCTAGCGTCGGTGGTGCGTGGCCGTTGGAAGGAAGGAGGGACGGGGAAGCCGCTTTCGAACCCTTGTCGAAACCCTCCCTCGCTCCCCTTTGCTGAGAGACCCAAAACGAAGCTTTCGCCTTGGCCACGTCTCCTGCATAAAACGTACATTACCGTTGTCATTGGCCGTCGACCTGACACGGGAACCACGATAACAACAGCAATGTCATCACATCATCCACGCAGAAGTAAAACGCCTCCCAAGCCACTCCCATGCTTTTGCTGCACGACATCTCACTATCGCGACTATGCAGGCAGACAATATGGCAGAGACGGGCCCAGCTGCACCTCCTCCAGGATGTTTATTCACGCAAAAACGACACATCACTTCTCGGCGGCACCGATACCTGTAACATGCGCCGGAGGCCTTCCCCCGAAGCGCTGGCCCTAGCGACCCGCGGATACTTAAGTCGACTTCAGGACAACGCACAAATGTAGGTAGGTACATGTACGGTAGGTAGGCGAGACAGACGTAGGCGGGAGGCAGACATTTAGCAGGAATGATTGCGGCATGCGGTTGCGGCATGTGTTCACTGACGGAGTTGATCTTCTCGCAATGTTTCAGTCTGTGTTTGATGGTAGAAACAGTACGTCTAAAATCCTTGATCGTGAGACCAGGATGATCGGTCAGGACAAGAGGCCTGGAGGCAGAGCCATCTGTCAGTATGGTCTTGGTCCTTGTGCTTGATGATGGGTTCGACGATGTGATGGTGTTTGACCACGTCGACGTAGAGTCACGAGACGAATTCAGACATGGTCATTCGATCTCGCCAACCGATCCAATGCCAGTTCCGAATTGCGACGAAAAGAAGACAGAAAATTTCAAGGAGTATGGTCAATGTATGTGTATTCAATTACAGATTAATCAATAAACAACCACCGCCACCGCCTCCTCCTCCATCTCTCCAACTCTCGACAAAACCAACGCATCTTCCGCCTCTCCGTACAGCCAACTTCCTCGCCACCGCATCCCGTCATCATCATATGCACGTCTGCTCTCCATACCATACATGCCATCTGTTTCGTAAATAATCGTCGTGATCGTCGTCGTGATCGTGAAGTGAAGCAATAGAAATACAAAAAAAAAAACACCGGAAGAAGCGTAAGAAATGCAAAACAAAAAGTTCGCTCAAAAAGGATCCTTCCGCAAAAGCAAGACAACCAGACCGAAAATTGGGCGGTGGTTTGAATGAGAGTTGGGTGCCGCCGGAAAGACAAGAGGGACAAAAATCGAAGAAAAAAAAAAGATACGCTTATAAGTGCCGCTCCAATTTTCACTCGTTTGCTTAAAACGCGTGTTCAAAGAAGAAAAGGGAGTTTTTGCCGACCCGGGGTTTTGGTGTGGATTTTGGAGGGAAAAAAGAAGTCCGAAAGACACGACGAGATCACTGTCGTGTGGTTTTGGGTTTTGTTGCGGTCGTCGTGGTAGTGGGCAGCTCAAAGGTTTGACCTCCTTGGTGTGGATGCAGGGCGAGAGGAGCGGAGCTGTAAGGTAACAGTGGGAGCCGTGGCAGCAGTGAGTGACTCAGTGATACGGGCCAAGTTGTCCGCGAAGTTCCTGGCGTGGATCCTCTTGCGACACGGGATTGGGTTATCGCATTGCGAACCACGTCCTTCGTGCGGGCAAGCATCGGTTCCAGATTCGGAAGCCAACAAACTTCCCTTATAGAGGCCGTCGTCGCCTTTCGCAAGGATGTGGTCGCGGATAGCTTGGTTCACTTCGTTGCGATGCTGTTCGAGGACGTCTGTGCTCAGGTTCGATGCCATCCTCTGGAATTGCCTGTCCAACACGAGCAAAGTTACCTCGAAGAGTTCCTGCTTGTCGTGTTCCAAGCCGGACTTCTTTTGATTCCCCGGCATTTGGGTTTTCAGTGGGGTTAAGTCATAGACGTTATCATGCAGATCCTCGATCTTCTGGAGGACTTGGGCTTGCTTGTTGCGGGCCGCTTTCTCCTTGACGATCTTCTTGCCTTTGCGCTCATGTTCTTTCGGTGTCGAGCAGTTGCGGAACGGCGTGTGACAGGTATCACACCAGGACCCGCACTCGTCTTCTGACAGAGGACCAGCATTGGAAGACATCGACGGGCGCTTCCTGTCGCGTCCAGAGCCCTGAGACTCTGATCCACGTTTGGCACGAGTGGAACGAGAGCCTGAAGCCGCTGCAACCCTGACAGTGTTGGCGGAAGAGGATGGAGTCCCCGAGTAGACGGACGACTCTCGGCTGGAGGAAGACACGGAGCTCGTGTCGAAGTAATTGTTGCTGGCCATCATGCGTGGCGAAGAAAAGGCCGTGGAAGGCACGGACTCGATGCTGTTGTTGAGCTGCCCATGGGCGGCATGGTATGGCGTGAAGGATTGGGCGTGTCCCGCGCCATGTTGCGGTGACTGTCCATAGTGCAAAGCACGGGTTGGCTGAAGGATAGTCGGTTGATCGAGGAGTCGGATGCCTTCGCCTCTTCCGGCTGTTCCGATGAAGGTATCAATGGGAGGCAGACTGATGCTGTCAAACGCGTCAGTATATGTATCTCGAGCGCTCGATCAGGTGTGAATCCGTCCGACTTACTGGTTGGGTTGCTGTCGACGACTGCGTTCGTCGAGACTCAAGTGCTCCATGTTGTGAAGGTTCATGATGCAAAGGCCGTTGTTAGTGGATCGTTGGACAAGTCGGAAGGATTGAAGATCGATTGGATGATTGTCTTAGAAGACAGTTGAGCGGTGAGAAGTTGGTGTAATGAATCGACAAGCATGGACAAGTCGTAAAAAGCCAACCAAAAGTGTCAAAGGCGCCGCACAACAGATTTTGAGAGAAGCACAACGGAGTCTGGCGGAGTCTGATGAGATGATGAAGAAGAAGAAGAAGACGACTGGATGAAACGCGAACGAAGACCATACTTATGCTTCGCAAACCCCCAGTCAAGGAGCCCCATTAAAGCTGCCAACAACGGTCGACCAGGATGAGGAGCCCTGAAGGACGATCTCGACATCGTCGTACATCAGCGGAGCCGTGTAGGCCCGAAACTTGGTAGCATGGTAAAGCAGCAATTGCGTTCGAGCCAAGTGGCGTTGACCTCTGACAGGAAGTCGGGAATCGCTGAAGATTCCATGGACACATGGGTTGGGTAGGCATATCCTGGCGTGTTTGAATACAGGCCTGACGGCTTGCCCGGATCGACATCCGCAGGCCAATGAGAGCAGCATGTCGGACGGAGAATACCCCTTGCTTGGCGTGAATGAGCAGCTGAGGTGGCAGAGAAAGTGAAGGGTCTGGTTCGGCGCTTCCCCATGGGCGCTGCTAATGCCGTGTGCAAGTTGAAAGGCGAGACTAGTAAGGTCCTGGCTCCTGTAATGAAGGGCGGAAGACATAACCGAACGACCTCACGGCATTCTTTACCAGGGCTTTAGCGGGAACATTCGCAGGCTGGCAGCTCTTCACTCATGCTCTTCGATGAGGGGCGATGCACGCACGGGCGTATGTTCCTACACCGCTCAATGCCAGGGCCGCTCTTGTGACCAGAAACGTCCCTGCAGCACGACCAGAAGACACGAAGATGCGGTCGTGAAGCTTGAGGTAGTCTAATGGCATTCGTCACTGTTGCATTCGCAGACTTGACTGTCGTTCGCAATGATAGCCACATGGGTCTTGATGCTGTTAGAGCGTTGAGCAGGTTCCCGCCTGTCATCACGTATGGCGGCTGCAGGTGGCGCTTACATCGCAAACCCGCAAACCGCGCGGTTGTCGATCCATCATCACAATAAACTGCTGTTGCGTTCAGGCTCGAGAAGTGCGTCATTTGCCGCCTGCACTTTTCGTGCGACATTGCAAGGACAGTCCCGTCGGCATGTTCAGCATAGCAACATTGGTCTAACGGATGGAAGCACTTCAACTATCCGGGGTTCGTGGAAACATAGTGGTGTGTAATGGACCCACCTCTCTGTTGTACTCCGTGGAGTCAATGAGCAGTACCACGATGAACGACCAAGCAGGGTGAGATGTCGGTCACGCATTGAGAAGAGAGCAGCATCTCGCTTCGACAAGACGACGTCCGAGCAAGACCGTGAGAGATCCAATGACCGGGTTCCTCGCGAAAGTTGTCAGGCCAGAGGTGCGCATGCTCCGGGAAGGCGAAACGTCCAGCCAAGTTGACAGGGGAGCGAGCCGTATTGCCGAGATCGAACGCTTCTGAAGGTCGAAAATGGTTGCAGGCTGCAGGTATTCGTCGACGAGCAAGAGCCTTGAAGATCGGCAGCATGCGAGACATGCAAGAGTCTGAAGACAGCGATTTTACGGCAGAGGAAGATTCGGGGGGAGCGGTTAAGCGAGCGGGGAGCGAAGAAGCCGGCCGTGGTGGATACTGAGTGCAGTCTGCAGGTGCAAGGGCAGGGCTTAGGACAGATGTGCTCTGTACACGATCGCTGGATGGCGGGAGTATTGAAAAGACGCAAGTGTTGCGTACTGTAGTGCGCATTGCGTGGCAGCCTCCAATGCAGGCACGGTAACGCCCAAAAAGCGCCGAGAAAAGCCACACCCAGACGTACCTGTGAGTATTCTGTATGCACGTACGGCCGCCGGAAGATTCACGAAGACTCCCGCGTGCGCTGGCGATGCAGAAGCGAATGTATTGAATACAGTGAAGGTGCAGAGTAGCGAGCCGTCAAAGCTGTACATATTTCGGACCTTCACACCGAGTCATATTTTCACTCGCGTAGTCGCAGTTACGCGCTGGTAGCACAGTAGAGGCATGCCGGGTACCTGGAATAAGAGTCAACGTCATAAGTGATGCTCTAGAAATATCATGCCTGCATGCCCGTGAAGCTCTCAGACAGCACGATGAGGTACATGCCTCACACTCTGAAGATCGAAGCTGATCGAAAAAAAAAAAGACGATCAAAGACAGAAAGCAAGCATTTCGCTGACATCGCAGCGAAATCTATTCGCTATCGAGCTACATGCCATCTGTGTGATGTAGTATGTAGCTGGCAAGATCCGAAAGACCAGGACCAAAATGCATGTGACAATCGACTCTCACCAGGGAAGCTGGAAGCCATGGGCAGAAGAGAGGAGGCTATCAGAGCGTGAAGAAACGACCTTAGTGATGAAGTCCGGTTACATACATACCTGCACCTCCTCTCGGACAGGTACAGGAGGTACGATGAAGGGGAGCACGCGAGATGATGTGCATGAAGGATGTGACGATCGATCAGGCGTAAAGCCAACCAAACGGAAGTTTTGCAGGCTGCCGGAATTGCAAGAGGCCGCAGCGGACCAGACCTTGGACCTCACCCGGTTTAGAGCTGCACGTGACCTTCTTTCCTCTCTCTTCTCTCTTCCATCTAGTCGATTCGAAGGCATCCATCACTTCTTGACAACCTGGAAGAGAGCAGCACGACAACTTTGGGGCAACGAAGCAAGCGAAGCTAACCATTTATACGTTTCTTTGCCTTTTCATACCGAGTTACAATTCCACACTCGCACAAGACTATCAAATTATTACTCTATGCACGCGGGGGGAGAACTGTGAAACTTCCCAAAGTCCCATCCATCAAAACGAACTTCCGTGTGGCTTTCTGAAAACACAGCAACCAGTGACAAAAGGAGAAGAAGCAGCACCAAGAGGTTTATGAGAGAAACCAAATCCATTTTCGACTGTAGAGAGAGGATGACGAGAGGGGAACGAACGCCATATGCATCAACGAGGAGCTCTTCTCTCCCCGGGACAGAACAGGCGAAAGGAGCCTATTGCAGAATATAGCAAAACGAGACGTTCGGACCAAGGCGCTTTCCTGGAGAGGCTGGTGGTCCGTTGTTCAACCAATATGCAACTGGGTGTAGCTGTGCTGTCGCGCCCACATGGATGGAGCGTAATCAACCCAAATCGACCATTTAAAGGAGGCCGAAGAGGAGGGCGACGGCACCGAGGATACCAGTGGCACCGGTGATCTTGAGGGCACCAGCAGCACCCTCGCTGTCGCCACCGGAGCTGCCGCTCTTGCTGCCGCCAGAGCCCTTGGTGGTACCCTCGGGCTTGTCAGAGCCAGTTCCCTCGGGGTCGGTCTCCTCTCCACGGCAAGTGAAGACACCCTTGATGACGGAGTCGTCCTTGTAGGTCTGGAACTGCTCGCAGGCATCGTCGAGGTTCTGGTTGGACTGGAGGTTGAAAGCACCCTTGACGTCCTTGAGCGCAGGGAAGTCGGCACTGCGTGTCATGTTAGCGAAAGTCATTGCGTGGGAATTTGTGTTCTAATAAACTTACGTCTCGATGGCGTTGCCGTACATGTCAAGAGCACCGCCAACGGTCTCGAGGACGGGGAAACCGGAGACATCAGCAAGCTCGGTGTTGTTCTGGACAGAGAGACCACCAGTGACGATGGTAAGCTGGGGGAACGAGATGTTGGTGGCCTTGTTGTTGCTGACAATGGCGAGGGTGCCACCGACGTCGGTGAGGTTAGGTGCCTGGACGCTCTCGAAGGAGTTGCTGTAGAGACCGAGGGAGCCGTTGACGGAGGCAAGCGAGGGGAAGCTGACGACGGAGGCGTTGGCAATGGAGATGCGGGCGGCCCACTCAAGGTTGGGGAGGATGACGGAGACGTTGCGTCCGTTGGCGTACACGTTCAGCTCGGTGCTAACGTTGCCAAGCTGCATGGTGATGTCGTCAAGGTAGTCGTTGTTCTGGATGTCCATGGTGTCGACCATTGCGAGGTTGATACCGTCGAGCGAGTTCAGCTGCGTGTTGCGGATGCTGACGCTGTTGGCCTTCTGGACCATGTTGGTGAAGGAAAGGCCCTGGAGAGCGGCGAGAGCCACCCACTCGATGGAGTCGACCTCGTTGAGCTGGGGGAAGTTGAGGGTGGACAGGATCTGGCAGTCCTGGAGGTCGAAGGCGCCGTCGATTCTCTTCAGGCTGTCGGCGGACAGGGAAGTGAGCTGGGAGACGTTGTTGGCGACCAGGTCACCGGTGATGACCTCAATGTTGTTGAGCATGATGTTGTCGGTGGTGCCGGTGGCGATGGCAATGCTGCCAGAGAAGGTGGTGCATGATGCGAGGCCAGAGGCATCACCCTGGTTCTGGATGGTGGTGGTTGCGGCGCTGCAGGAAGACTGGGCTGGGGGATTGTCAGCCAGCGGCTCATTTGGAGTGCTTGTTGTTCACGAATCATCTCTTACCAGCGACACGTCCAGCGGCAATGGCCACAACGGGCGCGAGGTACTTGAAAGACATCTTTGGGATTACGGGTCGTGGATAACTGGATGGATGGTCAGTTTGGGCACTGCAGGAAAGCTTTGTAGCTGCGTCGTTTGCGATAGGGGGTTGGTTGGTGCAGCGTTTGACGCGCGCAGGTGGCCGTGTTTGGGCGAGTGTCACAGGTCGGGTGGTGGCAGTGGCGGTAGTGATGGCGGCGGTGGTGTTGACGGTACTGATCGAGTGACTGACAGATGGATGGATGTTCGACTGACCTTGGTATTATTAAAAGCTGCTGAGACTGGCGACGTTCGTGTGGTAGCCAATGGATGTGGGTTTGTTGGTGAGAAGTGGGTATGAAGAGGGTTAATGCACAGCGAGTGTAAGAGCCAGAGGCAGTCGGAGAGAGTGCGTAGGTGGTGAGTAACGAAGGAAGAGGAGAAAGAAGAAGGAGCAAACACCAAGCCAAGTACGTGGAGCGAGAGGAGGATGGAAGGTGGACTTGCTGTGGCTGCTACAGGAACGGGCGCGACTTTTGGGGGACGAGGCCGGGAAAGAAGGGGCGACTGGCGAGGGTTGGGCCGGTGCATTGGCCGCCGCGCGTCCAAGCAGCACCAGAGAGAATAGCGTTGCCGCGTCGCCGTCGCCGTCGCCGCTCATGAAACGGGTGTGCAGAGATAATGGTCTTGTATAACGTGTGTGTATACAGTATGTTTCTTGTATGGTCTTGTTATTATCATTCATATATTGACTGGACGGGTTGAACTTGGTGACTGTAGTTGGTGAGAATAGGTATAGTCAATCATAACCACACCATCAGATCGATACCTACACATTCACTTCACTCCCATCAGCATCACGTGAAAGACTTCTCCCATACCTAGAACTCCACCTTGAAATGAGAAGCCGCTCGCTCCATGTGCGTAGATTGGATTGACGGCCGCACTGACTGCTCGATCCTCCAGCGGCCACTCACAACCGCCTCCCATCCACGGCTCGCCCCAAACAGGCATGATGAGGTGCTCGAGTCGAAATCAAGCAGCGACCGTCTCCTTTGCCCGAGACGCCGTCGACGAGCCGTCAAGGGCTGCAATCATCTCCAACACCCCTGCAGCCACCAATCTCGCATCTGGATCTTCTCCCTCTCTACTCGAATCCCCATCCATGATCCAAAACGCACTGTCAAATTCCCGCTATCTATCAATGCATCATCATCATCACACAGATCCTCCTCCCACATCCTCCTATCCCACACTCTAGCTGTATCACTACTCCTCATATCTACTCTTCCCGAAAGACACTCATCATGCACACACCTCATCCCCGCGTTCATCTCGCCAACTGCCCATCAAATCATCGCCCACATCCACAGTAATGCCACCCACCCCTCCATCAAATCCCATCCGCCAAACGACGGGATGCCGAGCTGGATGTTCGGGGTGGCGAGTGGAGTCGACCGTCTGAACTCTCCCGGGGTAGCTGTTGAATACCGTAGTAGCCTGGGTCGAGAGCTTGGAGTAGTGAACCACGCCACACCTTTCATGTTACTACTACTAGGATGTACTGTACTGCTCGGTACCTACATGTAGCTATCTAATAGGTAGATACCTTGCCCAGATAGCAGTACTGTACTGCACCCAGTAGTCAACTGCAAGTCCGGCCTACCGCGGCCCAACACCATGCCGGCATCTCAGACAATACAGTACCGATCTGTACCGCATCGTTCCTGTGCAACACAACCGTACTGAAATCGAAACGTCAGGTATTCACCGCAACCTCTGAACAATCGTCTTCCCATCCCCCGAACAATCGTCATTCTCTCCTAACCCAACACCCCGAGTCATCCAACCGAATCAGAGGATTGCAGATCTCGATATCACCTCTCTCGAACAATAGCAGCAAGTGGCACCGCGGAGGCATGCGGGCAACGTTGAGCTTCGCGCCCGGCAAGCGAAAGCCAAAGCTTGTCTCGTTCCACCATCACCGCGACAGGGGTCCGCTTTCTTGCTGTCTCCTAGGCTCTAGCCGCGCGGAGTCGATTTGTTTTGGTGTTGTGTGATGATGATGATGATGAATAGCAGCGGTTTCTTTTTGCGAATTTGGACAGCGGTGGGTCATGCATCTTCGCCGGGTGTTTGGTAAACAAACAGTCGCTGCGCTGGTGTTGTCATGATGTGCGTACCCGAATGACATGACTCTTGAGCAGGCAGACAGACAACTGACAACACTCATAAATACCTACTTGCAAGTCTTCCACTGCTATCAACAACTTGTACTAACCAAGCTCACTCACCACGCCACAGGCATGTATGTATATTCAGTACACGTACCCTCCCTTGGCATCTCTGGGCAGCGTGACAAAAAGGTAAACACTAGGAGATGATGCCGGGGAAGATTGTTCCCAACAGCGCTGTAAAGCCACAACATCACTTCTTCTTCACCACTTGGCGCGGTAGATCACACGCCACACTACTAAAGACTCACACTTAGAAGCAGAAGCATACCACTATAGTCTCTCTATCTCTCCAAAACCCGCGGGCCTGTCCAAGGGTCGTCGCACAAATCCCAAGCTTGTCATCCCACACCCATCGCGGACTCCGTATTTAGAGTTCTTCTGTGCCGCAAAAAACAAGGGCCTGGATGTCTGTAGGTGTGCTTTTTTTTCTCACACGGCTGGGTTCTCGGGGTGAGGTGGCTAGGTAGCCCGCACGAGCTTGCAGGAAGTACGTACATCTAGGCTATCATGTATATGTACTTGTTCAGGATCCGATTTGGCAGATTCCCATACGCGGAGTCGGCGTTGTGGAAGGTGTTGTACACGCAAACATGCGGTCGCCTTGCTTTGGGCGGGATAGGACGCGTACATTGATGCCATGTATGTAATCCTTCACGCACGCCTCACGCTGGAAGTAGGTACCTATCTGTTACTCGGCCGCATTATCGATGTTCAATTTATCTGTGAGCTTTTGCAGATGTCAAGCCCAGCAGCTCGACGATGTGTGGCGTTGATACGTGCATGCATCTATCTTTTTATTAGTACCAGTGATACTAATCCAGTTCAATTTCCTCATATCTTCACAATGATCTCCGTCTAGCGAGTTGCAAACACTTTACTCAATTCGTTGTCATCAGAAGTACACAGAAAGTACATACCTACATATATAGGCAGACAGATAACATCAAATGGGCAAGCCCAACCCAGCGCAAAGCCGCATCCACCCAATCACAACCCAGCCCTCCTCCCAAATCAACCTCACTTCCACAACAACAAATCCACCATCGCCAAAAAAACAAAACAAAAGGAATCTCAAATGCCACCCCGCCTGCCCCGAGATGTAAGACCGTCATCAGCAGTCGTCGTACTGCCCAAAATCACAATCAAATGGTCAATATTTCGATGGTCAAGCACAACTGCACCATCAAAACATCACGACCCTCTCCGCATTCTCTTCTGCGGCGCAGACGCTTTTAGCATCCACTCTCTACGCGCCCTGCACAAACTCCAACAGAAAAGGCCGGATAAGATCGAGAGTATAGATGTTGTCTGCAGGCCTGACAAGCGCGTGGGGAGGGGTTTGAAAAAGATACAGCAAGGTTCGTCAATCCCATGGAAATAAAAACACCTCCCCAAGTTCAAGAAACGGACCGCCTGAAGCGAGAAAAACAAAGCAAAAACAAAAAAATCTAACAAAAACAAAAACAACACAGTCCCCATCAAACCCCTCGCCACTTCCCTCGCCCTCCCCCTCCACCAACTCGACACCTTCACGCACTGGACCCCGCCACCCCCCCTCCGCCCCAACCTAATAATAACAGTCTCCTTCGGCCTCCTCGTCCCCGCCCGCATCCTCTCCCTCGCCCCCTACGGTGGCCTAAACCTCCACCCCTCCCTCCTCCCCGACCTTCGCGGCCCAGCACCACTGCAGCACGCCCTCCTCCGCCGGAGGAATTCTACGGGCGTGAGCCTGCAGACGATGCACCCGACGAAATTCGACGAGGGGGTCGTGCTGGCGCGGACGCCCGCGATCCCCATCCCGCGCGACGCTACGCCGGAGGTTCTTGTTGAGGAGTTGGGGCGCAGGGGGGCGGAGTTGTTGGTTAGAGGTATTGAGGATGGGGTTTTTGTTCCGCCGCTTGAGGGTGTGAGGTTTGTTGGCGGGGGTGAGGGTGCGGGTTGTGAGGCTCCGAGACCGGTCCACGCGCCTAAGATTCGGCCCGCGGATAGGGAGATTGATTGGAGGTCTTGGACTTCAGACGAGATTTCTCTACGGGATCGGGCGCTGGGTGGGAGATTGTGGGATGGCGGCTTGTGGGCTCGTGTTGGGTTGGACGAAGGGCAGTGGGACGCGAGGCAGGGTCAGAAGAGATTCCTGAGGGCGACATTTGCGGGGCCGTGGAGGGTTACTGAGGGTCCTGCTTCTGCTGGTGTAGGTGGAAGTGGAGGACAGCAGCAGCAGCTGGAAGCTGGCAAGCCGTTCCTGGCTCTGGACCCTGCGACTCGGAGCGAGGAGGTGAGGTTTGCGACGGTGGACGGGAAAGCTGTTGTCCCCGCTGCCATTACGCAGGAGAGTGGGAAGAAGGGTCAAGGGGCGGGGATTCTTATCGAGAGGTTGCGTGGTGGC
>Ga0265780_10000888_pt1 | contig 44200 bp, 29 predicted proteins | sample P1T30metagenome_FD_192432 | JGI IMG/M metagenome (GOLD analysis project Ga0265780, IMG submission 192432) | Plant litter microbial communities from East Loma Ridge, Irvine, California - P1 T30 | ecosystem: Environmental > Terrestrial > Plant litter > Unclassified | place: USA: California...
TGCCGGCATCGCAGACGGCCGCGAACAGGGCGCGCCAGTTGCGCCCGAACGGCGCGCGCAGCAGGGCGTCGATGTTGTCCGGCGTGGTGGTGCTGGCGATCGCCAGCGGCAGCCGCGCCGGGTGCGCGGGCGGCGGCTGGATCGGCGGCCTGCCAGAAGTGGCGGATGCGTTCCCTGCCGCCGGCGACGTCGAGCAGGCGCGCATAGGTGGGCGCGCTCCAGTGCCAGGCCAGGCCGGCGTCCGTAAAGGCGGCGTTGAAGGCGGCGCGGTGCGCTTCCTCGGTGTCGGCCAGCGTGCCGTCGACGTCGAACACCAGGGCTTTCAGCATGGCGCCTCCCCGCCATCCTGTGGCCGAGCGGCGGCGAACACGCGGCTGGCCAGCAAATCGGGCGCGCGCAGGGTCGCCAGGCCTTCCTTGTCGAGGGTGGCGCCCGGGTCTTCCAGCAGGCGCGCGGCGTGGCGCAGGCGGGCGCGGTCGAGCACGTTGCGCACGCTGCGCGCGTTGGCGAAATGCGCTTGCACGCGGCGCCGTTCGAGGTAGTCGACGAAGACCCGGGCGGCTTCATCGTCGAAGCGGTAATCCATCGCCGCCAGCATCAGGCCGGCGATGCGCGCCAGCTCGTCCACGCTGTAGTCCGGAAAGTCGATGTGGTGCGCGATGCGCGAGGACATGCCGGGGTTGGATGCGAAGAAGCGCTCCATGCGGTCCTTGTAGCCGGCCAGGATCACGACCAGGTCGTCGCGCTGGTTTTCCATCACCTGCAGCAGGATCTCGATGGCTTCCTGGCCGTAGTCGCGTTCGTTCTCGGGCCGGTAGAGGTAATAGGCTTCGTCGATGAACAGCACGCCGCCCATGGCCTTCTTGAGCACTTCGCGGGTGCGCGGCGCGGTGTGGCCGATGTACTGGCCGACCAGGTCGTCGCGCGTGACGGCCACCAGGTGGCCCTTGCGCACGTGGCCGAGGCGGTGCAGGATGGCCGCCATGCGCAGCGCCACCGTGGTCTTGCCGGTGCCCGGGTTGCCGGTGAAGCACATGTGCAGGCTGGGCGCGCCGCCGGCCAGGCCGTGTTCGGCGCGCAGCTTGTCGACCAGCAGCAGCGCGGCGATGTCGCGGATGCGCCGCTTGACCGGCGCCATGCCCACCAGCTCGCGCTCCAGCCCGTCCAGCAGGTCGGCGATGCCGGCGTCGGCAAGCAGGGCCGCGACGGGATTCACGGCCGCCCGGGATGGAAGATCGTCGCTGCGCATGTCACTGCCCCGCCGCGCCGGCCTGGAGGTAGCGCGCGCCCTCGGGCCGTGCCTGCACGGCATAGCTCTCGATGCTGTAGCGCACCGTGCGGCCCTCGGCTTCCTGGCGCACCAGGCGGAAGCCCGGTTCGACGGCCGGGCGGTTGACGATAAAGGCCAGCACGATCGATTCCACGCCGTGGCTGGCGTCGAAGGCGCTCAAGCGGATGTATTGATCGGGAAAGGCGGCGCGGCAGCGCGCCAGCTCGCCCATGACGGCGGCGGCGTCGCGCACGTCGAACAGGGGCGGCCCGAACATCTCCCGGTAGGTGTTGCGCGGATGCGGGTCGTCGGTGGTCTCGATGTCCATGGCCCAGCCCCGGGCCAGGCAATGGTCGACCTGGCGCGCGACCTGCTCGTCGCTCAGGTCGGGCAGGAAGGAAAACGTACCCTGGGTGATGCGCATGATGGTCTCCTTGGTGTTCTGCTCAAGCCGGCGTCGGCGTCGGGGTGAAGTCCGAGGTGTCGGTGGGGGTGTAGTCGAAGCTGACTTCGCCCCAGGTGTCGAGCGCGGCCTTCAGCGGTGCGCACCAGCGCGCGGCCTCGCGCAGGATGTCCGGGCCTTCTTCGGCAATGTCGCGTCCCTCGTTGCGCGCCAGGACCATCGCTTCGAGTGCCACCCGGTTGGCGGTGGCGCCGGCCTGGATGCCCTGCGGGTGGCCGATGGTGCCGCCGCCGAACTGCAGCACGACGTCGTCGCCGAACAAGGCGAGCAATTGGTGCATCTGGCCGGCGTGGATGCCGCCCGAGGCCACCGGCATCACCTTGCGCAGCGCGCCCCAGTCCTGGTCGAAGAACAGCCCGCGCGCCAGGTCGGCGGAAGTGAAACTGTCGCGGCAGACCTTGTAGTAGCCCTGCACCGTCATCGGATCGCCTTCCAGCTTGCCGACCGCGGTGCCGGCGTGCATGTGGTCGACGCCGCACAGGCGCAGCCACTTGGCGATCACGCGGAAGGACACGCCGTGGTTCTTCTGCCGCGTGTAGGTGCCGTGGCCGGCGCGGTGCAGGTGCAGCACCATGTCGTGCTGGCGGCACCAGTGCGACATCGACTGGATCGCCGTATAGCCGACCACCAGGTCGACCATGACGATGAGCGAACCGAGTTCCTTGGCGAATTCGGCGCGCCTGACCATCTCCTCCATCGTGCCGGCGGTGACGTTCAGGTAGTGGCCCTTGACTTCGCCGCTGGCGGCGCTGGCGCGGTTGACCGCTTCCATCACGAACAGGAAGCGGTCGCGCCAGTGCATGAAGGGCTGCGAGTTGATGTTCTCGTCGTCCTTCATGACGTCCAGGCCGCCCTTCAGGCCCTCGTAGACGACGCGCCCGTAGTTGCGCCCGGACAGGCCCAGCTTGGGCTTGGTGGTGGCGCCCAGCAGCGGGCGGCCGAACTTGTCCAGGCGCTCGCGTTCGACGATGATGCCGGTGGGCGGCCCGCTGAAGGTCTTGACGTAGGCCACCGGGAAGCGCATGTCTTCCAGTCGCAAGGCCCGCAAAGGCTTGAAGCCGAACACGTTGCCGATGATCGAGGCGGCCAGGTTGGCGACCGAGCCTTCCTCGAACAGCGACAGGTCGTAGGCCACCCAACAGAAGAACTGGCCGGGAATGCCCGGCACCGGATCGATCCGCCAGGCCTTGGCGCGGTACCTGTCGCAGGCCGTCAGGCGGTCGGTCCAGACCACGGTCCAGGTGGCGGTCGAGGACTCGCCGGCCACGGCCACCGCGGCCTCGACGGCCTCGACGCCGTCCTGCGGCGTGATGCGGAACAGGGCCAGCACGTCGGTATCCTTCGGCACATAGTCGGGGGCCCAGTACCCCATCTGCGCGTACTTCAGCACGCCGGCCGCATAGCGTTGCTTCGCATCCCTGATCTCCACGAACCCGTCCGCTTCCATCGCGATTCTCCTTGCAATGACACGTTGAGCCATCCATGGACACGAGCATAGGAAGGGACTAGCATCAGGTCCAATCAATAAGATCGTCGACGCTATCAGTGCTTCCTTATGGAGTGCTTTTTGTGGAGTCGCCATGCGCCGCTACACGCTTCGCCAGCTCGACACCTTCATCGAAGTCGCGCGCCAGCTGTCGATCTCGCGCGCGGCGGCCGCCCTGCACGTGTCGCAGCCGGCGGTCTCGATGCAGCTGCGCCAGCTCGAAGACGTGCTCGGCATGCCGCTCTACGAGCAGGTGGGACGCAGCATCGTGCTGACCGAGGCCGGCCACGAGGTGCTGGCGCATGCCCAGGCCGCCACCGCCCGGCTCAGGCAGATGGAAGATGCGATGGCGGCCCGGCGCGGCATCCGCAAGGGGCGGGTCGACCTGGGGATGGTCAGCACCGCCAAGTATTTCGTGCCGATGCTGCTGGTGCTGTTCCGCAAAAAATTCCCGGACATCGAGATCACGCTGCAGATCCACAACCGCGAGCGCATCATGCAATTGCTGCTGCTGGGCGAGGTCGACCTGGTGATCATGGGGCGGGCGCCGGAGGCGCTCGATTGCGTGGCGAGCGCCTTCGCGACCAATCCGCTGGGCGTCATCTGCGCGCCCGGGCACCCGCTGTCGCGGCGCCGCAATGCGCCGCCGACCATCCTCGACGGCCAGGTCTTCGTCGTGCGCGAGAGCGGTTCGGGCACGCGCCAGGCGATGGAACGCCTGTTCGGCGAACACGGCATCCGCCCGCGCATCGCCATGGAAATGCCGAGCAACGAGACCATCAAGCAGGCGGTCATGGCGGGCATGGGCATGGGCTTCCTGTCGCTGCGGACGGTGCGCCAGGAGCTCGCGTCCGGCCACCTGGTGCTGGTCGACATCCAGGGCTTGCCGGTCGTGCGCCACTGGCACATCACGCACCTGGCGGCCAGGCGGCTGTCGCCGGCGGCGGCCGCGTTCAAGGATTTCATCATCGAGGAGGCGGGGGCCTTGATCACCTCCTGGGCATGAAGGCGGCATGCCTTGCACTCCCGTCGATGCGGCGGCTGGTGCGGCGCCGTGGCTCAGGCGGACCTGCGGCGCCAGTCCCGGACGCTCAGGGTCACTGCCGATACCAGGAAGTAGAAGGCGCCGAAGCCCGCATAGCCGGCGAGCGTGGCAGCCGACGGTTCCGCCGGGGCGCGCGCCTGCAGGATGAAGACGGCGCCGGCCAGCGCCGACTGCGCGCCGCTCAGGATCATCGCCCATTGCGCGCCGAAGGCTTTCCAGCGGCGCAGGCCGGTGCCCAGCTGGAGCAGGCCGGACAGGATGGCCCAGGCACCGAACACGGCGAGCACGCGGTGCATGTCGGGCAGCGCGGCGCCGATCGCCGCGGCGACCGCGACGCTGGCGGCAACGTTGAGGGCCTGGGTCCGGTTCACGCCCAGCCCGCCGCTGCGGCGGGCGTCGGCCAGGTTGGCCAGCGCGTCCCAGGCCGGATAGGCGACCAGCAGGGCCGCCGCCGCCGCCCCATGCGCATCGGCGTGCTGCACGGCGAGCAGCCAGGCGAGCGAAAACGCGGCCCTGGCAAAGTAATAGGTCTTCAGCCAGGCTGCCTGGGGCTCCTGGGGCTCCTGGTGCGCCTGGGGCGCCGGTGCGGTTGGTGAAAGCATGCTGTTCTCCTCGATGTGAAATAAGTCTATCTACTAGTTGGTAGGTTAAAGCGCCAAAAAAATCGCCGCGGCGAGGCGGCGGCGGGACGAGGCCCGGCGTCAATCCGTGGCCGACAGGCGTGCCAGTTGCGGATCCATGATCGTGCCGAAGATGGCGATGTCGCCATAGGCGCGGGCCGACAGCATCGCACCATGCACGGTGGCCATGAACGCTTCCGCTTCGATGCGCGGCGCAGCGGCCAGGGTGATGACGCGCTGTGCCGCACCGCGTTCGAGCACGGCCGTGAGCCATCCCGACAGGAAACGGAAATACGCGCGGATCTCGCTGCCGATCTCCTCGGGCAGGACCGGCAGCTCGTTGGCCAGCAGGGCGCATACGCAGACTGGCGCGCTGGCGTCCCCGATGCAGGCCTTCCAGTAATCGATATAGGCCCGGAGCTGGCCGAGCGGGTCCGGGATGGCGCGTTCCAGATTGGCGATGCCTTCCTCGGCCGCCTCGCGATAGCGCACGACCAGCGTCCGCACCAGGTCCGCCTTGCTGGGGAAGTGGTGGTGGATGCTCGGCTTGCGAATACCGACGACGGCGGCGATGTCCGCATAGCTGAAGCCGTTGTAGCCGCCGCCCAGGATCAGGGAGCGGGCGCAAGCCAGGATATCGTCGGCGGTGGTCGATGGTTTGTTCATGTCAGGTAGCCTACCTTCTAGTAGGTTTGATGTCAAGCGATGCCGGCTCGAGCAATCGTGGCGCGGCTGGGCAGCGCCATGCACTCGGGGTATCATGTAGCCTGGCAACGCACGGTTGCCGAAGTCCGGAAGTCTCGATGAAGCCCAGCCAGAAAATTGCCGCCGCGCTCGCGTTCTGCGCAGCCGTGGCCCTCGTTCCCTGTTCCACCCTCGCCCAGACCGCGCCCGCCGCCATCCACACGCTGGCGGCGCAGGCAAGACAGTCGTCCACGCCGCCGTCGGGCCCTTACGACGAACGCGCCTGGCTCGACCGGTTCTATGCGCCGCGCAAGTACGCGCCGGCCTGGAACCCGTCGACCGCCGCCGCCGCCCTGTGGGTCCTGCGCCAGGCCCGCCTGCAGGGCCTGGACCCGGCCGACTACGGCGCCGACGCGCTCAAGCGCCAGCTCGACGGCGGCGTTGCGGTCGGCAGCCCGCGCTTCGACGTCGCGCTCACCTCGGCCATGCTGCACTACCTGGCCGACCTGCGCGTCGGCCGCGTGCGCTCCGAATTCCACACGCGCCTGCCCGATGCGCGCCTGAAGGCCTACGATCCGGTCGAGCGCCTGCGCGCCGGGCTCGCCGGCGGCAAGCTGCAGGCCGCGGTGCGGGCGGCCGAGCCGCAGCTGCGCCATTACGCCCAGGTCAAGGCGGTGCTGGCGCACTACCGCGAGCTGGCCAAGGCGGCGTGTCCGGCGCTGCCGGCGCCGGCTGCCAAGATCAAGCCCGGCGCCGCCTATCCGGCGGCACGCGCGCTGTACGAGCGCCTGGTGCTGCTGGGCGACCTGCCGGCCGATACGCCGCCGCCGCCCGACGGCGTCTACAGCGAGCAGATGGAGGCCGGCGTCGAGCACTTCCAGGCGCGCCATGGGATCGACGAGGACGGCGTGCTGGGCCGCGGCACGATCGCCGCGCTGAACGTCACGCCGGCACAGCGCGTGCGCCAACTCGAACTGACGCTGGAACGCCTGCGCTGGCTGCCCGACGTCGGTCCCGGTCCCCTGATCATGGTCGACCTGCCGGCCTACCGCCTGTGGGCGGTGAACAATGGGACTGACGAGGCGCCGCTCGAGATGCGGGTCGTGATCGGCAGCGCGGTCAAGACCGAGACCCCGCTGTTCGTCGGCCAGATGCGCTACCTCGAATTCAACCCCTACTGGAACGTCCCGCGCAGCATCCTGCAAAAGGAGATCGTGCCGAAGATCGAGCGCAATCCGAAATACCTGGCGCAGAGCGAGATGGAGACGGTGCCGGCCGGCGCCAGCGTGGCCGACCTCAAGGCGGGCCGGGCGCGCGTGCGCCAGCGTCCCGGGCCGAAGAACTCGCTGGGCCCGATCAAGTTCGCGATGCCCAACCCGATGGACATCTATCTGCATTCGACCTCGGCGCAGGAACTGTTCCAGCGCAGCCGGCGCGATTTGTCGCACGGCTGCATCCGGGTCGAGCATCCGGCCGCGCTGGCCCAGTTCGTGCTCGGGCGCCAGCGCCAGTGGACGGCGGACGCGATCCAGGAAGCGCTGCAGCCGGGGCCGACGCGCCACGTCGACCTGGCGCGCCCGATCCCGGTGGTGATCTTCTATGCCACCGCCATCGTCGACAGCGAAGGCGGCGTGCGCTTCGCCGCCGACATCTACGGCCGCGATGTCCAGCTCATCAAGACCTTGGCGGCGCGGCGCAGCCAGGCCGCGCCCCGCTGATGCACCGGAAATCTCACGAAATATTGCAGTGGTAGAAAGAATCCGGGGGCGGTAACATGACCGCCTTCCCTGGACTCCAACTCCCATCATGCGCATCGCATCCCTGTTTGCCGCGTTCCTGCACCTGGCCCTGCCGGCGGCAACGCCGGCCCACGCCGCCGAAGCGCCGGTTCCCATCGCCGCCTTCTTCGACAATCCCGCCATGCGCGACGCCAGGATCTCGCCCGACGGCAAGCACGTGGCCATGCTGGTCAATCATGACAAGGGCCGCGACCAGCTCGGGGTGCTGACCCTGGCCGACCGTTCCGTCAGGCTGGTGGCCGGCTTCGCGGCGGCGGACGTGGGCCGTTTCGAGTGGGTCAACAACGAGCGCCTGCTGTACGAATCGCGCGACAAGAACACCGCGCCGGGGGAGGAATATGTCGCGCCCGGCCTGTTTGCCGTGAACATCGACGGCGGCAAGCGGCGCCAGCTGGTGGCCCTGGCCGGGCCCAAGTTCATCAACAACGGCATGGAAGACGAGCGCGACATGCTGCCCTGGAACACCTTCATGCTGGACCAGGCCGGCGCCCAGGATTCGAACGCGGTCTACGCGCGCATCGTCGACTTCGGGAAGGACCACAACATCCTGCGCGTCGAACTGGTCAGCGTCGATACTGTCAGCGGGCGCTGGGAGCAGGTAGCGGGCCCGGGCCCGGGGCAGGGCGAGACCATGGCGTGGTGGCTGGACGCCAAGGGCCGGCCCGCGCTGGCCGCCACCGTGCGCGACAACCTGGAAACCCTGCATTACCTCGATCCGAAGACCGGTGGCTGGCGCAAGCTGCTCACCACCGACGCCTACCTGGGCAGCGCCGGCGCGTTCACGCCGCTGGGCTTCGGCCCCGACGGCACCCTGTACGTGACCAGTCGCCAGGGGCGCGACAAGAGCGCGCTGTACGCCTACGACCTCGCCACCGGCAAGCTGGCCGAACGCCCGCTGGTGGACCTGGAGGAATTCGACTTCAGCGGCGAACTGGTGCCTGGGGCCGGCAAGCTGCTCGGCGTGCGCTACACCGCCGATACCGAGGGCACGGCATGGTTCGATCCGGCCATGCAGGGGGCCCAGGCCAGCGTCGACAAGCTGCTGCCGGGCCGCGTCAACCTCTTGAGCACCGGCGCGCGCTCGGAAACATCGTCGGTGCTGGTCGAGTCGTGGTCGGACCGCCAGCCGCCGGTCTTCCTGCTGTTCGACCGCCAGAGCGGCAAGCTCGCCAACCTGGGCCAGAGCCGCCCGGCGATCGATCCGGCGCGGATGGCGACCCAGGACCTGGTGGTGCTCAAGGCGCGCGACGGCCGCCCGATCCCGACCTGGGTGACGCTGCCGCAGGGCGGCGAGGGCAAGAAGCTGCCGATGGTCGTGCTGGTGCACGGCGGCCCCTGGGTGCGCGGTGGCGAGTGGCGCTGGGACAGCGACAGCCAGTTCCTGGCCTCGCGCGGCTACCTGGTGCTGGAGCCGGAATACCGCGGCAGCACGGGCTATGGCGAAGCGCACTTCCGCGCCGGCTGGAAGCAATGGGGCCTGGCGATGCAGGACGACATCGCGGACGCGGCGCGCTGGGCCATCGCCCAGGGCAAGGCCGATCCGAAGCGCATCTGCATCGCCGGCGCCAGCTACGGCGGCTATGCCACCCTGATGGGACTGGTGCGCGACCCCGACCTGTACAAATGCGGCGTCGACTGGGTCGGCGTGACCGACATCGACCTGCTCTACACCGGCCACTGGACCCGCGACAGCGACACCTCCGAAGCCTACAAGCGCTACGGCATGCCGGCGATGGTGGGCGATCCGGTCAAGGATGCCGCGCAATTCGCCGCCACCTCGCCCTTGAAGCAGGCCGCGCGCATCACCCAGCCGCTGCTGATGGCCTATGGCGGCGCCGACGTGCGCGTGCCGCTCTACCACGGCCGCAAGCTGTACGACGCGGTGAAGCAGTCCAACAAGCAGGTCGAGTGGGTGGTCTACGACGAGGAAGCGCACGGCTGGAAACTGGCGCGGACGCGCCTGGATTTCTGGGGCCGGGTGGAGCGCTTCCTGCAGCGCCAGATCGGCGCGGACAGGCAGTAAGCAAGCGACCTGCGGTAGGCCGGCAACTCGGCGGCGGTTTCGTGGTCTATGGAAGAGGAGACCCTGGCCATGAGAGCGCATCCGAAAAAGTTTATCCTTGCATTGATCGTGTGGGCTCTGGCGTGGCCATTGTTATGGCCACCGAGCGCGCGCGCCGACTGGGCGCAATCGTCGGATCCGCTCATGGTCCGGACCCGTCCGGCGGGCGGCGAAGTCCAGCTGCAGAATCCCCCCAGCTTCGCCTGGGCGCCGCATCCGGGCGGCGCGGCCCGCTACGAGATCCAGATCGCGCCCGAAGACGGCGACCCGGCCGGCGCGACGGTCGAGCGCAACTGGTACCTGCCGGCCCGGGCGCTGGCGCCGGGCCGCTATACCTGGCGCGTGCGTCCCGTGGGTTCGGACGACTGGTCGGCGCCGCGCGCGTTCTCGATCACCGCCAAGTCGACCACCTTCGAGGTGCCGGACAATGCCACGCTGCGCGCGCGCATCCTGGCCCGTGCGCGCCCGCGTTCGCTGCCGCCCTCGTTCACGCCCTACGCCAGCTGGGGCGTAGGTAAAAAGGCGGACCTCGAGCCCTACCTGAGTCGCCTGGTCAACGAAGTCAAGCTGCAAACGGGGGCGCTGCCCGACCTGGCGGACGCGCTCTGGCCGGTCGTGATCAAGTCGCCGCTGACGGCGGCGATGGCGGCCCAGCAGACCGAGATCGCCCACCGCATCGACGAAGCGGCGCGCCAGCTGGAAGCGGCCGCCATCCTGTGGCGCCTGAAGCAGGACCCTGTCTATTTGAAGGAAGCCTTCAAGCGCGGCGACCAGCTGGCGGCGCTGAGCCCCGCGGGCCCGACCAGCTACGCCAACCAGGACCAGGCCACGCGCCAGATCGCGCTGTCGCTGGTACAGGCGATCGACGTGCTGGACGGCGATGTGGACGCCGGGCGCAAGTCACGCTGGCTGCAGGTCGCGAACGTGCGCGCCGGCGCCATGTTCTCGGACCTGGCCGCCGGCGGCGGACGCCTGGACCAGCGTCCCTACGATTCGCACGGCAGCACGCTGCAGGGCTACATGGCGCTGCTGGCTACGCTGGCGCTGGGCGATGTGCCGGAAGCGCGGACCTGGTTCGACTTCAGCTTCCGCGACCACGCCAGCATCCCCGAACCCTGGTCGGGCCAGGAAGGCGGCTACGCCAACGGCACCGCCTACGCCGAATACACGGCCGGCTACATGGTCGAGCTGTGGGATCCGATCCTGCAGGCGACCGGCGTGAACATGTACCTCAAGCCGTGGACCGTGGGCTTCCTCGACTTCCTGATCGAGTTCGTGCCGCCGGGCGCACCGACCCATGCCTTCGGCGACGGCGCCGAGACCAGGCCCGACATGCGCGTGATGCGCGCGCTGGCGAGCCGCATGGTTTCGCCCCAGGCCGCCTGGTACGCGAGCCGATTGACGGCGACCGAGGATGCGCTGTCGGTGCTCGAGGCGCCTTACCCGATGCCGGTGAGCGCGACCCGCAGCAAGATCGCGCCGTCCGACTCGGCCTGGTTCCCGGGCATCGGCTGGGTGGCGATGCACCGCGACATCGGCTCGAGCACGGACACGGCGTTCTACTTCAAGTCCAGCCCCTTCGGCTCGTTCAACCACAGCCACGGCGACCAGAACGGCATGCTCTTGAACGTGGCCGGCCAGCCGCTGCTGGTCAAGGCCGGCTGGTACGACTGGTACGGCTCGCCACTGTGGACCGACTGGTACCGCCAGACCCGGTCCCAGAACGCGGTCACCTTCGACGGCGGCAAGGGCCAGCTGGTCGACGGCTACCGCGAGCAGATGCAGCGCAACGGCCGCATCACGGCCTTCGTGGCGAAGCCGGACTACGACTACGCGGAAGGCGATGCCACGGCGGCCTATGGCGGCCAGTTGACGCTGGCCCGGCGCCAGGTGGCGTACCTGCACGGCCCGGGCGCGATCGTGGTGCGCGACCGGCTGTCGGCGCCCGCGCCGCACACCTACGAGTTCAACGTGCACGCGCCGGCCGTCATGAAGATCGAGAGCCCGGCGGGCGTGAAGATCGCGGCCGGCGGCCAGTCCCTGTGCCTGCGCGACCTGAACGGCAACGCCCCGTTCGCGAAGTGGAGCGGACCGATGCCGAAGAAGGGCGTGACGGAAGACCATGGCGCCTTTTACCTGAAGGGCGAGGGCGGGACGGTGGCGGAATTCCTGGTGCTGCTGGACGTCGGCTGCAAGCGGCCGCGCGTCAGGATCGACGATTCAGGCGGCCGGCGCACAGTGCGCGTGGGGGGACAGGCGTTCGTGTTCGACTGAGATGCCTGTCAAATGCGGTCCAGCGGCAGTGCCAGCAAAAACGTCGTGCCCGAGGCATTGCTCTCGACGGTCACGCTGCCCCCATGCTGCTCCGCGACGGTACGCACGTAGGGCAGGCCGATGCCCCATCCCGCGATCCCGCGGCCGATGTCGGCGCGCGAGCGGCGAAACAGCTGGAAGATGGCTTCGGTCTGGTCTTCGGGAATCGGCGGTCCGATATTGGTGACGGCGATGAGCGCGTAGCCATTCACGGCGTCGACCGCGATGTCGATCGGCGTATCCTTGTCGCTGTACTTGACGGCGTTGTTGAGCAGGTTTTCGATCGCACGGCGGATGGCCACCGCATGCCACTGGCCGTTGACCTGCGCGCCGCGCAGGCGGATGTCGCGGCCCGACGACAGGGCGACGATTGCAAGCGCTTCGGCCGCCAGGTCGTGCAATGCCGTGTCGCTGACCTCGAGCATCGAGGGACCGGCGTTGAACACCATCATGTCGAGCAGGTCGCCGATCATGCTCGCGAGCCTGGCATGCTGGCGCATCGCGATCTCCGCCATGTGCCGCACGCGCGCCAGGTCCCTCGTCTTGTGAATGAGGCTGACGGCAGTCGTCGCCGCCGCGAGCGGGGTGCGCAGGTCGTGCGTCAGGGCGGAGAAGAACTGTTCGCGAATCTGCACTTGCGATACCGAAAAGCCGGTCAGGGATTCCCGCAGCGCGACATCGATCGCGTGGTTCAGGCGCCCGACCTCGTCGAGCGTCAGGGTCACGCCGGCCCGGTGCCAGATATCGACCAGCGCGGAACGGAACAGCTGGAATTCATGCACGATGGAGCCGGCATTGAACCGGGTCACGCGCGCCCGCTGGCCGCCGTGTTCGGCCGCGATGGTGGAATGGTCGAAATCCTCGGCTGCGTCCAGCACGCTCAATACCAGGTGTTCGTAAAAGTCCGGCAAGGTATTGATCAGTGCCGGGAGCGGCATGCTGCAGGCGTAGGGGATCTGTTTCTTGACCTGCGCAAGCCAGTCGGCCAGTACCTCATCCTTCATGGCAAGCAGGAGGGCGAATCGTGGAGAAGCCTGGGTCAACATGATTGTCCCCTGATCGACTGCCGTGCTGGTGAGCGTGTGCTCCGTGGCGCGGCGTCCAATGCTGTCTGGATGAGTTATTGTCCTATTGTAAACTCGAACTTTTCCTAGTCTGATAAGAAAATTCTTAAATACGGGGTAGGAAAACTCTGAATTAATGCGGAGTGGATATGTCCTGACAGGAAGTTCAGATGCTCAGGGCGTTTTCAGATAAGGCGCGATCGCGGGCGCAGCCCGTGCCAGCTCGCGCGCGACCATGGCGCCAAAGACGTCGGCGCCTTTCGGTCCCAGGTGTGTCCAGTCGAAACGGCTTTTGGTCTTGCCGACCGGCTCGACCTGGTTGGGGTCGAGCGGCACCGGATCGGCCTTGCGCGGCGGCTCCATCGCCAGCGTGTCCGCCTCCGCCTGGCCCATGCGCTGGACGGCGGCGGCGCTGTCGGCGTTCAGGTCGAGCAGGATGGCGTGTTCCTGTGCGGCGGCCTGGCGCGTGGCTTGCGCCCACGGGCCGAGCGTGTCGTGCAGGTTCGGCCCCTGGAAGGTGCGGCGCGTGAGCGGCGTGACCAGCACCGGCGTGCCGCCCAGCGCGCGCGTCTCCTGCGCGTAGCGCGCCATGTTTGCCGGGAAGCCGGTCACCAGGTCGGTGGCCGAACGCTTGCCCGGCTGGTCGTTGTGGCCGAACTGGACCAGCACATACGTGGCGCCGAATTTGCCGGCATCCTCACGCAGCATGCGCAGCACCTCGTCCCAGCGTCCCTCCGCGCGGAAACTGCTGGAACTGCGTCCGTTGGCGCCCAGGTTGACGCAGCTGACCTGGCTGGTGAAGCGCGCGCACAAGGCGTCGCCGTAGCCGTTTTGCGGGGCCATGGTCGAATCGCCGACCAGGATCACGCGGATCGGCGGCGGGCTGGCCGGCGCCGCCGCGGCCGGGATGCCCAGCGCGAAAGCCGCGAGCAGGGAAAGGGATCGAAGCACGACGCGTCCTGTGGGTGTTATTGCGAATGCATGGATCGTAACACCGGCCCAGCCGGCCGGCGCAGCGTGTCCGCTTGTGAGCAAGAGATTGAGCGTTTCACGCCAGGCGAAAAAAATTTTCGCTTTCCGCTGACGCTTTCCGGTTCTCGTTGCACAAGGCTTGTATCGACGACATCCATGAGGACTACCCTTGTTCAAGACGCTCCGAAAGACGACACTCGCCCTGGCCGCGCTGGCCAGCCTGTCGCTGGACGCCGCGGCCCAGACCGCCGCGCGCACCGACTACCAATTGCCGGCCGCGCCGCTGGAACGCACCCTGCTGGCGATCGCAGCCGACAGCGGCGTGCCGATCGCCTATGACCCGAACCTGGTGCAGGGCGCGCGCGCGGCGCCGGTGGTGGGCCGCTACAGCCCGGCGGAGGCCATCGCCCGCGCCCTGGCGGGCAGCGGTTTCGCGCTGGCGGCCACGCCGGGCGGGGCCCTGACGATCCGCCGCGCCGCGCCCGCGCCGGCACCCGGCCTGCCGCTGAAGCGCACCAGCCTGGCCGCGCCCGCGCCCGCGCCGGCTGCCGCGCCTGCCCATGCCGCCCCGGCCGCCGAGGGCGAAGTGGCGCCGGCCGTCGCCACCGTGACCGTCAGCGGCAACCGCCGCGGCCAGGACGCCGGCGACGAGGATCCGCGCCGCACCCCGACCTCGAGCTATCGCGTCACCGGCGAGCAGTTCGAGCAGCAGAACATCAATTCGATCGAGGGCCTGCAGCAGCTGGTGCCGGGCCTGAACGTGCAGAGCACGGACCCGGCCGACACCCAGATCTCGATCCGCGGCATCGGCGACGGCGGCGGCCAGACCAGCGGCGAGCAGAATATCGGCATGCCGAGCAGCGTGGCCATCTACGTCGACGGCGTCTACCTGGCGCGCCCGGGCATGCTCTCCAGTCTCGGCGACATCGCCTGGGCGGACGTGCTGAGCGGCGCCCAGGGCACGATGTTCGGCGCGAACGCCACCGGCGGCGTGCTGGACATCCACACCAAGGAGCCGAGCTTCGTGCCGGAAGCCTCGGTCTCGGCGTCGGTCGGCCAGCACGACTACGAGCGGGTGCTGGCGGTGCTGTCCGGCCCCCTGTCGGACAACTGGGCCGGCCGCCTGAACCTCGCCGGCAGCGGCAGCGACGGCGCCGTCACCAACATCCGCAACGGCCACCGGCTCAACGGCGCCCGCTCGAACGGCGGCCGCGGCCAGCTGCTGTACCGCGACGGCGAGCGCTTCCGGCTGCGCCTGTCCGCCGACTACAACAACAGCAACAGCGAGCCGACGCCGGTGCTGGTCGCCACCCACGCCGTGAACGGCACCGACACCTACCTGGCGCGCTCGCGCGCGGTCGGCAACAACGTCGTGTTCGGGCCGAACGTGGACCTCGACGACGAGACCAGCACCCACATCGTGCAGGGCGGCGCCGCCGCGCTGGCCGAATGGCGGTTCGAGAACGGCTGGCGCGCGCGTTCGGTCACGTCCTACCGCTACTTCCATGCGGCGCCCTCGCTGGCGGACTACCAGTCGGTGCGCATCTATGCCGACAGCGGCTTCCAGCAGCATGACCGCAGCTGGTCCCAGGAACTGCGCGTGGATGCGCCCACGGGCGGCGCCGTCGACTATGCCTTTGGCCTGAGCTACCTGGGCCAGAAACTGGCGATCCAGGCGCACACGCGCTACGCCGACACCACGATCCCGGACACCTGGCTGGGCACCGCCACCGGCGTCTCGCGCAATCTCGACGTCATTCGCCTGGGCCTGCTGCGCGACCGCTCGCTGTCCCCCTACGTGCAGGGCACCTGGCACGTCGCCGCCGACGTCGACGTGACGGCCGGCGCGCGCCTGAACCACGACGAGCGCGGCGGCAGCTTCATCCGTTACAACCGCTCGCCCTTCAACTCCGGCTACCTGGAGACGAGCAACAACCTGCCGTCGGGGACCGTGGCCGCCACCTGGCGCGCGGCCACCAACCTGTCCGCCTACGCCGCCGCCTCCTACGGCGAAAAATCCGGCGGCCTGAACATCTCCTCGGGCGCGGCGGCGCAGGCGGGCCTCGATTCGCTGATCATCAAGCCGGAACGCACCGCGAGCGCGGAAATCGGCATCAAGCTGGATGCCGACGACAAGCGCCTGAACGTCAAGGCCGACCTGTTCCTGACCCAGGTGCGCGACTTCCAGACCCAGGGCTACGATCCGGTCGACCAGCAGGTCTACCTGCTGAACGCCGGCAGCTACATCTCGCGCGGCGCGGAGGCGACCCTGCACTGGGCCCCGGGCCGCCACTGGCAGTTCGACGCCGCCGCCGTGTTCAACGACACCTATTACACCGACTACACCGAGGCGCGCTGCCCGCCTGAAGTCCTGCTGGCGCCGAATCCGCCGAAATCCTGCGACCTCACCGGCGGACGCGTGTTCAACGCGCCGCGCGTCACGGCCAACCTGGGCGCGCGCTACGAATGGAGCACCGCGGGTGGCCTGAAGAACTTCATCGCCGGGCGCTATGCATGGCGCAGCTGGATGTACGGCACGGTCGACGATTCGCGCTTCTCGCGCGTGCCGGGCTATGGCCTGGCGGGCTTCTCCGCCGGCACCTCTGGCAAGACCGCGCGCGGCGAATGGAGCGCGTCCGTGTGGCTGAACAACGCCTTCGACAAGACTTATTACAAGCGTCTCGTGAACAACGAATACGGCTCGGTGACCGGGTACCTGGGCGATCGGCGTACACTGGGCGTCACGCTGGCTTACCGCTACTGACAACAAGGAGACACATGATCCGCAGGGAGTTCATCATCGGGGCACTGGCGGCGCTGGCCACCGTGCCCGCCATCGCGGCCCCGCAAGCCGGCGCGCGCCGTCCCAACATCATCTTCATCCTGGCCGACGACATGGGCTATGGCGACGCGTCCATCTACGGCCAGCGCAGGATCGCCACGCCCAACATCGACCGCCTGGCCAGGAGCGGCATGCTGTTCACCCAGGGTTATGCCGGCGCGCCGGTGTGCGGCCCGTCGCGCTGCGCGCTGATGACCGGCATGCACACCGGCCATGGCCGCATCCGCGACAACACCTCGATCGGCGGCGGCAAGCTGGGTACCAAGGGGAAGGGCACGCAGCTGTGGCGCCGTCCGAACCTGCTGCCCGAAGACCGCACGGTGGCGCAATACCTGCAGGCGGCGGGCTACCGCACCGGCCTGATGGGCAAGTGGCACCTGGACGGCTTCGAGGCCAATGCCACGCCGCCGAAATTCGGCTTCGAGGAATTCAAGGGCTGGCTGATCCAGTTCGAGACCACGCAGGGCTATTGGCCGGCGCAGCGCGTGCATGGCGACAAGCTGGTCGAGATCCCGGAAAACGCGCACGGCAAGCACGGCCGCTACGAGCCGTTCATGGTGACCGAGGACTCGATCGACTTCATCGAGCGCCACGAGGATTCGCCCTTCTTCCTGTACACGGCCTACAACAGCCCGCACTCGCCGTACACGGCGCCGGACTTCGGCCCCTATGCCGAGCGCGAAGGCTGGGCCGACGACGAAAAGACCTACGCCGCCATGATCCACTACCTCGACCAGGGCATCGGCCGCCTGCTCGACAAGATTCGCAGCGCGGGCCTGGACCAGGACACGGTGATCTTCTTCGCCTCGGACAACGGCCCGCGCTCGGAGCCGACCACGCAGCAGACCCGCGTGGCCGACTTTTTCGACTCCAACGGCGGCCTGACCGGCTACAAGCGCGACATGTACGAGGGCGGCATCCGCGATCCCTGGATCGTGCGCTGGCCAGGAAAGATCCCGGCCGGCGCCGTCAGCGACGTGCCGGTCTATTTCCCGGACTTCCTGCCGACCGCGCTCGACCTGGCCGGGGCGCCGGCGGCCAAGTCGGATGGCGTGAGCCTCAAGCCCCTGCTGGCCGATCCGAAGCGCAAACCCGTCGAGCGTTTCCTGTACTGGGAATACTACGATCCCGAGTTCCGCCAGGCGGCGCGCTGGGGCAAGTGGAAGGCGGTGCGCCTGAAGCGCAACGGGCCGCTGGAGCTGTACGATCTGTCGGTGGACCCGAAGGAGAGCCGCAACCTGGCGGCCAACTACCCGGACGTCGTGGCCCGGATGGCCGAGGGCATGGCGCGCGAGCACGTCGCATCCGTCGAGTACCCGGACCCCAAAGTCTAAACCGTCGCCCCTGCGAAGGCAGGGGCCCAAGGTTGCTCCTTACCCCACCGGCCGCGCGCAGCGGAAACCGATGTTCGAGGCCGCGCTGTCCGGCGTATTGCGGGTGCGCGCCGCCGGCCGGTAGCGGTTGCAGTAGGACGCGTGGCACAGGAAGGAGCCGCCCTTCATCACGCGCGCCTCGCCGGTGGCCGGGCCTTGCGGATCCCGGCTGGGCGCGGCCGTGAAATCGACGCCCCAGACGTCCAGGCACCATTCCCAGGTGTTGCCGGTCACCGAATACAGGCCGTGGCCGTTGGGCGGAAAGGCGTCGACCGGGCAGGTGGCGGCAAAGCCGTCGTCCAGCGTGTTCAGCTCGGGGAACTCGCCCTGCCAGACATTGCACAAATGCCGCCCCTGCGGCTCGAGTTCATCGCCCCAGGGATAGAGCTTCTGCTCGAGGCCCCCGCGCGCCGCGTATTCCCACTGCGCCTCGGTCGGCAGCGTGGCGCCGCTCCAGGCCGCGTAGGCCATGGCGTCGTTCCAGGACACGTGCACCGCCGGGTGGGTCATGCGCGCGTCGATGCTGGAACCCGGCCCCTCCGGCGCGCGCCAGCACGCGCCCCGCACCAGGCACCACCAGGGCGCCGCCGCCAGCGTGTCGATGACCAGCTCGTCGTAACGCTCGGGCGCGATCTGCCCCTGGAACACGAAGGAGTCGCCGAAGCGTTCGGCCTCGGTCAGGTAGCCGGTCGCCTCCACGAAGGCGGCGAAATCGGCGTTGGTGACCGGGCAGGTGTCGATCGCATACGGCGACAGCGCGACCGGCCGCACCGGGCCTTCGCCGTCGCCGTGGTTGGCGCGCGCGTAGTCGGTGCCCATCAGGAAGCGGGCGGCGGGGAAGGCGATGCTGGGGCGCGCAGGCGCAGCGCTTGCCGCTCCGCTGGCGGGCGCCGGCTGGGCGGGCGAGGATGCGCTGCGCGCGCGCGAGGCGGCGCAGCATGGTTTGGGCTTCGGTTCGGCAGGCGTCATGCGAGTTCAGGTCAGGAGGGTCAGGAAGCGGCCGTAGCGCTCGATCTCGATGGGCAGCGCCTGCGCCAGCTGGTGCAGTGTAGCGTCCAGGTCGACCAATTGAAACACCCCGCTGATGCTGCGTGTTGCCGCCGCGCCGCCCGCGCGCAGCAGGCCGGGGTGGTAGCGGCCGAAGGCGTCGAGCAGGTCGGGCAGGGGCAGGCGGTCGGCCACCAGCATGCCGTGGGTCCAGGCGGTGGCCGCCGCAAAGGACAGGCTTGAAGGCTGGACGCCGCCGGCATCGACCTGCACGGTCTGCCCGGCGTCCAGGCGCTGCGGCTTGCCTTGCGGTGGATGCAGGGTGGCGGTGCCGTCGCGCACCGCCACCAGCGTGCGCCCGCCGACACGGCCGGCCGCGACGTGGGCGCCGCCGGTGACGACGGCGGTGACGACGGCGGTAGCGCCGATTGCCAGCGCCAGCGGGCCGCGTGCCCCCACCAGCAACTGGCCCTGGCGCAGATGCAGGCGCGGCATGGCGCCATCGGCGCCGAGGTCGATGCGGGTGGCGGCGTCGAAACGCAGCGGGGTGCCGTCGGCCAGCCGGCCTTCGCCGCGCTGGCCGACGCTGCTGCGCCAGTCGGCGTCCAGGCCGAGCGCGTGGACGGCGCGCAGGCCGCCCCAGCCCGTGATTGCGAGCGCGCCCAGGCCGAAGCCGGCGCGCAGCGCGCGGCGCCGTTCCTGCACCGGGCTGCGCAGCGCCTGCGCGATGGCGCCCGCATGCGCCACGCCGTGGCCGCCCATGCGCCCCAGGCGCTGCTGCAGCGCGGCCCAGGCCGCGGCGTGTTCGGGCACGGCATGCCAGGCGGCGAAGGCGCGCAGCTCGCCAGGCTCGGGGGTGGCACCGCGCAGCCTCACTTCCCAGTCGATCGCTTCGCGTTCGGCGGCGGGACGGGCGGCCGTCATGCGGCAGGCCAGCACGCGTCCAGCGCCTGGGCCACGTACTTGCGCACCATGCTGCTTGATACGCCCAGCCGCTCGGCGATCTCGGCATAGCCCAGGCCTTCGTACTGGCTGAGCAGGAAGGCTTCGCGCGCCCGCGCGCTCAGGCGGCGCAGGGCGGCATCGATGCGCACCAGCTCCTCCACCGCCAGGCACAGTTCCTCGGGCGAGGCATCGTGGCACTCGGGCTGGCGCGCCAGCGCGTCCAGGTAGTCGCGCTCGAGGTCGCGCCGGCGCCAGAACTCGAAGGTCAGGCGGCGCGCGATCGTGGTGAGCAGCGCGCGCGGCTGGCGGATGCCCTCGAATTCCTCGATGGCGGCCAACTCGGTAAAGGCCGACGACGCCAGGTCCTCGGCATCGTTGCGGCACCCGACCAGGCGATGCATGCTGGCCGCCAGCCAGCCGTAGCTGCGGCGGAATTCGGTGGACAGGAACTGCTGGCGCAGGGCCGGCACGGGCCGGGGGCGCGGGGTTATCAGGGCGGAATCCATATCGGTGGCTTGCTCTACAACGCAGGCTCCGAATATAGATGGGCGACCCAGGTAAGGGAACGAAGCATTTCGACTTTGCTTCGTCGAATTCCACGCTAGGCCGCGGCCGGCGCTAGGTCCTGACCGTTTCCCGGGTCGGTCCCCATGCCGTGTAGAGCGTGCCGGCGCCGAGCCGCGCGGCCAGGTGCGCGGCCAGCGCGTCCGGCGCAGCGGTCCTCAACGCGCCGTCCTCGACGTACGACAGCGCCGGTCCGGCCTGGTCCAGGCAGGTGACGGCCAGGTTCAGGGTCGCATCGATGCCCGGGCAGGGCAGGGCATCGTCGAAGTCCGCGCGGATGGTCCGCACCAGCAGGTCCAGGTCGAGGTGGGCGAAGCGCAGCGTGCCCTGGAACTCGTTGGGGACGTTGGTCCTGTCCTCGATGCCGGGATAGGGTTTGCCCGGCAGCTCGCCCGCCAGCGGCCCGGCGCCGTGGCGCGTGAGGTAGGCGCGCGTGACGTAGGTGACATCCAGTCCCTCGAACCCGGCTTCCCCCGCGACCTCGAGCGCGTTGCGGATGCCGGTGTGCGAACGCGTCACGTAGGGAAAGGCGCCGCGGTCCTGGTCGAGCAGCAGCCCTTGCGCGCCCTCGAACACGGCCCCCGCGTAATCCATGAGCACGGCGGGCCGCGCCGGTTCGGTCATGCGGCGGAACCGCATGGCGGCGTGGACGAAGGATTGCAGGGCGCCGTCGCTGGCCAGCCACTGCGCCGACTGGGCATCGAGGGCGGCGATGCCGAGAGCCGCCAGGCGCCGCGGCACCCAGTGGTCGCGGATCGCGGCCAGGCGGTGCAGCAGGTAGCCGGCACCCTGGCGCAGGTCGGCCACCGTGAGCGCGAACCCGGGGTCGAGCTGGCGCTCCACGGTCTCGCCGAAGCCCATGCCGCAGCTGCCGTGGCGGGCCTGGCCGCGGTGGCGTTCGAGCGCCTGGTTGAGCAGGATGTCGTACAGCGTCGACACCGGCGCGCGCTCGTCGACGAAGACCGGCGGCAGCGCCGCCAGGCCGGCCGCCTGCAGCTGCGCGGCTTCCTTCAGGAACAGCGCCGGATGGCATACGACCTGGCGGCTCAGGTAAGTGGCGGCGCCCGCCAGGGTGCCGCTGCCGAAGTGGGAGAACACGTGGCGCCGGCCATCCGGCGCGGTGACCGTGTGCCCGGCCTGGGCGCCGCCGTTGAAGCGCACCACGATCCCCTCGCGGCCGGCGCGGGCGGCGTGGTAATCGGTCATCAGGCCCTTGCCTTCGTCGCCGTAGTTGGCGCCGATGACGGCTTTTGCGGTTCGCTTCACCATGGCCGCTCTCCTAGAAACGCACCAGCCCGAACAGGGAGCGCGTACGCTTGGCGGGCAGGGCGCCCAGCGCATGCGCGACCACAACCGAAGTGTCGCCGGACCAGCTCCTGGCCACCGTCTCGCGGTCGCGGCCCTCGTTGACTTCGATCGCCGAGACCACGACTTCGGCCAGCCGCCGGTAGTCCTTCAGGCGCAGCACGCGCTGGCCGAGCAGCTTGTGCCACTTGTCGAGCACCCGCGGCAAATGGGCGCGCGCGTGGCTGCCTTCCTCGACCACGACGTGGAACACGTGGTACATGCGCGAGACCAGGGTCAGGAGCTCGCCGGCGGACAGGTCGCGCTGCAGCGCATCGCCGAAGATCTCCTGCGCGTGCCGGGCCAGCAGCTCGGGCGGCGGTTCCTCGTCGCCGACGGTGAACAGATAGCCTTTCTTGCCGCGCTTTTCGAAGCAGTCGATCCGGGTGTGCTGGGCGGCGAAGTACCAGGGCAGGTGGTAGCCCTCGTGGCTGTTGCCGCCGCCGCCTTTTTCCAGCCAGATCATCTTGAGCTGGTCGGCGATGCGGATGTCGGCCTCGAACTGGGTGGCCTGCAGCGGCGCGTCGTCGCACCAGGAATCGCCGATGCCGCAGGCCAGGATGTGCGGGTCGGACACCGGCTTGCGCCTCAGGATCTCTTCGACCAGCGTGCCCAGGCCTTCGCGCGCCATGGTGTCGGCGATGATGCCCATCGAGCCGGTCACGTCCAGGCCGATGATGATCGCATTCGATTCCGGATTGACGGCCGAGTCGCGTGATTCACGCGTCACCCGGTAGGGGTTGAGGGCGGGGTGCATGCCCATCGAGGTGAAAATGTCCTCGGTGCGTTTGCCGACCGTCCCGCTTGAAGCCCGTTTCCAGTCGTCCGCATCCCAGCGTGCTGTACCCATGATGTTCTCCTTAACGGTAGATATCGCTTTGCGTGAGCGGCAGTTCGGCGAAGCGACGTGCGCCGAAACTGTCGTGAAGGACCCGGGTGCGCCAGGTCCGGTATTCGTCGATAGGATCGTTCGATGCCGGCAGCCGCAGCCAGTCGATCATGGCTGGCGGCGCGCCGCTGTCCCGCGCCAGGCGGGCGCCGCTGACGTCGCCCAGCAGCTCGCGGCCGGTTGCGCGCACCAGCTCGAGGTCGGTGCGGATGTCGGCGCGCTTGCTGAGCAGCAGGTCGTGTGGCGCCCATTCGAGCGTGGCGGCCGGCGCCGCCGTCATCGTCTCGCCGGCCCGGGCCGCGTACCACCAGCCGCCCAGGATGGCCACGCTGTGGTCCTTCGGCGCGATGAAGCAGCTGTCCGGCGACAAGGCGTTGTGGGTGAAACCGGCATGCTGAAAATAGCAGCACAGATTCAGCAGCGCACTGACGATCCAGGCCACGTGGCGCGGATCGAGGCGCGCGTGGAAATGTTCGAGCACGTCGCGCAGCAACAGCAGGCCAGGCCGCTTGCGCATGACGATCACATAGGCGTCCGCGGTCTGGAAGGCGCCCGCGAACGGGTAGGCCGGCAGGTGGGCGGCGATCTGTTCGCGCATGCCGTCGTCCGCGAAGGGCAGGCCCCGGATCATCCGCTCGGCCTGGCGGACCAGGTCGGCATGATCGCGCTCGACCACAAAGGCGGCCACGCTGCCGGCCACGTACAGGCTGCCCAGCTCGAAGCGGTGGCGGCGCAGGTAGTTGATCTCGTAGGCCTTGCCGTCGAGCGCGTCCAGCCTCAGGCTGCCCTGGCCGGGCCAGTCGCCCAGGCCGATCCGTTGTTCCGCCTCGTCGTACAGGCGCTGGATGTGCTGGAACACGGCGAGCGCGCCGGGATCGCGGCTGCGGTCCGGATGCCATTGCATCGCCAGCAGGCGGTAGGCTTTCTTGATCTCATCCAGGCTGCCCTCGAACAGGCGCTCGGGCCGGTCCTCGGGCACGGCCAGCAGGGCGCTGGCGGACAGGGTTGCGAAGTCGGTGCTCATGCGTGTTTCCTCCATCGATGCGATCATCCTAGCATGTTTCTCGTAAAATGCAACAAACAACTAACGTGCGCGGTTCTCATTCTTTATTGCAACTCTCGCGGCGTATCGTATGATTGCCCTGTTAATCGCAACTGACGAGTATCATGAAACGGTACGAAGATCCGCTGGCCTCGGTCGATGTGACGCTGTTCACCATCCAGGACGGGCGCCTGTCGCTGCTGCTGGCCACGCGCAAGAACAAGGACGAACCGTATTTCGGCGCGCCGGCGCTGCCGGGCGGCGTCATCCACACCGACGAGGACGAGGATGCGCAGGATGCGGCGCGGCGCGTGGTGCGCACCAAGCTCGGTTTCGATCCGCCCTACCTGGAGCAGCTGTACACCTTCTCGGGCCGGCTGCGCGATCCGCGCCGCTGGTCGCTGTCGGTCGCCTATTATTCGCTGGTGCCGGAACAGGTGCTGGAACAGACCAGCATCGAGGGACTGGAATTCGTCCCGGCGGACAGCATCCCGGCGCTGCCCTTCGACCACAACGCCATCGCCGAGATGGCGATCCGGCGCCTGCGCAGCAAGTCGACCTACTCGTCGCTGCTGACCTTCCTCTTGCCGGCGCAGTTCACGATTCCCGAACTGCATGCGGTGTACGAACAGGTGACCGGCTCGGCGACGAACATCGCGGCCTTCCGCAAGAAGGTGCTGGACGAGGACATGATCGAAGCCACCGGCGAGCGGCGCAAGGGCGGGCAGCACCGGGCGCCGGACCTGTACCGGCGCAAGGGGGCGGGCTTGCAGGAGCTGAAGCGGACGATCTAGGGTCATCCCGCCTACCGTGCGCCCCGCCGGCAAGGGCCGTGCAATCCTTTGACCCCCTACATTTCGAATGGAACCAGCGTGAGCACGACCCCCGCCGACAAGACCACCCCCTGGTGGCGCGAAGCCATCATCTACCAGGTCTACCCGCGCAGCTACCTCGACACCAACGGCGACGGCGTCGGTGACCTCCCGGGCATCACCCAAAAGCTCGACTACATCGCCAGCCTGGGCGTCGACATCGTCTGGCTTTCGCCCTTCTTCAAGTCGCCGATGAAGGACTTCGGCTACGACATCTCGGACTACTGCGAGGTCGACCCGCTGTTCGGCAGCCTGGCCGATTTCGACGCGCTGGTCGGGAAAGCGCACCGCCTCGGCCTGAAGATCATGATCGACCAGGTGCTGTCGCACACGGCCGACGCCCACCCCTGGTTCATCGAGAGCCGCGCCAGCCGCGACAACCCCAAGGCCGACTGGTACGTGTGGTCCGACCCGCTCCCCGACGGCAATCCGCCCAACAACTGGCTGTCGGTGTTCGGCGGCTCGTCCTGGCAGTGGGACACGCGCCGGCGCCAATACTATTTACACAATTTCCTGGCCAGCCAGCCGGACCTGAATTTCCACCATCCGGACGTGCAGCAGGCCCAGCTCGACGGCCTGCGCTTCTGGCTGGAGCGCGGCGTGGACGGCGTGCGCCTGGATGCATGCAATTTCCACTTCCACGACCGCCAGCTGCGCAGCAATCCGCCGGCCACCAAGGCGGACAACATGATGGCCACCGACGTCAATCCCTACGGCATGCAGGCCCACCTGCACGACAAGACCCAGCCCGAGAACCTGGCTTACCTGAAAAGGATCCGCGCGCTGCTCGACGAATACGGCGCGGTCTCGATCGGCGAGGTGGGGGCCGACGACTCCCTGGCCGTGATGGCGGACTACACCTCGGACGGCGACAAGCTGCACATGGCCTACAGCTTCAACCTGCTCACGCCCGACTTCACGGCGGCGCACATCCGCCAGCAGGTCGAGGAATTCGAGGCGCGCGTGCAGGACGGCTGGGCCTCCTGGCCGGTCGGGAACCACGACAGCGTACGCGTGATGACGCGCTGGGGGGCAGGAGAAGGCAAAAGCGATGCGCCGCCGGCGCTGGCCAAGCTGGTGCTGGCAATGCAGCTGTCGCTGAAGGGCACGCCCTGCCTGTACCAGGGCGACGAGCTGGCGCTGGCGGAAGCGGACGTGCCTTTCGAGCAGCTGCAGGACCCCTACGGCATCGCCTTCTGGCCCGAGTTCAAGGGCCGCGACGGCTGCCGCACGCCGATGCCGTGGACGGCCGAGGCACCGAACGCCGGCTTCACCGATGGCAGGCCCTGGCTGCCGGTGGCCGCGCCGCACCTGGCCGCCGCTGTGGCGCGGCAGGAACAGGACCCGGCCTCGCCGCTCGCATTCGCGCGCCGCATCATCGCCTGGCGCCGCGGCCTGCCCCAGCTCACGCGCGGCGGCATCGCCTTCTTCGAGGCGCCCGAACCGGTGCTGGCGCTGCGGCGCAGCCTGGCGGGCATGCCCGGCATGCTGGCGGCGTTCAACCTCTCGGGCAAAGCGGTGGAATTCGAATGGCCTGACGCAGCCGAGGCGGAAAACCTGGACGGCCACGGCTTGCCGGGCGGCCGCACGGGCCTGACAATACAATTGCCGCCCTACGGCGCCTGGTTCGGCACCGTGAAAGCGGATTGAAGGAAGGGGCAGGGCGCACAGTGCGCCCTGCGAACACACTCAGGCCGCGCAGTCCTGGCCCTGCTGCGCGCGCCGGTCGGTCCCGCGGCGCAGGCCCGGCACCGCCAGGTTGACCGGCTCCGCCTGCCAGATCTCCCTGGCATACTCGGCGATCGTGCGGTCCGACGAGAAGCCGCCCATGCCGGCCACGTTCAGGATCGCCTTGCGGGTCCATTCTTCGGGCTGGCGGTACAGGCGGTCGACTTCCATCTGGGTGGCGACGTAGCTGGCGTAGTCGGCCAGCAGCAGGTAGTGGTCGCCCCACTGTACCAGCGCGTCGTAGATGCCCTGGAAGCGGTTCTTCTCGTCGGGCGAGAAGGCGCCGTCGCGGATCTGCTCGAGCACGGTCTTCAATTCCGCATCCTGCTCCACGATCCTGGCCGGCTGGTAGCCCTGGGCGCGCAGCGCATCGACTTCCTCGGTGGTGTTCCCGAAGATGAAGATGTTGTCCGCGCCGACGCTCTCGCGCATCTCGACGTTGGCGCCATCGAGCGTGCCGATGGTCAGCGCGCCGTTCAGGGCGAACTTCATGTTGCCGGTGCCCGAGGCTTCGGTGCCGGCGGTGGAGATCTGCTCGGACAAATCGGCCGCCGGCATGATGATCTCGGCCAGGCTGACGCTGTAGTTCGGGATGAACACGAGCTTCAGCTTGTCGCCGACGCGCGGATCGTTGTTGATGGTGGTGGCGACGTCGTTGATCAGCTTGATGATCTGCTTGGCCATGTGGTACGCCGACGCCGCCTTGCCGGCGAAGACCACGGTGCGCGGCACCCAGCCGGCGTCCGGATTGGCGACGATGCGGTTGTAGCGCGTGATCACGTGCAGCACGTTGAGCAGCTGGCGCTTGTATTCGTGGATGCGCTTGACCTGCACGTCGAACAACGAAGTCGGGTCGAGCGTGAGGCCGAGATTGTCGCTCACCCATTTCGCCAGGCGCTGCTTGTTGACCAGCTTGGCGGCGCGGAACTGCAGGCCGAACACCGGGTCGTCGACGGCATCGCGCAGGCTGGCGAGCTGCTCGAGGTGACGGCGCCAGTCGCGGCCGATGCGGTCGTCGATCAGTTCCGACAGCGCCGGATTCGCCTGCGACAGCCAGCGCCGCGGCGTGATGCCGTTGGTCTTGTTGTTGAAGCGCTCCGGATACATCATCGCGAAGTCGGCGAAGATCGAATGCGTCATCAGGTCCGAGTGCAGGGCCGACACGCCGTTGACCTTGTGGCTGGCCACCACGGCCAGGTAAGCCATGCGCACGCGCCGCTCGCCGTTCTCGTCGATCAGCGACACGCGGCGCATCAGCTCGACGTCCGAGCCGTGTTCGGCGGTGATGCTGTCGATGAAGGTCTTGTTGATGTCGAAGATGAGCTGCAGGTGGCGCGGCAGCAGGCGGCCCAGCATGTCGACCGGCCAGGTCTCCAGCGCTTCCTGCATCAGCGTGTGGTTGGTGTAGGAAAACACCTTTTGCACGATCGCCCAGGCGCGCGGGAACGCCAGGCCCTGTTCGTCGATCAGGATGCGCATCAGTTCAGGAATCGCCAGCACCGGGTGGGTGTCGTTCAGGTGGATGGCGACGTGATCCGGCAGCTGGTCGAAGTCGTCGTGCTTTTCCAGGAAGCGCTGGACGATGTCCTGCAGGCTGGCGGCGCAGAAGAAGTATTCCTGGCGCACGCGCAGTTCGCGGCCGGCCAGCGTGGAGTCGTCCGGATACAGCACGCGCGACACGTTCTCGGCGCCGTTCTTGCCATCGACCGCGCCCACGTAATTGCCCTGGTTGAAGGCCGACAGGTTGAATTCATCGGTGGCCTTGGCCGACCACAGGCGCAGGGTATTGGTGGCCTCGGTGGCGTAGCCGGGGATGATGGTGTCGTAGGCCATCGCCATCACGTCCTGGGTGTCGACCCAGGCGAAGGTCTCTCCCTTTTGCTCGACGCGGCCGCCGAAGCGTACGCGGAATTGCAGGTCCGGACGCGGGAATTCCCAGGGATTGCCCTTGGCCAGCCAGTAGTCCGGCGCTTCGACCTGGCGGCCGTCGACGATCTGCTGCCTGAACATGCCGTAGTCGTAGCGGATGCCGTAGCCGAAGCCCGACAGGCCGAGGGTGGCCATCGAATCCAGGAAGCAGGCCGCCAGCCGGCCCAGGCCGCCGTTGCCGAGGGCGGCATCCGGTTCCAGGTCGGGCAGGGACGCCATGTCGACGCCCAGGCCGGCCAGCGCCTGGCGCACGTCTTCGTGCATGTCCAGCGCCAGCAGGGCGTTGGTGAAGGTGCGGCCGATCAGGAATTCGATCGACATGTAGTAGACGCGCTTGGCATCCTGCTGCGCTTGCGCGGCATCGGTCTTCCTGCGGCGCTCGACCAGGTGGTCGCGCACCGCAAGGGCGGTCGCATCCAGCCAGTCGCGCGGTTGGGCCGCGGCCGGGTCCTTGCCCAGCGTATAAACCAGTTTGTTGGCGATTGAACGCTTGAGATTGGCAACGTCGTTGCTGGCGTCGTCTTGGTGGAGGTCAGTGAGATTCATTGTGTCTGTGCGTTCAAGGTATTAGTCGTTATCGACACGGGGTGTCGTCACTGCATGGTCATGCCGTTCCGATTTGCTGATACAGCGCAGCGTAATGCGCGGCCGCGGCATCCCAGCCGAATTGCTGGCGCATGCCCAGCGCCTGCACCTGTTTCCAGTCGTCCCGGCGCGCGTACAGCGCGAAGGCGCGGCGCACGGCGGCGCCGATGCCGGCTTCGGCAAAGTCATCGAACACGAAGCCGGTCGCCAGGTCGTCGCCGATGTTTTCCAGCGAGGCGTCGACCACGGTATCGGCCAGGCCGCCCACGCGCCGCACCAGCGGCAGGGTGCCGTACTTCAGTCCATACAATTGGGTCAGGCCGCAGGGCTCGAAGCGCGACGGGACCAGGATCACGTCGGCGCCGGCGATCAGGCGGTGCGACAGCTGCTCGTCGTAGCCGATCCGCACCGCGACCGATTGCGGTTGCGCGGCCGCTGCGGCGCTGAAGGCGTCTTCGAGGGCCTTGTCGCCGCTGCCCAGCAACATGATCTGGCCGCCGCGCCCGACGATCAGGGGTAAAGCGGCCAGCACCAGGTGCAGGCCCTTCTGTTCGGTCAGGCGGCTGACCACGCAGAACAGCGGGGCGTCGTCGCGGATGGCCAGGCCCGCTTCGCGCTGCAGCGCGCTCTTGCAGGCGCGCTTGCCGGCCAGCGCGCCGGCGTCGTAACGGCTCGCCGGCAGCGCATCGATCGCCGGATTCCAGACGGCGTCGTCGACGCCGTTCAGGATGCCGGACAGGTCGTGCGCACGGGTGCGCAGCAGGCCATCCAGGCCGCAGCCTTGCTCGCTGCCCTGGATTTCGCGCGCATAGGTCGGGCTCACCGTGGTGATCTTGTCGGCAAAGAACAGGCCGGCCTTCAGGAAGGAACACTGGCCGTGGAATTCGATGCCGTTGATGTCGAAGAAGTGGGCGGGCAGGCCCAGGTAGCCGAACATATGGCCCGGGAAGTTGCCCTGGTAAGCCAGGTTGTGGACGGTCTGCACGCTGCCGGCCAGCTTGCGCCCGCTCGCCTGCTCCGCGGCCTTCAGGTAGGCCGGCGCCAGGCCGGCATGCCAGTCGTGCGCATGCACGACCTGCGGCCGCCAGCCTTCATCCAGCCCTTCGGCCAGGCGCGCGGCGACCCAGCCCAGCAGCGCGAAACGCTGCAGGTTGTCGGGGTAGGCCTGGTTGCCCGCGTCCGCGTACGGATTGCCCGGCCGGTCGTACAGTGCCGGCGCGTCGATCACGTAGGCCTTGACGCCGGTGTCGGGCAGGACGCCGCGGTACAGGCGGATCGCCTGGGCGCCAAAGGCCGGCGCGATCTCGGCCACCGGTTGCTGATCGAGGATGCCGGCGCGCAGGGCCGGAAAGCCCGGCACCAGGACCCGTGCATCGTCACCCTCCCTGGCCTGGGCGGCCGGCAGCGCGCCCGCCACGTCGGCCAGGCCGCCGGTTTTCAGCAGCGGAAAAATTTCGGTACAAACGTGTAATACGCGCATAGTGTTCCTGTGTTCAGCCACCCGCCATCCTGCCGCGCGGACGCTGGCGTGTCCGTGCGGCAGCTTACTTATCTTAAAGTTTTTTCAACATATCCTGGGTCACCAGCACCACGCCGGTCTCGCTACGGTGGAAGCGCTGCGCGTCCAGCTCGGGATCCTCGCCGATGACCGTGCCGGCCGGGATCTTGCAGCCGCGGTCGACGACCACCTTGGTCAGGCGGCAGCTCTCGCCGATCTCGGAACGGGGCAGGATCACGGCCTGGTCGATGTGGCAGAAGGAGTGCACCCGGACATCCGAGAACAGCACCGAGTGCCCGATGTGCGACCCGGAGACGATGCAGCCGCCCGAGACCAGCACGTTGACCGCCATGCCGTGCTCGCCGTTACGGTCATGCACGAACTTGGCGGGCGGCAGCTGTTCCTGGTGGGTCCAGATCGGCCATTCGGCATCGTAGATGTTCAGTTCCGGTGAAATCGACGCCAGGTCCAGGTTGGCCGACCAGAAGGCGTCCACGGTGCCGACGTCGCGCCAGTAGGTGGGGATGTCGTCGCCGTTCGGAACGCAGGACATGCTGAACGGGTGCGCCACGGCGCCGCCTTCGGCGACCACGCGCGGAATGATGTCCTTGCCGAAGTCGTGGCTGGAGCCGGCATTCGCGACGTCGTCGTTCAGCAGTTCGTACAGGTACTCGGCATCGAAGATATAGATGCCCATGCTGGCCAGCGTGGTGTCCGGCTTGCCGGGCATGCCGGGCGGATCGGCCGGCTTCTCGATGAACTCGGTGATCTGGCGCTTGTCGTCGATGGCCATCACGCCGAAGGCCGAGGCTTCCGCCTTGGGCACTTCGATGCAGCCGACGGTGCAGCGCGCGCCGGTGATGGCGTGGTCGCGCAGCATCAGCGAGTAATCCATCTTGTAGATATGGTCGCCGGCCAGGATGACCACGAATTCGGGATTGTAGGAGCGCAGGATGTCGATGTTCTGGAACACCGCATCCGCCGTGCCGCGGTACCAGTGGTCCTCGTTCACGCGCTGCTGCGCCGGCAGCAGGTCGATGAATTCGTGCTGGTCGCCGCGCAGGAAGCTCCAGCCGCGCTGCAGGTGGCGCAGCAGCGAGTGCGACTTGTACTGGGTTACCACGCCGATCCGGCGGAAACCGGAATTGATGCAGTTCGACAGGACGAAATCGATGATGCGGAACTTGCCGCCGAAGTAGACGGCCGGCTTGGCGCGCCGGTCGGTCAGCTGCTGCAGGCGCGAGCCGCGCCCGCCGGCCAGCACCAGCGCGACGGCGCGTTCCGGCAGGCGGTGGTAGAGCTGGGATTTCCTGCGTTCGGGTTGTCGTAGATTGAATTCAGTCATGATGCCTCCGTTTGTTCTTATGGTCGATGGGCCTGCTCGGCTTGGGTCAGCAGCAGGACGGCGTGCGCCGGCACCTCCATGCTACCGCTGACGTCGTAGGGCGGTCGCGCGGGAAGGGCGCTGTCGATCTGAAGGCGCCACGAGCCCGGGGGCAGGGTGAATTCGCTGGGTTCGGTGCCGGCGTTCACCAGCAGCAGGCAGGTCTCATTGTCTTCCAAAGCGCCGGCCGCCGGAGCGCCGGCCGCGTTCATGCGGATGCCGATGCAGCGGCCGCCGGCGTTCCAGGCGGCGTCAAGCATGGCGCCGCCTTCGGGCTGCAGCCAGGCGATGTCGGGCTGGCCGTCGGCCTGCAGGTCGCCGCTGTACCAGCCGGCGTGGCGCAGCGCGCGATGGCGCCGGCGCAAGGCGCTCAAGCGTCCGGTGAAGTCGGCCAGCGCGTGGTCGGCGTGCGGCCAATCCAGCCAGCATACCGCGTTGTCCTGGCAATACGCATTGTTGTTGCCGCCCTGGGAGCGGCCGATGTCGTCGCCGGCCAGCAGCATCGGCGTGCCCTGGGAGAAGAACAGGGTCGCCAGCAGGGCCCGTTGCAGGCGCGCGCGCAGCTGGAGCACGGCGTCGTCGGCGGTCTCGCCTTCCACGCCGCAGTTCCAGCTGTGGTTGTCGGAATGGCCGTCGCGGTTGTCCTCGCCGTTGGCGTCGTTGTGCTTGCGTTCGTAGCTGACCAGGTCGCGCAGGGTGAAGCCGTCGTGGGCGGTGACGAAGTTCACGCTGGCCGCGGGCGAGCGGGCATCGTGCCGGAACACGTCGCTGGAACCGGCGAAGCGCTGCGCGAATTCGCCCAGCGTGCCCTGCCGCAGCCAGAAGGCGCGCATGGTGTCGCGGTACTTGTCGTTCCATTCGAGCCAGCCGGCCGGGAATTGGCCCAGCTGGTAGCCGCCCGGGCCGATGTCCCAGGGTTCGGCGATCAGTTTCACCTGCGCCAGCACCGGGTCCTGGCGCAGCGCGGCGAGGAAGGCCGCCGCATTCGAAAATCCGTCGGCGCTGCGCGCCAGGATGGGCGCCAGGTCGAAGCGGAAACCGTCGACGTGCATCTCCTGGACCCAGTAGCGCAGCGAATCCATCACCAGCTGCAGCACGCGCGGCTCGGCCAGGTTCAGGCAGTTGCCGCAGCCGGTCCAGTTCTCGTAGGCGGCGCGGTTGGCGGCTTGCAGGTGGTAATACAGGGCGTTGTCGATGCCGCGGAAGGCCAGCGTGGGCCCCGCTTCGTCGGTCTCTGCGCTGTGGTTGTAGACCACGTCGAGCACGACTTCGATGCCGCGGCCGTGCAGGGCCTTGACCATGTCGCGGAATTCGGAGACCGGCGTGGTGCCGGGCCGGCCGGACCAGTAGCGGCGCTCGGGCGCGAAAAAGGCGATGCTGGAATAGCCCCAGTAATTCGACAGCCCAAGGTGCTGCAGGCGCATCTCGTCGGCGCGGTGGTGGACCGGCAGCAGGCTGACCGCGGTCACGCCCAGGCCCTGCAGGTAATCCAGCACGGCCGCCTGCGCCAGGCCGGCATAGGTGCCGCGCAGCGGCGCCGGCACGTCCGGGTGCAGTTTCGTGAAACCCTTGACGTGGGTCTCGTACAGCACGGTGGCGTCAAGCGCGATCTGCGGCGCGGCGTCATCGCCCCAGTCGTAGGCCTCGTGCAGCACCCGCGCCTTGAGCGCGATGGCGGCATTGTCGGCGTCGTCATGAAAACCCGGCTGGGCCAGGTAGTCGCCGACCACGGCGCGCGCGTACGGGTCCAGCAGCACCTTGTTGCGATTGAAGCGGTGGCCCTGCTCGGGCGCCCACGGACCGCTGACCCGGTAGGCATAGACCTGGCCGGGCGCCGCGCCCTCGAGGTAGCCGTGCCAGACGCCGTCGCGGCAGGCGGGCATCGCCAGGCGCGCCAGTTCCTGCGTGCCTTCGGCATCGAACAGGCACAGTTCCACCGATTGCGCATGCGGCGCCACCAGCGCGAAATTCACGCCCCGGCCATCCCAGTGCGCGCCCAGCGGATAGGCGGCGCCCGCGCGCAATGCGTTCGCGTCCGTCATCCTTGTCCCTCCAGCACCAGCATGATGGTCGCCAGCGGCGGCACGCTCAGGCGCAGCGATTGGGGGCGGCCATGGGCAGCCACGTCTTCGGTCCCTACGCCCTCGTTGCGCAGGCCGCTGCCGCCGTAGCGGGCGTCGTCGGTATTGATGATCTCGGCGTAGCGGCCGGCCTGGTCGACGCCGATGCGGTAGTCGTGGCGCGGCAGCGGCGTGAAGTTCGACAGCACGATCACGGCATTGCCTCCGGCGTCCTTGCGGATGAAGGAGAACACCGAATTGTCGCGGTCTTCATGCGTGATCCACTCGAATCCGCGCGCGTCGACGTCGAGCTGGTGCAGGGCCGGATAGCGCCGCTGGACCGCGTTCAAATCGCGCACCAGCTGCTGCACGCCGTGGTGGCGCGGCTGGTCCAGCAGGTGCCAGTCCAGGCTGGCGTCGAAATTCCACTCGCGCGCCTGGGCGAACTCGGCGCCCATGAACAGCAGCTTCTTGCCGGGATGGCCCCACATGAAGCCGTAGTAGGCGCGCAGGTTGGCGAAGCGCTGCCACTCGTCGCCGGGCATGCGCGCCAGGATCGAGCCCTTGCCGTGCACCACCTCGTCGTGCGACAGCGGCAGCACGAAGTTTTCGGTAAAGGCGTAGACCAGCCCGAAGGTCATCTTGTCGTGGTGGTACTTGCGGTTGACCGGGTCTTCCCCCATGTACTTCAGGGTGTCGTTCATCCAGCCCATGTTCCACTTGTAGTGAAAGCCCAGGCCATTCATTTCCAGCGGGCGCGACACGTTGGGGAAGCTGGTGGATTCCTCCGCCATCATCACCGCTTCCGGCCGTTCGGCGCAGACCAGGGCATTCGCGCGGCGCAGGAACTCGATCGCTTCCAGGTTTTCGCGGCCGCCGAACCGGTTCGGGATCCATTCGCCTTCCTTGCGGCTGTAGTCGCGGTACAGCATCGAGGCCACCGCATCCACGCGCAGGCCGTCGATGCCGAAGCGCTCGACCCAGTACAGCGCATTCCCGGCCAGGTAGTTCAGCACTTCCTTGCGCCCGTAGTTGTAGATCAGCGTGTTCCAGTCCTGGTGGAAGCCTTCGCGCGGGTCGGCATGCTCGTACAAATGGCTGCCGTCGAAGCGCGCCAGGCCGTGCCGGTCGGCCGGGAAGTGGCCCGGCACCCAGTCCAGGATCACGCCGATGCCATTCGCATGCGCGGTCTCGACGAAATAACGGAAATCCTCGGGCGTGCCGAAGCGCGCCGTCGGCGCATACATGCCGGTCGGCTGGTAGCCCCAGGAGCCGTCGAAGGGGTGTTCGCTGATTGGCATCAGTTCGATGTGGGTGAAGCCGAGGTCTTTCACGTACCCGATTAATTGCTCGGCCAGTTCGCGGTAGCTCAGCCAGCGGTTGCCGTCTTCCGGCACGCGGCGCCAGGAACCCAGGTGCACCTCGTAGATGCTGATCGGCGCGTCCAGCGCGTTGGCCTCGCGGCGCGCGTCCAGCGAGGGAAACAAGGGCGACAGGGTATTGACCACCGATGCCGTGTGCGGGCGCAGTTCGGCCCGGAAGGCGAAGGGGTCGGCCTTGAGCAGCAGTTCGCCGTCCTGCGCCTTGATCTCGAACTTGTACAAATCGCCGGCGGCCAGCCCCGGGATGAAGATCTCCCAGACGCCGGAGGCGCCGCGCGAGCGCAGCATGTGGCGCCGCCCATCCCAGTTGTTGAAGCTGCCGACCACCGACACGCGGCGCGCGTTCGGCGCCCACACCGCAAAGGCGACGCCGGCCACGCCCTCGAGGACGACCGGATGCGCGCCGAGTTTTTCGTAGGGGCGATGATGCGTGCCTTCCGACAGCAGCCACACATCCAGGTCGCCCAGCACGGCGCCGAAGCGGTAGGGATCGTCCATCTCCTGCTTGTGGCTGCCCCAGTCGACGCGCAGCCGGTAGGGGAAGGAATTCTTGCGCCGCGGAATGACCCCGGCGAACACGGCGCTGCCTTCGACGGGCGCCAGGCAGGCCAGCCGGCGGCCGTTCTTCGCCTCGACGAGTTCGACGCCGACCGCGCCGGGCAACAGCGCGCGCACGACCAGCTCGCCATTCTGTCGATGCATGCCGAGAACCGAAAAGGGGTCGTGATGGTCGCCGTGCATCAGCGCGGCGACGCCTGCCTGGTCAAATGTCATGGGTATGGTAGGAATGGGTTGCTGGCGGCTGGGGCGCGGCGGCAGGGGCGCGCTGGCTTGGGTAGGACATGCTTGTGCGGGCTGATTCAAATGATTCTTATCGGTGGCATGATGCCTGCCATCACGAGAGCGTGATGGGGCAGCTTGCGATTCGCATGATAATACTTTTTTAATTTTCCTGGGCATGTGTTCGTGAGAATTTAACATCATTGCACATGCAATCCGGGTTAAAAGTTGTGTTAAGGGAAATTTACGCGGCGACGCGCCGGCTCAGCGCCGCCCGCCGCCGCCGGCCGCCGTCGAAATGCGCGCACCGGCATCCGCGTGCAGCGCCAGCGCATCGCGCAGCCCGAGCAGGCTGACCAGCGCCACCAGCACGAAGGCGATGCGGTATTCGATGGCCGCGACCTGCGCCAGGCCGAGCAGGGGCGCGAGCGCATCGCCGGCGCGGATCGCCAGCGCCCCCAGCGCGATGCCCAGGCCCATCGCCAATTGGAAGGTGGTGCTGAACAGGGTGTTGGCGGCCGCCATGCGCGGCTGCGCCACGTCGACGAAGGCGATCGTGTTGAGCGCCGTGAACTGCATCGAACGCGTCATGCCGCCGATGAACAGGATCAGGCCGATCTGCCACACCGGCGTGGCCGGCGTGAGCAGGGCGCAGGCGGCCAGCGCCGCCACGTTGAGCAGGCCGTTCGCCAGCAGCACCGGCCGGAAGCCGAAGCGGCGCAGGATGGCGGTGGTGAAGGATTTCATCGCCAGGTTGCCGGCGAAGACGGCGATCATCAACAGGCCGGCGTGGAAGGCATCCAGCCCGAAGCCGACCTGGAACATCAGCGGCAGCAGGAAGGGCACGGCGCCGATCGCCATGCGCAGCAGCGAGCCGCCGAAGATGGTGACGGCAAAGGTGGGCAACTCGAGGCTGTCCAGCTCGACCAGCGGATAGTCGGCGCGGCGCAGGTGCCTGAGCACGAGCGCCAGCAGTACGGCGCCCACGGCGATGCAGCCGCCCGCCGCCGGCCAGGGCGCGTCCGCGCGGCCCAGCAGCTCGGCGCCCCAGGTCAGGCTGAACAGGGCCGCGCCGCCGAGCGCGAAGCCGGGCCAGTCGAAGGGCCGGCGCGCGGCCGCGCGCGCATCCGGCACCAGGCGCAGCGCCAGCACCAGCGCCACCATGCCGAGCGGCAGATTCAGGAAGAAGATCCAGTGCCAGGACGCGTGGCTGGTGATGAAGCCGCCGACCGGCGGGCCGAGGATGGGCGCCACCAGCGCCGGCCAGGTCAGGGTGGCGATGGTGGCGATCAGGCGCTCCTTCGGCGTATTCTTCAGCACCACCAGGCGCCCGACCGGCACCATCATCGCCCCGCCCATGCCCTGCAGCACGCGCAGCAGCGCGAATTCGAGGGCGCCCTGGGCCAGGCCGCACAGCACCGAGGCCAGCGTGAACAGCGCGATCGCCGCGGCGAACACGCGGCGCGCGCCGAAGCGCTCGGCCATCCAGCCGCTGATCGGGATGAACACGCCGAGCGCCAGCAGGTAGGCGCTGACGCCGATGTTCAGGTCCAGCGGCGCCACGCCGAAGGAGCGCGCCATGGCCGGCACCGCGGTCGTGATGACGGTGCCGTCCAGGTTTTCCATGAAAAAGGCGCCGGCCACCAGCAGGGTGATCCAGAGTTCGCGGCGCGTACGCGCGGGCGCCAGGGTGGGTTGAGGTGAGCTCATGGGCAATCGATGAAAGCGTCGAAACGCGGGCGCCGCCAGCAGGATTGCCGGCGCTGCGGCACAATTATCGCCAATCCTCCACTTTTCAGAAGAACACACCCATGACCAGAACCACCAAAGTCCCCGGCCTCGACCACCCGATCGCCATCATGCCCTCGGCCAAGCGGGTGACCGTGCTGGTGGGCGGCACCGTCGCCGCCGCCAGCCGCCACGCGTTGTCGCTGAAGGAAGCCGATTATCCGGCCGTGCTCTACATCCCGCGCGCGGACGTCAACATGGACCTGCTGGTGCGCAGCCAGCACACGACCTGGTGCCCCTACAAGGGCGAGTGTAATTACTACAGCATCCCCTCGGCCGGCGCGCGCGGCGAGAACGCGGTCTGGACCTACGAGCATCCGCACGCGGCGGTGGCGCCGATCGCCGGCCACCTGGCCTTCTATCCGGAGCGTGTCGACGCCATCAGCGTCGAGTGACGCCGCTCAAGGCGGCGTGCCCAGCGCCACCCGGTTGCGCCCGGCGTCCTTGGCGCGGTACAGGGCGGCGTCGGCCTGGCGCAGCAGCGTGTCCGGGTCGCCCCCGCCCGGCGCCGGCCGGATCGCGATGCCGACGCTGATCGTCACCCGGCCGGCCGGGGCGCCCGCATGGGGCAGGGCCAGTCCCTCGATCGCGCCGCGCAGCGCCTCGCCGATCCGGCGCGCTTCCGTCACGTCCGTGTTCGGCAGCACCACCGCAAACTCTTCGCCGCCGTAGCGCGCCGCCAGGTCGCCGGCGCGCCGGGTGCCGGCCGCCAGCGCCTGCGCCACCCGCACCAGGCAGGTGTCGCCGTCCTGGTGGCCGTAGTGGTCGTTGTACTTCTTGAAGTGGTCGACGTCGAGCAGGATCACAGCCAGCGGCTGCCCCAGGCGCGTGGCGCGCGCGCATTCGGTGCGCAGCACCTCGTCGACGTGGCGCCGGTTGGACAGGCCGGTCAGGCCGTCGGTGATCGACAGCGTCGCCAGCTTGCGGTTGGCTTCTTCCAGCTGCGTGGTGCGTTCAAGCACGCGCCGCTCCAGGCTGTCGTGCAGGCGGGCGCTGGCGATCGAGATCATCGCCTGGGCGCCGAGCATGCGCAGGAAGGCGACGCGCTCGGCGGTGAAGGAGGCGTCGGCCAGCCGGTTTTCCAGGTACAGCACGCCCTCGACGCGGCCGCCGTGGCGGATCGGCAGGCACATCACGGCGCGCGGCCGCCGCCGCGCCACATACGGGTCGGCGCCGAAGCGCGCACCGCCGGCGGCGCAGTCCTCGATGACTTCCAGGCCGGTGCGGATCACGTAGCGCAGCAGGGACAGCGGGAACTGCGGATCGTCGGCGGCGTCGAGCTCGATCCGGCGCGATTGCAGCACGCTGACGGCGTCGCCGTCGGTCTCGGCTTCCAGCTGCCAGGCGCCGTCCGCGAGCAGGAGCAGGCGCGCCACCTGGGCGCCGGCGTTCTCGCCGACGATGGCGATCAGGCGCGCCAGCACCTTGCGCAGGCCGGTCTCGTTGGCCAGCGCCTGCGCCGCCTTCAGCAGCGAGCCCAGGTCGAGCACGGCGTTGTCCTGGGTGCCGGCATGCGTTTGCGTGGCCGGGCCGGCGGCCCGGGCGAGCAGGGCGGCGTGGCGGGCGCGCAGCTGCGCCACCTTGCCGGCGGCGCCCCACTGGCCATAGCGCGCCACGGCATCCTGGAGGAACACGGCGGCCACGCGCGGCTGGCCCTGCTCCAGCCAGCAGTCGCCGCACGATTCGTTCCCCAGCGCCTGGATGTGCACCTGGCCGGCCAGGCCGGCCGCGTCGATGGCTTGCTGGTAGCGGCGCGTGGCCAGCGGCAGGTCCTGGCGCAGGCGCGCCAGTTCCGCCTGCAGCAGCAAATGCCTGGCGCCGAGGTTGTCCGGGCCTTGCGCGGCCCAGCGCGCGAAGTCGCTTGCCAGGGCCTCGACGCGCGCCAGCAGCGCCGCCGCATCCGGGCGCGCCGGGTCGCGCCGCAGCGCGCGGATCCAGGCCAGGGCGGCGTAGAAGCTGGTTTCGGGCACCTTGGCCTGGCCGCGCATCATCCCGGTCACCACGTCGAGCCGGCCGGCCAGCGCTTCGGCATCCGGGCTGTCGAACAGGTAAGCGTTGCGGATCTTCCCCTGCAGGTAGTAGGCCAGGTAGAGGCGCGAGCCGCCGTACTGCTCGAGGAAGCGGGCCTCGTTGAAATGGTCGTCGTCGTAGCTGTCGCTGCGCGTCAGTCCCATCAGTGACTTGATCGGCTGGATCGCGGCGGCGACGCAGCAATCGGCCATCGCCTGCTGGCCGTTGGCGCGCATCAGCGCCAGGTCGCGCTCGATGGCCTGCATCAGGTGGGGCAGGTCGTCGCCCAGGATGATGCGTTCGGTCGCGCGCACCGCCGCCACCACGCCGACCTGCACGAAATCGGCGATCTCCAGCGCCCAGCCCAGCGCTTCGGCGTACAGCGCGTCCGAGTCGCGCAGGGGCCGCGTCCAGTGGCTGGTGAGCGCCGCGAACATCAGCGCCGTCTGGATGCGCATCTGCAGGTTGGGACGGCGCCGCGCCAGCGCCAGCGCCATCGCGCCGACCTCGTAGCCGCGCGCGACGTCGCCGCTGTGCAGCGCCAGCATGTAGGCATAGCCGACGTAGGCGGCCGGGCTGAAGTCGCTGTTCCCCTGCCGCATGGACAGGCGCGTCATCGACAGCACCATCAGCGCGCTCAGGTCCTGCTGGCCGGCGTAGTAGCTGGCCATCCACAGGCCCTGCATCATGCGCATGGCGGCGATGGCGTGCGGGTCGGACAGGTCGGCGGCCGCGAGCAGCGCATCGGCCAACTGCGCCGGCGCGCGGCCGGCGTACAGCGTCTCGATCTCGGCGTAGACCGCGTCGAAGCCGGCCTTCAGCGCCGCCTCCTCGTGCGGCACCTCGACGCCCAGCAGCGCCAGGCCCTCGCGCTGCACGGCGATCGCCTCCGGCAGGCGCCCCTGCAACTGGTATTGGTGGGCCTGGACCGCGATGCAGCGCACCTGGTCGAGCGGCGCCGTCGCATGCGCGCGCGCCAGCGGATGGATGGCGTCGGCCGCGGCGAAGTCGCCGCACAGCCAGGCCGCTTCGGCGGCGCCGAGCTGCAGGTCGAGCCACAGGCCCGCGTGGCCGGTCCAGGGATCCGCCGGCAGCAGGGCCAGGCCGATGCGCATGTGCTCGCGCATGGCCTGGAAGGCGGCGCAGCGGCGCGCCTTGGCGCCGGCGCGCAGGTTCAGCGCCGCCAGTTGCAGGCGTTCGCCGCCGTCCTCGAGCAGGGCGCGCCCGGCGTTGAGCTGCTCGACGATCTCGAACAGGCAGCCGTCCTGGCGTTCGGCGGGCGTTTCGCGCAGCAGCAGGCGGCCGAGGCGCAGGTGCCTGGCGGCGCGCGCATCCTCGTCCACCAGCAGGTAGGCGGCCTGCTGCACGCGGTCGTGCAGGAAGCGGTAGCCGATGCCGCCGCCGTCCTTGGCGCCAGCGTCCAGGTATTTATAGCGTTCGTCGAGCGGCTGGACCAGGCCGGCGTCGAGCGCCGGCCACAGGTCCTGCTGCGTTTGCCAGGCGCCGCGCTCGACCGCGAGCGCCAGGGTATCGAGCGCGAAGCGGTTGCCGAGAGAGGCCGCCAGTTGCAGCAGGTCCTGTGCCGGCGCCGGCAGGCGCCGGATCCTGTCCAGCAGCAGCTCGACCACGTTGTCGGTGTAGGCGGCCTGCTCGATCGCGGCCAGGTCCCAGTCCCAGCAATCGAGGGCGGCGCGGTAGCGCAGGTGGCCGGCGGCGTGGATCGCGTCGAGGAACTGGTTGAGGAAGAAGGGGTTGCCGCCGGTCTTGCCGAAGCACAGGCGGGCCAGCGGCGCGCAGTCGGCGTCCGGCACGCGCACGGTGGCCGCGACCATCCTGCGCACCTGGGGCTCGCTCAGGGCATCGAGCTTCAGGGTGGACAGGCGCACCTCCTGTGCCAGCAGGCGCTCGCGCAGCGCGAGCAGCGGATGCAGGGCATCGACCTCGTTGTCGCGGTAGGCGCCGATGACCAGCAGGTGGGCGCCGCCCTCCGATGACAGGCACAGCTCGAGCAGGCGCAGCGTGGCGGCGTCGGCCCATTGCAGGTCGTCGAGGAACAGCACCAGCGGATGGCCGGGCGTTGCGAACACGTCGACGAAGCAGGGGAACACGCGCGCCAGGCGGCGCTGGGCCTGTTCCGGGTCCAGCATCGGCAGGGGATCGACGGGGCCGGTGACCAGCGCCAGCCGGGGAATCAGTTCGGCCATCAGGGCCAGGCCGCCGTCCAGCGCCGCGCGCAGCCGGGCCGCCCATTGCGCCAGCACCTCGCCGGGCTCGGCCAGCAGCTGGTCGACCAGGCCGCTGAAGGCCTGGACCAGCGCGGAATAGGGGACGTCGCGCTGGAACTGGTCGAATTTCCCGGCCAGGAAGCAGCCGCGCCGGGCGACGATCGGCTTGTGCACCTCGTTCACCAGCGCCGACTTGCCGATGCCCGGATCGCCGGCCACCAGCAGCATCTCGCGGCTGCCGCCGGCGCTGCGCGCGAAGGCCGCCAGCAGCGTGGCGACCGCGTCCTCGCGCCCGTGCAGGGCTTGCGGCACCAGGAAGCGGGCGTCGTGCGCGGACAGCGCGCGCGCCGGGCTCAGGGACGCCGCGCCGGAAACCGCGCCGGACGACGCCGCCTGGCAGGCCTGCAGGTCGCTCTTCAAGCCCTGCAGGCTCTGGTAGCGCGCGTCGGCGTTCTTTTCCATCAGGCGCCGCACGATCGCGGGCAGGCCGGCCGGCAGCGCGGCCAGGGCCGGCAGCGACCAGTCCGGGCTGCGCGCCAGGTGGCAGTGCACCAGCTCCATCCGGTCCTGGGTCGCGAACGGCGGCCGGCCGGACAGCAGTTCGTAGAAGGTGGCGCCCAGCGCGTAGAAGTCGGCGCGGTAGTCGATGCGCCGGTTCATGCGCCCGGTCTGCTCCGGCGCCATGTAGCGCAGCGTGCCTTCCAGCGCCTGGGGCGGCACCACGCCCTGGCGTTCCTGCGGCAGCTCGCAGGCGATGCCGAAATCGATCAGCTGCAGCAGGCGCCGTTCGCCGTTCCACACCAGGTTGGACGGGTTGATGTCCTTGTGGATCACCTCCCGGGCGTGCACCGCTTCCAGCGCGTCGCACAGCTGCAGCGCGATGTCGAAGAAGTCGGCCAGCGCCAGGCCCGGCCTGCCTTGCGCGCGCAGCACCTGGTCGAGGGCGGCGCCTTCGATGTCCTGCTGGACCATCGTCCAGCGCCCGCGGTGCAGCGCCAGGTCGAGCGGATGCAGTACGCCGGGATGGCGGCAGCGGCGCGCGATCGCGTACTCGCGCCTGAACTGCGCCAGCTGCTGGAAGGTGGGGAAGGGCTGGTTCGGCATCTTGACGACCAGCGCCGTGCCGTCGAGGGCGCGGGCGCGGTAGACCAGGGAGCGGTCGCTGTCGTGCAGCGTTTCGATGATCTCGTGGTCGAACAGGTCGCGCATGGGCTGGGCGTGCGGTGTGCCGCGGGTGGAAGAGGCCTTGTCATTATAGCAGCAGGTGCTTGCCGAAAAACCGCATGAGCTTATCTGAACTTGGTCTAGCCAACCGGTTGACGCGCAGTTTCGCGGCGGCGTAGAGTTGGCGGCCCTGCAATCACTGTCGAGCACACCGATGGACTTCGATCGACCCGACGCCGGCGCGCCGCCGCTGCCGCCGCCGCAGTCGCCACGCAGGCGCGATTTCCTCGCGCGCGGCGCGGCGGCCTCGCTGGCCGCTGCCGGCGCGCCCGCCGTGGCGGCCGTGGCGGACCAGCTGCCGCCCGCCATACCGCAATGGATGCGCGAACCGGGCGCCGGCTTCCTGCAGCCGCCCTATGGCTTGCCCTCGCCGTTCGAGAAGGCGGTGGTGCGCAAGTTGCCGGACCAGCCGGCCGCCTTTCCCACCGCCACCCGCACGCCGCTGCAAAGCCTGTTCGGCGCGCATACGCCGAACGGCCTGTTCTTCGAGCGCCACCACGCCGGCGTGCCGGCCATCGATCCGGCGCAGCACCGCCTGATGCCGCATGGCCTGGTCGAGCGGCCGCTGCTGCTGAGCATGAAGGACCTGCTGCGCTTTCCCGCCGTGTCGCGCAGCCATTTCATCGAGTGCTCGGGCAACAGCATGGCCGAATTCAAGGCGCCCGGCACAGGCAGCGTGCAGGACATCCACGGTTTGCTCAGCGGCGCCGAGTGGACCGGCGTGCGCCTGGCCGACGTGCTGGCCGAGGCCGGCCTGCTGCCGTCGGCGCGCTGGATCCTGGCCGAGGGCGCGGACGCGGCGGCGATGACGCGCAGCGTGCCGCTGGCCAAGGCGCTCGACGATGCGCTGCTGGTGTATGGCCAGAACGGCGAGATGCTGCGCCCGGAGCAGGGCTATCCGCTGCGCCTGCTGTTGCCCGGCTACGAGGGCAACATGAACGTCAAGTGGCTGCGCCGCCTGAAGGTGGGCG